>WBZO01001329.1_pt1 | contig 39367 bp, 27 predicted proteins | sample 5204261 | NCBI WGS metagenome assembly WBZO01 (sample SAMN12412400, study PRJNA552823) | activated sludge metagenome | isolation source: activated sludge from anammox sidestream of wastewater treatment plant... | place: USA: North Carolina | collected 2017-09
TCCGAGTAATCGCCAGCGATCGCGTTCAGGCGTTCGAGGTAGGCGTTCGAGAATGGGCATTCGGTCGAGACGAAAACAACGACCGCGATCCGGCCGCGATAGTCTTTGAGCGAACGCGCCTTGCCGCTGATGTCGGCGAGCGCGAAGTCGGGCGCAGGCTGGCCAACAACCGCTCCCACGGTCGCAATCGCGCGCGCCGAGACGGTAAGCAGAACAAAGCTGATGAGCAGGGAGAGCGTTACTCGTTTCATCGTTTCTTCCTCGTTTTTGAACCGCCTTTTGAACCAGTGGATGTTTTCTTCGTGGTCGTTTTTTTCGCGCCTGGCTTCTTTTCCAACGCGACCGGAGGGAACTTCACGCGTTCGTAAACTTCCGACAGCTTCAGATTGCACTTGATTGATTTGATGGAAAAACTCGCCTCCAGTCCCTGATAGACGCGATAAGTCCAACTGCCGTCCGGTTGGCGCGAGTAATGTTCGATTGTCGGGCTGGTCTGTGAAATCAGCACATAATCCCGCAGAGTCGGACACCAGTTCTGATAGCGCAGAAATTTCTCGCCGCGATCATAACTGGCGGTTGATTCCGACAACACCTCGAAGATAACCGTAGGATTCACGATCACATCTTTGTGCTTATCGTGAAATTGCAACTCGCCGCAAATGACGAACAGATCAGGATAAGAATACAAGCCCTTTTGACCGCGCGTGAAAGCTGGCTTGGGGCCGCTCCGAACTTTGGAGTTGGCGGTGCGCATGCGGCAAGGCGCGCCTCTGAGTTGCGGGCCAATGATCCAGCCCAGGTTGGCGCATATTTCGCCGTGCTCCGGGCTTTCGCCGGCCATCGCAAAAACATACCCGTCAATGTACTCGTGCCGCTCCTCGGCGTCACGCTCCATCGCCAGGTATTCTTCTTCCGTCACCAGGAATTGTGATTGTGGGACAGCCATAACGTCTTCAGAAAATCAGCGAGCGGTTGCAGCCGGATCATACGGCCAACCGCCCGCTTTCGATTGCGAGTTAGATTACAGTTTCTCGGCAACAGACTTCGCCTGCAAAAACAGTCCGAGATAATCGCGTCCGCCAGCCTTTGAATCCGTGCCTGACATGTTGAATCCGCCGAACGGATGCACGTCCACGAGCGCGCCCGTGCATTTGCGGTTGATGTAGAGATTGCCGACGTGGAAGTCGCGTTTGGCGCGTTCGATGCGCTCGCGGTCGCCGGAATAAAAAGCGCCGGTCAAGCCGTAGATAGTGTCGTTGGCGATGTTCAAAGCCTCGTCAACGTCTTTGGCTTTGATGACTGCGAGCACCGGGCCGAAGATTTCTTCCTGCGCGATGCGAGCTTTCGGGGCAACGTCGGCGATGACAGTCGGCGGGACGAACCAGCCTTCGTCGGCCAGTTTGTGTTTGTCGCCGCCCGCGATGACGCGGCCTTCCTGCTTGCCGATTTCGATGTACTTGTTGATTTTTTCGTAAGCGCGTTTGCTCGAAACAGGGCCGGTGTAATTCCTCACGTCTTTGACGGGGCCGACCGAAAGCCTGGCGGTGTGTTCGGCGACTTTGGCCACGACCTGATCGTAGACCGATTCGACGATCACCGCGCGCGAGCAGGCCGAACATTTCTGGCCCGAAAAGCCGAAGGCTCCCGCGACGATGCCCGCTGCGGCTTCATCAATGTTCGCCGTTTCATCAACGACGATGGTGTCTTTGCCGCCCATTTCGGCCACGACTCGCTTGATCCAGATTTGGCCTTCGCGCGGTTTGGCGGCCAGTTCGTTGATGCGCAAGCCGACAGCCATCGAACCGGTGAACGAGATGAAGCGCGTCTTCGGATGCTCGACCATGTACTCGCCCACCGTCGGGCCGTCAGCCGGAAGGAAGTTGACGACGCCGGGCGGCAGGCTGATCTCTTCGAGCAATTCCATGAATTTCGCGGCGATCACGGGGCTGTCGTCAGACGGCTTCAAAACAACAGTGTTGCCGGTGACGACCGCCGCCATTGTCATCCCCGCCATAATCGCCAGCGGGAAATTCCAGGGCGGAATGACGATGCCGACGCCGAGCGGAATGTATTTCAGTTCGTTGGTTTCGTAAGGCAGCGGTGTTGGCGTCAGCGGTTGCGGTTCGGCGAAGCGCATCGCCTGCCGCGCGTAAAAATCCATGAAGTCAATCGCCTCGGCGGTGTCGGCTTCGGCTTCGGCCCACGATTTGCCGACTTCGTAAACCATCCAGGCGTTGAATTCGCTCTTGCGGCGGCGCATCACGGCCACGGCTTTGAACAGATAGTTGGCGCGCTCTTCGGCTGGCACGTTCTTCCATGTCTCGAAGGCTTGCCACGCGGCGGCGATGGCTTGATCGGCCAGTTCTTTCGTGCCGTGACTGACGCGCCCGACGACCTGATTGAAGTTTGACGGATTGACCGAGACGACATCCTGATCGGTTTGGATGTGCTCGCCGCCGATGACCAGCGGGTATTCGGCGCCAAGTTGGGATTCGACCAACTCAAGAGCCTTGAGCATCTCCTGCGCGTTCCGTTCATCGGAAAAATCGCGATAAGGTTCGTTTTTGAATGGTGGTAAATTGATCATGACCTGGTTTGTCCTCTGGGAGTGAGATTGTGTTTTAAGGCGGGAATTTTACTCGACTCGGTGGCGGCGCGCTACTTGAGGCCGATCAGGCTCATCGCGCGCGGGATTTCGCGGTTGCGCATGAACCATCGCCAGACATTGCCCGTGCGCAGATTCTCGGCGCTGAGCAGTGTCACGCCAACATCAATGCCGATCACGTCCGCGTCAACCCAGTCGGTATTGGGATTGAACGCGTCAACGAAGCCGTAGCGCAGATAAATCTTATCGCCGAACTTCTCGCGCATTTCGCGCAGCGCGGGCAGAGAAATCTCAGGCGTGAACATCAACGATCCGCCGGCGGCGCAGGGCACAACCGTTCCGTCAATTCGCGGATGGCGCGGCGGACCGCCCCAGGCCAGATAACCTTTCGCGCTGTCGGACGCGGTGACGCCCCAAATGTTTTCGGAGTAGGCGGGAAATTCATTGGCCAGGTCAATGCAGAATTGGCGGTGCGCGCGCGTGGCGATGACTGAGTTTTCAAAATAATCAACGCGCGGCTCCCGCGATTCGCGCCGCCCGCGAAAATCAACCCAGGCGTGCGGATATTGATGAATGAACAAAGGCGCGCCGCCGCTCAGGAATTTGTATTCGCCGTAAGTGATCCAATCGCGCTTCCACGCGTACCACGCTTCGGGCGTGATCGGATGCGTCGGCGAACCGATGGCCAGCAGGTAGAGCGAGGCGTTTTCGCTGTAATCGCTCCAGCGGTGTTTGATGAATCCGTCTTCAGGCCGCCATCCGTGCGAGAGCAGATGTTTGTCGCCGTTGAGCATCCACTGAAAATCAATCCGCTCGTAAATCTTCGTCGCCAGCCTGACGATCTCTTTGTCATTGCCAAAATACTGCCGCGTCGTCAACACGCCGCCCAGCAGCAGCGCCGTGTCAATCGAAGAGATTTCGCTGCGCCACTCCCTGGCGCCTGTGCGCGAATTCATCCAGTGATAAAACCAGCCATGTTCGTGATGCGCCTGCTCGGCGAAAAATTTCAGCGTCGCGCGCGCACGCTCGCGCGCCTGCTTCGGATCAATCCAACGCCGCTCGGCGGCGATGCACAACGCGGTCAGACCGAAGCCCGTCGAGGCGATGCTTGCGATGTAGCGGCGGTCTTCGCGGTGCGGCGAACCGTCGGCGTGCGCGCGATCCAACGTCAGCCCGGTCGCCGGATCGGATTGCTCCCAGAAAAAGAGAAAAGAGCGGCGCGAGAGGTCTTCGAGAAAAGCGTCGTCCGCCGACTGCAATCGCGTTTGCCGTTTGGGCGCGGGCTGCGCCGTTGCGAGCAGGGAATTGAAGAGCAGCAAGGCGGCGATGATGAACGCCATTGCTGCGCGGCTATGTTTGTTTTTCGAGGGCATAAAAGTTCGCTACTCCGAATTGCCAATTGCCCATCGCGCATTGCCCATTGTTTTGCAGCGGGCCGCAATCAACACTGCTTCCTACCCGCGGGGCTTTTGCGAAGTCAGTTATGGTAACCAAAACCTGCAACCGACCGCCTGATACCTAAAAACTTTTCCTCCGAACCAGCGCTTGATGAAGCCTTCGAAGGAAAAATTTATAGGTTTTAGATTTTAGGTCTTGGGTTTTAGTGTCGCCCTGACGACTTTGCAAAAGCCCTGTTCCTGTCTGCCAGACAATGGACAATTGACAATGGGCAATGGTCAATTCGTGCGATTCGGGATTTCAGAAACTGAATCGCGCCTGGAACTCGATCACGCGTCCGGCCAGCCCGCGTTGCGAGCGTCCGAAGTTCGGGCTGCGCACGTCTACGCCCGAATCGCTGAAACCGAACGCTTGAAGGTTGAGCAGGTTGAACGCGTTGAAAAAGTTCGCGCGCAATTCCAGCTTCGTCGCTTCGCCCAAACCGGGCAGTTTCGGGAAGCCGAACTGTTTGTGCGCGCTCAGATCAACGCTGAAGTATTGAGGGCCGCGGAAGCTGTTGCGCCCGATGCCCGGCGGGTTCAGCGCCAGCGTTGCCGCGCCCGTGCTGTCAACGTTCACGGTCTGGTTGAAGTAGGCCGCGCCGCCTCCGGGGAAGTTGCCGCCGACGCGGATGAACGCGTTGTCGGACGTGTCGTTCAATGCGCCGCCGCGATAAAGCGTCGGTCGAGTCGGCCCGAAAGTTTCGCCGCTCGGCTGGCGCAGGTTCTGAAACAGCTTCGGCGTCCACGGGAATCCGGTGTTGCCCGTGACGATGCCGCTCAGTTGCCAGCCGCCCAGAACGTAACCCAGCGCGTCCCTGCGTTCGCGGAAGATCGGCAAATCCCACAAGCCGGAGAGCGTGAAGTAATGCGTCACGTCGAAATCCGACGGGCCGCGCTCCGAAGCCAGATCGCTCGGATTGGTCTGATTGGTGACCGCGCCGGGGCCTTCAAACGAGAGCGTGTCAATGCTCTTCGACCAGCGGTAATTGGCGTCGAATTGAAAGCCTTTGCTGAAGCGCTTCGACAAACGCGCGTTCATCGCGTGGAAATTCGAGTTCACGTCGGGCTGCAAAAAGAAGACCGGCGCGAAACGCGGATTGCGCGTGAAGATGAAATTCTGATTGACGATGCGAATCAGCTTGTGGCCGGCGCTCGCCTGATAACCGAGCGTCGCCGTCATCCCCATCGGCAATTCGTACTGCGCGTCGAGCGACCACGTGTAGACGTAGGCGTTCGGCTCGTCCTGCGGCGTGCCGTAAATTTCGACCGTGCGGTTGCGCACGCCGCCCGTCGCCGGATCAATGCCGGTGGCCAGCATCGGGTTGACCGGATAGCTGTTGATCGAGTTACTGCTGCCCAGCGCATATTGAATCTGCCCGCCGACGAACGGGTTGGTCGCGTTGCCGCAGCAGATGCCGTAGCGCGCGAAGAACGGCGGGTTGCCGCGCGTGTTGCCGAAGAGCACGCTCGGCACGCGGTTGTAAGCGACGCCGAATCCGCCGCGCCAGACCAGCTTCTCCTTGAACAGCTTCGGCGAGTAAGCGAAGCCGATGCGTGGCGCGAAGTTGTTGCGGTCGGGGTTGTAGAGTTGATCAACGACTTTCAACTGCGAATCAACGAAGCCGTTCGGGCCGGGGAAGAGATTGCTCAACTGCCCGCGCGATTCGCGCAGCGGCGTGAAATATTCCCAGCGCACGCCCAGATTGAGCGTCAGGTTCGGACGCGCTTTCCAATCGTGCTGGCCGAAGAGCGAATAATCGCCGAAGCGGAAATAACGTTGAGCGTTCGCCGGCAGCCCCGTGTTCGGATCGGCGTTGATGCTCTCAAAGATCGGCGCGTCGTTGGCCAGGTTGAACAAACCCTGGAACGAATAGAGCGGGCGCGCGCCACCGAGCAGGTTGTTGTTGCTCTGTTCGCGGCGAATCTCGACGCCGTATTTCGCCGCCAGATTGCCGAGCGAGACGCTGAGCGTGTCGCGGAAATCGAAAGTGTTTTGCGCGAAAATCGCCGGAGTCGTTTCGGCGCGCGGCGGGCCGAAGCGGATGCGGTCGAACGGAAAATCTTCGACCTCGACGCGCGGGATGCCGAAGTTCACATCGCCCGAAGCCGCCGCCTGATCGGACGAAAAGCGCGTGAAGTTGAACCGCGCCTCGTTCAGCATTCGCGACGAGATGGTGTAATTCCACGTCACCATCGCCGACGAATTGAGCGGCGCAAAACGCAGATCGCTGGATGGTCGGGTGCGCGAAGCCTGATCGCTGCTCTGGTCGTTGCGTTTGGTGAAGTAGCTGCTGAAGGCGAAATTGTGTTTCTCGCTGTGGTTGTAATCGAAGCGGACGTTGTATTGATCGCCGCGCGTGCTGTTGGGCGCGCGCAACTGAGCGAAGACGATGTCGGGCACGCCGTCGAATCCGCCGCCGATTTGCGACGGGACGTATTGCCCGACCGCGCCGGTCAGCGAACCCAGATCCACGCCGCCATTGACCACGCGGCAACGCGCCGCCGCCGCTCCGCCGAAGACCGTGCAGTCCGAAGGCAGCAATTGCACGATGCGCGGCGGCCCGGCTGCGCTGATGATTTTTGCCGACACGCTGTTCGGACGCTGCGCGCTGACCAGATTGCGATACTGCTCGGTCTCGATCCACTGGTTGTAAGTGTTGTTGGTTCGCTCGCGCAGCCCCTCGAACGAGAAGAAGAAGAAGAGTTTGTTTTTGAAGCTGTAGTACGGCGAACCGCCTTCGCCGAAGCGGGGCAGCGCGACCGGCCCGCCGAGGCTTCCGCCGAATTGCCGGAAACGGTTTTCGACGCGGACTGGCGGGGCGTTGATGAGCGGGTTGCCGGTGACGCCGCCGAATTTGTTGAAGGCGTTCAGGCCCGGATCGTTGTATTTGAAGAGCGCGCTGCCGTGCAGTTCGTTCGTGCCGTTTTGCGAAACGACCTTGATCTGGGCGCCGCTGTTGCGACCGTCTTCGGCGGAGAAACTGGTCGAAGCGACGCGAATTTCTTTGACCGATTCCTGGTTGGGCGTGACTACAGCCGCGCCGCCCCAGCCGAGACTGTTGACGCTGACGCCGTCAATCGAGAAGTTGTTGGCCGAGACGCGCTGCCCGTTGGCGCTGATCGGCACGACGTTTTCGACCTGAAAGATCGAAGTGTTCGATCCGCCCGGCCCCGTCGTATTCGGCAGATTGACCGCCGCCCCGCTGCCCGAACGCGCGCCCTGCCCGAAGACTCCCGGAGCGAGCCGCGCCAACTCGTAAGGATCGCGCCCGAATTGCGGCAGGCGGCGAATCTCGCGCTCGGTGATGCCGCGATCAATGTTGGCGTTTTCGGTTTGCAGCTTCGGCGCGGATTCGCCGGTGATCGTGACCGTTTCGCTGACCTGTCCGGCTTCGAGCGCGATGTCCACGCCCTGTTCGGTCTCGGCGCCGATCCTGACGTTCTGCAACTCTCTGCGCTTGAATCCTTCGCGTTCGGCGCTGACTTTGTATTCGCCGGGCGCGAGGCCCGTGACGCGGTAGAAGCCCGACTCGCCGGTCGTTGTGACCGACTCGCGCCCGGTCTCCTTGTTGATGACGACGACTTTGGCGCCCTGGACGACAGCGCCGGTCGCGTCCGTAATTGTCCCCTGAATGCTGGCTTTGAATTGCGCGGCGGCCGCAGTGGCGAGCAGGGCCGCGATCAGCGCGCAACCGGCGGCGCGCGCGATGCTGGAATGTAACCAACGCATATTCGATCCTCCGTTCGGTGAAGCTGATGGTTGATGTGGAAGAGAAAACGGAAAATAGAACACGGATTGAACGGATGCGGATTGATCTGCGCAGATCAGTCACACCTGTTTCATCCGTGTTCCACCTGGCTTTGGCCAGTTACAAAAGCATCCCAGCGGTTGGTTGTTGTTATCGTTCGGAAGCTCTACTAAATCGTTTTAGTAAGCTGGCGGCTTTATAGCCGAAGCCCGCGCGAGCGTCAAGCCTCGGCTTGCTCCACTGGCGCCTGTGTGCGAGACTCTGGCGCAATGTCGCGTAAACGAACCAACGGAAAGAATGCGAAAGAGATAAAAGAGCGGCCAGTGAATTTGAAAGACCTGGCCGCGCATCTCGGTCTTTCTCCGGCCACATTGTCGCTGGTGTTGAACGGGGCGGCGGGGGCCGATGCGATTCCGAGCGAGACGCAAGACCGCATCTTCGAGGCCGCCAGGAAATTCGATTATCGTCCCAACTTCATCGCGCGCTCGTTGCGCGCGCAGCGGACTTACACGCTGGGCGTGCTCGTGCCTGAATTGAGCGATGGTTATTCGGCGATGGTTCTAGGCGGAGTGGAAGAATATTTGTTGCAGGAAGGTTATTTCTATTTCGTCGCCAGCCATCGCCATCGCCCGGAGTTGATCGAACGCTATCCGCAATTTTTTCTGGAGCGGCGAGTCGAGGGATTAATCGCGGTTGACACGCCGCAGCGCGGCCCGTCGCCGCTGCCTGTGGTCTCCATCTCCGGCCACGACGACACGCCGGGCGTAACCAACATCGTGCTCAATCACGAACGCGCAGCCGAACTCGCGTTGAAGCATCTGATCGAATTCGGCCATCGCCGCATCGCGGTCATCCGGGGCCAGGATTTCAGTTCGGATACGAGGGCGCGCTGGGAAGCCATTCGCAATGTGGCGATCAAATTCCGGGTTCCGATTCGCGCCGGTCTGGTAGCGCGGCTCGAAGGCGATTCGCCTTCGCCCGAAACCGGCTATGTGGCGGCAAAGAAATTGTTGGCCGCTGGTGAACGATTCACCGCGCTGTTCGCCTTCAACGACATTTCGGCCATCGGCGCGATCCGGGCTTTGCGCGAGGCCGGATTGCAAACGCCGGCCGATGTCTCAGTGATCGGATTCGACGACATTCACGCCGCTGCTTTTCATAATCCTGCGCTGACGACCATCCGCCAACCGCTTCATCAAATGGGCAGGTTGGCCGCCGAGCATTTGCTGCGACGCATTGCGAACGGCCCGCAGGCGCCTTTCCCCGAACTTGTGACTGTGGAGCCTGAATTGGTAATCCGCCAATCAACCGCCCAATCCTCTTAATCTCGCGCGTCAAGCGTTGCGATGGTCGCGCCCAATCCGCCCGCTTCAGGCGGCGCGTCGTGATAGCCGGTGACGAACGGCGTGCGATCAAGAATCTTCCGCACCATCTCGCGCTGCACGCCAATGCCTTTGCCGTGAATGATGCGAACGCGCCGGAAACCGTGAGCGCGCGCTTCGATCAGATACTCGACGATGACGGCTTTGACTTGTTTCGGCGGGATCGAATGAAGGTCAATCACATCGCGGATTTCCATCACGACGGGTTCGTCGAACGGGTCTTCATCGGCGTCGAGCGGAGGCTCGATGTCTTCATCCTCTTCGTTCTTCCACAAACCGCGCCAGAATTCGAGGAGCTTCATATCAGAAGAACCATACTCGCTTCATTTTTTATCCGCTTCTCGTATACCATCACGCCGCATTCACTTTTTGTCTGCCGAATATTTTTACCACATTGCGCGCCATCTCCGTAAAAAGGGCTGCTGTTCCGAAGCCGCAGTCGCGGGCGGCGCGTTAAGGAGGACCCTGCGTATGGCTACCACAACGACTCACACATGGCTCGAAATTGTCGAGCGCATCGCTGAAGAAGTTATCGCTCCCGCCGCGGCGGAAATAGACGGCGCCGGCGTTTTTCCGCGCGCCGCGATCACGGCGATGGGCCAGGCCGGTCTGTTGGGCCTGATCAGCGGTAAGGAGGTCGGCGGTCTGGGCGAAGGGCATCGCGCCGCCACACAAGTTGTCGAACGGATCGCGCGCGAATGCGCTTCGACGGCGATGGTCGTTTGCATGCATTACTGCGGCGCGGCGGTCATCGAGGCGTTTGGGCCGCGCGAGACGCGTGAGGCGATAGCGCGCGGCGAACACCTCACGACGCTCGCCTTCTCCGAAAGCGGCTCGCGCAGCCAATTCTGGGCGCCGATGAGCACGGCGGTCAGCGTGAAGAATGGTGTGCGCCTGGATGCGAAAAAGAGCTGGGTGACTTCCGCCGGGCAAGCCGATTCATATGTCTGGTCGAGCAAGCCGCTGGCCGCCGATGGAGTGAGTTCGATCTGGCTGGTACCGGCGAAGGCGGCGGGCTTGAGCGTCAAAGCGCCTTTTGACGGGCTGGGGATGCGCGGCAATTACTCATCGCCAGTGCAGGCGGAGGGCGTGATAGTCGGCGCGGATATGATGCTTGGCGCGGACGGGCAGGGTTTTGACGTGATGATGGGCACGGTACTGCCATATTTTCAATTGATGAACGCGGCGGCCTCGCTCGGCATCAGCGAGGCGGCGCTGCAAAAGACCGTCGCGCACTTGAAGACGACGCGTTATGAACACCTCAACCAGACGCTGGCCGAGCAGCCGACCAGTCGCGCCTATCTCGCCAGGATGAAAATCAAGGTTGATCTGTTGCGGACGTTGTTGGATGACGCTCTGGCGGCGCTCTCGATCGGACGCGCGGACGCCATGCTGCGAACGCTCGAAAGCAAGGCCGCAGCCGGCGAGATCGTCACGGAAGTGACCGATCTGGCGATGCGGCTGTGTGGCGGCGCGGCTTTCCGCAAGGAGGTCGGCGTGGAGCGGAATTTTCGCGACGCGCGCGCCGCGAACGTTATGGCGCCGACAACGGACGCTCTCTACGATTTCATCGGCAAGGCGCTTACGGGCCTGCCGCTCTTCGGTTAATTGGGAAGTGGGAATAAGGAGGGGATATGAATAATCACACTCTGTTGCTTGGCGCGGTCGCCTACGATCCGAAAGTCGTCACGATCTGGGATGGATTCAAGGCCTGGTTCCACAAACGCGGACTGGCGTTCGATTATGCGCTCTACTCAAACTATGAGCGTCAGGTCGAAGCGCATCTTGCCGGGCACTTCCACATCGCCTGGAATTCGCCGCTTGCGTGGATACGCGCCGAGCGGATGGCCCGCAGCGCAGGCCGCCGGGCCGAAGCCATCGCCATGCGCGACACGGATCAGAATCTGACCTCGGTCATCGTGGTCAGGTCGGATGCGCCGATCCGCTCCATCGCCGATTTAAAAGGGAAAAGAGTCGGCGTCGGCGCGATTGATTCGCCGCAGGCCACGCTTTTGCCGCTCTCTCACCTGCGTGCGAATGGGACGAAGCCTTTTGTTGATTGCAGGGTGGAGCGGCACGATCTGCTGAGCGGCAAACACGGCGATCACATCGGCGGCGAGCGTGAAGCCGCGCGCGCCTTGATGGCGGGCGTGGTGGACGCCGCCTGCATGATTGACTCGAATCATCTGCTCTTTATCAACGAAGGCACGCTGCCGCCCGGCGCCACGCGCGTGCTGGCGCAGACCGCGCCGTATGACCATTGCAACTTCACATTGCTCGACGGCGCGCCGCCGGAACTGGTCAGCCGCTTCCGGGAATTGTTGTTGGGAATGTCGTACGACGATGCGGAGGTTCGGCCACTGCTCGATCTGGAAGGATTGAAAGCATGGAGGCCCGGGCGCGTTACCGGCTATCGCGCGCTCGATCAAGCTGTGGAGGAGTCGAAGTTTTATGACGATCACGGAAACATCACCATCGCGGGTTATCAATATTGAGGCGCTCTCGTTCACATCCGGCGCGCATCTGCTTCTCAAAAGAGCGTTGCGCGAATTGCCCGCCAGCGGCCGGCTTGGCGTGCGCGCCTCCACGCCTGATTTTGCCGTGCATTTGCGCGGCTGGTGTCGCGAGCAGGGGCACGAATTTGTAGAAGGCGACGATCAATTCGTGGCGTGGATTGTGCGCGGCGCTGCGGCGGGCGGACGTTGGCGGCAGGCCGAACGCGCGGGACTGGCCGACGCGCGGGAAAATGACGCGGTGCGCGCCGCCCCGCCGGCCGATTGGGGATTCGCCTCGCGCGGAGCCGCCATCGAACCGGGCGGACCGGCGTTTCACTACGCTCTTCGGACTAAAGATCAGGTTTGGGCCGAGAACGTTCCGAAGTTGTATGCGCAGGCGGCCGCCGCGCAATGGAGCCTGCAAACCGCTATCAACTGGGATGAGCCGTTTGCTCTCGATGAGGAGATGGAGCGGGCCGTTGCGCAGGTGATGACCTATCTGATCGAAAACGAAATGGCGGCGTTGCAGGTCCCCGCCCGATTCATCGCGCAGATTCATCCGCATTTTCGAGAAGTTCTGCAATTGCTCGCCATACAAATCGCGGATGAAGCGCGCCACATCGAGGTTTTCACGCGTCGAGCCACGCTGCGCGGCGAAATGTTGGGCCTCTCGACGGTGAGCGGGCGGCAATCGCTCAAGACTTTGCTGGACGAGCCGGATTTCGCGCACGCCTCTTTTCTGCTTTCGGTGTTGGGCGAAGGGACGTTTCTGAATTTGCTCTGGTTTCTCGAACGCCATGCGCCCGATCCGCTCACGCGGCAGATCGCCCGGCTGGTCGCGCAGGATGAGGCGCGCCACGTCGCGTTCGGCATCGGCCATTTGCAATATCAGCTTGCGGCCGATTCGGCGCTGCGCGAGCGTTTGGCGATGGCCATTACGCATCGTCACGAAGCGCTGGCCGAAACCGCCGGATTGAATGAAGAGGTCTTTGACGCGCTGATCCTGCTGGCGGCGGGTTCCTGGCGCCCGCAGGAGATCGCCGCCGGCTACGCTCGCGTGCAAACTCTCAAACAGGAAATGCACTCCGGACGTAAAGCGCGGCTGGAAAAGCTGGGCTTCAGCGGCGCCGAAGCGGGAGAGCTTTCCGCGCTGCATACGCGCAATTTCATGTGACGAGATAGCCGAGTATCCCGCTTCCATCGCCGCTCACATAAACAGATGGATGACAGATTTTCCAATCCCTGGCGCACGCTGAAGACCAGGGTCGTTTACGACAACCCCTGGATTCGTGTGCGCGAGGACGACGTGATCCGTCCCGACGGCGCTCCCGGCATCTACGGCGTCGTGCATTACAAAAACAGGGCCATCGGCATTCTGCCGATTGACGACGAAGGTTACATCTGGCTCGTCGGCCAATACCGCTACACGCTCGACAGCTATTCGTGGGAAATTCCAGAAGGCGGCGGCGCGGAGGGCGAAGACCCGCTCGAAGCCGCGAAGAGGGAATTGCGCGAAGAGACAGGATTGGAAGCGCGAACCTGGCGGACGCTCGGTCAGGCGCATCTTTCAAACTCGGTGGGCGATGAGGCGGCGATCATCTTCCTGGCCACCGATCTGGTTCAGGGCGAAGCCGAACCGGAAGGAACTGAGAAACTCGAACTGATGCGTGTGAAATTCGATGAAGCTTTGCAGATGGTTTTGGACGGTGAGATTACGGACTCGATAAGCGTGATTGCGATTCTGCGCTATGCGATTGAACGGGAGTGGGAATAGGGAATGGGGAATGGGGAATGGGGAATGGGGAATGGGGAATGGGGAATGGAAATGGGGAATGTAAGGTGTTTCCCCGCTCCCTACTCCCCATTCCCCACTCCCTACTCCCTACTCCCCACTCCCCGCTCCCCACTTATCCCGCCGCCACAGCCGCTTCTACCGCCGCTTTCATTTGCGGCACGCTGATGGGCGCGCTGAAGCCGACGAAATGATGACGGATCTTGCCGTCGCGCCCGATGATGAGCGTTTGCGGAATGCCGTTGCGGCCCTGCATCAATCCGATCTGCATTGGCATATCGGCCCAGCCAATCGGGTAATTGATTTTGAATTCTTTGGAAAAGGCTTTTACGAACTGGGCGTCAGTCTGCGGGTTCTCGTTCGTCAACCCGATCACCTCAACGCCCTTGCTCTTGTAATCGTTGGCGATCTGAACCAGATGCGGAATCTCCTGGCGGCACGGGCCGCACCAGGTGGCCCATAAATCCACAATCAGAACCTTGCCTGAGTAATCGGCGAGCCTCTTCTTTTTGCCGTCGAGCAGGCTGATGTTCGCCTGCATCAGGTTCTCCGGCAAAACCAGTGAGGCGGCGGGCTTGCCTGTCATCGTGGCCGCAGGCGCGCTGTTTGACGATGATGGTTGCGTGGCGGATGCGCCACTGGTTGAGTTTGACGCGGTCTGGCTCGAATTATCTTCCCGATAGAAAGTGTATAAGATCGTGGCCACCAGGATGACCGCCGCGCCGATCAGTCCGATGTTTGTAGGAGTCCAGAAAGACCCTTTAGCTGTATTTTTTGGAGAACCCATACGCGTGAAGCTTCCTTCGTGATCAAAAGTTTTCGTCAATAACGAGGCCGCTAGGATAGCCTTTGCCGAAAACGCGGGCAAGCCCGGCATGAATCGCGATGGCGAGATCCGGGTGGGTAGCGACGCAGCCTTTTTTCCGATCGGCCATTGAAATAAATTGACGGCGAAAGGGCAGCGACTTAAACTCCCCTCCATCTGAAAAGCCGCACTCAAGCCCCGTGAGATTTCCAACGACGGCTTTCTGATATTTCCCGCGAGGCGCTGACGCTGCGTCCTCAAGTAATCCGCGCTGGCGTCAAAGGCTGCGAGATTCGTCACGAATCAATCTGACTTGCTTTCACTGGGCGCTGTTCAGCGCTGGCTCAACATACTCTCTGGTGCAAAAGCTATTCACCCCCGGTCCGCAAAACGGCTGGGGATAAGTGTTTGTTCATCCACAGGAGGTCAGGATTCGGTGTGCACTTTGCGCACAACCCCTCCCCACACCGCGCGTGAGAATGACGCGCGAAAAACGCAAAGGAGATCACTATGAATCGTTGCTGGAATTCCAGTATAAAAATCAAACTATTGGCGCTCGCTCTCGGTTTGTTGGCGGGCTTTGGAATATGGAATACGGTCAGCCGAGGCGGGCAAATCGCCGAGGCCGGAAATATCAGCGTCGGGACAAGCTCAGCGCCCGCGCTACAGGGGCGGCCCGCGATAGATTACTTAAAACAGCGCGGATTGTATGGCCGCGTCAGGGCGTCGGTCGAAGCGAGCCGGTACGAGATTGGCTGGCGGGAGCGGACTGGCCTCGCCGGATTGAAGAAGGCGTATCAAGCCGTCAACCCGGCGCAGAACCTGCGAGCTTACTTTTCGCCGCAGGGAGTGCGGATCACACCGCGCGAAGCGAACGCCCGCCCATCGTGGCAGTTCGGGATGAAGCTGCGCGGCGCCGGTTATGGCGAGCGGCTCAGCGAAGTCATTGCCGGCCCGATGATCGCCGACGGCAATCGCATCGAAATCAAGCAATCCGCAATCCGCAATCCGCAATCCGCAATCACTGAGTGGTATGTCAACAAGTCCGAAGGCATCGAGCAGGGTTTCACGCTCTCTGAAAGGCCGGGCGAGACATTCGGCGGCGAACCGTTGCGGCTGGCGATGGAGTTGAGCGGCGATCTGAAAGCGAGTCTGGCGGATGATGGCCAGGCGGTGTCGCTCTCAAGCCGCCGTGGGAAAGAAGCGCTGCGCTACGATCACCTGACAGCCTATGACGCGCTGGGACGAATCCTGCCTTCGAGGATGGAAGTGAGAGAGCGCGAAGTCTCCTTGCTGGTGGAAGACGCGCATGCGGTCTACCCGGTGACGATTGACCCACTCTTTACCCAGATCAAGAAGCTGACAGCCTCGGACGGCGTACAGGATGACAATCTCGGCTTTGCGGTCTCGGTTGATGGCGACACGGCCATTATCGGGGCCTACGGCGACGATGGCTTCCAAGGCTCGGCCTACATTTTCCAGAGGAATAATGGCGGGGCTGACAACTGGGGCCAGGTCAAAAAGATCATCGCCTCAGACCCCGCAGCGGGTGAAGAGTTTGGCCGCGCGGTGGCGATCAGCGGCGACACCATTGTCGTTGGCGCGGACGGTGACAATAACTTCGCCGGCGCGGCCTACATTTTTCAGAGAAACAATGGCGGAGCCGGCAATTGGGGCGAAGTCAAAAAGATCATCGCTTCGGACAACAGCGGTCCTGATCTTTTCGGCATCTCGGTCACGATCAGCGGCGACACTGTCGTCGTTGGCGCATCCAACAAAGACGGCGCCAGAGGCCAGGCATACGTTTATCAGAGGAACCTTGGCGGAGCCGACAACTGGGGTGAAGTCAGGAAGCTTCTCGCCACAGACGGCGAGGCGAATGATAACTTCGGCATCTCGGTCGCGGTCAGCGGCTCCACAGTCGTGGCCGGGGCTTATGGAGACGACTCCGGCAAAGGCTCGGCCTGGATTTTCCAGAAGGACAACGGCGGGGCCGACAACTGGGGTTGGGTCAAGAAGCTCAGCGTCTCAGGCGGGTCGGCGTTTGAAAGCTTCGGCATCTCGGTCGCGGTCAGCAACGACACGGTTGCCGTTGGCGAGTCCGGCGCTAATATCAACAGAGGCGCGGCCTACATTTTCCAGAAGAATAATGGCGGGCCTGACAACTGGGGTTTGGTCAAGAAACTCCTCGCTTCGGACGGCGCGGCGAATGACTACCTCGGCATCTCGGTCGCGGTCAGCGGCGATACGGTCGTCACTGGGGCTTATGGCGATAGTGATCAAGGTCCCGAGTCAGGCTCAGCCTATGTCTTTGAGCGAAACCAGGGTGGGGCAGACAACTGGGGCCAAACAAATAAACTGACAGCCTCAGATGGCCATCAATTCTACAACTTCGGCTACTCGGTCGCGGTCAGCGGAGCCGTTATCACCATCGGCGCGCCTGGCGACGCTACCAGAAAAGGTTCGGCCTACATCTTCGCCTCTCAGCAGATCAATAGCCCGCCGACGATCAGCGCAGCAGGCGCAAACCGCACGGAAGGCTCATCGGCTGTCTTTTCGGCCATCGCCAACGTCTCCGACCTCGACCAGGGGCCGAGCACATTGGCGGTGACTGTCAACGGGTCGTCGAGCGCAACGGTCAACAACGTGACCGTAAACAACATCAGCGTTAACGGCGCAGGTTCTGTGACTGCAAGCATCGTGGCTGACTGCGGGGCGTCCGACGCCTCCTTCACTCTAACCGTGACGGACAGCCAGAACGCGACCGCCAGCGCTACGCTGATAGTGAGCGTGTCGCCCAACCCGGCCCCCACGCTCGGCGCTTACCCCTCCACGGGACCTGTCGCCCTCGGTTCCAACCTGACGGTAACGCCGAACGCTGCGCCGGGCGATAATGGCTCGGTTGTGAGCCTGACGGCCTCGGCGCCGGGCTTTGGCGGGACGTTTTCCGGCAATCCAGGCACGGGAGAGGTCTCCATCACGAACGCCTCTCCGTCGGGAACCTACACGGTGACGGCGAAGGCTACTGATAATTGCGGCGCGATAACCACGATGGCTTTTACGTTGATCGTGAACACGGCGCCCGCGATCACCTCGACCGCGACTTCGCGTCAGCAAGGGGCAGCGGCTTCGGTATCGCAGATCGCTACGGTTTCCGATCCGAACCAGGCGGCTGACACACTGACGGTGAAGGTCAACGGCTCGCCGAGCGCGACGGTCAACGGCGTAACCGTAAAAAGTATCAACGTTGACAGCTCAGGCAAGGTGACGGCCAGCGTGGCGGCTTCTTGCTCGGCGACCAACGCGACCTTCGCTCTCACGGCTGGCGATAGTCTCGGCGCGACCGGCGGCGCCTCGCTCGTGGTCAACGTGACTGCCGGTAACGCGCCGGTGATCACGCTCAGATCACCGATTACGTTCTGGCTGCCACTCCACAATTACCGCACGTTGACAGTGTCCGATATGGTATACAGCGCGAGCGATGATTGTGACGGCAGGCTCACCTCGAGCGTGGTCATAGAGAAAGTGACGAGCGATGAACCGGATAATATCTCAGGCGATCCCAGCGACGGCTTGACGGTCAAAGACATCGTCATCGCTTCGGATTGCAAGTCGGTGCGACTGCGAGCCGAACGCGACTGGGATAAAGACGGGCGTGTTTACAAAGTCACGCTGCGCGTCAAAGATTCATCCGGCAACATCACCAGGGCGGTCTTCAAAGTAACCGTGCCGATCTTCTTCGAATATCCCGCGGTGGATAGCGGCGTGGCGTTCACGGTCAACAGCAATTGCCAGTGATCCCGGATGGTGGAAGCCTTCTACTCGCACGAAAGCGAAACTTTCAGCGAGGAAGGTGATACGCCTCGGACGACTAAACAAAGCCAGGGTCTTCGGACTCTGGCTTTTTTTATCCGCCCGCTTGAAGATAAAAGTCTTTCGAGAGTGTTGGCGCAGACGAAACTACTGGCTATGTCGAGCGGCTTACTTGACGTGATGAAACAGGCCGGGTCAGAATGTCCGCGCTGAAAGCGATATTTGCTGAGTTCTTGATACTAAAGTTTCGGGCTTGTAGCTCAGGTGGATAGAGCGACCGCCTCCTAAGCGGTAGGTCGCGCGTTCGAGTCGCGCCAAGCCCATCGGATTTTGCAAACGCTTATGGGCGCCATTACGGCGCCCATTCTATTTTCCGGCTGGCTTCATCAATAATCCGGCGCTTCGACTGTGGCTCTGCGTTCCAGTTTGCCCCAGCCTACGATGACGCCGCGCAGGGCCGTCACCGCTGATTTGACCATCACGTAATACATCACCTGCCGGTAACAGAACCGCTGCGGGAACAGCCACCAGAGCAATCGCCACTGCTCGCGTTTTTCCAGCAGGAACGCGAACGCGGCGGCCAGCCAATCAACCGCCAGGAACAGCGCGTAATAGAACATGACCTGCCCCAGATTCGTGATCGCATATTCCCCAGGATGTTCCAGCCTCTCAAGCCCCGCCGAAATCAGAGACCAGACGAACATCAAATCCATGACCGGCGAAATCAGCGGGAACAGAATCTGGAATATCCACACGTTCGGCATCGCTACGAAGCCGAGCGCGCCGTAACGCGGATTGAACAACGCGCCGCGGTGTTTCCACATGCATTGCAGCGTGCCGAACGACCAGCGGAAACGCTGCTTGGCCAATCCGCTGAGCGTGTCCGGCGCTTCCGTCCAGGCGATGGCGTCCTCTTCGTAACCGATGTTGTAACCGAGCCGCCGCACTTTGAGCGTCAAGTCCTGATCTTCGGCCAGCGTGTCCGAAGTGAAGCCGCCAGCCTTTTCGAGCAAATCGCGCCGCCACGCGCCGACCGCGCCGGGCACGACAGTGATGCAGTTGAGCGAGGCGAACGCGCGGCGATCCAGATTCTGCGCCGTCACGTATTCCAGCGCCTGCCAGCGCGTGACGACGTTGATGCGGTTGCCGACTTTGGCATTGCCCGCGACAGCGCCGATTTGCGGATCGGCGAAGCGGTGAACCAGCGCGCCGATGGTTCCCGGCGGAAAGACCGTGTCGGCGTCGAGCGCGACGATGATCTCGCCTTTGGCCCGCTGCAATCCGAAGTTCAACGCTTCGGCCTTGCCGCCGTTTTCTTTGGCGAACAACCGCACGCGCGGTTCGCAGCCGAAGGCCTCGCGCGCGACTTCGCTCGTCCGGTCGGACGAGCCGTCGTCAACGACGATGATCTCGAAGTTGGGATAATCGGACGCCAGCAAACTGCCGACTGTCTTTGCGATCACGCGCTCTTCGTTGTAGGCGGGCACGATGATCGAAACGAAAGGCCGGTAATCGGAGCCTGCGTGATTCAGTTCGCGTTTTCTCGCGCGCAGCCGTTGAGCCAGAGCCAGCGCGCCGATGAAGATTATGCGCGCCAGTCCCAGAACGATGCCGATCACGAAAACCCAGCGCAGCAGCCACCCGCTGATCGAGACGGCGTAAAACGTCACCGCGTCGGCGCGCGTAAACAAACTGCTGTCGGATTTGATCGGCGGCATCGCCTGATCGCGCGTGAGACCGGCCATTTCGGAAACGGTCATAAAACCATACCCGCGCGCGCGCAATTCGTGGATCACTCGCGGCAAAGCTTCAACGGTTTGCGAACGGTCGCCGCCGCCGTCGTGCAGCAGCACGATCTGGCCTCGGTAGTCGGGGTCGGGATCGGTGACGCCCTCAATCGTGCGTTTGACAATCGAATCCGCGCCGGGCCGCGCCCAATCGTCCGGATCAACGTGCAAACCGACGGTGACGTAGCCCAGCCGTTCGGCTCGCGCGGCGGGTTCGACTTCATCGGGCGTGGTCGGCTCGGCGTCGCCGAAATACGGCGCGCGGAACAACCGCGTCGAACGCCCGGTCAGCGATTCGATCAACCGCTGCGTCGCGTTAAGTTCCAGATCAACCACACGGCCCGGAATTTCGCCCATGTTCGGATGCGTGAACGAATGATTGCCGATGTCGTGGCCTTCGGCGACGATGCGTTTGACCAGTTGCGGATCGGTCTGCCCGTTCTGGCCGATGATGAAAAACGTCGCGGGCACGTGCTCCCGTTTCAGGATTTCCAGGATGCGCGGTGTCCATTGCGCGTCGGGGCCGTCATCAAACGTCAATGCGATCATCCCCGGCCGATTGCCGACTCGGCGAATGACGTAGGAAGATGGAATCGTCGTGTACGTTTCGTCATTGATCAGATTCGAGGCCGGATCAACAGTAACGGCGCGCGCGCCGGTCACGGGTTGCGCCTCGATTTGCAGGACTTCGCCCACGCCCTCGAAATCAACGTCGTAACCGTATTTGATTTCGCGCAGGGCGTCAGGCGCGTCGTTCATCCGATTCTGCCCGAAGACAGACCACAGTGACGGGTCTTCCGATCCCATTCGCCACAGCGCGAAACCGAAAGGCCGGTAAGCGAGCGACGCGCGCATCTGGTTGTAAGCCGACACCGCATCGAGGAACCAGACGGTGTGGCGCGATCCGTCTTCGTCTTCGTAGCGGAAGAACGGATTGAGCGAGTCCTGATCGAATTTGATCTGCGCTTCGCTGTCGCGCGCCGACAGCACGGCCTCTTGAAAAGTCACCTCGCTGGTCTCTTTGCCCGGCGACCAATCGTAGCCGTAACCGCCGATGCAGATGATGGTCTTGGCTCCATCAAGCTCGCGTATCCGTTTGGCCAGCGTCGCTTCGAACCAGGGCTGGCCCGCGACGCTGCCCGGCTCGCTGTCGTTCCAGTGCTCGTCGTAAGCCATCAGCATCAGGTAATCGCTGGCTTCGGCGTAGGCGCGATAATTCCACGCCGGGTCGTCGAAGGGCGCGGCCTGCGCGACTATCCAGCTTCGCCCGCTGAAGACGTGATGCAATTCCCGCATGAATTTCAGCAGGTTGGCTTGCGAAGCGTCGGGGACTTCCTCGAAATCAATGCAGACGCCCTGGAAGTTGTTCGACGCGACGAACTGCGCGAGATCGTCAATCAGGCGTTTGCGCGAATCGTCGGTTTTGATCACCTCGGCCAGCGTGGGGGCGTCCCACACGCCGTCTTTCGAGTTGTGAATCATCGGGATGATCGGCGCCTGGCCACGCTCGCGGCGAATCAGGTCGAGCGCGTGCAGGTCAATTTCGCCCACGGCCGGATGATCGCCGCGCTGCAATCGAATCCATTCGGGCACGATCCAGTCGAGTTGCCCGATGTGGCGTTTGAGCGAGGCATAGCTGGAATCGTCCCAGTTGACGTAAAAGCCGATGGCCAGCGGCTTCGCGGCGTTGTTCGCGGCGTTGTTGCCGGTGTTATTCACGGCTTTGGCCGGAGCGGCTTTGGCCGATTGTTTTTGAGCCGTCAGCGCCGCCGCGCGTCTGAGCGCCGCCTGAGCGCGTTGCGCTCTCGCCTCGCGCTTTGTAGTAACGGGCGGGGGCGGCGTGAGCTTTATGTCGGAGGCCTTCGGCAACCCGGCGATGGCGCGCAGTTGCAATCGCGGCAGCAGCGGGTTGACGCATACGCTGGCGATGAAGACAGCGGAGAGCAAGCTGATGACTGTGGCGAACGCGAGCCACGCGCGGCGCAACCGGCGCTCGCGTTTGCCCGCCGGATCGTAAAAGACCGGATAATGATTTTCCGCGTTATTCATTTCTGGAAGCTGAACGGGATGATTGCAGAGGCAAGCGGTTGAACCGAGTCAAGTCCGCGCGGGCCGGGCGAACAAGGCTTCGAAGATCGCGCGCGGGTTTTCGCGCGCGGCCTCGCGCTTCTCCTTCACCCATTCTTTGACGCTGTCGAGATTGGGTGTTGCTGGCGAGCTTGACGGTTGGCGCGGCGCCGTCCGACGCCGCTCGATTTCATCGCGCTTGATGAGTTTTGGTTTGTTTGTTGTCATAGCTTGAGCCTTTCGAGGCGGCGGGCGAGATCGTGTGAAAGAGCGTGATTCCGACGTTATGCCCTCTCCCCCCACCACGATCGCGGCGCCGCCACGCTCGATTAAATGGCAAGAGTGGCGCCAAAATCCTTTTTGTGTCCTGACGGGCAAATCAAAGAGTTTAACGGCGCCGGTTAAATGGCTGATCTGAAATCCAATGTGGCGTGTTTGAACGCGCTTGATGGCCCGGCGCATTACTGACACAGGCGCCTTCAGATGGCAGGCTGGGACTATGAAGATTTGACACTCGCGCCAACAGGCGCGGCGCTTGCTTGAAACTTCAAAGAGGAGAACCCGATGGCAACTATACCGGAATGGTCTTCATTGATTGTGCGCGATATGTTCTGGCTGTCGCTTCCTGTAGCCGAGAAGATGCTGCGGCCCGCAATCGTCTATGTCTTTCTGGTCATCGCGCTGCGCGTCTTCGGCAAACGCGAACTGGCGCAACTCAATCCGTTCGATCTGGTCGTGCTGCTGTCGCTGTCGAACACGGTGCAGAACGCGATCATCGGCGACGACAATTCGGTGACGGGCGGCTTGATCGGCGCCTTCACGCTGCTGGGGGCCAACTATCTGGTCGTGCGTTTTCTCTTCAAGCACCGCCGGCTGGATCAGATTCTCGAAGGCAATCCGACGGTCTTGATCGAGCATGGCCGCGTCCTTCGCAAGGGGCTGGCCAGAGAACTGTTGACGGAATCGGAACTGCGAGTGGTCGCGCGCCGGCAGGGCTTCGCTCGCCTGGGCGATGTCGAACGGTGCGTGCTGGAACCGGGCGGCGCGTTTTTCATCCAGGGCAAAATGCCGAGTGAGGATGCGCGGCGGCACGACGAACTGCTTGCGCGTCTCGACCTGATCGAGAGGCGACTCGCTGCGCTGGCGAAGCAAAATTGAGCGGCGCTCAATCCCTGCTCTTCGTTCCGGGTTTGATTTCGGACTTCTCCGGATTCTCGGCTTCTTCGTTGAATCCTTTCTTGAATCCGCGAATCGCCTCGCCCAGCCCCTTTCCCAATTCGGGCAGCTTCTTCGGCCCGAAGACGAGCAGGACGATGCCGAGCACGACGATCAGGTGCATTGGTTGGAACAGACCTTCAAACATTGTGTCTTTTCTCCTTTGAGCTAACGAAGTTGATTTACTGGAACTCGCCTGACCGCATTTGCCGCCACATCGTATCCTTTGACAACGCGACGGCCTTCGCCGGCAACGGCAATGTGATGACAAAGGTCGCTCCCATCCCTTCGCCACGACTGCGGGCTTCAATCGTCCCGTCGTGCAATTCCACCAGACGCCGCGAGATCGCCAATCCCAGCCCCAATCCGCCCTGCGCGGGTTTCTGCGCGCGCTCATCCTGGCTGAACCGCTCGAAGATGTAGGGCAGGAACTCAGGCGCGATGCCGCGTCCGGTGTCGCTGACGCTGATTCGGGCGCTGCTTTCTGCCTTTTCCAACCTGACCTCCACGACGCCGCGTTCGGGCGTGAATTTGATCGCGTTGGTGAGCAGGTTCAGGACGACCTGCTGCAAGCGGCCCGCGTCGCCTGCCGCCTCCACGCCCGCTTCGTCCGACACGACTGTCAACTCGATCAGCTTCGCCGCCGCAGCCGGGCGAACCGATTCAGCCGCCGCTGTCACGACGGTTAGCAGATTGAGCGGTTCGATTCCGAGGCGCAGTTTGCCTTTGATAATCCGCGAAGCGTCGAGAAGATCGTCAATCAGCTTCGACAGCGCGCGGGCGTTCCGCCCGATCACATCCAGCGCCGCCGCCTGCCGTTCCGGTTCCAGCCGCCCGTCGCCGAGAACTTTCGCCCAACCGAGAATCGCGTTCAGAGGCGTGCGGAGTTCGTGCGTGATCAGCGCGATAAATTCATCGCGCGCCCGCCACGCGGCTTCGGCCTGCCCTCTGGCGTCCTCTGTCTTTGCCTGCGCCTTGCGCCGCGCGGCGTTGAGCGCAACGATGAAGAGCGAAATGGTCAGGTATTCGGCGAATCGCAACGCCGCCTCGTAGTTTTGCAGAGCGAGCGAGTGAAGCGCCGGCAGCATAAACCACTTCGCGGCCAGCGCCGTCAGCGCCGTCGCCAGCAGCCCAGGCCCCCAGCCGCCCATCCACGAACTGAACGTCACGGCGAACAACAGGATCAGCAGCGTATTCGGCTCAATCGCCGGATTATCAATCCAGAGAGTCAGCCCGAAGGCGAAAACGGACGCCATCACAGCGGCAACATAATTCCACCTTCGTTTTGGGGAGATGGCGGATAGAAAACTCAGGGACATCACTTCTCTTTATGCAGGCGGTCGCCGGTTCACATAGCATATGAAAGATGAAAGGGATTATAGCGGTTTGCGCTTGGATGCGACCCTGTGGCAGTAGCCCGACCGTGAGGGAGGGCTTGATTCGCAAGCCCTCCCTCACGGTCGGGCTACTGCCACGCCACACGCATCTGCAAACCGCTATAAGCCTCAAAATTTCTGCCTGCCTGTTTACGGCAAATGGCAAAGTTGGCGCCATTGCGCCGCGTTGTCCGCTGTTTTGGTAAGTCGCTGAAACAAGGAAGTAAGAGGGGCGACGGCGCCGCTCATCCGAAGACTGGCTTGTGGCGTTTTTGAAATGAAGAGCCTGAATGACGCCGATTTGTCACATAGCGGCAATGTTTATTCCGGTGATCCTATTTGACGCGTCTCACGCCACAGCCTCCGCAGCTTCGACGCCATGACGCCCGACAGTCCGCCCGGATCGAGCGCGCCGATCACGCCCAAAATCATCCGCAGCCGGATGCGCGGCGGATAGATCGCCACATAGTCGGCTTCAACGAACGACGGCGCGAATTTGGCCTTGAAGCGATGCAGCGCCTTGAAGTGGTAGAAGGCGTCCAGGTGTTCATAAATCAGTTTGAGCAGCCGCGCGAGGTTTTTGAAATCTCCCTCAGGTTCGATCCCGGCGAGCGGTGAAGTGGCGAGCGTCGCCAGTTCCGCGCCTTCGGCGGCCAGATGTTTGAGCGCTTCGACGACCAGCAACTCGCTCACGCCCCGGCTGGCGCCGGGGCGGCGGATCAAATCTTCCAGATACCAGCCATTTCGCGCCGGGATCGGCGAACAGGCCAGCATCCCTTCCAGATGGCCGTCAGCGGCGCGCGCCAGAAAATATCGTTTGTGCTCGCTCAGCGCGAACGGGTCGAGTTTGAGCAGCCAGCCGAGCGCGTCAATCTCGCGCGTGTTGATCCACGCCTGGCACAACTCCTCGATCTCCGCCCGCGCGCGCGCGTCCTGATTGGCCTGATTCGGATCGTAACGTTCAACCGTGATTCCGGCTTTGCGCGCCTGATTGACTCCGGCGCGCACTTTCTTGGCGCGGTCTCCGGCGGGTTTCCATTCGGGCAGCTTGAAATACCCCGACTCGCCGATTTTCAGCAAACCCATTCCGCATTCCTGCGCGGCGCGCGCGGTTTCTTCGCTGATCGGCAGCATCAGGCAATCCAGATTCTGCTCGCGGCAATAATCGAGAAAGCGCTGGATGATTTCGCGCAGGTGTTCTCGCGCGGTCAATGGCGCGGCGCCGACGATGGCGACGCGGCCTACGCGGCGGTAAACGACAGCGGCTTCCGGCTCCTGCGATTTCCACACATCCATCCCGCCGTAAAGCAGCACGAACGATTGATGCTCGTAACCGTAGCGCCGGACCATCTCGACCAGATATTCATCCGTTTGCGTCTGTTCTTTGCCGCGCGCGCTGCGTCGTGACCCAATCGCCGTTGAGCGTCAGCGCATATCGGCCCATCGAGATGATCTCCGCCGCCTCTCGCGCGGCCTGCCGATCAAGCCCCGCGCTTCGCAACAGGTCGAATGCGCCACCCGACGCCGCGCCTGCCAGCATCCCTTTCGCCGCCACTCCGAGCGCGTGCAAAGCCGCAGCCCGCGCCAGATGCCCTGCCAGATAGAGAATGCCGCCGTGCGGCGTCAGCAGCGCCAACCCTGCGCCCAGCGCGCCGCCCCAGACCACCGACTTTTTCAAACTCGATTGCGCGATGCCGTCCTGGCCGATGATTGAAAGGCATTTCCGGCTGACGCCGCTTGTCGCAAGCCGGTTAGCCGCGGCTTGCGCATCGCTCAAACTGTCAAATGTTCCGATTATTCCAGCCATAAAGAATCAAGACCCGTCCCCCATCGTAGCCGTCTCCATCTCTTCCATCTCCGCCGCCGAACCCGCGCGCCGCGCGGGATTTCGCCGTCCGGCTCCGCCTCGAAAACCAGATACAGAGTTGGTAACAATCTCAGCATCGCCAGCGCAATCTTTCGATAAACAAAAAACGGGAGCGAACGTTGGAGTTCGCTCCCGGTAGCGCTCCTTCTCCTAATTCCAAATCAGAGGTTAAATCGGTAAACGGCAAACCTGATAAATCACAGAGACAAACTGCAATTCCCAATCAACCGATCCATTGCGCTCCCTCGCGCAGCGTCCGGGAAAACTCCACAGACAATTCCGAAACTTTGCCGAGCGCGATCCCGATTTTCGGCAGGTCGAAGACGTTGCGGTAGATCAGGTATCGCGGTTCCCAATAGCTGGCGAATTTCCCCTTGTAAGCCTTCAGCCCGCTGAAGCTGAAGAGAAAGTTCAGTCGTTGAAAAAAACCGTGCACAGCCTTCTCAGCCGCCGACGCTTCTTCGCGTTCCCGGAAGCCGGACATCGGAGCCATTCCCAGATTGAATCGGGTGAAGCCTTCGGTTTTCTTACGCAGCATCAGCTTTGCAAAGAGTAAATCCATCACGCCGTTCGGAGCGTCTGCGCGGTGGCGCATCAGATCAATGGTCGCTTCGCCGGGGCGATACGAATGAAGAACGTTGACAAAAGCCAGCACGCGGCCATTGGCGTCTTCGGCGGTTGCGATGGGCGTCGCGCGCAAATAGCCGGGCGCGAATCGGCCTAAAGTGAATGCGCGTTCGCGGCGTCCGGGCAGCCGCAGCCATTCGTCAGAAACCTCTTTCAACCGCCGGATCAATTCGTCCGGCGCCGGGGCGTCGTAAAAGCGCACGCGGACGCCCGATCTTTCCAGTTGATTGTTTCGTGAACGGATTTTCCTGAAATTCTTCCCGTCGAGCGTGAAGCCGGTCAGATCCACAATCGCGTCGTCGCCGAGCTTCAATTTCTTGAACCCCGATTGGCGATAGGCGGGCAGGAAATCCGGCAGCGTCTGGTAAAAGGCCACGCCCCAGCCCTGGACTTCGCAGAACTGTTTGAACTGAAAGATCGTCTCGGCCATCTCCTGCGGCGGGCCGACAGGATCGGCGAGCGCAATAGCGAAATTCACGCCGACGCTGTAAGCGATGAAGCTGCGGCCCGAAGCGTTCATGAAGTAGGCTTTATCCGGCCAGAGTTTGAAATGATCGAGCGAAGACCGCCCGTATTGCGCGAGAATTCTCCTGGCAGCCGCGCGATCCTGCGGCAGCGCGCCGTAGCGGTAAATGATCGGACGAAAGAGCGCGAACCCGGCGTAAATGAGCATCGCCGCCGAAATCGCGTAAAGCGAATCGAGAAACCACGCCGCGTAATACGTGTGCGGAGTGAGTCGCGCGCCGCCGGCCCAGCTCAGCCACGTCAAATAGCGCATCGTCTGATGAATCGAAGCCAGCCAATCGAAATTGATTCCGAACTCGCGCCGGTCGAGCAGCCAGAAACCGGCGACGCCGTACCCGAACGCGGCGGCCACAGCCACGCCGATGCGCAGCGCAATCGAAGGCCAGTCAGGCGGGCTGCTTCTGACAGTGAAGCTGCGCCGCGTCCACCACAAAGCGCAGGCAAGAATGAACGGGAAGATCGCCTGCTCGCCGTTGTGGCCTTTCAGCAGATGCGTGACGACCGACAACGACGAAAGCGCCAGGGCAAGATAAAACGCGCGCCGCTTGCGCTTGTAGACATTAATCGCCGAAACGATCAGCGCAAAGCCGATGAGCAGAGTGAACGAACGCGGGAATTGAAAGAACTCCAGCGGCAAAATTTCACGGAGCAGCGTGCGGCGCGCGGGCGGCAGCGGATCGAGCGTCGAATAGAGATTCGCTACGCCGCTGGCCAGCGTGATCATCGCCACCAGAGGAACTATCGCGGAGCGTTGCAATCCGGCGATTGCGCGGGCGGCGCGCCGCTCGATCCCGGCTTGATTCTTTTCGGCCGGGCCGACTGCGGCGTTCAGCGGATCAGTGAATGTTTCTTCCGAAGCCGCGCTCATTCAGTCTTTCCTCCGTAAGCTCAATGATAGCTTCTGAGCGACCGGGCCTTTGCTCGTGGCCGCGTCTGGCGATGGTGGCGAGTTGATAAATGGCCAGCGCCGCGATTGCGCCGATGATGGAGAGAACCCAACCGCCGGTATTTGGCAGCCCGATGACGGCGTGGGCGAAAAACGCGCCAGCGGCTGAACCGGCCAGCCCGACGAACGCCGTCGTGATGACGCCGCCGGAAGGATTGCCCGGCAAGATCAGTTTCGCCAGCGTGCCGACGATCAATCCGAAAAAGATTTGCTCCGCCAGATGAAACATCATTTCTCCTTATCAACCTCCTGAGAGCGCAGGCGTCTTCGACTGCCTGGCGCATCGGAGAATTTTCCGCCGAAGCGGGCAGGCGAGGACGCCTGCGCTCCCAGAGGGCGATTCTCGTTTTTCCAGGATGTCGTCAAAGACGACGTGAGTGGCTCCTCTCTCCAACCAGTGTTGGTATCAAAGTCGGTTTTGATTATTTGTGGCGAGCGCAGATTGAACGGTTCAATTGCCCGCGACGCCGTTGCTGAGGGCAATGCGGGCGCCACTGCCGAACCGGCGCCTGCGGGCGAAGCCAAACCGCAATGAATTCAGGGGAAAGCGGTATTTGCGCGCGCAGGGAAGCGGGCGCTTCATTGCGCCCGCGCGCCGCAAGATCGCCACACGCGGCCCGCTGAGGCGCATTTCTGACACTGAGGCGGAATCGGAGCGGGGCTTTAATTCTCCGGTTTGTAGACCCGGCTGTCTGGCGCCGGCCTTGCCCTTATGATTCGGTTGATGGAGTTTGCCGGGGAGTTTGTTACGATAGAGGCGTGAAACCATTGAAGCTGCATTTCAAAACCACGTTACTGGTTTCGGCGATCACGCTGGCGGTAATGATCGCGCTGCTGCTGGTCATCAGCGCGCGTCTGGTTGATCTGGTGCGCTCCGACGAAAGAACGCTGACGGAAGTGGGCGCCGTCAGCCTGGCTGAGCACCTGAGCCAATCGCCGTCCATTTCTGATTCGGGGAGGCTGGAGCGCGCGACTGCGCTCCTCCGCGCGTCGCGGCGCGACACCATAGGCGTGCGTGTGTGGGAAGCGGAGGACAATGGATTCAGAATCGCCTGGGTAAGCCCCGGCGCTCAAGCGGCGGGCGCGGCGCCTGCCGGCGTGGTGGAAGCCTTGCGACTGGGGCAGATCGCCAAAGTCGAAAGCGGGCGAGTGATCGAACCCCGCGACTCGCTCTATCGCGTCTTCGCTCCAATCGTGCGGCAAGGGAAAGTGGCCGGGGCGGTTGAAATCAGCGATCACCTCGACAATCTGCCCGCGCTGCTCGAACGCTCAGCGGTCGCGGTGGCGTGGCTTGCGCTCATCGCCGTCGGACTGATTGCGCTGGCGACTTACATTCTTTTTCGAGACCTCATCTATCGTCCCATCGAACAACTGCTCGGCGTCATCACGCAGGCGAAATCCGGCAGGCTTGACGTGAAAGCGCCGGAGCGGAAGTCCGATGAACTGGGACGGCTTTCGCAGGAATTCAACCTGATGCTGGGACAGATTCACGAAATGGCGACGGAACGCGAACACCAGCAGGAGATATTGCGCGAGCGGATTCACGAGGCGACCGCGCAACTCGAACAACGCAACGATCAGCTCGGCGCCGCCAACCAGGAATTGTGGCGCACGTCGCGCCGGCTGACGCAGCTTGAACGGCTGGCCGCCGCCGGGCAGACCGCCGCGCAATTCGCGCACGAGGTCGGCACGCCGCTCAACCTCATCAGTTGTCACGCGCAGTTGATTCAAACGGACGCGAGCGGCGATCCGGCGTCAGTCAACGAGCGGGCTGAAATCATCGTCGAACAGACCGACCGCATCGAACGCATCGTGCGCCGGATGCTCGACCGCACGCGGGCGGAAATCGCCGAACATTCCCCGCTCGACCTGAACGCGCTCATCAAACGAATTACCGAAGCGACTGCGCCGACCATCGCCGAACGCGGCGTGGAGCTTGAGTTATCGCTCGATCAAAGTTTGCCGATGGTCGCGGGCGACGCCGACAAACTGCAACAGGTCTTCATCAACCTCATCAACAACGCGCTCGACGCGATGCCGGATGGCGGGCGGTTGACGATCACTACGGAGGTTGAAGCGCCGGCCAACGGCCATTCGCCGCGCATAACGGTTTCAATCGCTGACACCGGTTGCGGCATGACCCGCGAAACGCAGGCGCACATCTTCGATCCGCTTTACACGACGAAGGCGCGAGGGAAAGGCGCCGGGCTTGGCCTGGTGGTTGTCAATCAGGTGATGCAGGAACACGACGGCGCGGTATCGGTTGAGAGCGCGCCGGGACGAGGCGCGCGCTTCCGGCTTTCGTTCCCTGCGCTCGCCCATAATCACACGACGCCACGTAGTAACGAATTATGGTCTTTGAGCAAATAATGCAACCACATTGTAGGGGCGGGTTTTCCCCGCCCGGATTTTTGAGCAAATAATGCAACCACATCGTAGGGGCGGGTTTTCCCCGCCCGGATCCGCTATCGAAGGGCCTGGGCGGGGAAAACCCGCCCCTACGATGTGGTTGTAGTTAATTTTCAAAGCCATAATTCGTTGCTACGTGGATTTTCTGAAGAGGCTGAAACTGATGAAACGCATTCTGGTCGTAGACGATGATCGCGCGTCGTGCAAGCTGTTGCGCGATCTGCTCAACGCGCAGGGATGGAGCGCCGAGGCTGTGACGACGCCCGATGAGGCGTTGCGATTGGCCGCGCAGGAGAAGTTCGACCTGCTGATCAGCGACATCAACCTCGAAGCCGATCAGAACGGCATTGACCTGCTGCGCCGGTTGCGCGACGAATGCCCGGTGATTTTGATGACCGGCTTCGGCACGCTCGACACCACGGTCGCGGCTTCGCGCGAAGGCGCGTGGGACATCATCTCGAAGCCGTTCAAAGTCCAGGAGATCATCTCGACCGTCCGGCGCGCGCTTGAACGCGAGGAGGCGAAACCGGCGGAAGCCGTTTCAGATTCGCTGTCGGCGCAATACGAGAGCAGCGGTCTCATCGGGCGCTCGCCCGCGATGCTCGAACTTTACAAAGAGATCGCCCGCGTCGCGCCGTCGCGTTCGACTGTGCTGATCATCGGCGAATCGGGCGCCGGCAAGGAACTGGTCGCGCGGGCGATTCACAAACACAGCGCGAGATCGTCAGGCGCGTTCGTGCCCGTCAATTGCGGCGCGTTGACCGAGACACTGCTCGAAGCGGAACTCTTCGGCCACGTCAAAGGCGCGTTTACCGGCGCGACCGCCGACCGGCGCGGGCTGTGGGAAGAGGCCGAAGGCGGAACGCTCTTTCTGGACGAAGTCGGCGAAACAAGTCCGGCGTTGCAGGTCAAACTGCTGCGCGCCCTGCAGGAGAAAGAGATTCGCCGGGTCGGCGCAAGCAAAAACATCAAAGTTGACGCGCGAGTCATCGCCGCGACCAACCGCGAAATCGAACAGGAAGCAGCCGCCGGGCGTTTCCGCGAAGATTTGTTTTACCGTTTGAGCGTGATCACGCTGCGAGTGCCGCCGCTGCGCGACCGGCGCAGCGATATTCCGCTGCTGGCCGAACGATTCCTGCGGGCGGCTTCTGACAACGCGGGACGCGGGCCGTTTCGATTTCAGGAGGAGACGATCAAAACGCTGACGGCCTACGATTGGCCTGGCAATGTGCGCGAACTGGAATCGTCGGTAGAATACGCCGCGTTGCGGGCGCGCGGCGCCGAGATCGTTCCCGAAGACCTGCCGCCGAAATTGCAATCGGAAGACGTGCGCGGGAAAGCCGCCCGGTCAACGCTGAGCGCGCTCTACGACGATTTGCCTACGCTCGACGAACTCGAACGCCGTTACCTGCTGCGCGTACTGGAGGTGGTCGGCGGCAATCGTTCGCGCGCGGCTGAAGTCATGGGCATTGATCGCCGCACGCTTTACAGGATGGCCGAGCGCTTTAACATCAAGGAAGAAGCTGAGGGATGAGGAAACACCGCTTTCACGCAGTCGCATTCATTTTTGCGCTCGTCGTGTTGAGTGGCGGCGCGATGGCCCAACGCCCAGCCCCGAAAAACGCCGAGCAGTTTTACGCGCAAGGCGCCGCGCTGTTGCGGAAGGGCGATCCGGCTCGCGCGGCTGTTTCATTCCGTTCGGCGTTGCGGTTGAAGCCTGATTTCGCCGAGGCGCACAACGCGCTCGGACTCGCGCTGGGCGAGCAGGGAAGACTCGATGACGCTCTGGCCTCTTTCCGAAAAGCGGTTGAACTGAAGCCGGGTTTCGCCGAAGCCCACGCCAATCTCGGCCTGGCTTTGCAGCGCAAAGGTGAAATTGATGCGGCGATCAGCGAACTCCGCGCGGCGGTCGCAGAGCAACCTGATTCGGCGCAGTTCCGCAGCGCGTTCGGATACGCGCTCGGACAGAAGGGCTTTCTGGATGGCGCCATCGCCGAATTTGAATATGCGGTGAAGCTCAAGCCTGATTTTCACGAAGCGCAGTTCAGGCTCGGTGTGACGCGATGGTTGCAGCAGCGAAACGACGCCGCCATCGCTCCGTTGCGGCAGGCTGTCAAACTCAAACCCGATCACATCGAATCGCGTTACTATCTCGGCCTGGCGCTTCAGAAGACCGGTCAATTGCGCGAAGCGGTTGATGAATTGGAGAGGGCCGCGAAGATCAACCCGAAAGTCGCCGACGTTCAGGCCGCGCTCGGTAATGCGCTGCTGGCCGACGAAGATTTCGACAATGCGGTTGAGGCTTTGCGCGCCGCAATCAAACTCAACCCGAATCTCTTCCAGGCCCGCAATGATCTGGCGCTGGCGTTGATCCAGAAGCGCGAAGCCGACGCGGCGATCATCGAACTGAGCGCCGCGCTCGAACTCGACCCGAAGAACAGAGTCGCGCTTCACAATCTGGGACTCGCCGAGATGCAGAAGGCCGATTACGCCGCCGCGATTGAAACTTACCGAAAGTTGATCGCGATTGATCCGAACGACGCCGAAGCGCATTACAATCTCGGTCTGGCGCTGAAGTACAAGGACGATTTCGCAGCGGCTACCGAAGAGCTTAAACGCAGTGTCGCGTTGCAGCCCACGTTGCAGGAGGCGCATTACACGCTCGGCGTGATTTTCTGGCAGCAGGGAAAACTGGACGAAGCCGTCGCGTCGTTCCGGCAGGCAATCGCCGTCAATCCAAATTTCTCCGAGGCGCATTACACGCTCGGAACCGTCCTGCAACAGAAAGGCGATCCGGACGCCGCCATCGCCGAATTCCGCGAAGCGATCAAGCTCGCGCCGCGCAATCCTGAGATTCACAACACGCTCGGCAATGCGCTCCGCGCGAAAGGCGACCGCGAAGGCGCGCGCGCCGAATTCGCCGAAGGCGCGCGTTTGCAGAAGCTGAAGTCAAACAATCAGGCCGCGATGTTCGCCGTCAACACCGGCGTTCAGAAAATGAAGGACGGCGATGTTGACGCCGCGATTGAAATGTTCGAGAAGGCGATTGGGCTTGACGCGGAATACGCCCCGGCGCATTTCCAGATGGGGTTGGCGTTGAGGAAGAAAGGCAAACAGGCCGAGGCTCGGCAGGCGTTCAACCGGGCGCGACAGCTCGATCCCAGATTGAAGGCGCCGCAATAAGTTCGACGCCATCCAATTAAAACTACAACGATGTTTTGGCAGGATACTCGCCCGCAAAAAACAGACTGCGGTTGGCGGCGCTTTTGCGCATGGGCCGCCGCGCTGGTTTGCGCGCTTGCGGCGGCGCCCGCATTCGCTCAATACCGCTTTGATTCGTGGACGACGGAACACGGTCTGCCGCAGAACTCGGTCTATGCGATCCTGCAAACGCGCGATGGCTATCTCTGGTTCACCACGCTCGACGGGTTGGCGCGTTACAACGGCGCGCAGTTCACTGTCTTCAACAAGGCCAATACCAGCGGGCTTGCCAGCCTGCGCTTCAATTCTCTCTGCGAAGACCGCGATGGCAATTTGTGGATCGGCAGCGAAGATGGCGCGCTGACGCGGTATCGCGCTGGCGGCTTTACGACCTACACGACCGAGCAGGGGTTACCGTACAACAGTGTTGGCCGGATCAGGCTGACCGCGGATGGCGCATTGCTGGCGCAAACGCCGCAGGGTTTGGCGCGTTTTCAGAATGAACGATTCGAAGCCGTCGCGCCCGATCCAAATGGTTTTGCTTCTGATGCCGGCTACCGGGGAGCATCGGGCGCGGTCTGGCGCCGTCGTGGCGCGGAGTTGCGGCGCGTCAGCAATGGCAGGCTGACCACCTATCAGGTTCCGGCGGGCGATCCGAACCAGCTTTACGAAGACCGGCAGGGCCGTCTCTGGATCGGAACCGCGCGGCCCGGCGAACTGGCTATGCTCAAAGGCGAGGTCATTCGTATTTACACCGCAAAAGACGGGCTGCCGCCTGCGGCAATCACCTCGTTCTGCGAAGACCGCGCGGGCGCTCTCTGGTTCGGCACGCGCGGCGGCGGGTTGGCGCGATTCAAGGACGAGAGGTTCGCTACTTTCACCACGGCGCAGGGCCTTTCCAGCAACTACATCCGGGCCGTCTACGAAGACCGCGAGGGCGTTCTTTGGCTGGGGACTACCGACAATGGCCTGATGCGCGTGACCCCACAGGTCATCACCGCCTACTCCGAAAAAGATGGAATGGTGGGCAAGGGGTTTTACCCCATCATCGAAGACCGCGCAGGCGCCATCTGGATTGCGAATGAGGGCGTCAACCGGTTCAAGGACGGCAAGTTCACTTACTATCCGCTCAATCGTCTGCCGGGCGTGTCCTCGCCGCGCCAGCCGTTCACCGTCATACGCTCCCTGTATGAAGACCGCGCGGGACGTTTGCTGATGGGCAGCGATATGAGGCTGATTCGCTTCCAGGACGAACGGTTCTCTTACGACGAAGCGGCGGGGTTGAACAAAACGCCGCTCGCCATTCTTCAGGATCGGCGCGGCGCTTTCTGGTTCGGTTTCAACGACGAGTTGCTGCGCGAGCAAAACGGCGCGCAACAACGCTTCGGCGCCGAAGACGGCTTGCGAGGCCCGGCGCAGCCGATTTACGAAGACCGGCGGGGCCGCGTGTGGATCGGCAGTTACGGCGGGCTGGCCGAATACGTGGATGGGCGGCTGCGCTTTTACACTGAGCGTGATGGTCTGTCGAGCGACCGCGTCCGGGCGATTCACGAAGATGACGACGGCGCGCTGTGGATCGGGACTTACGACGGCGGTTTGAACCGGTTCAAAGATGGCCGCTTCATCCGCTTCACGACGAAGGAAGGGATGTTCAGCAACAACGTCTTCTCGATCCTCGAAGACCGGCGCGGCAATTTCTGGATGGGCGGCAATCAGGGCATCCAACGCGTCAGCCGCCGTCAGCTCAACGAATTTGCCGAAGGCAAAATTGCGCGGATTGACGCCGTAGCTTACGGCAAAGCCGATGGGATGCTCAGCGCGGAATGCAACGGCGGCAGGCATCCGGCGGCGCTCCGGGCGCGGGATGGCCGATTGTGGTTCCCGACGCTGAACGGCGTGGCCGTAGTTGATCCCGAGGCGGTATCGTTCAACGCCGCTCCGCCGCCGGTGGTTATAGAGGGCGCCATGCTCGACCGCGCCGCGCTCGATTTTCGCCAGCCCATCACCATTGAGCCTGGCCAGGACAATCTGGAAATCGCATACGCGGGCCTGAGCTTCATCAAACCGGAGCACGCCCGTTTCAAGTACCGGCTGGAAGGCTGGGACAGAGACTGGGTCGAGGCGGGCAATCGGCGCGAGGCCTATTTCTCGCATCTGCCGCCGGGCAGCTACACCTTCCACGTCATCGCCGCCAACAGCGACGGCGTGTGGAACAACGAAGGCGCGCGATTGCGGGTTGTGGCGCTGCCCGCTTTTTATCAAACCTGGTGGTTTCGTCTGGCGCTGCTGCTGGCTGCTGCTGGCGGCGTCGGGTTGGTCTTCAAATGGCGGCTCGATCAGGCCCACCGCGCCCGCCGCGCGCAGGAAGAATTCTCACGCCGGTTGATTGATTCGCAGGAGCAGGAGCGCAAACGCATCGCCGCCGAATTGCACGACGGCCTGGGACAGAACCTGCTGATCATCAAAAACTATGCCCTGCTCGGACTGGCCGAACGCGACGACGCGGCCGCGACGGAAGAGAGCCTGACAACGATCTCCGAAATAACTTCGCAGGTTCTGGATGAGGCGCGGCAGATCGCCTACAATCTGCGGCCATATCAAATAGACCGGTTCGGCCTGACCAAAGCGCTTCAATCCATGCTCGACCGCGTGGCGGAATCGTCAGAGATAAAGTTTCATTGCGAAGTGGACTCGCTCGACGGGCTTTTCTCGAAGGAAGCGGAGATGAACCTTTACCGCATCGTGCAGGAGAGCGTGAACAACATTCTCAAACATTCGCGCGCGACCGAGGCCGAGATCAAAATCGCGCGCAACGGGCGCAACCTGCTGCTGCGGGTCGCCGACAACGGCCAGGGGTTTGCGCCCGGCGCCGGCGCCGAAACAATCGGGCGCGGGCTTGGTTTGACAGGCATTGCCGAGCGGGCGCGGATGCTGGGCGGGCAATACCAGCTTCAATCAACGCCGGGCCGGGGCGTTGTGATCGCCATCTCCGTCGCTTTGCCGGAGGCGCCGCATGAATGAAATTCGCATCGTCATCGCCGACGACCATCCCATCTACCGCGAAGGCTTGCGCCGTGTGATCGAACGCGACGCGGCGTTGCGCGTTCTGGCCGAAGCCGGCGACGGCGCGGAGGCGCTCACCGCAATCGAAGCCTGCCGCCCCGATGTCGCGGTGCTCGATCTGGACATGCCCAAACTCGACGGATTTCAAGTCGTGCGCGCGCTCGGCGAAAAGCGGCTGACGGTCGCGGCCATCTTCCTGACCATGCACAAAGACGAAGACGCCTTCAACGAGGCGATGAATCTGGGCGTCAAGGGATACGTGATCAAAGATTCCGCCGTCACCGACATCGTCAACGCCATTCGCGCCGTCGCCGCCGGCGAAGACTTCATCAGCCCGCAGCTTTCCGGCTACCTGCTCCGCCGCGCCCGCCGCCGCGCCGAACTGGTTGAAAGCAAACCCAGCCTCAACGATCTGACTCCGGCCGAACGGCGCGTGCTGATCCTGATCGCCGAACACAAAACCACCAAAGAAATCGCCGCCGAACTTTTCATCAGCCCGCGAACCGTGGATCACCACCGCGCCAACATCTGCTCCAAACTCGATCTGCACGGCATCAATGCGCTGCTCAAATTCGCCATCGCCCACAAGGAGCAGCTTTCCTGACAATTCCCGGCGCCCCGATCCATCAATAAATTCGCCCGGCCAAAATAGGTAACCTTGCCTATATCAAAATAGGCAAGCTCGCCGACGCGCGCTCCGCGCGACCTCGTCCATACTCCCGCCTGTCGCCGGCCACAAACCGGCAACGAACAATTCACGGAAACAGAAGGCCACGGAGAAATGATGCTGCTGATAGTTGATGACAACGCCGCGATGCGCCAGTTGATTCGGCGCCTGACGAGCGATCTGGCCGAAAGCATCGAGGAATGCTCGGACGGCTCGGAGGCGTTGGCGGCTTACGAGCGGCATCACTTCGGCGGGGGCGACCTGGTGCTGATGGACGTGGAGATGCCGGGAATGGACGGACTGACGGCGACGCGCCAACTGCGCGCCGCCCATCCGGAGGCCCGCGTCGTCATCGTCACACGGCACAACGACGAAGAAATGCGCGCCGCCGCTTTACGGGAAGGCGCCCTCGGTTTCGCGCCGAAAGAGAATTTGAGAGAACTGCGCGCGCTCATCAGCGGCGCGGCTTAAACCCATTCATAAGCGACACTCGAAAAGGAGAATACAAATGCAAAAACTATCCAAACTTACGCGAACGACGCTGGCGTTGTCCTGTTTGCTTTTGGCCGCAGGGCTGTGGCGTTGGGAAGCCGGGCAGGCGGCGCCGGCCTCTCAACCGCTGCCCAACCTGCGGGGAGAGGCGGCCAGGGAATATCTGCAACAACATGGTCTTTACGCCTCGCTCGGCGAAGCGATGCGCGCGGCCCGTCACTCGATCAACCCGATCGCCGCCGCTCCGCTCGACGGCCAGCAGGCAAAGCTCACCGCCGGCGATGCGCAATCCGGAGACAATTTCGGCGCCGCGATAGCGATCAGCGGTGAGACGGTTGTCGTGGGCGCGCCGTTTGATGATGATGCGGGCGGCAATTCCGGCTCAGCCTATGTGTTTGTGCGGACAGGGACGGTGTGGAGCCAGCAGCAGAAGCTCACCGCCAATGATGCGGCAGGCAATGACCGGTTCGGTTGGTCGGTGGGGATCAGCGGAGAGACCATCGTCGTGGGCGCGCCGTTGGATGATGATGCGGGCAGCGCATCCGGCTCGGCCTACGTCTTTGTGCGGACGGGGACGCTGTGGAGCCAGCAGCAGAAGCTGACCGCCAGCGATGCGGCACGCGATGACTGGTTCGGCTATTCGGTGGCGATCAGCGGAGAGACCATCGTCGTGGGCGCGTATTTTGATGATGATGCGGGCGTCAATTCCGGCTCAGCCTACGTCTTTGTGCGGACGGGGACGGTGTGGAGCCAGCAACAGAAGCTTACCGCCAGTGATGCGGCGGCATCTGACAATTTCGGCAATGCGGTGGCGATCAGCGGGGAGACGGTCGTCGTTGGCGCGGTGCTGGATGATGATGCGGGCAGCAGTTCCGGTTCGGCCTACGTCTTTGTGCGGACGGGGACGGTGTGGAGCCAGCAACAGAAGCTTACCGCCAGCGATGCGGCAGCCGGAGACTTGTTCGGTTCTGCGCTGGCGATCAGCGGAGAGACCATCGTCATTGGCGCACAGTTTGATGCTGATGCGGGCAGCGATTCCGGCTCG
>WBZO01001331.1_pt1 | contig 39327 bp, 29 predicted proteins | sample 5204261 | NCBI WGS metagenome assembly WBZO01 (sample SAMN12412400, study PRJNA552823) | activated sludge metagenome | isolation source: activated sludge from anammox sidestream of wastewater treatment plant... | place: USA: North Carolina | collected 2017-09
CGGAGACGATGGGTGCGCTGGAGCGGCTGAAGACCGACGGCAAGATCCGGCATTACGGCGTCTCCAACTTCACCGTGGCGATGATGGAGGAGTGCAACCGCCATGGCACGATCGTCGCCAACCAGGTGGGCTATCACCTATTTGACCGGCGGATGGAGGCCGAAGTACTGCCCCACTGCCAGGAACGGCAGATCGGTTTCATGGCATACGGCAGTCTCGGCTTCGGCCTGCTGTCCGGTGCCTTCACGCCCGAAACCACGTTTGTTGATTGGGACTGGCGCAGCAGCGGCAAGGCGTTCGGGCTACCGTTGTTCACGCGGGAGCACTTTCTCAAGGAGCTGCGCGTCGCCGAGCGGCTGAAAGAACTGGCGGCCGGGTACGGCAAGAGCCTGCCGCAACTGGCGATAGCCTGGGTGCTGGGCCACCCGGCGGTTTCGGTGGCGCTGGTGGGCATGCGCAACGAACACGAGCTGGCCGAGAACATCGCCGCCGCCGATTGGCGTCTGACCGAAGACGACCGCGCCGCCATCGACCGCGTCTTCGCCGAGGAAGACGTGCCATCCTACGCCGGCGCCGCGCAGGCCGTGTAACGCACCCGCTGTGGCACTGTCCGATGTGCGACCGTGCAGACCGGCGTGCAGAGGGCATAATCAAGGGCGTGAGTGTGCCGCCCGGCATGGTACACTGCGGCGTCAGCACCATTCATCGTGCTCTGAGGGGGTTGGTACCGCGATGCAGTGCCCCAACTGTGGCAATAACCTACCTGCCAGCGCGGCATTCTGTAATAACTGTGGCCAGCGGATGACACCGACTGCCGCCGAAACGCAGTTCGCCGGTGAGACCATCGCCGCACCGCCAGGGAGCGGGCCGCCGTCAGGCGGCTATCCGACCGCACCCGCCCCGGCGCCTGTCCCCCCGCGCCCGGCTGCGGGAATGCCGCCCTCCTCCCAACAGACGTACGCGGCCCCGCCGTCAGGTCCGCCGCCGGGGCCGCCCCCCGCCGGCTCTGGCGCGTACGGCGGCCCCAGCGCGGGCAGCCCGCCGGCGTATGCCGGCCCGCCCAGCCAGGGCTACGGGGCTCCCCCATCCGGCCCTGGCCCTGCTGCCTACGGCCCGGGGAGCGGCTACGGCCCCGGCTATGGCACACCCGCCCGCCCGGCGGCCATCGGCGGCGTCAACTTTACTGCCACCTTCAGCCGCCTGGGCCGGCTGCTCAAGTACGACACCTCTATCTTCCGCGAAGCCGCCCACGACGCCACGGCGCTGATCCCTGGCCTGGTGGTGGCCGCCGTCTCCATTCTCGTGATGGCGATAGGCACCTGGCTGTGGGCGGAGTTCAAGTTTGACGTGGGCTTTGACAGCGGCGAGTTCTTCTGGAAGTCCGTGCTGGTGGGCACCGTCACCGGCACCGTCGCCTGGGCGGCCTGGGTGGCGATCGCCGGGCTGCTGTTGCAGCAGATGTTCCGCCGTCAGGTCTCCATCCCCAACTTGTTGGGCGCGATGGGGCTCGCCACCTTCCCCTTCCTGCTCGGCCTGCTCGCATTGATTGACTTCCTCTATCTCACCTTCGCGATCGTGCCGCTGGCGGGGACCGCGATGCTCAGCCAAACGGCGCTGCAGGAAGCGACGGACGCCTCCCCCGGTGAGGCCTTCATCGCCAACCTGACCGGCTTCCTGGTGTTCGCCCTGATCCTGCTGCTGCTCGGCCGGGATGATTCGCAGCTCGCCCCCGGCATCTTCGCCGTCAACCTGTGGAGCGCGCTATAGCGACCGCTGTCCGGCGGCCACTCCAGACGGAGGGAGCGGCGCGTGCCGCTCCCTCTGCAATTGCCGGCGCCACATGCTCCCTTACGGCGCCGGCGGGTGCGGCAGCCTTGCGCAAAGGCAGGTGCTACCTGGTGCTCAACCGCCCGTGTGCTCAGGCAAGAAGGCCCAATCTCGGATCAGATGATGAGCGATGGCAATGCGGCCGGGGATACCGAAGTCCACACGGTGCGGTTCCTCGTAGGCCCGGCGGATCTCCTCGCGCGTGAACCAGCGCGCCTCGTCCAGTTCCTCCGGATCCACCTGTAACGTCTCATCAGTCACCCGGGCAAAGCAGCCCAACATCAGCGACATGGGAAAGGGCCAGGGCTGCGAGGTATGGTAGATGACCTGATCCACCGTCAGCCCCGCCTCCTCCTGTACCTCCCGGGCGACGGCCTCCTCCAGCGTCTCGCCCTGATCGATGAAGCCGGCCAGCGCCGAGAACCGCCCCGGCGCCCAGCCGCGCCCGCGACCCAGCAGGCAGCGGTCACCGCGCCAGACAACCATGATCACCACGGGATAGGGATTGGGGAAGTACTCGGCGGCGCACTGGGTGCAGCGGCGCATCCCGCCGCCGGCGCCGGTCGCGGTCGAAGCGCCGCAGACGCCGCAGAAGCGATGGCGGGCGTGCCACTCCAGCAGCGAGCGGGCCTGGGCCAGCATTCCCGCCTCACCCTCTGGTAGCTCGGTGGCAATCCGGCGGGCATCGACGAAGTCCGCCCCCTCGATGCCGATGGAGGATACGGGGTCTGTCATCGGCGTCAGATCGACCACGAAGTGCGCCACCCCCTGATACACACCCAGCAGAATCGGCTCGGCGTCCATATCGAGGTGGAAACGAACGCGGTAGTCCAGCCAGTGCAGCGCCGTTTGCTCCGTGGTGGTGGCCAGCGGATTGAGCCGCCAGAAGGGGAGAAACCGGCTTTCCACCGCGCCCAACTGGTCATGCAGCCAGGCTTCATCGCGGCGGGCAGCGGCGGCGCGGTCCAGCGGGTTGCCCGAGAAGGGGATACGTTCGGCCATACGGCAGGCTCCGGCAGGCGAGATCGGTCTGCAGGCATACTACGCCAGCCGGGCGGCAGGGTCGCGAGGGTCGCAGCGGATCGACCGCGCGGGCCGCCCCCTGCCGAGGAGACGGCCCGCGCGTGACGGCTGAGGTCAGGTGTTACCGGCGGCCGGCGCGCGGCCCGCGACCCTCGCCCTGTCCCTGTCCTTGTCCAGGCGTCGCGCCTGCGTCGTGCACGCGATCAACGAATGCCTGCGCCCGTGCGCTCACGCCTGCTTGCATCGTGGCGGCGCGCTCCGCTGTGATGCGGCCGGCGGCCAGCGCCTCATCGATGCGGGCAGTCATCCGGCCCGCCACGAACGCCACCAGCTCCGCCGGGTTCTTGCCATGCGCCGTCGCCACCTGGGCGAAACTCGTGCCCTGCGCCTCTGTCCGCAGCTGCTCGGCAGTGATGCCCAGCCACGCCGCGATCTCGTTCATCATCGCGCCACGCTCACCGCGCGGCCCGCGCTGCATCAGGCCCGTGCCGGGCTGTGCTGCTGCGCCCTGGCCCTGGCCCTGGCCCTGGCCCGGTCCGGGCTGCGCCTGCGCCACACCCAGCGCTACGCCCGCCATCAGCCCCACCGCCGCCATCGCGGCAACGGCGGCCTTGATTCCTGTGCCTTTCATGATCCGCCTCGCTTTCGTTGTATCAGTGTGTTCTCACGGTCTTAAGGTACGGAAGATGCAGAATGGCACGTGTTAGCGCGTGATTAAGGAAATCAGGTAGATGTTAAGGTTTGATAAACGCTGACATATGGGGAGCAAACCCGCAGCGCGCCAGCTGAACACCGGAAGGTTCGGGGGTTGCCGGATAGGCAGCGTTCGGCGCGGCGTGATAGGCTACGGGCGTTGCGCGGGAGGACCGCGATTTCACTTGTAGGTGTATGAAACGTAGCGGGCCATTACCCCATTCCACCGTCCGGCTGGCGGTGCTGCTGGCTGTAATCGCACTGGCGCTGATTCTCGTCTCGGCCACCGCCGTGCTGGCCCAGGAGCCGCCGCCCAATCCCTCACCGCCTGCCGCTCCTCGTGCGGCCGCCAACCCCGGTGGCGCCTGCAGCGCCAATCCATCGCCCCCAGCTGCGCTCACCCCTGCCATCCGCGTCACCGCGCCGGCCGCCTTCGCAGTCAGCGGCAGCCCCCTGCGCATCGAGGGCATCGCCCGCGTGTTTGAGGGCACGGTGCGTTACACGGTGCGCGACGCCGCCGGCGCGGTACTGGCAGACGGCTTCACTACCGCCGCCACCGGTGCGCCGGAGTTTGGTCCGTTTGCCGCTACCCTGCGCTTCTCCGTGGTACGGGAGACGGCGGTCTGCCTGCAGGTCTTCGAGGAAAGCGCTGAGGACGGCCGCCCCGTCAACATCGTGCAGGTGCCCATCACCCTGCGCCCCTTTGACCCCGCGCTGGACCGCGGCGCCGCCACGGGCGCGGGACTGCTAGCGGCGGCCGGCCTCTCCGGCCCGGCGCAGCTTGCTGCCGTGGTGGGTGATTGGGCGCTGGTGCGCGGCGTGGACACCACAACACTGCTGCGCCGCGACGGCCAGGGGCGCTGGGCGGCCATCGCGGCCGGGTCCGGCGTGTGCGCCGTGCCCGATGTCCCGCCGCTGCTGTGCGCCTTGCCGCCCGCGCTCGCGGACACCAGCGGCCTACCCGCTGCCACCGGTCGCCCGGCGCAGGTGGGCGCGTTGCGCTTCCTTGTGCCCGAGGCAGCCACGACGGAATCCGGCGCTCAGGCCAACGACCTCACCGTCGAGCAGCGCCAGGGTGAGCCCGATGGCCCGCCGGCCTACGCGTTCCGGGTCAGCGAGATCCGCGCGGCGTATGGCCCGCTGGATGCGTGGGTGTACGACCGCGTGATGGATGGCGCCCGCCGGGGTTGCCCGCTCCTCCTCAGCCGGCTGGAGCTGAACGGCGCCGAGATCATCCAGGCCATCTGCACCGGCCCCACCGGCCGGCCGCTGCAACAGCTGTGGCTGGCGCCGGCGGGCGTTCCCGGCCCCGTAGCGCTGGTGTCGCGGATTGTTGACTTCCCGGGCCTCGACCCCTGGCAGCCGCTCGCCGATCAGGCGGTGGCCCTGCTGCTCGCATCCCTGCGGGTGGAGGTCGCAGCTCCGTAGCGCGGGAGCACACCATGACGGCTGCCGTCCCCCGCGCGCTGCTCCTGGCCGTGCTGCTGTTCGTGGCGCCGGTGGCGCACGCCCAGCCGGCGCCGCTGCGCGAGGCTGATTGGCACGCTGTGCTCGCAGCCGAACCCCACATCGAGCCTGCGGATGATTGCGTGCCCGCCCCGGCGCTGGCGCGCCACGGCCCCTGTATCCGGGTGCCGCTGGCGGCACCGGAGCGGCCCGGCGACCTGAGCGGGCAGGAGGAGCCGGTCACCGCCATCAGCGGTTACGCCGCCATCTTCGATGCGCTGTACGCCGACCTCGACGGTGACGGCAACGAGGAGGCGGTGATCCGGGTAGAGTCGGGCGCCACGGCCGGCACGCTGGGGCTGCTGTTGTTCAGCGGTAGCCCCCCCGCGCCGCTGCTCCTGGCGGCGGTGCCCGGCTACCGGATGGCGGTGTGGCTCGAGGGTGGCGCGCTGGTGACATCCCAGCCGCTGACCTTTGGCTTTGAGGCGAGCTGCTGCCCCACCGGGCTGGAGGCCACCACCTGGCGCCTGTCGGGTAAGGCCCTCACGCCGGCGGCTACCCGGCTGTTCACCACCGGCGAAGGGATGCGCGAGGCGACACTACCCGAGCTGGTGGTGACAGCGTTTTACCGCGCGCTGGCGCAGGGCCGGTTTGAGGCAGCCTATTGGTTCCTCGGAGAGGCGTATCAAGCTGCCCATCCATTCGATACCTGGCGTGAAGGGTACGCAGCGACCCGATCCATCGCGGTGGAGACCCGCCCCGGCCCGGCCGATGACACCGTGGCGGTCACCATCACGACGGTGGACGAGCCGGGGGTGACCCGCCGCTTTGCCGGTATCTGGTGGCTGGCGCGGGACCCGCGCGGGCCGGGCGGCTATCGCCTGGAGATCGCCAGCATCCACGAGGAGTAACCCCCGGCCGCTGTCCCGCCGTAGGGAGACCTGGCCCTGAACATCCCACGACCTGGTGTGCAGTGACCGGTATTGCTGGGATGGGTCCTGCTGGTGCTGGACGGTATGGCGCGCGCGTTGCCGCCGGACCGGCCGGCTCGCTCCCCGGCTGCGGCTGCGGATATGATGGCCGCATCCTAACAGGGAGGAAGCGCGGCGATGGCCGTTGCCGTGGGCGATCCCGCCCCCGATTTCACGCTGCGCGACGCCACGGGGCGCGGCGAAGTGAAGCTGTCTGACTTCACCGGCAGGCCCGTGGTGCTCGCCTTTTATCCGATGGCGTTCACCGGTGGCTGAACGCGCGAGATGCAGGCCTTCCGCGAGCGTGCTGACGCGTTCGAGCAGGCCGGCGCCCAGGTGCTGGGCGTGAGCGTCGATAGCTTTGCCTCGGCTGAGGCCTTTCGCAAGGACCTGGGCTGTGACTTCCCCATCCTCGGCGACTGGCCGCGCAACCTCACCGGCCAGGCGTACGGCGTCTTCCAGCCGGACCGGTTCACGCACAAGCGCATGACCTTTGTGCTGGACAAAGATCACATCGTGCGGCACATCGTGGAGGACCCGCGCGAGTTCGAGCGTCACGCCGTGGAGGCGCTGGAGGCCGTGCAGGGGTTGGGCGCATAGGCCGCCTGCGAGCACGGATAATGCAGGAGCGGCCAACGAGCCTCAGCGCGGCCCGCGGCAAGCACCGGTCGCAGCTGCGGGCTTGCCGTGCGCCCAACCGAGGCGGTGCGGCAAGCCCGCATGGGGGAGAGGGGGAGGCCGCCGCTCTGGCCGCGCGTCGTCCCCCTCGTCACCCCCATTAGCAGAGCGACCTACCCCGGTGAGCCTGATGATCGATTGGGCGCGCGGTTAGGCGCCCGCGGGCGGCGGCGGCGCGATGGGCAGGGTGGGACCGGCGGGGCGGACGCGGCGGGCGCGGGCCCGCACCAGGCGACGCACCAGCCACACCAGCGCCACGACCACCGGCAGCAGCCACCAGGAGAAGGCCACCGCCGTCAGCACGCCGGCGCCGGCCGTGCCCAGCACCTCCAACGAGGCGTCCCAGCCGCGCTCCAGCGCGCCCAGCGGGCCGGTGGCCGGCTTGTCCACGTTCGTCTTCGCCAGCTCGGGCCGCAGCGTCACCTGGATCGTCGCCAGATCGGTCAGGCGGGTGAGCAGGTTGAGCCGGCCCTTGATCCGCTCAATCTCAGAGCGAACGGTGTTCAGCCGGTCCTGCACCTGCAGCACTTCCTGGATGGTCTTGGCCTGGCCAAGGAACACCAGCAACTGCTGCTCGGTCGCCTCCAGGTTGCGCTGGCGGGCCTGCAGATCGGTGAACTCCTCGGAGACGTCATTGGCCGTGCTGCGCTCCGACTCCACCTTGCCCAACTCGCGGATCTGCCCAAGCACCGACTGGTAGCGGTCCACGGGCACGCGGATGGTGATGGTGCCGCGGCGGTTCTCGCCGTCCTGGCGGATGTTGCTGTCGGCCACCAGCCCGCCGGAGGTCTCCGCGATGGTGCTCACCCGCTGGAAGCTGCCGAGCACATCCTTGCTGGTCAGCTCCATGTAGATGGTATAGATCACCTTGCGGCCGGTGTCCGGCAGCGGCGCACCGCTCGATCCGTTGGTGGCGCCGGCTGCGCCCTGGGCCGGGGCCGGCGCGGCCTTCGGTGCGCCACTATCGGCCACCGCCCGGTTCTCCGCCGATCCGGCGGCGCTGGTAGCCGCCGGCGCCCCGGTGAAGCCACCGGCCGGCGCGCTGCTTTCGCGCTTGTCCGCGTTGCTGCAAGCTGCTACCAGCGCCAGCACGCCCAGAAGTCCCCCTGCAAGTAGCCGCCGTCCACGCATATCCGGCCTCCCTGTGCGCGGCAGGCGCGTCCCGGTCCCTCATCCGGGCCGCCTGCACTCTGACACTGTCAACGGAGCATAGCAGCGGCGTGTTTCATGCCGGGAAGGGACCTTGGCCGGGAATTTGCCGTTGTGTCGCACGAATTGCACGGCCGCCACCAGCTTCGAGACACCTTCAGCCGGTGGTGGTCGCGCCCGAGTATCAAGAGGGGAGATCGGGGTACAGGAGCGCGGTAGCATGTCCCAGGATCCGATACTAGGGCTCCCACAGGGGGTGCTCGATGCCGGCCGGCTGGCAGCGGTGCGTGCCACCTACCTGCTCGATGCCCCGCGCGACGAGGGATTTGACCGGCTCACCCGGCTGGCGGCCCGCCTAGCCCATACCCCGGCGGCCTACATCTCCCTCTTAGACGATCACCGCCAGTTTCTGCTGAGCACGGTTGGGCTGCCCGAGGCTATCAACCAGGCCCGAGAGACGCCGCTACCGCCATCGTTCTGCCAGCACGTCGTGGCCGCCGGTGCGCCGCTGGTGGTGGAGAACGCCCGCGAGCACCCGTTGGTGCGGCACAGCAGCGTCGTCGATGACCTTGGCTGCGTGGCCTACGCCGGTATGCCGCTGACGACCAAGGACGGGCACACGCTCGGCGCACTGTGCGTCTATCAGGGTACCCCCCGCACATGGAGCGAGGACGATCTCGCCACGCTGCGCGACCTGGCCACCATGGTGATGACGGAGATCGAGCTACGCACGACGGTGGGCTCGCTGACCTCCGCTCAGGCGCAGCTGCAAGCTCAGAATCATGACCTGCTGCTGGCGCAACTGGACGCCGAGGCGGGCCGGTACCGGTATCAGCAGTTGTTTGACCTGGCGCCGGATGGCTACCTGGTCACCGACCCGACCGGCATCATCCGTCAGGCGAACCGCGCCGCCGGCGACCTGCTCGGCCGGACCCCACACGAACTGGCCGGCCGTTCGCTCTCCGTCTTCATCAGCGCGGAGATGTGGACGGCGATTGCCGGGACGCTCCCCCGGCTGCCGTTGGTAGGGCCGGCGCCGCGCTGGGAGGCGCCGCTGACCGTGGCCGATGGCCGCCGGTTGATGGCCGCCATCTCCGTCTCGGCCGCCCGCGACCCGTCCGGCGCGGTGAGCGCGGTGTACTGGCTGCTGCGCGATGTCAGTGCACGCATCGCCGCCCAAGATGCACTGAGCACCAGCGAGGCCCAGTTCCGGCTGCTGGCAGAGAACGCCACCGACATGATCACCCGCCACACGGCGGATGGCGTGATCGCATACGTCTCGCCCGCCTGCCGCGCCATCCTGGGCTACGAGCCCGAGGAGTTGATCGGCGTCGCCTTCGGCGACCTGCTTGCCCCTGAGGATTACCCACAGCTCGAGCGCGGGTACCGCGCCGCCGTGGCAGACGGCATGGACAGCTATCAGCATACGGAGCGGTTGGTGCGGAAGGACGGCCGGGTGATCCACGCCGAGATGACGGCGCGGCTGATCCGCGACACGGCCACCGGCGAGGTCACCGCCATCCACGGCTCCACCCGCGATGTCACCGCCCGCATCGAGGCGGAAGCGCAGGTGCGCGACAGCGAGCAGCGCTTCCGCGCGCTGGTGCAGCACGCCAGCGACATGACGACGGTGTTCGACGCCGAAGGCCGGATCAGCTATCTCAGCCCATCCTTTGCCCGCGTCACCGGCGTTGCGCCGGAGGAGGTGATAGGCGAACCCGCGCTCGCGGCAATCCACCCCGATGACTTGGAGCAGGTTCGAGCGGCGATAGCGGCGGCGCGCACACAGTCTGGGGTCCATCCGCCGTTTCTCTTCCGTCGCCGCCACCGCGATGGTTCGTACCGCGTGCTGGAGGCAGTGCTGACCAACCTGCTGGACGACCCGGCGGTGCGCGGTATCGTCGCCAATAGCCGCGACATCACCGAGCGCCACGCGGCCGAAGCGGCATTGCGTCTGGCGGAGTCACGCTATCGCGGCATCTTTGAGAACGCGGTGGAGGGCATCTTCGAGACGGCCGTCAGTGGCCGGGTGCGGAGCGTCAACCCGGCGCTGGCCCGGATGACCGGCTACGCCACCGCGCACGAGATGCTGACGACGTTGAAGACCGCGGCCGATCTGTACGTCAACCCTGAGGACCGCGCCGAGATGCTGCGGCGAGTGGCGGCGTCCGGCACGATCACGAACTTCGAAGTAGCGATGCGCCACAAGGACGGTTCCGTCCGCTGGATGCTGCTGTCTGCCCGCGCCATACACGGCCCCAGCGGCGAGCTGACCGGCCTGCTGGGCAACCTCGTCGATGTCACCGACCGCCGCCGGGCCGCCGAGGCGCTGCGCGAGAGCGAGGCCCGCTTCCGCCTGCTCGTCCAAAACGCCGCCGATGTGATCGTGGTGCTGGATGCGGAAGGGCGCATCACCTACGCCAGCCCGGCGCTGGAGCGGCTTACCGGTTTCCCGCTGGCGGCCGTGCTGGGCCGCTCTCCCCAAGACGGCCTCCACCCCGACGATCAGGACCGCCACGCCGGCTACCTCGCAACCGTGCGTGCCCGCCCCGGTGTGCATCCGCCGGTGCTCCTGCGCTGGCAGATAGCCGGTGGGGGCTGGCGGACCCTGGAGTCGGTGGCCGCCAACCTGCTGGACGACCCGGCGGTACGCGGCATCGTCGTCAACAGCCGCGATGTCACCGAGCGCCACGCCGCCGAAGCAGCGCTGCGCGACAGCGAGCAGCGCTATCGCACCGTCATCCAATCGGTGCAGGAGGTGCTGTTCCAGATCGATCCCGAGGGCCGCTGGACGTTCCTCAATCCCGCGTGGACCGCGATCACAGGTTTCGAGGTTGCGGACACGCTCGGCGGTGCCTGGGCAGAGAGCGTCGTAACGGAGGAGCGGCCGGGGTGCGCCGCGCGCCTGCAAGGGCTGCTAGCAGGGGCGGAGGATGGCTGCCGCCATGAGGCACGGTTTGTAACGGCCGGCGGCGGCTTCCGCTGGCTGGAGGTACAGGCACGCACCAGCCGCGACGAGCAGGGCCGCGTCACCGGTGTCACCGGCACGTTGACCGATGTCACGGAGCGGCGGTTGGCCGAAACGCAACTGCGCGAACACACCCAGCTGATCGAAACGCTCAACGACATCGGCGCGGGCATCGCCGCCGAACTGGACCTGGAGCGCGTGATCACCTTGGTGACGGAGTCGGCCACCCAGCTCACCGGAGCAGCCTTCGGCGCCTTCTGCTCCGGATGGGATACGGGCGGGCTCGCCATTCTCGGGGTCAGCGGTATCACCGAGGAGGTGCTAGCTGCGCTGCCGCCGGATCTGTTCGGCGTGGCGCTCACCAGCACCGGCGTCACCCGCATCGATGACATCCAGGCTGACCCGCGGCTGGCCGGGCGCGTCAGGGGCATCCGTTCCTTGCTGGCCGTGCCGGTAGTGTCCGGCTCTGCCGGGCTGCTGGGCGGGCTGCTGTTCGGCGACCCGGCAGCGGGGGCGTTCAGCGATTGGGCCGAACGCATCGTCTCCGGTATCGCCGCTCAGGCGGCCATCGCCATCGACAATGCCCACCTGTACGCCCAGGCGCAGCAGGCGAAGGCGGATGCCGAGCGCGCCAACCTCAGTAAGAGCGAATTCCTGTCGCGTATGAGCCACGAACTGCGCACGCCGCTGAACGCCATCCTGGGCTTTGCTCAGTTACTGGAGATGGAAGAGCTGAGCGAGGACGAGCAGGAGAGCGTGGGGCACATCCAGAAGGCAGGACAGCACCTGCTGGGGCTGATCAACGAGATTCTCGATATCTCGCGCATCGAGGCCGGGCGGCTGCCATTGTCGATTGAGCCGGTGAGCGTGAGCGATGTCGTGGCGGGTGCGCTGATGCTGGTGCGGCCGCTGGCCGAGCCGCTCAAGGTGACGCTGCACTCGCGCTGCGCCGGTGTGTCGTGGTGCGTCCAGGCTGACCTGCAGCGGCTCAAGCAGGTGCTGCTCAACCTGCTGTCCAACGCCGTCAAGTACAACCGCACCGGCGGCAGTGTCACGGTTGGTTGTGAGCCGGGGGCAGACGGGCATATCCGCATCGGTGTGCACGACACCGGCCGCGGCATGACCCCGGCCCAGTTGCAGCGGCTGTTCACACCGTTTGACCGGCTGGGTGTGGAGCAAGATGGCATCGACGGCACCGGTATTGGCCTGGTGCTCTCCCGGCGGCTGGTGGAGGCAATGCACGGGCAGATGGGCGTCGAGAGTATCGCCGGTGAGGGCAGCACTTTCTGGCTGGAGCTGCCGGCCGCACCGTCGGTCCCGACAGCGTTGCCCGCCGATCTATCCGCCCGGCCGGCGGCGCCGCCCACCTCCCTGCCGGCCCGCGCGGTGCTGTACATCGAGGACAACGTCCCCAACCTGCGGCTGATGGAGCGGGTGTTTGCCCGGCGGCCGGGCGTGCAGCTGCTGGCCGCCATGCAGGGGAGCATCGGCCTGGATCTCGCCCGCGAGCACCAGCCTGATCTGATTCTGCTCGACCTGCACCTGCCCGATATGCTCGGTGACGAGGTACTGCGCCGGCTGCAGGCCGGCCCGCGCACCCACAACATCCCCGTGGTGATGATCAGCGCCGACGCCACGCCCGCACAGGTACAGCGGTTGCGGGCCGCAGGGGCGCGGGCGTACATGACCAAGCCGCTGGACATCCCGGCGTTCCTGCACCTGCTGGACACGACCCTGCTGGAGACAGCGCAGGTGCTGACCGGCTAAGCTGATTCGTAACTGGTTGGTTACCCGTGGAGCATCGCTCATGAAAGTCCTGGTGGCAGAGGACAACCCCGCCAGTGCGCGGTTGATGGAGCGGGCGCTGATCAAAGCCGGCCACCAGGTGGCCATCGCTGGGGACGGCGCCAAGGCATTGGAAGCGCTGCGCGCCGCGCCGGTAGACGCGCTGCTCACCGACTGGATGATGCCGAACATGGATGGCATCGAGTTGATCCGGCGCGTGCGACAGAGCATTTACCCCGTGCCGTTCATCATGGTGATCACGGCGCTGGACACCTCCAACGCCAAGGCGTATGCGCTGGACAGCGGCGCCGATGACTTCCTGGGCAAGCCCGTCACCATTCCAGAGATGCTGGCGCGGCTGACCGCCGGCTACGCACGCCTGACCCAAGCCACGCCCCGTGTACCACTGACCTCGGTGCCGCCGGTGCTGGCCGGCCGGCCGCCGTTTGTGGCCGTCGCCATCGCCGCCAGCACCGGCGGCCCCACCGCCGTGCGCGACATGCTCGCCACCGTCAGCCCTACCGACCGCGCCGCCTTCTTCATCGTCCAGCACGGCCCCGCCTGGATGCTGGAGGCGTACGCGGGCCGGCTGGGGCGGGAGATCTCATTGCCCGTGCGCCTGGCGCGGGACGGTATGGCCATCAGCCCCGGGGCAGTGTACCTGGCCCCGGGCGAGCGCCATCTGCTGGTGGAGCCCGGCGTCTTTGTGCTGCGGCTGGATGATGGTCCGCCCGAGAACTTCATCCGCCCCGCCGCCGACCCCCTGTTCCGCTCGGTGGCGCGTGCCTTCGGCCGCTACAGCGTCGGACTGGTGATGACCGGCATGGGCCGCGATGGCGCCGCCGGCTGCGCTGCTATCCAGGCGGTTGGTGGGCCGATCCTGGTCCAGGACCCTGCCACCGCGGCGGTCTCCTCCATGCCGCAAACCGTCATCGAAATGGGCCTTGTCTCCTCTAGCCTGCCCATCGCCGAGATCGGCCCGGCGATCATCCGCTACGTGGACTCCCTGAGCGCCGATCTCGGCCGCCGCGCCGGAGTAGCGTAAACCGACGACCGGCATCCGCGCGCAAGGGCCGAACAGGCACGGCCGAGCGCGGAAACATCATGCGGGCGCGGACGGGCAGATCGGGTACCATAAGCGGTATGGGGAGGTATGCGGCCCGGTGGTGGCGCCGCGCCCTCCCCATATGCCCCCGCGGAGCGCCGCCTGCATGAAGCGAATTCTGGACCGCATCAATCAGCCCGCCGACCTCCAGGGACTCTCCGTCAACGAGCTCAAACGGCTCGCACAGGATATCCGGGACGAGCTGGTGCATGTCACCACCAACCAGACTGGCGGCCATCTCGCCTCCAACCTGGGCGTGGTAGAACTGACGCTGGCCCTTCACCGCGCCTTCAACAGCCCCAAAGACAAGATCGTTTGGGATGTCTCCCATCAGGTTTATGTTCAGAAGCTGATCGACGGACGGCGGGAACGGTTCAACACCATCCGCACGCTGGGCGGCCTCTCCGGCTTTGCCGACCGCGGCGAAAGCGCGCATGACCAGTTCGGCGCCGGGCACGCCGGTACGGCCATCTCTGCCGCCGCCGGCATGGCGGCAGCGCGTGACCACACCGGCGAGAGCTATCACTGCATCGCCGTCCTGGGTGACGGTGCACTCACGGCCGGCATGGCAATGGAAGCGCTCAACCACGCCGGCCACATGCGCACCGGCATGCTCGTCGTCCTCAACGACAACGGCATGTCCATCTCCCACAACACCGGCGCCCTCTCCACCACCGTCAACCGCGTGCGCATGGACCCCATCTACCAGTCCGTCAACCAGGCGGCGGAGAGCCTGCTACCGTCGCTTCCGGCCGGCAAGCGGCTGCTGCGCACGGCGGCCTGGCTCAAGAGCCGGGCACGGGCGGCGATGTTCGCCCCGGCGATGTTCTTCGAGCACTTTGGTTTCGAGTACTTCGGCCCGGTCGACGGCCACAACATCGAGGAACTGCTACAGGCATTGGAAGGGGTCAAGGAGGCGATGGACCGGCCGGTGCTGCTCCACGTCCTCACCCAGAAGGGCCACGGCTATCCCCCGGCCGAGGCCGACCCCATCAAGCTACACGGTGTGTCCGCCCCCGGCGGCGCCAAACCGGCCGCGCCGTCCTACTCGCAGGTGTTCGCCGACACCGTCACCAAGATCATGGAGCAGGACCCGCGCGTCGTGGCGATCACCGCCGCCATGCTGGAGGGCACAGGCCTGGTCCGCACCCAAAAGGCCTTTCCCGACCGCGTCTACGATGCCGGCATCGCCGAGCAGCACGCCGTCACCTTTGCTGCGGGGCTCGCCACTCAGGGCGTCGTGCCGGTCTGCGGCATCTACTCCACGTTCTTGCAGCGTGGCTTTGACCAGGTCGTCCACGATGTCGCGCTGCAGAACCTCCACGTCGTCTTTGCTATGGACCGCGCCGGTTTCGTCGGTGACGACGGCAAGACGCACCAGGGCGCCTTTGACATCAGCTATCTGCGCGCCCTGCCTAACATGGCGATTTGCGCCCCCAAGGACGAGAACGAGCTTCAGCACCTGCTGTATACCGGCGTCCAGCACCGCGGCCCCTTCGCCGTACGCTTCCCGCGCGGGGCAGGCGCCGGCGTGGCGATGGACCCGGTGCTGAAGGCGCTGCCGCTGGGCAAGGGCGAGTTGCTCCGCGCCGGTACGGATGCCGCCATCCTCGCCTTCGGTGCGCCCGTTCCCGCCGCGCTGGCCGCGGCCGAGGCGCTGGCGGCCCAGGGGATCTCCTGCGCCGTGGTCAACGCTCGCTGGGCTAAGCCGCTCGACGAAACGCTGCTGGCATCAGTCTGCGCGGGCGTGCGCGGTATCGTCACCGTGGAGGAGAACGTGCTCGCCGGCGGCTTCGGTGATGCGGTGCTGGAGCTGCTCAACCGCAAGGCGATCCGCCTGCCGGTCGTCACCCGCACCATGCCCGACCTTTACGTGGACCATGGCCCTCAGGGACATTTCCGCTCCGTGTACGGCCAGGACGCCGCCGGGCTGGCCGCTGCCGTGCGCGAAGCGCTGGGCGCACAGCCCTCCGTCCATGCCGAGGTGGAACGGCTGATCGAAGAGGGCTTCCGCAGAGAATGATGAGGGGAAGCCCCGCTGACCGGCAGACACTCCCCAAACGAGGCCGCCTGTGACCGCTGCGGTGCCATCGCTGTTTTCCCGTTACCGCGAACCGCTCACCGCCGAGATGCGCTCCGTGGTGGGAGACGGTGATGGGCTGCTCTACCGGCTGATCCGGTATCACCTCGGCTGGGAGGAGGCCGACGGCCGCCCCGGCCCGGGTGCGGGGGGAAAAGCGCTACGGCCCGCCCTCTGCCTGCTGGCCGCCGAGGCCGCCGGGGGTAACCTGCACGCCTGCCTGCCGGCTGCCGCTGCCATCGAGCTGATCCACAACTTCTCGCTGGTCCATGACGACATCGAGGACGGCGACCGTACCCGCCACGGCCGCCGTACCGTATGGGACATCTGGGGTGTCCCTCAGGCGATCAACGCCGGTGACGGGCTGTGGGCGCTGGCGGGGCGCGCCTTCCTGCGCTGCGTCGAGCGTGGCATCCCCGTTGATGTCACCCTGCGCGCCTACGGCCTGCTGAACGAGTCTTGCCTGACCATCATCGAAGGGCAAGCAATGGACCTCGCCTTCGAGGGGCGCAGCTTCGGCGCCGGCGATACTGCGCCTGTGGACGAGCGCGAATACCTCGAGATGATCGCCCGCAAGACGGGCGCGCTGATCGCCGGCGCGCTGGCGGTGGGCGCCATGCTGGGCTCTGGTGACCAGGCGACAGCGGATGGCTTCTGGCGCCTGGGGCAGCACCTGGGGCGCGTGTTCCAGATTCAGGATGACGTGCTCGGAATCTGGGGCGAAGAGCAGCTCACCGGCAAGTCCAACAGCAGCGACATCCGCCGCCGCAAGCAATCCTACCCGGTCGTCTACACCCTCTCCCGCGGCCCGGCCACCGCCCGCGCGGAGCTGGCAGCGGTCTATACCCTGCCAGAGATCGATGACGCCGCCGTCGCGCGGGCCGTGCAGGCGATGGACGAGGCCCGCGCCCGCGAACGCGCCGCCGATCTGGCCGCCCAGTCGCACGCCGCCGCCCTCGACACCCTCGCCACCCTGCCCATCACCACCGCCGCCCGCGCCGATATCCAGGAGCTTGCCGCCTTCCTCATGCAGCGTCAGTTCTAAATGGGGAACGGGGCAGACGAGCGATCAGGGGACAGGGCAGAGGCGGCACGGCCCAGCAACCGGCATTCCCTCCGCGCCCGTCCCGCTGGCGAGGGGCCACCGCTCCTGCCGGATGCCGGCGCCACCCGCAAGCGCGAGCACCTGCGCATCAATCTGGAAGAAGATGTCACCGGCCGGGGGATCACCAACGGCTTCGAGCGCTACCGGCTGGCGCATCAGGCACTGCCGGAACTGGCGCTCGACCAGGTGGATACCGCGGTGACGCTGCTGGGCAAGCGGCTGGCCGCACCGCTGATCATCTCCTCCATGACCGGCGGCTTCGCCGAGGCAGGCGCGCTCAACCGCGTGCTGGCTGCGGCGGCGCAGGCGCTGGGGCTGGGCATCGGTACCGGCTCACAACGGGTGGCGCTGGCCGGCGCCACCACCGCCACCAGCTTCCAGGTGCGCGATGTTGCGCCGGATGTATTGCTGCTCGCCAACCTGGGCGCCGTGCAGCTGAACTACGGCGTCACCCCTGATGACTGCCGCCGTGCCGTGGAGATGATCGGCGCAGATGCGCTGGTGCTCCACCTCAACCCGCTCCAGGAGGCGGTTCAGCCCGGCGGCAACACCGACTTCTCCGGGCTGGCGCGACGCATCGCCGCGGTCTGCCGGGCGCTGGCCGTCCCCGTTGTCGTGAAAGAAGTAGGCTGGGGCATCTCCCCCGAGACGGCGCGGCTGCTGGCTGATGCGGGTGTGGCCGCCATCGATGTGGCCGGGGCAGGCGGCACCTCCTGGAGCGAGGTGGAGAAACACCGCGCGGCCATCCCCCGGGCGCAGCGCGTGGCGGGCGCCTTCGCTGGCTGGGGCATCCCCACCGCCGAATCACTGCGGCTGTGCCGTGCCGCCGTGCCTCACCTGCCGCTGATCTCCTCCGGCGGCCTGCGCACCGGCATTGATATCGCCATGGCCCTGGCGCTGGGCGCCACCGCCGCGGGTATCGCCGGTCCGCTGCTGCGCGCCGCCGCCCGCTCCGCCGAGGCGCTGCACGAGGAACTGCTCGTGCTGATTGAGCAACTGCGCATCGCCATGTTCTGCACCGGCTCGGGCACCGTGGCGGAGCTGCGCCGCCCTGGCATTCTGGCGGCGCTCCCCTAACCGGTCCCTGCGATCCTGCCCGCGGCGGCATGGCGATGGTACGCTACGGCCAGCGCCGCGCGGGAGATGAGGGAGGCGCATGGGGGATCTGCCGGCCGGCCCAGTCACGCTGCTGTTCACCGACATCGAGGGCAGCACCCAGCTTGTCCACCATCTGGGCGAGCGCTATATCCCCGTGCTCACCGCCCACCGCGACATCATCCGCGCGGCGATGTCGGCCCGCGGCGGCCACGAGGTCGATACCCAGGGTGATTCCTTCTTCTTCGTCTTTCCGCTGGCGCGCGATGCCGTGGCGGCGGCAATCGCGGCCCAGCGCACACTGGCGGCCCACGCCTGGCCGGAGGATGGCATCGTGCGGGTACGCATGGGGCTGCACACCGGCGAGCCACTGCGCACCGGCGAGGGTTATATCGGCCTCGATGTCCACCGCGCCGCCCGCATCGGCGATGCCGGTCACGGCGGGCAGGTGCTGCTCTCCCGCGCAACGGCCGACCTGGTCCGGTTTGACCTGCCCGAGGGAACACGGTTGCTCGATATGGGTGACCGGCGGATGCGCGGCATTCCCCAGCCCGAACGGCTGTACCAACTGGCCATCTCCGGCCTGCCGGAGAGCTTTCCCCCGCTCAAAACCGTGGAGAGCCGCCCCAACAACCTGCCCGCCCGCGCCGGCCCGCTCGTGGGGCGCGACGCCGAACTGGCCGCCCTGCGCGAGCGGCTAAGCCGCCCGGATACCGGCGTCGTCACCCTCATCGGTCCGGGTGGGGCGGGCAAGACCGCGCTTGCCCTGCGCGCCGGCGCCGAACTGCTGGACGCCTTCGCCCACGGCGTGTTCTTCATCCGGCTGGCGCCGGTGACCGAGCGTGACCTGCTGGTGGCCACCGTCGCCGAGGCGCTGGGCGTGCGGGAATCGGACACCCGCCCGCTGCTGGAGCGGCTGAAGGACTTCCTGCGTGAGCGCCAGACCCTGCTGATTCTGGACAACTTCGAGCAGTTGTTAGGCGCCGCGGCAATCGTCGATGAGCTGCTGGTCTCGTGTCCGCGGCTGCGGGTGCTCGTCACCAGCCGCAGCGCCCTGCACCTGCGCCGCGAACGGCTGTTTCCGGTGCCGCCGCTGGCCGCGCCAGAGCCGGGCACCCTGCCGCCGCTCGATACGCTCGCCACCTACCCCGCCGTCGAGCTGCTGCTGCGGCGCGCGCGAGTGGCGCGGCCGGATTTCGGCCTGACACCGGACAGCGCGCCGCTGGTAGCCCAGTTGTGCCGCCGGGTGGAAGGACTACCGCTCGCCATCGAGCTGGCTGCCGCCCGGATGCGCGGCCTGCCGCTGCGCACCCTGGTTGCCCGCCTGGAACGGCGGCTCGATGCCCCCCAGACCGCACCGGACACCCCGCCGGGGCAGCGCACCATGCGCGGCGCGATTGCCTGGAGCTATGGCCTGCTGGACCCCGCCGAGCAGATGCTCTGCCGCCGCCTGGCGCTGTTTGCTGGTGGCTGCACCGCCGCCATGGCCTCCACCGTCACCAGCGTCGGCGGGGATGTCGAGGTGGATATCGGGCAGGGCATTCTCTCGCTGGCGGAGAAGCGGCTATTGCGGGTAGAGGAGCAACCCAGCGGTGAGCCGCGCTATGTCCTGCCCGCCACCATCCGTGAGTACGCCATGGAACGGCTGGTGCTCTCCGGTGAGGCGGCCGCGGTCCGCCGCCAGTTCGTCGCCTACTTCCTGGCACTGGCCGAAGAGGCCGAGCGCGACCTGCGCAGCGATGAGCCCGCCCGCTGGCCGGAGCGGCTGCGCCAGGAGCACGACAATCTCCGCGCCGCGCTTGCCTGGTCACACCGCGAGGGCGAGGGCAGCGCCGCCATCGCGCTGCGCCTGGCGGCCGCACTGGAGCCCTATTGGCGGATGCGTGGCTATCTGTCCGAGGGCCGCGGCTGGCTGGATGAGGCGCTGACCATGCCTATCTCCCCGCGCGCCGCCGATATCCGCGCCCGCGCGCACGCCCTCACCGCTGCCGGTTCGCTCGCCCAGCAGCAGAAGGACTACACCGCCGCCCGTGGCCGCCTGGAGGAGGCCGTCGCGCTGTGGCGAACGGTGGCGGACGCCCGGGGACTGGCGGAAGCGCTGCAAACGCTGGCCGTCACCGCCAACGATCAGTGCGACTTCCCCGCCGCCGCTGCCGGTGCGGCCGCCGCTCGGGGCGCGGGTGACGCCTGGACGGAGGCCGCCGCGCTGTACGAACTGGGCTACGCCCTGCTGGGGGCGCAGGACCTGCCCGCCGCCCGTGCCCGGCTGGAAGAGAGCCTGGCGCTGTACCGCGAGCTGGAGGACACCTGGGGAATGGCGCGCCCGCTGCTGTTCCTCGGGGTGGTGCTGGTGCTGCTGGGGGACCTGGCCGCTGCCCGCGGGTTGTTGGAGGAGTCACTGTCGCTGGCGCGCGAGGCCGAAGATGAGCCGATGGTCGCCCTCGCCTGCGGCTATCTCGCCCGGCTGGCCTGGCGCGAGCGCGACTGGCGGCGGATGACTGCCAATGGCGAAGAGTGGCTGGCGCTGGCCCGGCGGTTGGGCGACCGTGAGGGGGCCGCGCGGGCGTTGCTGGTGCTCGGCGTCGCCGCCGGTGGCCGCGGCGACGAGGAACGGGCCCGCGCTCGCTTCACCGAAAGCCTGCACTGGTGCCGCATCCTGGAAAGCCACCTGACCGCCGCCGGGGCGCTGGCCGGACTGGCGGGGATGGTTTGGCCGGACCAGCCGGACACCGCCGCCCGCCTGGCAGCCGCGGCCCGCGCCATGCTGGACGCTGTACCCGCGGCCCTCTCGCCGTCTGACCGCATCGACCGCGCCCGCATCGCCGAACTGGTGGAAGGTGGGCCGCCACCTGGCATACCCCCTCCGGCCGGTGCGGGCCCGCCAAGTTTCGAGGAAGTGTTGAGCATGGCCGCGCCTGCCGCCGTCACGACCCCCGGAGCGCTGGCCGGCGCACGGAGCGACGACCGATAACGGCCGGCAAACCAGACCGGCAGCGCCGCTCGCCGTCCGCCGCCGGAGTATCGTCCTGCTCGCGGCCATTGCCTGCATTGGCGGGCGGGACGAAGGGACGGCAGCGTTCCGCCTCTCGGTCTTGTACGCTACGCCCATGGATGACGCGATCACCATTGTCCCGGCAGAGCAGCCGGTCAACGCCACGGTCGTGCTGCCCGGCTCCAAGAGCTACAGCAACCGGGCATTGTTGATCGCCGCGCTGGCGGAGGGCCGCTCTGAGATCACGCGGGCGCTGTTCTCGGATGACACGCGCTATATGGCGGGGGCGCTGCTGGCACTGGGGATCAGCGTCGAGGCGGACGAGGCCGCGCAGCGCTACCTGGTAGACGGCAGCGGCGGCCGTATCCCGGCACAACAAGCGACGATCTACACCGGCAACGCCGGCACCGCTGCCCGCTTTCTCACCGCCGCGGTTGCACTGGGGCACGGCGTTTTTGTGGTGGACGGCTCCGAGCGGATGCGCCAGCGGCCGATTCAGCCGCTGCTCGACGGGCTGCGCCAATTGGGTGTGGACGCCCGCACCCAGCACCACAACGGCTGTCCGCCAGTGATCATCCATGCGGACGGCATCCCCGGCGGCGCTGCTCAGGTGCGCGGCGATATCTCCAGCCAGTACTTGAGCGCGCTGCTGCTGGCCGCTCCATACATGGCGCGCGGGCTGACCCTCGAGGTGGCAGGAGAGCTTGTCTCGGCCCCGTACATCGATATGACGCTCGGTATCATGGCAGACTTTGGCGTGGAGGCCATCCGGCAGGACGACCGCCGCTGGCACGTGCCCGGCGGCCAGCGCTACACCGGCCGCGCCTATGCCACCGAGCCAGACGCCTCGGCCGCCTCGTACTTCTTCGCCGCTGCCGCGGTCACCGGCGGCCGGGTGAGCGTGCCCTACCTCGGCGCTGCCTCACGCCAGGGTGACCTGGGCCTGCTTGAGGTGCTGGAGCGGATGGGCTGCACCGTCATCCGTGGGGAGCGAGCCCTCGAAGTACGCGGACCCACCGGCGGCCGGCTGCGCGCCGTGGAGGCGGACTTCACGCGTATGGGCGATGTCGCCACCACGCTGCTGGCCATCGCCCCGTACGCGGACGGGCCGGTCACCGTGCGCGGCGTGGCACAGACGCACTACGAGGAAAGCGATCGCCCGGTTGCCGCCGCAACCGAGCTCCGCCGCATGGGTATTCGGGTCGAGGATAGCTGGGACCGCGTGACGGTGTACCCGGGCGCCCCCCAGCCCGCCACCATCGAGACGTACGATGACCATCGCATCGCCATGAGCTTCGCCATCACCGGCCTGCGCGCCCCCGGCATCACCATCTCCAATCCCGCCTGTGTGACAAAGACGTTCCCGGGGTACTTTGAGGCGCTGGCGGATGCATCGTCCGGCGGGCCGGCGGGCGCCGGGCCATGAGCGCAGCGCCACCCCGCATCGATGCCCACATCCACGGCTTCCCGGACCGGCTGGCAGCAGCCGTACGCGGACGGTTGCAGCGCGACGGGCAACTGACGGCCGGCTACCTGCTGGCGGATGTCGCCACGGCGATCAAGACGCAGGGGTTCGATGGGGCGTGGCTGCTGCCGTATGCCCATCGCGCCGGCGTGGCGGAGAGCGTCAACGAGTGGTGCGCCGCGGAGGCCGCCCGCTATCCATGGTTGACCGCCGGCGCCACCTTTCATCCGGACGATCCCGACCTCGGCCGGCTGGTGCGGCGGGCACTGACGGGGTTACGGCTGGCGGTAGTGAAGCTGCACTGCTCCGTCGGCGGCTTCTCCCCAGACGACGCCCGGCTGGCGCCGCTGTGGGAACTGGCGCAGGAGCGCGGCGTGCCGGTGGTGATGCACGCCGGGCAACGCGGCCCGGGCGAAACCGCGCCGGACGAACTGGAACCGCTCGTCCCGGTGCTGCGCGCCTACCCCCGCTTGCCCCTGATCTTGGCGCACACCGGCTATCCCAGCCACGCCCGCGCGCTGGAGTTGATGGCGGCCCACGCCAACCTATACGGCGATCTGACACCAGTGTGGGACCGGCACGTGCCCATCACCGCCGCGGAATTCCAGCGCTTCCCCGGCCGTCTGCTGTTCGGCTCCGATGCCCCCAACAATCCCACCCCTGCCGCCACGCAGGCCACCCGGCTGGAACGGCTGGGTCTGGATACCGCGATGCTGGCGGAGATACTGGGCGGCACGGCGGCGCGGTTGGTAGCGCGGAACTAGAGAACCATGAGCGCGCCGCTTGCGCCGGCTGGGGTCCGGTCCCTCCAGGATGCCCGCAGGGCAGATGGTCTGCCCCGTTACCGGGCAGCAGCCAGCACCTGGGGGCCGGGAGCCGGTCTGCCGCTGTCACGCTCCGCGCGATCACGCAGCGCGCCGGTGGCTGCCCTCCCGGCTGGGCAGACCGCCGGCCGCGGTCTCACCCAGGCGGAAGCGGGCGATCAGATCGCGCAGATTCGCGGCGGTGGCGGCCAGATCGCCCGCATGGGCGGTCACCTCTTCGACCTGGGCGTTCATCTCCTGTGCCTGCGCCGCCATCTGCTGCGTCGTGGCGCTGTTCTGCTCCACGACGGCGCTGATACTCGCCATCGCCTGTGTCAGGTCCGTGATGCCGGCTGTCGCCTCGGCGGCGGCGGTGGTGATGTTCGCGGCGGCGGCGCTGCTCTGCAGAATGGCAGCCTGGATCTCCTCCAACGCTGCTCCCGCCCGCCCGGCCTGATCGGCGCCCCCTGCCACCTCGGTCACGCCCGCCTCCATCGCGGATACCGCTGCGCGGGTGCCATGCTGCACCTGGTCAATCAGTTCACTGATGCGCTTGGTCTCCCGCTGGCTGCGCTCGGCCAGCTTGCGCACCTCCTCCGCCACCACGGCGAAGCCCTTGCCGTGCCCGCCGGCGCGTGCCGCCTCGATGGCGGCGTTGAGCGCCAGCAGGTTGGTCTGTTCGGCGATATCGTCAATCGTCTCGACGACGGCGCCAATCCGCTCGCTCAGCACGCCCAGACCGCGGACGGCTGCGGCCCCGGAGGTGACCGTCTGGCTGATGTGCGCCATACCCTCCACCGCTTCTTGGGTAGCCGTCCGGCCGCGACCGGCGGCGGTGCGGGCGGTGTGGCCGGCCTGCTCCACCTCGGCAGCCACACCGGCGACATGCGCCACCTGCTCGGCGGTGGCCGTGGTGCGTTGCGCCGCGAAATGAACTTGGTCCGACTGCTCGGCGGCGCCCATGGCCACGCTGGTCACCGCCCCAGCCAGCTGGTCGACGGCCGCACCCGTTTCGGTGGCGGTAGCGCCCAGTTGCGCAGAGGATGTGGCCAGCCGCTCGGCGGCGTCCTGCACGTCCGCAACTAATCCCCGCAGGCCGGTGCGCATCTGCTCAAACGCCTCCCCGGCGGAGTGCAGGCCATCCACGACCCGATTGAAGTGCGCGGCCATCCGCCCGATTTCGTCCACCCCTTCACCTGGCACGCGTGCCGCTGTCACCCGCATGGTCCGGGTGAGGTCGCCCGCGGCCAGTGCCCGTGACGTTTCGACAAAGGCCGGCAGATCGTCGCTCGCGATCCGCTCGGCCGCTGCGGCCACGCGCTGCACCGTGCGAGCGATCCGGCGGGCTAGCAGCACCGCCAGCGCGCCGAGCAATGTCACCAGTCCGGCGACACCCGCCAGCACCCGCTGCGTGGTGGCGGCGAGCCGCGCCTCTGTCCGCTGGATGGAGAAGCCCACACGAAAGGCGCCCCAGTGCTCCCCCTGCACGTACACCGGCGCAGAGAAGTCCCACATCGTCTCACCGGTGTCGCGCTGGTACACCTGGCGCAGATACGGCCGCGTATTCTGGGCAGCCGCCAGCCCCACCGGGTCGTTGAACAGGCGCTTGGTGCGGTTGGCTGCGGGGCTGGCAGCGCCGGCCGCGTACGTGGTGTTGTGGGTGGGCAGATAGCCGTTGCGGTCCACTGCCACGGCAAACACCACATCGGCATCGGCCAGGAAGCTATCGCTCGGCGCCTGTAGCGCCTGATCGGTAAACCTGTCGTAGGCAGTGTGATACTTGACCGGGCTGGTCTCCGGGATGGGCTGGTAGTCCGCGTCAAACACTTGAGCGCGGGTGAGGCGGCCGGTAGCGATGGCATCCTCCAACAGCGCAGCGGTCATCTGCGCTCCGGTGATGGCCAGGATCCGCCCCTTCTCCTGGAGGATGCCCTCCTGGTCGTGGCGCTGTGACCGGATGTCCCAAATCGCGAAGGCAGCCGCACCGGCGGTCAGGGCAGCTACCACTGACAGAGCGATCTTGAGTTGCAGGCTGCGGCTAATCCGTAACGTGATGGGCTGTAGCATGTGGACGGTCCTTCGACTGGTACGTACGGTTCTCTTTGAAAGTCTCGTGACGGCAGCGCCGGCGCTGAAGGAGCAGGCCCCCCTGCTACAGAACCGCGTCGCGCCGGTCGATGATTGAGGCAGAACGGGCCGTGGCCCGCGGACAAACCAGGCGTGCCATACGTCTCTGCCGGCGACAGCGAACTGCACTACCAGGTATCCGGCCGAGGTGCGCCGCTGCTGTTGCTCGGCCCGCTAGGCGGCTCGGCCGATCTGTGGGGCGGCGCCTTCGTCGAGCAGCTCGCTCAGCAGTTTCGCGTGATCGTCCCTGATCACCGTGGCACGGGCCGCAGCGACCGCGGCCAGGCGCCCTACACGATGGACCGGCTGGCTGAGGACGCGGCGGCGGTGCTGGACCGCGAGGGGGTACTGACCGCCTCGGTGCTGGGTGCCTCGTTGGGCGGCATGGTGGCGCTGGAGCTTGCTGGGCTGCACCCCTCGCGCGTACGGGCACTGGTGCTGGCGGCCACCAGTGCCGGCGGACCGGGCTCCGCACCCTGGCGGGCCGGCGCTCTGGAGGAGATCAAGCGCGATGGTCTGATGGCGGCGGCCTCCCTACTGGTCACACCCGCCTACACCGCGCAGCGCACCGGGCTGATCTCGCGGCTGACGGTGCGGCAGATGGCGCAACCACCAGTGCCCGGAGTGCTCCAGGCGCAGCACGCGCTGGTCACCGGCTTCAACTTCAGCGCCCGGCTGCCGCTGATTACCCCTCCCACCCTGGTGATGACGGGCGAACACGACCGGCTGACACCACCGGAGAACGCTCGCCACCTGGCACGAGCCATCCGCGCCGCCCAGGGTATCGTTGTGCGGGACGCCGGCCACTGCTTCTGGTGGGAGGCGCCGGAGCGGGCCACCGCTGCCATAGCAGAGTTTCTCAGCGCACACAGCCGTCAGGCCGAACGTGACCGCCGGCTGATGCGTTATCGCGCCGGAGCCTGATCCGGGATCGGTCTACCGCCCGGCCGCCATCAGATCCCCCCGGTGTAGCGGCCGGGCTGGAGCACACCGGCCGGGTCAAACCGGGATTTGAGGGCGCGCATCACCGGCAGCCCCTCCGGATCGGCGCCCCAAGGGCGGGCAGCGGCGGGGTCGCCGGCGATGAGCGAGCAGCCCGGCCAGCGCGCCAGCAGGCCGGCGTGCACGGCTGGCAGCGCGACCCGAGCGGCGCCGCCGGGCGTCGACAGCCGGGCGAAGACACTGCCCGTCCCCGCCCGCGCCCAGCGCTGCACCGTCACACGTTGCGCGTCCGCTGCCTGTGCGATCCGCTCCAACGCCGCCGGGACCTCGGCCGGGAGCACCGTCAGCGTCAACAGCCCCTCCTCCGCGCCCAGGTCATCCACCCGCGCCAGGTCCACCCATGCCCGCCACACCGACGCCAGCGCCGCGCCGTCGATCTCCTCCGCCGTCAGTCCGGCAGCTGTGGCGAGCTTGCCCAGACGGGCGGTGTGGTCCTCCACCAGTACCGGCGGCCCCTCCAGCAGCACCAATGCGGCCGGATGATCGCCGGGCACGCCGCAGGCACGGGCGGCGTTGCCGTCCAGCACGTCCAGCGCGGCGGTGCGCAAGGTGGAGCCCGCCACCTCCGCCAGGAAGGCAGTACAGGCAGCGAGCGGGCCCCGGCAGGCCAGCAGCCGCCGCGCCTCCGGCAGCGGCACCAGCCGCACATTCACCTGGCCGATGACGCCCAGCGTGCCCAGTGCGCCGGTGAACAGCTTCGCCAGGTCGTATCCCTGGACGTTCTTCACCACCCGGCCGCCGCTCTTGATGACGGCGCCGTCTGGTAGCGCCATGTGCATGCCAATAATCAGATCGCGCCAGCCGCCGTATAGCCAGCGGCGCGGGCCAGTGACGTTGACCGCTACCAGCCCGCCGAGGGTGGCGCGCTCGGCGTTCGGCGCATCGATGGGCAGTTGCTGGCCATGCACGGCAAGCGCCTGCTGCGCGGCGGCCAGCGTGATGCCCGCCTCCAGCCCGGCGGTGAGGTCGGCCGGCTCGTGCTCCACCACGCGGTTGAGCCGCTCTGTCCTGAGCAGTACGTCAAGCCGCGCCGGTGGCGCGCCGGCGCGCTGCTGCGTGCCCCCACCCCATGGCGTCACCGCCGCGCCTGCCGCACGCGCCGCCGCCAGCACCGCCGCTGCTTCCGCCGGCGTTGCAGGCGACACCGCCAGCGGCGCGACCACGCCCTGCACGGCAAGCCCGGCAGCCGCCGCCAGATGGTCCGCGCCCACGATGGCGGCCAGTTGATCGATCATGGTGGGCTCATCCTCACGCCCTGGCCCCGCTCCCGCATGCGGGCGAGGGAGGGCCCGGACCCGGCATCGATCCTGGTTCCACTTACCAGCGCTGGCGTGGGCGGGAATCCGCGTTCAGGATGCACCAACCGCCCCTCGCCCGCGAGCAAAAGCCGGCAGCTGCCCAAGCCGCTAAAACCAATCCTTCGGTGCACCCGCCTCGCGGCGGATGTCCTGGATCTCGACACACTGGGCAGCGGCGGGTAGCAGCTTGTCCGGGTTGAACTGGGCGCGCGGGTCAAAGGCGGCGCGCAGCCCGGCCATCGCCGCCAGGTCGGCCGGGGCAAAAGCGTACGTCATCTGCTCTTTCTTCTCGAAGCCGATGCCGTGCTCGCCGCTGATCGCCCCGCCCAGCTCAATACACGTCTTGAGAATCTCATCCCCCGCCTTCAGCGCACGTTCAATCTGGTCCGGGTAGCGGCGGTCGAACAGGATAGCGGGGTGGAGGTTGCCGTCACCGGCGTGGAAGACATTGGCAATTTGCAGGCCTGACCAGGCTGAGACCTCCTCGACGCGGCGCATGGCGGCAGGCAGGCGGGTGCGGGGAACGACGCCGTCCTGCAGGTAGTAGTTGGGAGCCAGGCGGCACATTGCCCCGGCCGCTCCCTTGCGCGCTGCCCACAGCGCCGCCCGCTCCGCTGCCGAGGCCGCCAGCCGGACCTGCGTCGCGCCGTGCTCGCGGCAGACGGCGGCGATGGTACGTAGCTGCTCCTCCAACCCTGCCTCCGGCCCTTCCACCTCGGTGAGCAGCACCGCCCCGGCATCGGCGGGCAACCCCACGTGGAAGGCCGCCTCGATGGCGCGGCAGAACAGCGCGTCGATCATCTCCATGGCAGCGGGTACGATGCCGTGGCCGATCACTGCCGAGACCGCGTTGGAGGCGTCATCGATGGTGGGGAACGCGGCTAGCGCCGTCCGCACCGACTCCGGTGCGCGCAGCAGCCGCACCCAGATCCTGGTAACGATGCCCAGCGTCCCTTCTGAGCCGGTGATGAGCCCCGTGAGGTCGTAGCCCGGGGTCTCTGCGCCGCCGGTGTGCATGATGGAGCCGTCCGGCAGCACCACCTCCAGCCCCAGGATGTGGTTGGTGGTGGAGCCGTAGGCGAGGGTGTGTGGCCCGCCGGCGTTGGTGGCGACATTACCGCCGATGCTGCTGATCTTCTGGCTGGCCGGGTCCGGTGCATAGTAATAGCCGGCCGGTAGCGTCCGCTCGCTCAGCTCCAGGTTGATGACGCCCGGCTCCACCAGCGCGCGGCGGTTGGGCAGGTCCACCTCCAGAATGCGGTTCATGCGAATCAGCGAGATCACCAGCCCGCCGCGCACCGGCACCGCCCCGCCGCATAGCCCCGTGCCCGCTCCGCGCGGCACGATGGGGATGCCGGCCTCTCCTGCCAGCCGCACCGCCGCCTGCACCTGTGCGGTCGTGCGCGGCAGCACCACCAGGTCCGGCGGGTGGCTGTCGAAGCCCATGTCGTATTCATACGTCAGCAGGTCCGCCGCCCCGTCAAAGACGGCATCCTCACCAAGCGCGCCGCGCAACCGGGCAACCAGGGCAGAGCGATCCATCGCAGGCATCCGCCGGTCAGCGTGTCAGCATCCAGGCTGCTGGGGCATGGTAGCACGATGCGTGAAGACGGCATCCGGGAGCGGGCACGGAATGCCCGGCCGGGTCACGCGCTCTCAGGATGCCGTACCCACGCATCGTGCCACAGTTCGAACGTCAGCAGGTTGAACAGGGGGCGCCAGTGATTGTGGCGGCCGGTGCGATGCTCATCCAGCAGCCGCGCGATCACCGCCGGCTCCAGGTATTCGCGACAGGCAGCGCCGGGGGCAAGCAGGCGGTCACGCACCTCTGCCTGCAGCGCACCGCGCAGCCAGCCATCGAGCGGGGTTTCGAAGCCGAGCTTGGGGCGGCGCAGCACCTCGGGTGGCGTCCAGATGGAGACGGCGCGGCGGAGGATGTGCTTGCCGGTGCGGCCGCGCACCTTCAGCGCCGGGGGGATGCGCTCCACAAACGCCATCAGCTCCAGGTCCAGGAACGGCACCCGCGCCTCGAGCGAGACGGCCATTGCCATCTTGTCGCCGTACAGCAGCAGATTATCCGCCAGCGAGAAGCGGGCGTCCACGTACAGCATCTGGGAGAGGCCGTCCAGCCCGGCGACGTCCTTCTGCCAGCGCGCCACCGGCTCGGTGATGTCCGTCACGCGCAGGCCGTCCCGGTACAGCCGCCGGCGCAGCGGCGCATCCATCGCCGTGTACACCCCGGCCAGCCGGGTGGCAGGATCAGGCTCGCCCAGCGACTGCACCGCCCGCTTGAGCCGGAGAGCGCGGGGCAACCGCGCCGCTGCCGGGGTAATCACCCCTGCACGCAGCGGGGCCGGCAGCGCCCGGTACAGCGCGCCGTAGCGCTCACCGAAGTGGCGGGCATAGCCGGCAAAGGGTTCGTCTGCCCCCTGGCCGGTGAGCACCACCTTCACATGGCGGCGGGCGAGGGCGCAGACGTGGTAGTAAGGCAGCGTCGAGGGCGTAGCGACCGGCTCCTCCATGTGCCGCGCCGCATCGGGTAGAAACGCGGAGAAGGCGGCGCGGGACATCACCATCTCGTGATGCTCCGCGCCCAGGCGGCGGGCCATGTCGCGGGCGGCCGCCAGCTCGTTGCCGGCAAACTGCCCTTCGAAACCCACGGTGAAACTCTTGACGGGTCCAGCGGCCACCTCGGTCATGATCGCCGCGACGGTGCTAGAATCGACACCGCCACTGAGCATCACGCCCACTGGTACATCCGCCACCATCTGGCGGGTGACCGCGGCGCGGATACGTTCGCGTAGCTCCTCTACCAGGCCGTCTTCCGAGCGATCCGTGAACAGCTGGGGAATCACCTGGTAGAAGCGTTCCAGCCGTACCCGCCCCGACTCGATCACCAGCGCGTGGCCGGGGAGCAGCTTGCGGATGCCGGCGAAGGCGGTGCGCGGCGCGGGCACAAACGTCAGCGCGAAGAACTGATCGAGCGCTACCGGATCCACGGCGCGGGGCACGGTCGGGTCTGCCAGGATGGCACGGATCTCCGAGCCGAAGCGCAGCATGCGGCCGTCGTCGTGGTAGTACAGCGGCTTGATACCGAAGGGATCGCGCGCCAGCACGAGCCGGCGGGCGGCGGCATCCCAGATCGCCAGGCCGTACATCCCGTTGAGCCGCGCCAGCCCGGCCATCCCCCACCGCTGGTAGGCGTGCAGTGCCGCTTCGGTATCTGACGCAGTGGCAAAGCGGTGACCGAGCGCCGCCAGCTCGGCGCGTAGCTCGCGGTAGTTGTAGATCTCACCGTTGAAGATGATCGAGAGGGCGCCACCGGCGGCGGAGATCGGCTGGTGGCCACCCTCCAGGTCGATGATGCTCAGGCGGCGCATGCCCAGGGCGAGCGGGCCATCGGTCAAGTAGCCGTCATCATCCGGGCCACGATGGCGAATGGCAGCGGTCATCGCGCGCACGAGCGCGGCGTCTGCCGGGGCGGCCGTGCCGTAATGGTAGATGCCGGTGATACCGCACATACCCTTAACCCCGCTCGATGATCGCCCGCACCACCTGCGCATACTCCCGCGCCACCGGCTCCGGCGCGAAGCCGGCCACCTTGGCGCGGACCGCGGCGGCCATGCGTGCCCGCAGCGGTGCGTCTGCCAGGAGCACCGCCAGCCGCGCCGCCAGCGCCTGCGGGTCGCGGGCCGGCACGAACACCGCGTGATCGCCTTCAACCAGGTGATCGGCCGCACCGCGGATACGGGTGGTGACGATGGGCAGCCCGGCATGCATCGCTTCCAGAATCACCTGCGGGAAGCCCTCCCCCCAGTATGTGGGCAGCACCAGCGCCGCGGCGGCGGCGTAGGCGGCAGCCAGATCCGCGCCGCGCAGGTAACCAGCGAAGGTGACGTGCCGCCCGATACCGAGCTCGGCGGCCAGCGCCTGTGCCTCCTCCTGCTGCGCCCCCACCCCGGCCACCAGCAGGTGACAGGGGATGCGCGCACGCACCAGCGGCAGGGCGCGCAGCAGGTCGAAGATGCCCTTCTCTGCAATCAGCCGCCCGGCAAACAGCAGCACTGGTTCGCTGGGGGCGGGCGGCTGCCACGGCGTCACCGGGCCGGAATGCTCCGGCACAAACGGGTTGCGCACCACCGCAAAGCACGCTTCCGGAAACAGCCGTGACCACGCCGCCCGCTCCTCTGTGGAGAGCACGAGCGCGGCATCGGCCAGGCGCAGCAGCAGCCGGGTGGCTGCACGGTAGCGGCGCCCGCCGTGCCCGGCCAGCTTGTGCGGCTCGGTGCCATGCCAGTGCAGGATTACGGTCCTGGCCAGCAGCCGCGCCGCCAGCAGCAGCGGCAGGTCGCGGGTAACGGCGGGCGGGTCGTGTGCGGTGGAGACGATCAGCGCGTCGTACTGCCGGCGGCGCAGCAGCCGCACGGCACCGGCGAGATCACGCGCCCGCTGGCGCAGCTTCTCGGTACGCGTCTCGTCGTCGCGGCGGCGGCCCCAGGGTGAGACGGTGACGGTGTGCCCCTGGCGACGAAGTTCCGCGACCAGGATGGGGGTGAGCTTCGGCACCGGCCCCACCGGCAGCCGGCTGGCGGGCACGAGCATCAACAGCTTCATACGCGCGCCACCACCGGCGACGCCCCAGCCACGCCGCCGCCCTTCGCCTTCCCGGTGCAGCCGGGCATGTCAGGCAACCGCGCGGCGTCACCGGTGCAGGGCTCCGCCTGGTTGCGGGCGTGGCGCGGGCGACGATGGGCGCGCTTGATGGTGGATGCGAGCGGCACAGCCGGACCTCCCCTGCTAACTCAGCGCGGCGTGGAGCAGCCGGCCCGGGTGATCGGAGCGGCAGTCACGCACCACGGCGTAACGCACTGCCCCGGCGCTGATGGAGCCGCGACCCAGCGCCAGCCCGGCGTTCACCGGCAGGCATGGTTGGGCGCCGGCGACGCCGGCCAGGGTAATGGCCTGCCAGATCGTCTGCTCCTGCTCATCCACCAGCGATACGCCGAGCACGTTGGCGCCAAACAGCCCGTTCACCTCGCGCTCCACCGCCGCGCCGTACTCCGAGCCGCCGGCCAGCACCAGCGCGCTGAGGGCGAGCGGGATGAGCTTCACCAGCGCGGGGGGCGGGGTGGCCGCAGAGAGGGATGGGGAAGGAGCAGACACGGCGTCTCAACGGCCGGGAGCAGTGCTGCATCGATCATGCGCGACAGCGGTATGTGGCTGCAAGGGCAGCCGCCGCACGCCGGGGGTGCGGCGGCCGTCTCCGGCACCACGACGCCCCCTCCGGCCGAAGCAAGGAGGGGGCGCAATCGTGACTGCCCACGGGCAGAGTACCAAGGTGAAGGCGGGCCCGTTGATCGCCGGCCCCTGCGTGAACCCAGGTCATCAACGCGTCCGGCCAGATCCTCGCCCGGCCGTTCGCCTCGTGTGCTTAGTACACATCACCACACACCACCACGCGATAGCCGCACACTCCCAGAGCGCTGACAAACCGGGGAGCGGATGGCGAGGGCTCCGAGGACCGGCAACGCGTGGCTGCGCTGCTGCCTGCTGACCGCTACGTGCCGCCCGTCACCCGCACCCGCTGGAGATCTCTGGCCACACTGAGCGGGCCGCGGTAGAGGGCGGCCATACCGGCAATGAACTCCGCGACCTGCGGACCATCCTCCGGGATGGGGGGAATGACGTGGGAGAGCATGAGCTGACGCACTCCCGCGTCGTGCGCCAGGCGGGCGACATCGAGGGTCGGGGCGTGATAGTCCGGCACGTCATCGAGCATGCCGGCGACGTGGGTGTTACCGGCGGCGCGCAGGAAGGCGGCACGCTGGGCCAGCATCTCTACGTTCATCGCCTCACACACCAGCAGGTCAGCCCCCTCGGCGGCCCGTCGCAGGGTGTCACAGGCCGTCGTGTCGCCGGAGAGCACGGCGCGGGCCCCACCGGCGGCAAACCGCCAGCCAAGGGCAGGGACGACGGGCTTGTGATCGACCTCGAAGCTCTCCATCAGCAACCCGCCTGCGTTGCCGGCGGCGTACGGCTCGGGCGTGGCGGGCACTTCAATCACGTCGACACGGATGCCCTCGCGCGAGAGCTTGTCGCCATGGTGGGCGAAACGGTAGCCGATGTCCCGGCGAAGCGCGGCCAGGAAACCATCCATGGTCTCGCGCGTCCCCTCCGGACCGTACACCGTCAGTGGCCGGGTGGCGCCACCGGTCCAGCGGCTGATGAGGAAGTCCGGCACGTCGGTGATATGGTCCGAGTGCATATGCGTGAACACGGCCACATCGATAGACGGTGGCGGGATGTGCGCCGCGTTCAGCCGCCGCGCCACTCCCCAACCGCAATCCACCAGCACGTTGACGCCAGCTGCGATCAGCACCTGCCCCGCCCCGCAGCGCACCGGGCTGGGCAACGGGCTGCCGGTGCCAAGAAAGACGATGTCAAACACAGGCCCCACTCCGTTCGGCGGCGGCCGGCCGGGAATCGCGCTAATACGATCGTGGCAATCCCAGCTCGTGCTGGCCGAGGTAGTTGAGAATCATCTCCTGGGTGACGGGGGCGATGCGCATCACGCGCACCTCGCGCCAGTAGCGCTCGACATCGAACTCTTTAGCGTAGCCGTAGCCGCCGTGGACTTGGAGGGCGCGGTCGGCCGCCTCGAAGCCCCACTCGGCGGCGAGGTACTTGGCCATGTTTGCCTCAGCGCCGCAGGGCCGGCCGCTGTCGTACAGCCAGGCGGCCTTGCGGATCATCAGCTCGGCGGCCTGCAACTTGGCGTGGCTGTCAGCCAGGGGAAACTGGATGCCCTGGTTCTGGCCGATGGGGCGGCCAAAAACGTGCCGCTGTTTGGCATAGGCCGTAGCGCGGCGCAGGGCGGCCTTACCGGTGCCCAGCGCCTCCGCCGCCACCAGAATACGTTCCGGGTTGAGGCCATCCAGCAGGTGATAGAAGCCGCGCCCCACCTCACCTACCACGTCGCGGGCATCAACCGGCAGGTCGTCGTAAAACACCTCGTTGCTGTCCACCGCATTGCGGCCCAGCTTGTCGATCGGGCGGATGGTGACGTGGGCGGGGTCGAGGTTGGCCAGGAACAGCGTCATGCCGTCTGTGCGGCGGGCACACTCCTCCAGTGGGGTGGTGCGGGCCAGCAGCAGCACCTTGCTCGATTCCAGCGCCTTGGAGGTCCACACTTTCTTGCCGCGGATGATGAACTGGTCGCCCTCGCGGACCGCGCGGGTGGTGATGCTCGGCGTATCGGAGCCGGCGTCCGGCTCGGTGACACCGAAGGCGACGTGGAGCTTGCCCGCGGCAGCCTCGGACAGCACCCGCTCCTTCAGCTCCGCGGAGCCGTGGCGCACCACAGGGTTGAGGCCGAAGATCGTCAGATGCAGCGCTGTGGCGCCGTTCATCCCCGCGCCGGAGGCGGCCACCTCTTCCATCAGCAGCGCCGCCTCGGCGATGCCCAGCCCTGCGCCGCCGTACTCCGGTGGCATGGCGATGCCGAGCCACCCGCCCGCCGCGAACGCCTCGTAGAACTCCCAGGGAAAGCGGTGCTCGCCCTCGCAGCGCCGCCAGTAGGCATCGTCGAACCGCCCGGCCAGCGCCCGCGCCTGCTCCTGCACCGCCCGTTGGCTCTCCGTCAGCGCAAACTCCATCAGCCGCTCCCTCCGCGCCTCAGGCTACGCCCGGCATCCAGCATCCGGCAACCGGTGTCCGGAGGTGGGCGGAACGGCGTGATGCGTTCCACACATTGCCGGACAGCCCCCGCGGAGATTGAGCGACATCGTTCGTTTCGGATTCGAACCATACTCTACGTGCGGGGCGGGTGTGCGTGATCGCCACGTTCCGGCGCGCCTCAAGGCGAGCCCGCACACCGGTTCGCGGTGCTGAAGGGAGGGCGGCGATGAATCGCCTCCTGTCGGTGTTTCTCGTCCTTCTTGTCTTGTTCTTCGTGGTGCCGATCGTCACCGTTGATAAGCTCGTCACGGACGGCACGTACACGCTCAACAGCGGCGAGACCTTGCACGGCGGTCTCGTGATGACCGCGGGTGATGTCACGATCGCGGAAGGGGCACGGGTCGTTGGTGGAGTGTTCAAGTCCAGCGGGGTACTGACCGTCAACGGTGAAATCGGTGGCGGTATCCTCTCCACCTCCGGCGAGGTGCGCCTTGGCCCGAGCGCGGTGGTCGGCGGACATGTCAAGGTGCTGTCGGTCCCGTACACGCAGCCGGAGGGCGCCCGTGTCGAAAACAGCGCCACCGCCGATGTTGCGGGCTGGCTGGGCGCCGAGATGGGCGCCGCGCTCAAGCTGTTGGTGCTGGCGGCAATCATCCTTTACCGGCCGGCGATCCTGGGGATGCGGCCGGTACCCGGCGCCCCGAAGCAGGTCCTGGCGGCCCAGCCCACCCTGGCACTGGCGGCCGGGCTGCTGCTGATTGCGGTGGGCGTCTTCCTGCCGCTGAACGTGCTGGAGATCTCCGTCAGCGCCGGGATGTGGGCAGCCATCCTGATCGGCGCCGGGCTGCTGCTCATCGTGATGACGGCGGTCCGCACCGATCGTGACACCGGCGTGCTGCTGCCCGCCGGCGTGCTGACCGTCGCCGGCCTGGTGCTGCTGTATCAGGCGGTGACCGGCCATTGGGAGAGCTGGGTGTATGCCTGGGCACTGGTGCTGCCCGCGGGCATCGGCGCCGGCCAGATGCTCGCCGGCTGGTGGAGCAAGCAGCCACGGCTGGAGCACACCGGGATGCGCGTGGCCGCGGCCGGGGTTGTCCTGTTCGTGCTGGCCGCCGCCTACTTCGAGGGCGTCGTCAGGGTGAGCGCCGGCGCCGCCGCGCTGGTCGCCTCGCTGCTGATGGTGTCCGCCGGGTTCTACCTGATCTTCGGCGGCGGTCCGCGCCCGGGTGGCCGCCCCGCCGGTGCCTGAGCCAGCCGTTTGGGCAGTGGCCGGGGGGTGCGCGACGCCGGTGGCGGCCCTCCCCGGTTGCCGGATGCCGGACGCCTCGCCTACGCTGGCCGGATGGAAGTGGTGCCCGGCATCCATACCATCGAGGGGCTGGGGGCGGGGCGCGCCTATCTGATCGTCGAGGCGGGCGGGCTGACGCTGGTCGACACGGGCCTGCGCGGCAGCGCCAAGGCGGTGCTGGCCACCGTGGCGGCGGTTGAGCGCGGGCCGGACGACATTCGCCGGATCGTCATCACCCACCACCACGGCGACCACACCGGCGCGCTGGCAGAGCTGGCAGAGCGCTCCGGCGCCGAGGTGCTGGCGCACGCGCTCGACGCCCCCGTGATCCGGGGTGAGCAGCCGCCGCCTGGCCCTCGCTTCGGCGGGCCGCTACGGCCGCTGCTGGCGCGGACCGCCCCCACCGGCGCCCCGGCGCGCGTGGACCGCGAGTTGACCGGCGATGAAGAGCTGGACTGCCTGGGCGGGCTGCGGGTGCTGCACACGCCGGGCCACACACCCGGCTCCATCAGCCTGTACAGCGCGGCGCAGCGGCTGCTGTTCACCGGCGACGCCGCCATGCACCTGTTTGGCGTGCGCCCGCCGCTGCGGCTGTTCACCGAGGACCGCGCCACCGCCCGCGCTTCGCTGGCACGACTGGCGGCGTTGCAGATCGATGTCGCCCTGTTCGGCCACGGCCGCCCCATCGAGCACGCCGCCGGCCGCCGCTTTCGTGGCGCTGCCGAGCGCCTCGCCTAGCCCGGCCACCCAGCGCGCCGTCATCTGCATTTCATCCGGTTGTAACCGGGCGGCAATGCAGCGGCGCGCGTGTGGGGCATGATGAGTGCGGGCGGCACGGCGCAGCGTACGGGCCGCCATGGGGAGGCCGGTCAGTGATGCGCGCACAGACCCACGAGCTGCCGCCCCGGCAGGCGCTGCTGCAACAGGCGCTGGTGTTGGGCGCGCCCGGCGATACCAGCGCGGCGCTAGCGGCCGGCCTCGCCCGCCGTGGCGTCAACGCCGAGGCGGTCCCCTACGCCGATGCCGGCCTGCGCACCCGCCTGCTGCGCAGCCGTCCGGACCTGGTGCTGGCAGTGGCACTCACCCTGCCGGCCGAGCGCGCAGCGCACATGGCGCTTTCGCCGGTGCTGGAGGGATTGCGGGCGCTGGCGGTGCCCGTACTGGCCGCAGTCGGCGATCGGCCGGCGCTCACCGGCGATCTGCTGGCAGCAGTAGACGATGTCGTGCTGCCGCCACACCACGCGGCGGAGACGCTGCTGCGAGCGGCTCTGGCAGCGCAGCGGCGCGGCAATGCGGGCGCCACCCTGATTGGCGCTGGGGCGCTCACGGTGGATGTCGAAGGCTTTCGCGTGTGGCTGGCGGGAACACCCATCAGCCTCACCTACACCGAGTTCCAGTTGGTGCGGCTGTTGCTGCTCAACCGGGGCAAGGTGCTGACCCGCCAATTGCTGCTCAACAAGATCTGGGGTTACGACTACCTCGGCGGCCTGCGGACGGTGGATGTCCACATCCGTCGCCTGCGCGCCAAGATTGAGGGCGAGGCGCCGCATCTGATCGAAACCGTCCGCCACGCCGGCTACCGCATCGCCGAGTAGGGGGAGCGTGCATCTGTGACCGGGCCGGCTACTCCATCTCCGGTAGGGAGGCGGGGGGCGGCCCCACGTAAACGGCGCGGGGGCGGTAGCGGGTGCGGTGGCGGTACTCCTCGATGGCGTGCGCCAGCCACCCGGCCACCCGTGCGACGGCGAAGATCGCTTCACCGGAGCCGTGTGCGATACTGGCGGCGGAGGCATCAGGCAGTGGTCTCGCGAGAGCTTCAGCGAGTGATCCAGCAGGCGGAACGGCTGTCCGAGGCGGACCGCGCTCGGCTGATCACCCATCTGCAAGCGCTCGCAGTCACCGGAGCCCCGGATTCCACCACACCGCTCCGCTGGGCCACGCTGGAAGGCACGCTTGCGACGGCAGACCCTCCCGACGCACAGGAGCGTGTCTCGCGTGCCCGGCATGAGGCGGACCGGGACCGTGCCCGGTCTGAACGGCGCACGCAGTGACGCTTGAGCAGATGCTGGCCGGCGTCACCAGCGTGCTGCTGGATACGGCGCCGGTGATCTACTATGTCGAGCGCCACCCCGTCTATGCGCCGGCGCTGCACCACATCTTCCAACGCATCGATGCGGGAACGCTCACCGCCATCACCACGCCGGTGACGCTGGCCGAGTGCCTGGTGCTGCCGGTGCGCTCCGCCGAAGCCGGTTTGCAGGCCCGGTTCCGGGCAACCGTCACCGCGGCGCCACACACGCGGTTCGTGGCCATCGATGGCCGGATTGCGGCGACCGCCGCTGAGCTGCGGGCACGGTACAACTGCTCGTTGCTCGATGCCCTGCAGGCGGCGGCGGCTATCAATGAGAGCAGCGACGCGCTGCTCACGAATGACGCCGGTCTGCGGCGCATCGCGGAGACACGCGTGCTGCTGGTGGATGACCTGGTGACGGCGGGCGGTGCGTGAGCCCGTGACCGGGCCGGCTACTCCATCTCCGGTAGGGAGGTGGGGGGCGGCCCCACGTAAACGGCGCGGGGACGGTAGCGGGTGCGGTGGCGGTACTCCTCGATGGCGTGCGCCAGCCACCCGGCCACCCGTGCGACGGCGAAGATCGCTTCACCGGAGCCGGGCGTCATTCCGGCCACATAGCTGAACGCGCCCAGGGCAAAGTCCACATTCGGCGGCGGCAGGGCGCGGCCACTGACCGCCG
>WBZO01001332.1_pt1 | contig 39305 bp, 33 predicted proteins | sample 5204261 | NCBI WGS metagenome assembly WBZO01 (sample SAMN12412400, study PRJNA552823) | activated sludge metagenome | isolation source: activated sludge from anammox sidestream of wastewater treatment plant... | place: USA: North Carolina | collected 2017-09
GAGAAATGATCATAATTCGATACTCCTGGATGGTCGTTGTAAAGAGGCTATTAGTCCTTTTAGTACAGCGCGCGCCATAAATAAAGGATAACGTTTTTTGTCTATACAATCATCAGGGATGTAACAATTAGCCAAGCCAGCGATATTTACTTTATGGAGCAACAGACCAATTTTTTCTTCTGGATTGCTGCAAGCATAATTTTGCTATCTGCTTTTGTTGCCTGGTTTCTTGCCTATCATCTTGGGCAGCCACTCAAACAAATTGCCGCCGCAACTAGAAAACTCGCAACGGGTGATTACAAAACTAGATTGCCGGTAAGAACAAATGATGAGATTGGACAATTGACGCTGAACTTTAACGATATGGCTGCAGCGCTCGATCAAGCTGAACAAAGTCGTAGACGCTGGGTAGCAGATATTTCACATGAATTACGTACTCCATTGGCAATTTTACGGGGTGAACTGGAAGCCATACTGGATGGAGTACATCCTCTGAATCGTGACACAATCGAATCCTTATCCGGTGATGTCATGCGCTTAAATCGTCTGACGGAAGATCTTTATCAGCTGGCCTTATCTGATCAAGGCGCCTTGAGTTATCGCAAAGAGCTACTTAATCCTGTTCCACTACTGCAAGATGATTTGGCAACTTTTGCTGCTGATTTCAAACATAAAAAAATTGATGTTAAATGGATCAACCAATTATTTAAACCTGTTTCAATCCATGCTGATCCAGATCGGTTATCACAATTATTCCGCAATCTGCTAGCAAACAGTTTGCGCCATACTGACTCGGAAGGACAACTAGAAATTACGATACGACGCTCAAGTGAACAATTAATTATTGAATTTGCTGACAGCAGTCCTGGCGTAACCGAACAAGATATCATCCACTTATTCGATCGTTTTTACCGGGTTGATCCTTCGCGCAACCGGCACCTGGGAGGTGCTGGATTAGGCTTAGCCATTTGCCACAATATTGTTACAGCGCATAGCGGCACATTAACCGCCTCGCACTCCCCTCTGGGAGGTTTATTGATACGAATCGAGCTGCCACTTGCTACATGAATCAGCCAGTAAATCATATTTTGATTGTTGAGGATGAACCTAAACTAGCCAAGCTAGAAGCAGACTATCTCCAATATTCTGGATTTCAAACACATTGCCTGAATGATGGGTTGGCTGTTATACCTTGGATAAAGGAACATCCAGTAGACCTGATTCTGCTGGATCTAATGATACCCGGGCAGGATGGTCTTGAAATTTGTCGTGATATTCGTAGCTTTAGTCAGGTGCCTATTATTATGGTAACTGCACGTGTAGAGGAAATTGATCGACTACTGGGCTTGGAAATGGGTGCTGATGATTATATTTGCAAACCTTTCAGCCCACGGGAAATGGTGGCTCGTGTCAAAGCTGTATTACGTAGACAACAACCTGCTATTTCAGAAAATGATGCAACCAAACAACTTCTTAAGCTTGATCCTCAGCGTTTCAGCGTCCAATACGATGGTCGCACAATTGAGTTAACTATGGTGGAATTTCAGCTGCTCCAGGTGTTATGCCAACAACCCAGGCGTATTTTTACGCGTGAGCAGTTAATGAATCGGATTTACCCTGACCGACGGATTGTTTCTGATAGAACGATAGACAGCCACATCAAGAAATTGAGAAAAAAGCTTACCGAACTCATCCCAGAGGAAGAAGTGATCCGCTCTGTTTACGGCGCCGGTTATTGTTACGATATGTAGACAGCTGAACTGAATAGGCAAATACTCAGTATTTCCGCTCATACTGCACTATTCTTCATCAACTGATAAACCGCATAACATTCTAATATGCGCAGTTGCGCTCCTACCCAACGCATCCAGCGCATAGCCACCTTCCAATACTGAAACAATCCGGTTGTGTGCGTACTGCTCGGCAACTCTCATGATTTGCCTAGTAACCCAGATATAATCTACTTCCACCAAACTAAGTTGTGCCAAAGGATCATCTCGATGCGCGTCAAACCCGGCTGAAATAAAAATAATTTCTGGCTTGAATGTTTCCAAAGCAGGTAACCAATAATGCGTTACCGCTGTACGAAATTCTCTCCCATCCATATGGGCGGACAGGGGTACATTAATGACATGGTTGCTACTACTATCAGCTCCACAATAAGGATAAAACGGGTGCTGAAAAGTAGAGCAAAACAGGACGCGCGCCTCATCTTGAAAAATATCTTCGGTACCATTGCCGTGATGCACATCAAAATCCACAATCGCCACGCGCTGCAAACCATGGTGTGCCAAGGCATGCGCCGCCCCTACCGCAATATTATTAAAAAAACAGAAACCCATTGCCTGAGTGCGGGTTGCATGATGACCAGGAGGACGAACGCTACAAAATGCATTTTCCACTTGTTTACTGACTACCAGATCAGTTGCTAACACAACAGCACCAGCAGCACGGTAAGCAGCCTCTAACGTAAAGGGATTCATCCCGGTATCGTGATCGAGATAAATCAATCCCTGTTGAGGCGCAGCAGACTTAATTTCTTGGATATAACCTTTTGCATGCACACGCGCCAACTGATCATCAGTTACAAGCGGCGCCTCGTGTAGCTGTAAATGCGGCAAGGTCTCAGTTGCAGCCAGCTCTTTTTGAACGGCATACAATCGTTCGGGACATTCCGGGTGCCCAAACTTCATATCATGTTTCAGGTACACCGGATGCGTAATCAAGGCAGTAGTCATGTGGTGCAGAAAACTCGCAACAAAAAACTACTCGCTATTTTTTGCTTCATTTGAAGTTTATTCACTTCAAAATTCATTCCCTCGGCTGCTATCCACCTCCTCTGGACTTACCAAACTACCAAAATTTCCCCAGGTATTACGAATGTAGGAAACTACCCAGGCAATTTCATGATCGCGGATGATGTGTTGGAAAGGAGGCATGCCGTAAGGACGCGGATTACCAGCCGTAGCAGGAGGATAACCACCATACAATACACTGCGAATAGTATTATGGGGTGAGGTCATCGTCACATTACGGTTACCTGCTAACGGCGGATAAACACCCGGTACACCCTCTCCTGATTTGCCGTGACAACTCTGGCAATGTTTTTCATAAACAGGCTTTCCCAATGCCAAATATTTGCTGACCCGCTCAGGCATAGGCGGAATTTTTTTAGGTGCTTCATCCTTACTGTGCTTTTCGCCAATAGATTGCAAATAAACTGCCATCGCACGCATATCTTCAGGTGAGAGATATTGCAGGCTTTGTCGAACAATGGTTGCCATCGGACCAGAAGTGACCGCATGATCATTGATACCGGTTGACAGTAATTTGACAATCTCCCCAGTTGTCCATTCTCCTACGCCTGCCTCTAATGGAGAGATCAGTGATGGTGCATACCAGTAGGTACCCATAATTTCACCACCTGCCAATTTACTATCCTGTGGCGCTCCCCATACATTGCGTGGTGTATGACAGGCGTTACAATGTCCAAGACCTTGTACTAAGTAATTGCCACGATTCCATTCATCACTTTTGGTAGTATCCGGCTGGTACACCCCTTCATTGAAATACCACGTCCGCCATAAAAACAGGAGAAACTGGTTATCATAAGGCGAGTTAATCTTGTGTGGTGGATTCGTCTGTGCAACCGGCTTGAGCGAGCGCAGATAAGCAAAGATAGCGTCTGCATCTTCGCGCGTGATTTTCGTATATTCGGTATAAGGAAAGACAGGATAGAGATAACTGCCATCACGTGCTTTCCCGGAATGAAGCGCTTGCCAAAAATCTTCATTGCTCCAACGACCAATGCCTGTTTCCTCATCCGGTGTAATGTTTGGTGCTACAAACTCACCAAATGGTGTTTTCAGCATACGCCCACCAGCATAAGGTTCTCCACCTCGAGTAGTATGGCAACCCATGCAATTTGCAGCACGTGCTAAATATTCACCGCGCTGGATTTGCTCAGTATCTGGTGGTTGATTAGCAGCAATAGATAATGACGACACCAATAAACCAGCTGCCAGCATGCTTATTGGTTGTTTTCCGATCAACTTGAATATATTGAATTGTTTCATTGGATAAAACCTTTCCCAGATAAGATTGTCTGACAACGCTGTGCAAGTTCTGGAGCCAGGGTTTCTGCTGCGGCAGACTCGCTCGTTACTGGTTGAGTTGGCAGCCACAAAGCCAGTGTATTCACCTCTTCCTGAGTCATTTTCTTAGCAATCTCCGACATGCAGTCTGGCGTTTGCCCGCGCATAATTCCTCCATTACGCCACCCACCAAATTGAGCAGCCAAATAAGCATGTGGCAAACCAAGCAAGCTAGGAATAAAAGGTTTTGTCCCCGTTAGCGCTTTGCCATGGCATGCACTGCAAGCTGGAATATCACGCTCGGGATCTCCTGAATAAATTAGCGTTTCTACAGATTTTGTTTCTTCAGGTGAAAGCGTACTAGCTGCCGGTTGTGGATAGGGATATTTTAAAGAAGAGAAATAATGGGCAATTTCTGATAGATAATCATCAGACAGATTTTCCAGCAAAATTGCCATCGCCTGATAATAACGCTTACCATCCCGAAAATTGCGCAGTTGATTAAATAAGTAGCCGGCGGGCTTGCCTGCGATACGCGGGTAATAGGCATCTTGCCCAGCCCTATCCTCATCTCCGTGACAAACTATACAAGGCTTAACACGTTGTTCCAGCGTATCGGGAATCTCAAGAGGAGAAGCTGAATCCATGGCATAAGCCAGACTAGCAACGCCCCATAACAACATAGAAATAACAAATTTCATTTATAGTTGACCTGTGAAAAATTATCAAAATATTTTTATGTTTTCACCTGAAGTACCACAATGGCAGCTAGTTACGCTTCAGAACGATAACGCCACGCCCACTGTTCTTTCAACAGAGCTAATCAACGATTACCTCTCGGCTTGGTATCAGGTACAAATTGAATCAGCTCACTTAATTACGCTACATATAGGTGAATACACCGAACCTCTCGCAACCTTGCTGCAGACAACTGGGAGCCGGCATGCAGCCTATATTACTGCCTGCAACCCAGCCAGCCAAATACTAGCACCCGAGGAAAATCGAGTCGCAACGGTTCGATTACGCGAACAGCTCACCAGTTATTCCAAGTACATCTATGCGGGGGAAAGTATCGATCCTGCTGGAAAATGGCCAGCTGAAGCCAGTTTTCTGGTACTGGGGATTGATCTCGCCGCAGCGGCAACCATTGGATATAGCTTTGGACAAAACGCAATTCTCTGGATAAATACAGATGCCATCCCCCGCTTAGTTTTATTACGCTGAAACGCTCGCTTCTTCTGCCTGGATATTACGCCTCAACTCTTCTATTTCCGGCTGATTCAATGTTTCGGTTTCCAGTAATTGCTGCGCTGTCTGATCAAGCAATGCTCGATTCTTGGTCAGAATATTAATTGCACGTGTCAGCGCTTGATCAAGCAACGATCGTATTGTCAGATCAATTTTATTGGCAGTTTCTTCACTGAAATCGCGGCTTTGTGGTATCGGAAAATTAGGTTGCAGATAAGCCATTTGTTCACGGTCATACACAACGTTGCCAATGGTCTCACTCATACCATAACGCATTACCATTGCACGCGCGATATCAGTTGCACGTGCCAGATCATCCGAAGCACCCGTAGAAATTTCATTAAAAATCAGCTGTTCTGCCGCACGCCCACCCAGTAATACTGCCATTTTATTTTCTAGTTCTCTGCGCGTCATTAGAAACCGATCCTCGGTAGGACGCTGAATGGTATAACCTAATGCACCAATACCACGCGGAATAATAGAAACTTTATGTACCTCATCTGAACCCGGTAGCGCTAATGCCACCATAGTATGACCCAGCTCATGATAAGCGACTGTACGCCTTTCAACCGGATTCAGCAGACGATTGCGCTTCTCCAAACCCGCTACAATCCGTTCGATTGCATTGTTGAAATCATTCATGGTGACTGCCTGACCACCACGACGAGTTGCTAGCAGTGCAGCCTCATTAATTAAATTGGCTAAATCCGCGCCGGTAAACCCGGGAGTCAGAGCCGCAATTTGTTCAGTATCTACATCGCTGGCTAAGGTAATCTTGCCGATATGTACCCCCAGAATTTGTTGGCGACCTTTTTTGTCTGGACGATCCACCAACACCTGGCGATCAAAGCGTCCGGCACGCAGCAAAGCTGCATCCAGAATTTCAGGACGATTAGTTGCAGCTAACAAAACAATCCCACTTGAAGGATCGAATCCATCTAGCTCGGCCAGCAACTGATTCAAGGTTTGCTCCTTTTCATCATGGCCACCAAAGCCACCTGCGCCACGTGCGCGTCCTAACGCATCCAACTCATCAATAAAAATAATGGCAGGAGCCATCTGGCGTGCTTGTTCAAATAAATCGCGCACTCTGGCAGCACCCACCCCCACAAACATTTCAACAAATTCTGAACCAGAAATGGAGAAAAACGGCACCCCCGCTTCCCCCGCAACTGCTCGCGCCAACAAAGTTTTACCCGTTCCAGGTGGCCCAACCAGCAAAATACCTTTGGGCGCCCGCCCCCCTAATCGACTATATTCTTTAGGATTCTTAAGAAAATTAACAATTTCAATGAGCTCTTCCTTGGCCTCATCCACACCGGCAACATCTGCAAAAGTCACTTTTGTTTCTTTTTCGACATAGACCTTGGCACGGCTCTTGCCAATCGACATCAGACCGCTACCCATGATTCCTTTATTCACTCGTCGGATAATAAATAGCCAGATACCGACGAAAATTGCCATAGGAACGATCCAGGAAAGAATATCGCGCAACCAGGTACTTTGAACCACACCAGTATAAGTCACATTATGCTTATCCAGCATTTCTGCCAAATCAGACTCAACCCTGGTTGTCACAAACTCGGTAAATTTCTCATTGGTAGTATCTTTGAGTTTGCCAAAAATTTGCTGATCTGTAATAGCCACTTCCGCTACTTTGTCCTGCTCGAGCAATGTCTGAAAACGGCTATAAGGAATCGGTTCAATTTTTGTGTATTGCGTATAAAGATTCTGAATAAAGAGAATACTGATTATGGCAATCAATACATACCAGAAATTGATCTGTGCTTTTTTATCTGCCGGTGATTGGTTATTCATGAATCCTCCATTTTTTTATTTATTTCGATTTTGTAACTAAGGCTGCATACCAGTAAATCATACCGAATTTAAATAGTTTAAATGATACCTCTATTCCTATCTGCTCCTTTCCCCAAGATCCAGGTTGCATGGTTACGCGAGTCACATACAATGCTTACTTTCATCCAGACACTTTTATCGTTTAGAAGTGCCCGTCCAACCATCAAGAGGAAGATTTGTAATGAAAACACGTGCAGCAGTTGCCTGGCAAGCTGGTCAACCCCTTACCATCGAGGAAGTTGATCTTGCTGGTCCACGCGCAGGCGAGGTATTGGTTGAAGTCAAAGCCACTGGTATTTGTCATACGGATTACTACACGCTTTCCGGAGCTGATCCAGAAGGAATTTTTCCAGCAATCCTAGGGCACGAAGGGGCCGGCGTGGTAGTTGAAACAGGCGAAAATATCAAATCACTGCGTCCAGGCGATCACGTTATCCCACTCTACACACCAGAATGCCGAGAATGTAAATTTTGCCTATCACGTAAAACCAATTTATGCCAAGCAATTCGTGCGACACAAGGACGTGGATTAATGCCGGATGGAACTTCTCGCTTCTCACTCAATGGCAAGCCCATTATGCACTATATGGGTACCTCAACTTTTTCTAACTATATTGTCGTCCCTGAAATCGCACTGGCAAAGATTCGCGAAGATGCGCCTTTCGACAAAGCCTGCTATATCGGCTGTGGCGTGACTACCGGCGTTGGTGCCGTATTGTTCACTGCTAAAGTAGAGACCGGCGCCAATGTTGCAGTATTCGGGTTAGGAGGAATTGGGCTGAACGTCATCCAAGGTGCTCGCATGGTGGGTGCTGATAAGATTATCGGAATTGATATTAATCCAGACCGCGAAGCACTGGGGCGACAATTTGGAATGACCCATTTTATCAACCCCAATACAGTGGAAAACGTGGTAGATACGATTATCCAGCTGACTGATGGCGGAGCGGATTACAGCTTTGAGTGTATTGGTAATACCACAGTCATGCGCCAGGCGCTGGAATGCACACATAAAGGTTGGGGGCGCAGCATTATTATTGGAGTAGCAGCCGCCGGAGCCGAAATCAGCACCCGTCCGTTTCAACTAGTAACAGGTAGAAAATGGGAAGGCTCCGCCTTTGGTGGAGCACGTGGTCGCTCGGATGTCCCTCGTATTGTTGACTGGTATATGGAAGGCAAAATCAGTATTGATCCACTGATCACACACACGCTCAAGCTAGAAGACATCAACGAAGGTTTTAAATTGATGGAAGCTGGTAAATCAATTCGTTCAGTCGTGATTTATTAATCATTTATAAGTATGAAAACAAAACTAGAAACTCGCAGCCAACACCGTTGCTTTGGTGGTATTCAAAGCTACTATCAACATCATTCGGAAATCATTGGTTTACCTATGCGTTTTTCAGTCTATATGCCCCCTAAAGCTGGTGAACGACGGTTACCTGCGCTCTTTTTTTTGGCTGGGCTGACCTGTACCGAGGAAACCTTCATGATCAAGGCTGGCGCCCAACGCTATGCAGCTGAACTTGGAGTAGTACTCATTACGATGGATACCAGTCCACGCAATACTGGCATCCCGGGTGAAGCGGATGACTGGGAAATTGGAACAGGCGCTGGGTTCTATTTAGATGCAACAGAAGCTCCCTGGTCCAGATATTTTCTTATGGAAAGCTATATAACACGGGAATTACTTACGCTTGTAGTCGATCACTTTCCAGTCGATCCGAAGCGTATAGGTATTTCTGGACACTCAATGGGCGGGCATGGCGCATTAACTCTGGCACTACGTCACCCCGAGCTGTATCGCTCAGTTTCTGCTTTTGCGCCAATCGCAGCACCCATTCATTGTCTTTGGGGACAAAAGGCATTTAGCCGTTATCTAGGGGAATCACCAGAAAATTGGCGTAAACACGATGCAACGGCGCTGATCGAAGCAGGTCGCCGTCTCCCTACTCCATTAATTGATCAGGGATTAGATGATCCCTTTCTTACTGAGCAATTACATCCCAGTTATTTTGAAGCTGCCTGCCAGCAAGCTGGACAACCTATTATTATGCGTCGTCATGCCGGATATGATCACAGCTATTTTTTTATTAGCACCTTTATTGAAGATCACTTGCGACATCATCACACTTTATTAACATTAGATCAGATTGATTAAACAACCTACTTATAAAGTTGATCTGAAAATAAAAAAGCGGCAGTTTATTAACATTGCCGCTTTTTCCATTCCCGCTAAAATTTTTTAGCCTCAAACCACAATGACATCTGGTAAGGGGAAGCCATTAAAATTACTGGCGTATGAAGTTGTATAAGCACCTGCATTAGGAATAAAGATAAAGTCATCTTCCTGAATATCCTCTGGCAGCATTTCATCGTGCATGAGTACGTCTACAGAATCACAAGTTGGACCTGCTACTGACCAAGGAACCAAAGCACCGTTCCGCTGCGTCAGCACTTCATAGCGTAACCCTTCACTGACCTCGATAATGCCACCAAAGATACCCGCATCCCAGTACATCCACCGTTTTCCATTGCGGACAGCTGTCCCGACTACACGACAAACAAAGCAGGCTGAATCAGATACCAGATAACGCCCCGGTTCTGCCATGATACGAATATCTTCCGGTAAATCTGCAATCGCCTCATTAATTACTTCGGCAATAACTTCGATAGAAGGAATCGGTTTGATATGACGTACAGGATAACCCCCCCCCAAATTCAATAACCGAGGGTTCAAACCTACTTCACGCATATTAGCAAACACGGCTTTAGCACGTTCGATTCCTACTCGCCAATTTTGCGGATTACGACATTGAGAACCCACATGAAAAGTAACACCTGCCAAATCTGCCTTTAGCTTCACCGCCTCATCAATAATTTCACGCACATCCATTAGATGCGTTCCAAATTTGCCAGCTAGCGGCCAATCACTACCGATATTAGGCGTATCAATACGCAGATATAGTTTGGCATCGGGCTTAATGCTAACGATCTTGCGCAGTTCTTCAATGCTGTCTAGCACATACCATTCCACCCCCTTTGCAGCCGCATATTTAATATAAGCGCGCGACTTCATCGGATTACTGTAAAAGATCTCGGCTGCCGGTACGCCCAGGCTCATCAGCAGATCAAGCTCGGCAATGGATGCAATTTCAAATCCCACCCCTTCTTCAATCAACGTTTTTAATACTCGTGGGTCAGGATTAGCCTTAGCTGCGTAATGAGGATGCACGCGTGGCATAGCGGCTTTAAATCGTCGAGCTTTATTGCGAATGATGGCGGTATCTACCATCAAAAAAGGCTTTACATAACCTTCTTTTAATTTGGTTTCTACCAGAGAGAGGTCGATACTGACTTCAGGATGTGTATCGAAAATGACGTTTTCTGTTTGTTGCTGTACAGCTGCGGATAGTTTTTTCATGAGAGTTTCTCCTAGGATCGCTACGTTTCGGGAATATGGATCTGAACCCAATCAGTTGGGACAAATGGATTTATCTCGCTTCTCATGATGACCTCCTTATGGGCTGCTGGAATTTCTAAAGGCACGCATTATAGGCTTGATTTTTTCAGAATCAAGTGTTTTTTTGCATTATTTTTATCAAAATAAACAATTAATAATCATGATGTTATACGACAAAAAGTTATTTGTAATATTTTTAGGCATGATTTAAAAAATCAAGTTACCTTATAAATGACGATTAGCCTCTCAAAAAATTAAATATCTCTTCTTTTGATTTGCTTTTTTGGTTCATTGGACAAGAAAAATTCAATAACATTCTTATATAAACACAAGGAATTTTTTGATCATTAACGAAAGCTGTCATAGCTGTTATCAATATTTTTCAAAAAAAGCCATAAACTATTTGCATAATACTTGAGGCAAGTATTAGTATTTTGGGCAGCCATTTTTTTAAGAGTGGTTGGCGTAAGCAGACAAACTGACAGGAGATTATGATGATGAAAAGAATTACCGGAGCAGCCATCCTCACCACCGCTATGCTTTTTTCATTCAATAGCGCATTTGCCGGTAACGAAGGTTTGCCAGCAGATAAGGTGATTTCAGCCATTCAAGCAGCTGTAGCTGCAAAACCTGGAAATATCCACGAAGTTGAAGTAGAACAAAAACGAGGAAAATTGGTTGTTGAGGTAAAAATCATTGATGCTAAAGGCCAAAAAACCAAAGTAAAAATCGATCCAACCAATAATACTGTCGTACAATAAATAACTTCTAACTTATTTACAGAAACGCTGATCCATTTCCTTAATAGCTTTGCCCACTAGTTAATCTCGAACCGCAAAGCCATATTCAATAAGGGAATAGCTATCAGCGTTTCTCTTTATCAATAGGCAAAAAATAGCCACAAGGGAATCATCTCTCTTCTTAAAACAACCTGCCCAAATATTTTTCTTCACTTAGCTTGAATCTTGTGCGATACCCTTCCTGGTGGCACTATATGATCTTTTATTCATCATCCAGGAAATCTTTGCAAAACTAGCTGCGTTGTCATTTCTGTGTTAAAAACCGGCTCAAAATGCTCATTTATTAAATATAAACTCCGCTTTCTTACCGATTTTTGCCTTGAACTGACAGTTTCACTTACATTCTGCAGAAATTCCCAAGGAAAAATTGTTGATGAATAAAACTTTGTCTATACGAAAATCTACATGACTTCTGCTCCAACTTCAGCAACACAATCACCTAAAGTTCCACGCGTTGGTTTTGTATCTCTAGGCTGTCCCAAAGCAACGGTGGATTCAGAACGCATCCTGACTTGCCTGCGGGCAGAGGGTTATCTAATTTCACCTAGCTACGCCGATGCCGATCTGGTCGTGGTCAACACTTGTGGTTTCATTGATAGCGCCGTGGCAGAATCGTTGGAAACCATCGGCGAAGCACTGGCGGAAAATGGCAAAGTCATCGTCACAGGTTGCCTGGGAGCCAAGGAAGAAGTTATTTGGCAGGCACATCCCAGTGTATTGGCTGTCACTGGTCCGCAAGCTACTGAAGCAGTCATGGCTGCCATTCATCAACACCTACCCAAGCCACATGATCCCTATCTGGATCTGGTACCGCCCCAGGGAATCAAGCTGACGCCCAAACACTATGCTTACCTCAAGATTTCTGAAGGCTGTAATCACCGCTGCACATTTTGCATTATCCCCAGCATGCGCGGAGATTTGGTCAGTCGTCCGGTAGGAGGTGTGCTGCAGGAAGCACAAAATCTAGTTAAAGCAGGTGTCAAAGAACTGCTCATCATTTCACAAGATACTAGCGCTTACGGCGTAGATATCAAATATCGTACTGGTTTCTGGCAAGGTCGACCAGTTCGCACCCGTCTGACCGAACTGGCACGCGCATTGGGGGAGTTCGGGGTATGGGTACGTCTACATTACGTCTACCCTTACCCGCATGTAGATGAGCTGATTCCGCTGATGGCCGAAGGCAAGATCCTACCCTACCTCGATATTCCTTTCCAACACGCCAATGAACGTATCCTCAAGCTGATGAAACGCCCCGCCAGCAGTGAAAATGTATTAGCACGCATTCGTCAGTGGCGCGCCATTTGTCCAGATATCGCTTTGCGTAGTACCTTTATCGTCGGCTTCCCTGGCGAAACCGAGAAAGAATTTGAGGAGTTGTTGGCTTTTCTGGATGAAGCGCAACTGGATCGTGTTGGCGCATTTGCTTATTCGCCGGTTGAAGGCGCGGCTGCTAATGCACTACCAGATCATATTCCCCCAGAAGTACAGCAGGAACGCCTAGCCAGATTTATGCAGCATCAGGAAAAAATCAGCCAACAACGTCTGGCTGGTAAAAAAGGTAAAACACTACGGGTATTAGTAGACAGCGTGGATGAGGCAGGAGCTATCGCTAGAAGCTACGCTGATGCCCCTGAAATTGATGGTGTAGTTTATATCGCAGCAGATGACTCAATCACCCCAGGTGATTGGGTAGATGTACGCATTACTGATACAGATATCCATGATATGTGGGCAGAAAAAATTTGATCTCCTTCGCCTTGTAGAGATAAAGCAATCGAGAGCTGTCGTACCGTAAGAATGGCAATAAAATGAGTAATTGCTGATTGAAGGCTTATCTGATCAAAACCAGATTTGTACCATTCAATCAGTATTCACTCATCAGGCGAGCGCAGCGAATTGTGAACCACGACGCCGTGTACCAAAGAAAATCATACCTAAGCCTGCGGACAACAACAGCAACGTACCAGGTTCGCTAACTTCATTAGGATCTTCTGGTTTTTCACGCCAGGTAATCAAACGCTGATTACTCTCAGGATTAACTGGATTCATCACATAAAATTCCCAATTATTGCTTACTCCACCTGCGCTAGTTGGAGCATTAGCCAACCAACCATTCGCTGTTGTAATCGCGCTTGCTGCGCTAAAGTTTTGTGCCTGAAAATGTCCTGTTCCTAAATTGAATGAAGTTCCCGGGTTTTCAAAAAGCATTTCCCATAATGTTAACTGAAACGCAGCTTTATCAGCATCTGAACCACTTAAAGCATTAGCATGGTTATCAAACAACCAGCTAACTTGTGTCAATGCCAGGGGAGATAATTCCCCAGTACCATTTGCTGAAACAATGTTATAAGTTACATCTTGTCCGGTTACTAACCAGGTATTTATATCAATACAAAAAGCTTGTAAATTTGAACCCCACATAGAAGAGCCTGATTGAACAGTAAATGTCATTAATCCAGCCCCCACTCCTCCAAAGGAATCTCCATTAGGTTGTGGTTTAATTTCGCCACTAGAACCAGTAAGCCCATTATATTTAACAGTAATATTTTCAGCCCAGCTAGCCGAAGCTGCTGTCATTGAAATAATTGCTGCTGTCAGTACCGCAACTTTGCGTATCCCTGAGTCAAATTGCTGATTTGCTAAAAAAGATTTCATTCTATTTCTCCTGTTGTTATGTATTTATCCGATACCCGATCATCAGGTATCTACATAGTCTTATTAGCAACAACCATGCCACATATAAATATGTATTTATATACAACAAGTTAAAATGAAGAAACAAAGGTTTAACTATTTCATGTAAGAAAAACTGACATCATTGAGCTCGATTAGCTCTATTTTTCAGGTAAAAATCAAAGCAAAATAGGGGCAATACTCGCTAGACTAACCGAGTAAATTGTTATAGCAACTCAACGCGTACCGACAAAAAATGATAAAAAATTTAATTGAAGATAAATTGCAGTCACTGCAACCACAGTTACTGGAAGTGATAAATGAAAGTCATCGTCATAATGTGCCAGCAGGATCGGAATCGCACTTCAAGGTAACGGTTGTGTCAGCACTGTTTGATGGCAAACCGTTGGTAGCACGCCATCGACTCGTTAATGCAACACTAACTAATGAGATTCTTCGATCTATTCATGCGCTGGCAATGCATACCTTTACACCGGCAGAATGGCAGAAACGCCAGGATAGGCTACTAACCTCTCCACCTTGCCTCGGAGGCTCGCCTGATGAACCTCGTGCGGGTGCAAAAAAACTCTTTTGATCTTTCCTAATTCTGGAGAACCCGTTATGCACAAACTGTTAAGTTATTTGACAAAATTTCTGACATTAGCTTGTCTGTTTGCTCTGATTCCCATGCTGAGTGGCTGTGGATACAACACATTACAATCAACGGATGAGCAGGTTACTGCAAGCTGGGCGGAAGTACTCAATCAATATCAACGTCGGGCAGATCTGATTCCTAATCTGGTTAGTACCGTGAAAGGTTATGCTGCACAGGAAAAAGCAGTACTAATCGGGGTAACAGAGGCGCGCGCCAAAGCCAGCAGCATTCAGGCAACCCCAGAACTAATAAACGACCCAGATACTTTCATCCATTTCCAAGAAGCACAAAATAAATTAACTGGTGCACTGACCCGTTTGCTGGCAGTAGCAGAAAGCTATCCAGAACTCAAATCCAGTGCTCGTTTCCGAGATCTACAAGCACAGCTGGAAGGAACGGAAAACCGTATTGCCGTTGCTCGTAATCGTTATATCAAAGCGGTGCAAGCATATAACGTAACAGTGCGTTCTTTCCCGAGCAACCTGGTTGCGATGATGTTTGGATATCGACTTAAACTCAGCTTTATTACAGAAAATGAAAATACTGCTGCAACACCTCCCAAGGTGGATTTTGACACCCCAATCGTTGAATAAATCAATGCGATCGGTGGGCATGTCGATTTCTTTTACAGCAATCAGAGTATTCTTTCACTTTCTCGTTATCACGTTGCTGTGCACGACTATCACTCAGGCAATCGCCGAAGTGGCGGTACCGCCGCTCACTGCACATGTTACCGATTTAACCGGCATACTCACGCAAACGGAAACAATGCAGTTAGAACAACAACTGACCCAGTTTGAATCAAGGAAAGGTAGCCAGATTGCCGTGTTGATCGTACCCACTACTCAACCGGAAACAATTGAGCAGTATTCAACACGCGTTACTGATGCATGGCAACTTGGCCGCAAAGGGATTGATGATGGGGTGTTGCTGATAGTCGCCAGAGATGACAGAACTTTGCGTATAGAAACGGGTTATGGCTTGGAAGGCATTTTGCCGGATGCACTTACTCGACGCATCATTGATGAAACCATCGTGCCACAATTTAAACAAGGGCACTACTTTGATGGATTACGAACAGGGATCGAGCAAATTATGCGGGTCATCGAAGGAGAAACCCTCCCGGAATCGACACTGCGCAGTAATCAAATAAATAATGTTAATTTGATACTGGAAAATATGCTTCCGTTTCTTTTCATCGCGTTGGTATTGGGAAGATATTTTCAAGCGATGTTTGGCAAGATACCCGGCGCCACGATTACCAGTACCATAGCAGGAATACTCGTTTGGCTGATTTTTTCTTCACTTGCGGCAGCGATTCTGATTGCAATAGCAATATTTGTCATCAATTTGTTTGAGCAAACCGGAAGAATTCTCCATCGCGGCAGTTACCGTAACTGGTCTGATAATGGACCAAGAAGTGGTTCAATCGGCGGCGGTTTCAGTGGAGGATTTCGCGGAGGTGGCGGCGGTTTTGGAGGTGGTGGTGCTTCGGGTAGATGGTAACTTTAAAAGAGAATGATGAACTTTACACGTATTATTCGCCATCTTATCACTGACCAGTTGGCCGTGAAGCGGGCATTTCCTCCCCCTGCGCTGACAGCAATTGAAGCAGCCATTGCACGCTCCGAAGCTACACACAGTGGAGAAATTGTCTTTGCCGTAGAAGCTTCACTGGATCTACCGCTATTACTGCGTAATCAGCCTATTCGAGAACGAGCTATTGACGTATTTTCTCTGCTGCGTGTCTGGGATACTAGATTAAACAATGGTGTACTGATCTACGTGCTGCTAGCAGACCACTGGGTGGAAATCGTAGCCGATCGAGGTATCCATGCTAAAGTTGATCAAGCAGTCTGGGAATCAGTATGTGAAACGATAAAATCCGCTTTTCGTCAGAAACAATTTGAACAAGGCGTACTTTGTGGAATCGAGATTATCACGCTTTCCTTGCAGCAGTTCTTTCCACCAACGACCATCCAAGCAGAAAACCAGCTACCCAATAAGCCAGTAGTGCTGTAATTTGCCTAACCGATCAGAACGACATCAGATCTCAATCACCCTATCTTGGAAATACAACATTGTTCATAAATTTTCTCAATTAGGTAGATGAATGAGATGATTGCACAACAGGAAAGATTATAATTTTAGGTTAGGCATCTCATTCATCTTAAGGCGGTTACTCTGGCTACCCGGCAAGAACTTTCCGATTTTCTAAGTACAGTCGAATTGCGTGCATACAAGCAGGCATTATTCGCAGTGCAAGATGAGCACATAGCATTAGATATTGTGCAAGACTCCATGATGAAGCTGACTGAGAAATATGCTCACAAACCTCCAACTGAACTCCCTCCCCTGTTTCAACGTATCTTGCAAAATACTATTCGCGATTACTACCGGCGACAGAAATCGCGTTCACTCTGGTTATCCTTATTCTCTATGTTTACACCAGCGTTTGCGGATGAGCAGAATTCTGAGGAGGCAGACATTCCTGCATCGCTGTCATCAACACAAGATTTCAATGATAAAAATAATCCTAGTATTGTCGCAGAGCAATCTGAATTGATTGAATTAATTAATAAAGCACTGGAAACTTTACCGCCACGTCAACGAGAAGCCTTTCTGCTGCGTTATTGGGAAGAAATGGATGTATCTGAAACAGCCAAAGTAATGGCATGTTCGGAAGGAAGTGTAAAAACACATTGTTCCCGTGCAACACACACACTTGCCGCCATACTAGAAGGCAAAGGAGTTAAGCGATGAATGAAGAGGAAAAAACGGGGAAAGCTGTAGCACAATTGCTGAATCACAGTCTACATGACATTGCTCCAGGTACGTTATACCAACTACGAGCAGCCCGAAGAGCGGCTCTGGAAAATTATCAACCAGCAGAAAAAATTCAGCATACAGGAACTGGGGCATTAATACAGAACGGCTATCATTGGTTTGCCAACCATGCTGGAAAGCTCATGCTAGCAATTAGTTTTTTGCTGTTACCGGTAATCCATCATTTCTGGCAAATCAATTACAAACTCGAGGACAAAGCTGTTACAGCACATACGCTACTAAGTAATGACGTACCAGCTCAATCACTTCACATGGAAGATGAGGACATCACTGATTCTGTAGAAGTGACAAAGCATTCTACTGATGAGGCTCTTGATGAAACTGCTTCTCATACGCCAGATACTGGTGACTTAACTAAGACCACCGATAACATTGATGCTGGTAGCAATGAAGAAACAAACGATAGTATAGCTGCTAGTCCCGTTGAATCAGGTGAAACAGATGATCCAGATTGGATGGATGAACCCACAGATAATGCAGATAGCGCAAGATCGAATACATACGCCGATCCTGATGAAACCGATGATCTTCAAAATTCCGAAGAAATAAATAATTCTCAGGACGAGGATTTTCCAGATACTCATGCTGAAGATGGAGAGATGCAAGAAACAGAAAGAGCTAGCCAAGTACCTGCTCAATAACGCAATCAATTCGTAAAATTAATTCATTTAGTCTTCCAGTCAACGTTAGGTTACAAGACTCATTTCTGCCCAACCATCCAGCCTCATCAGCTAATGCACGCCAATACAGATAATTTTTTCCACCTCACACCGGTCAATTTTCCAATTGACTGGCAAGAACAGATCGAACCTGCTCTGGCTAACTATGAACAAGTGATCGCCTGGTTAGAAACTGACCTTGATCAACAGCTATATTTTTCACCTGGATTGATTGTTATTACTAATCAGCGGATTCTGGCTAGAACAGCAAGAGATGAGCATTGGCAAGCCTGGTATTGTCAGCAGGATATGAAGCTGTCTTATCAAGATCATGCCGGCATTTGTAATATCGAACTATCTGACACAAATTCCCGATTAGCACGCTGGTATTGCACGCTCGACAAACAGCAAGCAATCGATCAATTGATTACTAGTTTTACTCAACTGACTAACATCATTGACACTAGGATAGGCTTACCAGCAAAAGAAATTACTGAACAAATTGATGGTGTGAGTGATGTTGCTAGCAGCGAAAATGAATCTGCACCGCTTCACGATGCTGCTGCTCCACCCTCCACGTGGACTTTGTTCCGCCTGTGGCGCTTCGCCAAACCATATAAATGGCAATTATTTACTGGTTTCATGCTAATGCTGGGTAGCACGGCTGCCGCACTGGTACCTCCCTATCTCACCATGCCATTAATGGATAAGGTACTCATCCCCTATCAGAACGGCTATCCAATCGATGTTGATCTAGTGATATTTTATTTATCTGGCTTACTGGGAGCTGCAATAGTGGCCTGGATATTAGGTTGGTCGCGTACCTACACACTAGCCAAAGTATCTGAGCGCATTGGCGCTGATTTACGAACCACCACCTATGAGCATCTGCTCAAACTATCTCAAGCCTATTTTGGCGGCAAACGTACTGGCGATCTGATGGCGCGCATCGGAGCAGAAACAGATCGGATCAATCTTTTTCTTTCGCTTAATCTGCTTGATTTCGCCACAGATGTACTTATGATTATTCTGACCGTCATCATCTTGGTCTCGATCAATCCATGGCTCGCACTGGTTACCTTACTTCCCCTACCTATCATTGCTTGGCTGATTCACCTGGTGCGAGATCGATTACGAGTCGGCTTTGAAAAAACAGGACGGGTCTGGGCCGAGGTCAACAATGTACTGGCGGATACGTTACCTGGTATTCGAGTTGTCAAGGCATTTGCACAGGAAGCCAGAGAAATTGAACGCTTTCGTGCAGTTAATCAACGTAATGTAGAAATCAATGATCGCGTTAATAAAATCTGGGCACTATTTACACCCACAGTCACACTATTAACAGAATGTGGTTTATTAGTCGTATGGATTTTTGGTATCTGGCAAGTTTCACAAGATCACATTACCGTTGGGGTGCTTACAGCTTTTTTAGCCTACATCGGTCGCTTCTATCTGCGGCTGGATTCAATGAGCCGAATCGTCTCAGCCACTCAAAAAGCAGCAGCTGGCACTAAACGGATATTCGACATTCTTGATCACGTTTCCAGTGTGCCGGAACCAGTTACCCCTATTCATTTACCGATAATACAAGGACATATTGCGCTACGTAATATTGGATTTCGTTATGGTACACGCCGCGTTATCCAAGATCTCAATTTTGAAATTAAACCTGGCGAAATGATCGGTCTGGTTGGTCATAGTGGATCGGGCAAAAGTACGCTCATTAACTTAATCTGCCGTTTTTATGATGTAACGGATGGCGCCATTCTCATTGATGGAATTGATATTCGGTCACTCCCCATTGCAGATTACCGTAAGCATATTGGATTGGTATTACAAGAGCCTTTTCTTTTCTTCGGCACAATTGCCGAAAACATTGCCTACGGCAAACCTGATGCTTCTCGTCAAGAAATTATTGCAGCAGCGCGCGCTGCTCATGCACATGAATTTATTTTACGCCTCCCCTATGGCTACGATTCGCTGGTAGGAGAACGTGGTCAGGCATTATCCGGTGGAGAAAGACAACGTATCTCTATCGCTCGAGCGCTATTAATTGATCCTCGTATCTTGATATTAGATGAAGCGACCTCATCAGTAGATACTCAAACTGAACAAGAAATTCAAGGTGCACTTGATAATCTTGTTTCTGGTCGTACCACTATCGCAGTAGCACATCGCCTTTCTACTCTGCAAAAAGCAAACCGATTAGTTGTACTGGATCACGGCAAAATTGTAGAAGTTGGTACCCATACAGAATTAATGAATCGTCAAGGACACTATTACCAACTTTATCAAGCGCAATCTCGCAGTAGTAATGGTGAAGAGCGACCTAATGCAATTGAAAAAAATATAGAAACGCAGAGTAGACAAATATGAGTACGAACTTGATTGATTGCAAGTTAAGTCGTAATGTTTTCGGTAAACTCACAGTCATAGATAAAGATCAACAAATTCATGAAGGGGTTATACCAGTACGTGCATTTCCAATCACCGCTGCCGAGGAAAGTATCTCACTGGTCAATAGCCATGGTCACGAAGTGGCCTGGATAGAGGATCCTCTTGAATTACCAAAAACCATGCGAAATCTAATTGCAGAAGAACTTGCTAGCCGAGAGTTCATGCCAGAAATCAAGCGTATTGACAAGGTATCAAGTTTCGCTACCCCGAGTACTTGGTTAGTACAAACTGACCGAGGTAATACGCAATTTATCCTCAAAGGTGAAGAAGATATTCGTCGCTTATCACCCACCAAGTTACTGATTACTGACAGCAACGGTATTCACTTTTTGATTCGTGATCGATTCATGCTCGATCGTCACAGCAACAAGCTGCTAGATCGTTTTTTATAAATATTCCATCTCGATGTAAACCAATTACACTCATCTTGCGTTAATTCGGGTAAATGTATTTATTTTACCTTTTATGTCGATCCTCACTGCAATTCAATCTGATCCCACCACTCACAATAAGGATCTTAAGTTTCTTGATGTTCGCTATCTAAATGGTCCCAACCGATGGACATACCATCCTGTTTTGGAGGTCACCATCGATATTGGGGAACTGGAAGATTATCCTTCAAATGTCATTCCCGGTTTCTACGAACGGTTAACGTCTTGGTTACCATCGCTAATTGAACATCGCTGTAGCTATGAAGAACGAGGCGGTTTCTTGCGTCGCCTTGAAGAAGGAACTTGGCCTGGCCATATTCTCGAGCATGTTACGCTCGAACTACAGAATCTGGCTGGAATGCAGGGAGGATTTGGCCGGGTACGTGAAACCGCCACACGGGGGGTATACAAGCTGGTAGTAAGTGCATGGAACCAGGAAATAACACTGAAAGCCTTGCATTTAGCACGAGAACTAGTGTTAACCGCAATGGGATTTAATCAAGTACAGCCAGTTTACGATGTACAACACGCAATCAACCAATTGCGTGACATGATTGACACACTTTGGCTCGGTCCTTCCACTGCTTGCATCGTGGATGCAGCTACTGCACGCAATATCCCATTCATGCGTTTATTGGAAACAGGCAATCTTGTTCAACTGGGTCAAGGCATACACAGCCGTTACATTTGGACAGCAGAGACAGATAACACGACAGCTATTGCCGAAAGTATTTCACGCGATAAAGAATTAACCAAATCACTGTTACGAGCTTGTGGCATACCTGTACCAGAGGGGCGTATCGTAACTAACCCAGAAGAAGCCTGGGAAGCAGCAGAAGAGATTGGTTTACCCGTTGTCGTTAAGCCTGATGATGGTAATCATGGTCGTGGAGTTTTTATCGAGCTGTATACACGCGAGGAAATTGAGACCGCTTTTGTAATTGCTTCGCAAGAAGGCAGCCATGTATTGGTAGAACGTTATATTCCAGGAATAGAACATCGTTTGCTTATCGTGGGAGGGAAGCTTGTCGCCGCTGCTCGCGGAGATTGTGCCTTTATTATAGGAGATGGCGTATCCACCATCGCAACATTGATAGAAACTCAGATCAATGCTGATCCACGCCGAGGCACTTCTGAAAGTCATCCACTTGATCTAATTAAATTAAATAACACGATTTACATCGAGCTCAAACATCAAGGATACACGGCTGATTCTATTCCACCCGCGGGAACAACAGTACAAATTCAGCGCAATGGTAATCATGCTATCGATATCACGGATGAAGTTCATCCAGCCACAGCGGAATTAGCTGCATTAGCAGCACGAGTTGTCGGATTGGATATTGCTGGGATTGATTTAGTTGTAGCTGATATTTCGCAGCCTCTCGTTGATCAAGGGGGGGCTTTTGTTGAGGTTAACGCAGGACCAGGGTTATTGATGCACACCAAACCCGCAATAGGCAAACCACGGCCAGTTGGAAAAGCCATCATCAACCAGTTGTTTCCTAATCAAGACCAGGGGCGTATCCCGATTGTTGGCATTACCGGCAGCAGTGGCACAACCATAGTTGCTCGTCTCGTTTCCAACCTGATCACTCTGTCAGGGAAACGTACCGGTCTGGCATGCAGCCACGGACTGTATCTTGATCACCGGAAAATAAACCACGGTAATTGCGCCAATCATCAATCGGCTCGTCGTATTTTGATGAATCGCACGGTTGAAGCTGCTGTTTTTGAAAATGGCTTCAATACCCTGCTAGAAGAAGGATTGGCGTATGACTGCTGTCAAGTAGGTATCGTTACTAGGATCGAGCCGGAACAACATTTTCGTCATCCGGAAATTGAAACCACTGAGCAGGTTTTCAAGGTATTGCGAACACAAGTGGATGTTGTTTCTCCTACTGGAAGCAACAAAACCAATCTGCAACCAGAAATCATTTTACCCATCGGTGCTGCCATTTTGAATGCTGAAGACCCCATGCAAGTTCAAATGGCAACGCTATGTCAAGGTGAAGTGATCTACATTAGCTGCGACCCAGGATTAACAATAATTGATATACATCGACGAGAAGGTACCGGACCAACTCTCAGAAAACGCGCAGTAACTGTGCGTAACTGGGAAATCCTATTAATAGATGGATTCACTGAAACATTATTGATTCGGCTGGATGATTTGCAAGCAAAAACTGGCAACTATCCAGTAGAAACAGCATTTCTGCTGGCAGGTATTGGTGCAGGCTGGGCACTAAACATGTCACCAGAGCTTATTCGTACCGGCTTAATAGCTTTCCTGCAAAATCAGGCTAAGCAATCATCTGTTTAAAAATTTCTGAAGATCAGATTATTTAAGGAAATATTCATGAAGGTATTACAAATTCGTATATTACGGGGGCCTAACATCTGGAGCAAACTCACGACCATTGAAACCACGCTTGAACTTACACAAGATGAAGATCAGCCTCATAGGATTCCTGGTTTTGATTTACATCTGCGCGAATACTTTCCGGATATTGCACTCCTACAATCGACTGATCGTCAAGACACAACGCTCGCTCATATTCTAGCCTTTGTAATGCTTAAGCTACAGGAACAAGCAGGCTGCCCTGTCAGCTTTAGTCGCGTAGTTAAAATGACAGAAGTTGGTAATTGGCGTGTAGTCGTAGAATACGCAGAAGAAGCCGTTGGACGATTAGCATTAGAACAAGCTCTCGCATTGTGTCAGGCTGCCGCGACAGCCTCTCCATTTGACACACGAGAAACAGTGAGGTGTCTTCATGAGTTGTATGAAGATATCCGCCTAGGACCCAGTACGAATTCGATTGTACAAGCAGCTATTCGGCGCAAGATACCTTATCGTCGCCTAAATGATAGCAGTTTGGTTCAATTTGGCTGGGGAAGTCGGCAACGGCGTATTCAAGCTTCTGAAAGTGTACTGACTAGTATTGTTTCAGAAAAAATTGTCCAAGATAAAGAGCTTACCAAGACGCTATTACATGCAGCAGGAATTCCTGTACCAATCGGCCGATCGGTAACAAGTGCTGATGACGCTTGGGCAGCAGCTTGCGAAATTGGTGTCCCTGTCGTGGTCAAACCACAGGATGGAAACCATGGGAGGGGTGTCACAGCCAATCTTACTGATTGCGATCAGATAAAAGCAGCTTATCATGCAGCAGCGGAAGAAAGCAGCAAGATATTGGTTGAACGCTACATTAGCGGGCACGATTACCGATTGCTTGTTGTTAATGGCAAACTGGTAGCAGCAGCAAGGCGTGATCCTCCTCAAGTAATCGGCGATGGGATACACAGCATTGCTCAACTAGTCGCGCAGATTAATAGTAACCCGCTACGCAGCGAAGGTCATGCTAACCTACTGACTAAAATTCATCTTGATGAAATCTCGATAGCGCATTTAGCTGCGCAAGGATTAAATGCCAATTCCATACCAGATAAAGGCAAGTTAATTACATTACGTAATAACGCTAATCTTTCCACCGGTGGTACAGCAACGGATGTGACAGATGAAGTACATTATGACATTGCTGAATGTGCCGTAATGGCAGCTAAAATGACTGGCATTGATATCTGTGGCATTGATATTATTTGCAGTGACTTATCCCGTCCTCTGGAAGAACAAGGAGGTGCGATTATCGAGGTCAATGCAGCACCTGGTTTACGTATGCATTTGCAACCCTCGTATGGTAAACCTCGTGCAGTGGGAGAAGCTATTATTAACCATTTGTTTGCGCAAAACGAGGATGCCCGTATTCCGGTTGTCGCCGTGACTGGAACCAACGGAAAAACTACTACGGCGCGCCTGATTGCCAATATGCTGGAACGCAAACAAATGCGAGTTGGGATTGCCTGCACAGATGGTGTTTTTGTTAATGGTCAATGCGTAGATACAGGTGATTGTAGTGGCCCTAAAAGTGCTAGAAATATTCTATTTCATCCCGATGTAGATGCAGCCGTACTCGAAACAGCACGTGGCGGGATCTTGCGTGAAGGTTTGGGGTTTGATTACTGTGACGTGGCTGTTGTCACTAATATTGGTCGAGGTGATCATCTTGGCATTGCCAATATCAATACAGCTGAGGAACTAGCATTTGTTAAGCGTACTATCGTAGAAAATGTGACTCCAGAAACGGGTGTTGCTGTATTAAATGCGGATGATCCGCTGGTGTTAGGCATGGCAAATCATTGCCCCGGTACAGTTACCTTTTTTTCACGTAATAACCGCCATCCGACTATCTTGGAACAACGCATTCAAGGTAAACGGGTAATTTACCTTGAAAATCATCATATCGTTGTCGCAGAGGGAGGAATTGAGCAGAAAATCTCTCTTAGTGAAATTCGTCTAACAAAGAACGGCTTGATCGGTTTCCAGATTGAAAATGCCATGGCAGCGATTGGTGCTGGATTAGCAGTCGGCTTGGACTGGTCAACTATTTGTGCTGGATTAGCTAGTTTTACCAGTGATGCACAAACAGTTCCCGGTAGGTTTAATCTATTTAATTATCGTGAAGCCACGTTAATAGCGGATTATGGACATAACCCGGATGCGATGGAAGCATTGGTCTGCGCAATTGATCATATTCCAGCCAAGAAACGTACTGTTGTTATTAGTGCAGCAGGTGATCGTCGGAATGAAGATATTCGCCTCCAAACCCAAATTTTAGGTGATGTATTTGATGAGGTAGTCCTGTTTCAGGATAAATGCCAACGAGGTCGCGCTGATGGCGAGGTCCTTGAGTTATTGCGTGAAGGATTAGAAAACGCAAAACGTGTACGTAAAGTTAGCGAAATTCGTGGTGAATTTAAAGCAATTGATGTCGCATTGACTAATTTAGAAGCTGGAGAGCTGTGCCTTATTTTAATTGATCAAGTAGAGCAAGCGCTTGGATATATCCACTCTCGTATCGCTGTTGCTTGATGAAAGAAAACTATCCAAGACTATACTTATTTCAGATAACTCAGTGATTATGTGATTTATTCCGTCTGTCAACCGAGAACAGTTCCTCCCTGTTGATGGATGGCATTTTGCCGTCAAACTACTCTTAAAGCCTGAGCAAATTCAATGTCTGAGTTTTTTAATACTTCTGATAAATCATAAATATACGAATTATTCGATTTCACAATAAAAAACCGCCAGAAATTCAGGCGGTTTTTTATTGCTTGACAAAGCTTGCTATGGTGTACTTACTATTTATTTGCTCATCACAGCCAAGCCTTAACGTTACGTAACAACTTATCTAATGAGAATGTTGTCACCTTTGCCAGCTTCTGGATCAGCGTCATCACTAAACATGATAACAGCAATTGCGCCAGTTAAAGCATGTTGCATGGAATGATCAACAATCGCATTAGCACCAGCAACTGGAGAAATCAGGTCAAGTATAGCTGCATCTCCTGGACCAACTCCAAAGGATTGCAATGCGTATTGAACATTTTTGGGATTGCCGCTAGCATAAACATTCTCCCAGATTCCGGCAATTGGGTGCAGTGAGGAGAAATCATTAGGTCCAGCATTAACAAAGTAAATCCGTACGCGCTCACCTGGCTTAGCTTGTAACCAGCGAGTAGCTTCTGGATCATGTACTGGATCATATTTGAAGATACCACCATTGAAAACAACATTAGTCCATTGATTCTTCATCATGGCTGTTTTGTCATCCGGATTTTCATAATGCTCAGCCTGGATCAGTACATATTCGCGATCAGCTTTAGGCAAAGCATTTTCATCTTTGGGATCAACAATAATCACGCCATACATACCACGAGCGATATGCTGAACCATTGGATCGGAACCGCAGTGATAGAAGAATACACCTGGGTTATCAGCAGTAAAGGAGTATTTTTTTGTTTCTCCTGGTTTGATGGAATCAAAATCTGTTACTACGTCTACTCTAGCAGCATGGAAGTCCATCGAATGTGAATTCTTATTACCCTCATCATTTATCAGGGTAAATTCAACAGTATCTCCCTCAGTCACCCGTACGACTGGTCCTGGTACCACGCCTCCAAAAGTCCAAGCATGATAAGTACTACCTTTGTTATCGTAGACGACATCTTTCTCTACGGCGTGGATCGTTACCGGTACTGTTTTGGCGACTGCTTCCGCATGAAAGCCTGACAGTGCAACACTGGCAGTTAGCGCAGCAAAACTAGCATTAAACAGTTGCTTATATTTCATATTTTCTATTCCTCTACTTTATTTACTAACCTGATTTTGATTAATTTGAACCACATTTACAAATATGACGCAGATAAGCAGCCAGTTGGTTAACCTCATCATCACTGAAGATTTCTCCCCAAGCTGGCATTAATACTGATTTATTGGCGGCAAGACCTCCTTTTTTAATTACTTCAATTATCTCGTCATTGGGAATATCACCCATACCTTTAGGATCGCTATGATCACGTGGCTGAACCGATATATATACGCTGTTAAGGCCATTACCATCACGATTAGCACCATGACACTGCGCACAATACGTATCATAAAGATGCTCTGCATGTTTATATTGATCGTCTTCTGCTGCAGAAACTGGTGTAGTAGCAAGCGTGCTCAATAAAAACAAACCTATTCCAGCAAATAGAGAGATAGTACGATTAGTGTTCATTATTTACCCTCCTTTCCCTTCATTTGAGCAATATAGCCGGTAAGATTCTGTAAATCTTGATCGGAAATTTTGAGTTTTGGCATCCAGATGCCTTTATCAATTTTTTGCGGATCTTTGATATAGCTATAAATGAAATCAGGTTGTAAACGATCCCCAGCTGTTGCTAGGCTTGGACCTGATAATCCACCCTTCCCATCAGCTGTTGTATGACAAGCATAGCAGCCACGTAGCTTGGTAAAGAGCATTTTTGCCATTGGAGACGGCTTCTTTTCAGCATCATATTTTCCTGTCTCAATCAACCCTTCTGGTCCTTTCAGAGCCATCAATGCATCAGCAGCAGCTTCAGCATCAGCCTGGGATAATTTAGGATGTACCGTAAGCGTAGATTCATCCACAACATCTGCTTTCTCACCCTTCTTGATATGCTTACGATAAAACTCACCTGCCGGACGAATTCTAACTGGATCTTGCAACCATTTTATCAACCATGGTTTATTAAATTTAACCCCGGCGTAATAAAGATCAGGTCCTTTACGCTCCCATAAGCGATCCAGAGAGGTATTTTCTGGCTTCGTCAATGCATGGCAAGAAGAACATTGCGATTGTAAGATTGCAGAACTATCTGCAGCGGAGGCTGTTAGCGATGAAGCAAGAAAACCCGCACCGATCATCGCTGTAAGCAAATAGGTTTTTAACATACTTCTTCTCCTTAGATTATTGTGTTACACATACTCATCATTCTTCGATGGGTTCCCCTTTGAAGACTTCAGAGTTATGCATTCCGAGATCTTTTTTCAGGGATTCTTCATAATAGAAATCAGGTACAAATTTCTTGTCTTTCCATACATAGAAGTCATAATCGCGCCCGACTTCCTCATATTCGATTGTTGTCATGATTCCACCATCAGGTTTATCTCCATTAGTGGTATGCGTATCGACGTGATCGTGGATCATCCACAATCCAGGATTATCCATTTCGATGAAAACATCATAACGTTCGCCTGGACCGATTAAGACGGTATCACCTTTGATCGGGTTAGCTAAAGGAAATCCATCCTTAAATACGATTTGTGAGATATGCCCATGTGTATGAATCGCGTGGACGTGATCTCCCGCACCGATGAGACGTAATCGAATAACATCTCCTTTCTTAACACGTATTGGTTGTGTTTCGGGGAAAGATTTACCATTGATGGTGTAGTAATCAAATACATCTCCAGGAATACCACCTTCACCTGGTTTATTTGCCCAAGAAGATACCCAATCAGAAAACATCATGATGTATTCCTTGGTTACCCTTTTCTCTATTGGAAGAGGGTCTTTGGGTTCGACAATAAATGGTCCCCACATACCACGCATAGTAACGTGCTCGTTTACGTTAACATGGCAGTGATACCACATCGTACCGGAAGGTCCGGCTGTGAATTTATAAGTAAATGTGTCGCCAGGTTCAATTGCATGTTGAGTAGCATGAGGTACACCATCATTCTGCCATGTACCATGCTGTAACATACCATGCCAATGAATGGTATGTGGTAGTGTAGTCATGTTGGTGACATTCACGGTAACATCATCACCTTCCTTAACATGGATAAGCGGCGCTGGAACTTGACCATTGAAGGCAAATGTATGAAAGTCCCTTTTACCAACTAAGACAATCCGCGTATCTTCGATTGTCATCTCGAATTCACGTTTTTCTGCCCAGCTTGTTGTGGGAACCATCACTAGCGCATATAACCCAAGCATAACGCCTGTGGCAAATCGGTAATGCGAAAATATCGAATTTGAATTTCTCATAAACCAGTCCTTTTAGTGTATAGTTAGTACGTCTTGAAGCACAAAACTTTCTTAGATACTGTAGTAATACTTAATCAACACTCGATAGATCCCTCCTTACGACAATAAAGATATATTTAAAATATATCTTTGCGTGAATTTTACTTGTATCAATCCAGTTGTCAATAATTTTTATCGGAAGCTAATGAAATAATCAGCCAAAGGCTTCCGACATCAGTACTTTGTGGGTTGAGGCAGAACATGGTGATGCGTTGCCACTCATGCTTATTACTGAAGGAGATATCCGATGAAACTAACGAATTACAGCGATTACGCCTTACGTATCTTGATTTATCTTGGCCTAAAGAAAGAGAAACTATCTACTATTACTGAAATTTCTGATTGCTATCACATTTCGCGCAACCATGTTGTTAAGATCGTCCATCACTTGGGTCAACTTGGTTATTTAGATACCGCACGTGGAAAATATGGTGGCATTCGCCTAGCGCGAGCACCTGAAATGATTAATATCGGAGAAGTAATACGTCATACAGAAACCTCCATGGATCTTGTGGAGTGTTTTGGCGAACAAAATACTTGTGTTATTTGTAATAGTTGTGTACTACGCTCAATAATCGCAGAAGCACTTGCAGCATTCATGGTCGTACTTGATGGCTATACACTTGCTGATCTAATGATTCCCAAACATCAGCTGCAGAAACAATTGAAAGGGATAGAAAAGTTTAATAATGCTATGGATCAATCAAATTTAAAGTTATAGAACAAATCTACTGCGCTATCATCTCCAGCCTGAGTGACGACAGACACATTGGGAAATAAGCTATAAGTCAGTTTGGCAATCCCAGCCGAAGCAGAAGTTAATCCATGCTCGAAACTCAGATAAGCACGTGATGATAGTCGCTTACCTATCGTACCAACCTGGTCAGCCAACCCACCACCTTCCTGTTGACGAATCGAAAAATCATCAATACCTAATCCCTGCGTGATGCTATCCAGGATACCCTCATCCGATCCACCTAGAATACTACTGGCAGCACTTAACAATAATGCACTGTCCAGACCACTTTTATCAGCTGGTCTCCCTAACACAATCCAGGATAATTTCTCAGAATCCGGCACATCCGGTTGCGATACTAGTTTGATCTTGGGTTGCCTAACCGTCCCCGTAATCTCTACACCTGCTTCTACACGCAATCCTTCGCGCACAGCCAGTGCATTTACACTACTATCTTGCGAAGGTTGATCAAATACTTCAGAGGTATCGGAGTTTGTATCTATTTGCTGACTAGTACGCACAGCTAAAATATTGAGCCCTGGATTATCAAGTGGCCCATCAAAATTAACAATGCCTCGTCGTACCTGTAGTCGTTGACCATAGGCTTCAAAACGAGTATTTCGCGTAGCAATAGTACCAACCGCACTTAATAATTGACCTGGTTCGCTATGTAAATGCAGCTGACCAGCCAACCGTCCTTCTAACCCAGAAGCACGTAAAAAGAAACGTTCGCCTAAATCCAACGTTACATCCAGATTCATTTTCTGAGTTTGCGGCTTTGGTTCGGTATCCGTTTTATCCATCACGACAATATCACCAGCCAATCCCGGCATTCCGCCCCCTGGCTGTTTGATAAAACCAATATCTGTCATGATTTTTCCGGTGATATTGAATATCTCATCTTTAAAATCAACCAAACTGTTTCCCGACACCACAATCCAGCGATTTTCCTGTTGTGTCACTGGTAAGTGATCCAGCTCAATCGTCAAATTACTTTGCAGGCTATGGACATCTACACTACCTCGTGCACGCAAATAACCTGATTTTTGCGATAATTTCAATCCTTTCAGCAATTTATCCTTGGAAGGTTTTTCAAGCGGCGCTGTAAAATCAAAAGCTTCAAGCATAACCTGACTCTGATTAAAATCTACAGCAAGCACACCTTCCTTTAGCTCAAACCCTTGATCGAGTAACGCAATCGCTAACGTATCCCCTGTTATTTTTCCTTGTAACTCCGGTCTTTCCAGCGTTCCTGCCAATTGAGCATGTGCAGTTAATCGCCCTTCACTACGCAAATTGTCCCCTACCACTGAACCTATCCAAGCAAGATCAGGCAGATTCAGGCTTACATTACCCTGCAATGATGCATTTTTTTTAATTTCCCAAGCAGCACCAGAAGGCTGTAATGGAACACTCACCTGAGCAGTTGCTTCACCAATACGCTTACTACGTACAGTCAGCTGACCATTCAAATTATTATTTTCGGTTTGAAAATTAACCATCAGTGTTTGTAGACCTAGTGCAAACGGTGTTTCTGCCGGCACAATAAAATCTCCTGCCTCTCGTTGCACCACTAAATGTGCAGAGAGTTGCCGATCTGCTGCAAGTTGCCAATTCCCACCCAGCTTCAGAGGATCAGTCTGTTTCGTTTGCAAGTCATTTATTTGTAAAGCAATATCCGAGAAATCACCTTGAGTAGACCATGACTTAGGTGTCCAGCGCGTATCGCGAATATTGACTTCACCGGTTGCTATTTTGATGCGAGTATGTCCCAGAGTTACAGTTTCTGGACTAATTCGAACATTTGGATGGGTTACCAAATCTAGTGGAATCGAACCAGTCAATGTCAATTTATCGATTACCCCATCCCACTGGAAATGCTGTTTATCCCCAGATTGCGTTACCAATCCACCCCTGACCTGAAATTGCGCTTCAGTTGTTGGGTTAATTCGGCTACTGATTGATAACTGATGACCAGATTGGGTGCCAGTTAACTCCACAGCTAATTGCTGCATCAATGTTTCACTATCTTTCTGATACGCACCGGTCTGAAGATTGAGCTGAACAGCCGTCCCATGCGAACTACCCTTGGCTTTGAGCTGAGCTAATTGATGTACATTATTGAAACTAAAGTGATTTGAATCAAGCTCGAAAGCCATATCCGGCCGATCCATCAAGCCACTTAATTCAATATGAGAAGAAATATCACCTTGCAAACCCAATCCAATCTGAGCTAATTGTGGCGCGGCTAATACTATTGACAGATGATCCTGTGGATTACCCAGCATTCCCTTTATTTCTAACCGATTGTCTCCCATTTGCAAGTGAGTATCACTTTTTATTCGCTTGGATTGCAGCAAAGTCAACGTCCCCTGGCCTACCACTGGCTGATTAGCAAAATGACTACGATCAATCAGGAAATCCACATTAGCAGTAGGTTGAGGGATCAGTTGTCCTCCTAAATTAAACTGAGCATTAAGATTAGAAGGAGGTACATCAGCAAAAGCTGACACATCAAACTGTTTAAGTAATCCTTCAAACGTGAAAGGCTGTGATGCATCCAACTGTAATGCACCATGACCCGATAAACTGGCATCTCCTCGGGTAAGATCAAGTTTTTTAATAGTGATAGCTGTAGCTGTATGCTCTAAAGCCATGTCCAAATCCAGTTGCTGTGCCTCATCACGAAGTTTGACCACCCCTAGCTGCCTATCTTGATCTCCAGTAAAACTTAGATTGCCAGATAAATTAGCTGGATGGATGTCACTTTTTAAGGTAGCTGGATTCAGTTGTCGAACCCGAATATCTGCCTGCCCTGTCTTAGTATCAAATTGCCAGTTAATTTTTCCGGTTAAACTCCCTGGAGCCGTTTCCTGTTCTGATAAACGCAACGCGACGTCATCCAAATAGATAGCGTTATCAGCAAATAACAACTGCATAGATGCGTCCTTAAGCGGGATGCCTTCTTGATCCCAAGGACGAGTTTGCGTATTACTGATAGCCATTTGGCCCGATATTTGACCTACCTCTTTCTGTTGCAATTGGCTATTAAAACTTAAATTAGCCTGAGGAAATTCTGAAGAAAAAATATGCGGATTCACACCCGTGAATCTTAGATCCGCATCTAACAACGGCAACTTGTCAAACGGTTGAATAGTAAAACTGCCTTTACCAGCTAGTTTGCCATCGGCTACTGTTAACCTTGCTTTTAATTGTTGTAAATTACCCTTTAACTGAAGAGTGGCGTGACTAAGTTGATTGTCAGCATTAACTGACTTAGGCCAAGCATAAAACACTAGCTGTGCATTCAAATCGAATGGCTGATTAGGTGCAATCTCTAAATTACCAGCTATCTTTCCTTGCTCCACTGTCAGCGCTAAAGTTTGCAATCGATGACGTTTACTATCGCTATCTAGTCGCAAGGCAAGATCAGATACTTCCAAATCCGCTTGCTCTTTTCCTTGCGTATAAGTCTTTAACGAACGAATACCTAGCTTTTCAATTACGATCCTGATAGGCAACGCCAAGGTTTCTGGCTGTTCGATTGGTTTTTCATCTTCAGAATCAGATGATGCACTATGCATCTCAACAGATTGTATCGTTAACGCCTCGACTAATAACTTACCTGTTAGCAATTGCTGGGGCTGCCATCGAAAGATTAGATTTTCTATACGCACATCCAGTTCATCATTTTTAAATGCTATCGTTTGCGCATGCAAAACATGTTGCAGATTGCCAGATACTCCGCTAACCATCAAAGCGCCATCCGTTGCCTGGGAAGCTGTTGCAAGTAACCAATGTAAGCCATTGGTTGTAAAAATTAACCAATAAAGGCTACTAGCTAGGATCAGTACCAACCCTATCAAAGTCCCCGCCAGCCACTTCCTAATGTGACGTACTGATTGACGTACAGATTTTATGGCTGGTTGGGAAATCGATTGTCCGCCTTCTGTTTGATGATCCATATCAAAATGCTACTGCAATAGAAAAGTGTACGCGCAAAGTACCAGTATCATTCCGTCTAGCAAGATCTAAGGCAAATGGTCCTGCTGGACTACGCCAACGTGCCCCTACACCATAACCCAGCGCTAATTTAAAATCTTTCCACCTATCTGTTGCATCACCTGCATCGACAAATACCGCCCCTCCCCAATCAGTAGTAAACCAGTGTACATATTCCGCTGTTCCAGTTGCCATCACCCGCCCACCTACCACAGCATTTCCTTCATGCACCCCCACACTCAAGAAATCATAACCACGAATTGATTGAATTCCTCCAGCACGAAACAAATATTCCTGTGGGATTCCCTTGCGCGATGAAGCTAAGGTATAGCCAGCTTCGGCACGGAAATACAAAGTATCTCCTCGACCAACCGGTACCCATTGCTGATGCCGCAAATAGCTGCGAATAAAATCTTGATCAGACAAAACATAACTAGAGCCTCCCCCTAAACGTACCTCTGAAACAAAACCACTGTGCACATTTACCGGATCATCAATATCGTGATAGCGTAACCATGTATCCAACGCCAGTGTCTCGTTCGTTGTTTTAGGTGCGCCGGAAGGTTCTCGTTCTTCGCGCTGCCAATTCACCCCTACTTGTAAGATAGAGTGAGCGGTTGTCTTAATTCTGGAAAAATCAACTCGCTGATTAAATGTTTTTAGGTTTTTAATGTCTGTTCTCTCAATACGCACACCAGATGAATATTGATAACGATTAGCATCCGGTAAAGTATCCACTCTGGCAGAAAATGTCTGACGTTTTTGTTCCAAACGTAATAAACTTCCCAGATTCCAGGCGCGCCCCATAAAATTGTAATCACGATAATTAATTTCACCACGTGCGCCATTATTAGAGCTATAGCCAATACCGGCGCCAAAATGTTTAGATTTTGCTTCGGTAAGCGTAACGTTTACCGGCACAGCTGCATGCAAGGTAGGATCTGGCTTAATCGTAACGGCTGCCGAATTAAATAACTGCCCATTCTGCAAAGCTGCTTGAAAAGCAAGTAGCTGATCGCGACGATAGGGATCTCCTGGACGAAAAGGTACGCTATTCCGTATGACTTCGGGTCGATAGCGCTCTAAACCGGTAATTTGTAGCTCTCCATAATGAAATGCCGGTCCAGAATCAATAACAACCGATAAAGTTGCTTGTGCCGCCCGAGGGTCAACTCTGGCTTGACTGTCAACAATACGCGCAGCAGCATAATCGACATCACTCACGCTAGCAAGTAAGGCTGACTTTGCTTCTTCCCACAGTTCACTCCGAAAAACCTTACCCGGCTGCAATGGCCATTGCGCACGCAACAGAGCTACACGCGCACGACGCTCAGGCTCATCTGCTGCTAAATCACCTTGAAACTCGATTGATAGCGCGACAACACGTGTACGTGGTCCAGGGACAACTTGCAACTCATACGCTTTACTGTTTTTTTGTCGATTAAATGTAACCTCGGCTGCAAAGTATCCTTCTGTTGCCAGTAGTTCAGTAAACTCTTGCTTAATTTTACGTGCATAAGCAGCCTCCTTTACCTCGTTCGCAAACGGCTTGTCGGGAGGTGTAATATATTTCTTCAGTAATTTTTTGACTTTATCCGGCGCGATAATTGTTACTTCAACAGGATCCGGTTTTTTTTCTTCTGCTTCTTCTTTGTCAGCGGTAGAGGCAGCCCAAATAACCCCGCAGCAGGATAAATACAACAGGCTAAACGATAACAACATGAAACCCCACTTTCCTCTGCTGCGACAAAAAACCTTATCCGACCACTTTATGCAGCTGAACTGGTATTTGAATACATACCATAAATTCATACATTGCTTGCCAGAGGCATTGATACGGATTTTGATAACAGAAGAAAAATTCATGGATAGCTGATTACAGAAGGTATCACTCATTTTACAACAAGAGGACAACATGTCTGTATCAAGACCATTTCAACCTAATTGCCGAGCTTGTCCACGATTAGCACGCCATCTAGATCAAGTTAGAGCTCATTATCCTGATTATCATACTCGACCAGTAGCCCCATTTGGAGATACTTCTGCCAAATTACTAATCATTGGACTTGCACCTGGAATGCATGGCGCTAATCGTACTGGCCGCCCATTTACCGGTGATTACGCTGGAATATTGTTGTATCAAACGCTATATAAATTTGGATTTGCCACCCATGCCAAATCTATTTCTGCAGAAGATGAGTTGCGGCTAATCAATTGCCGAATTACCAATGCTGTTAAATGTCTTCCGCCAGTAAATAAACCCCTGCCTGCAGAAATACGTCAATGCAATAGTTTTTTAGCAGCTGAGCTAAGTTATTTTGTAAGCAAGGGCGGTCAATCGTTGTTAGCACTCGGAGCAATTGCTCATCAGGCTACACTAACAGCCCTACAACTGCGCAAAGCAGATTACCCATTTAGTCACGGCGCTGTTCATTCTATTACAAAAGAATTGCGGCTTTATGACAGCTATCACTGCAGTCGCTACAATACCCAGACCAAACGCTTGACTGAACTGATGTTTGAACAAGTCTTCAATAAAATTCAGCAAGATATCGCTTCATCATTATCAACAACAGGAGAATAAAATGCCTTATGTCAATATCCGATTAGCCGGCACGCTAACCAACGAGCAAAAACAGCAAATCGCTAGTGAAATTACTGATACGTTGGAACGTATCGCTCATAAACCTAAGTCTTATACTTATATTGCCTTTGATGAAATGCCGCACGAAAGCTGGGCAATCGGAGGCAAACTACTAGGTGATGACAAATAATGAGGTAACTTATCCTTGCCTGATACGCTCTTTGATGGAAAAGCAATTGCCCTGACCTTGCCTTCACAGCCAGGTGTGTACCGTATGTTAAATGCAGCTGGCGATGTCATCTATGTAGGCAAGGCCATTGATCTGCGCAAACGAGTATCGTCTTATTTTCAGAAATCTGGTCTGTCGCCACGTATTCAACTCATGGTGTCGCAGATCTCTAAAATTGAAACGACCGTTACACGTTCTGAAGCAGAAGCGTTACTGCTTGAAAACAATCTGATCAAGAGTCTTGCACCACGCTACAACATCTTATTTCGGGATGATAAATCCTATCCGTATCTGCTGCTAACGGATCATCCTTACCCTCGACTAGCGTTTTATCGTGGGGCACTAAACAACCGCCATCAATATTTTGGCCCCTTTCCTAACGCAGGCGTGGTTAAATCCAGCATCCAGCTGTTACAAAAGGTTTTTCGTTTGCGCACCTGTGAAAATTCAGTATTTAACAATCGCACTCGTCCCTGCTTGCTGTACCAAATCAAACGTTGCAGTGCGCCTTGCGTAGGACTTATCTCTCCCGAAGCCTATCAGGCTGATGTCAATAGCGCAGTTTTATTTTTACAAGGCAAGCAAGATGAAGTATTAAAAACCATAGAACAGAAAATGCTCAATGCATCTGATCAACAAGCATATGAACAAGCAGCATTATTTCGCGATCAAATGCAAGCTTTGCGTAAGATTCAGGAAAAACAGTTTGTTGATAGCGGAAAGGCATTGGATGCAGATGTCATCGCTTGTGTCATTGGAAAGGAGGGACACTCCGTTGCTATCAACCTGGTGATGATCCGTAATGGTCGGCATCTGGGGGATAAAACCTTTTTCCCCCAGAACGTACATAAAGACACCGTCCACGCCGTTCTGGAGGCTTTTGTTAGCCAACATTACCTCAATCGCAGTGTCCCTCCCTTGATTATTCTTAGTCACAAAATTCGTATCGCCCTGCTACAAAAACTATTATCCGAACAGGCTGGACACAAAGTTACCCTCTCGATTCATCCTATTGGTGAACGACGTAAATGGCTCGATATGGCAGCCGAAAATGCACAATTAGCCTTACAACAAAAACAGATCCAGCATGCGAGTCAGGAAGACAAATTGCACGCTCTGCAAGAAGTATTAAATTTGCCTAGTTTGGCACGGATCGAATGCTTTGACATCAGTCATACGATGGGTGAAGCGACAATTGCTTCCTGCGTAGTGTACGACCGCTTTGCTATGCGTAATAGTGAATATCGTCGCTACAATATTACTGGAATCACACCTGGAGATGATTATGCCGCCATGCGCGATGTACTACAACGGCGCTATGCAAAAATTGCGATGGAGGAAGGAAAATTACCCGATTTGATCTTGATTGACGGTGGCAAGGGACAGATAAGTGTAGCTAACGAAGTTATGATTGAACTAGGATTCAATGATATCCCACTAGTTGGGGTAGCAAAAGGTGAAACGCGCAAACCAGGATTAGAGCAACTCATCCTACCTTGGCAGGAAGAAACCTTGCATCTACCAGATGATCATCCTGCGCTACATCTCATTCAACAGATTCGTGATGAAGCACATCGTTTCGCCATTCAAGGTCATCGGGCAAAACGCGCAAAAATCCGCAAAACTTCTTCACTTGAGCAGATTGCTGGTATTGGCAGTAAACGCCGCCAAAATCTACTTACCCGTTTTGGCGGGCTCAAAGGTGTAAAAAACGCTAGCATCGAAGAACTACAACAAACTGAAGGAATCAGTCGAGCATTAGCGGAAAAAATCTACCGAGAATTGCGCTAATTACACAATACACAAAAGCCAAAACTAAATGGACTGAAAGACAACGAGTCACCAGCAACCTGTTTTATGTACACGCTCTATTGTCACCAACACCCTTAAACTGACCCACCCCAGCAACTAGAAATTGACCCACCTCTCGTATTCTTGGCCTCTTTTTCGAGGGGCTATGCTGATTAAAGAGAGGATTATGGACATCAAGATTTTTACTCGCCAAGGGTATGGCATTCGAGAAATTGCCCGTGAGCTGCAGATATCCAGAAATACCGTGCGCCGCTACTTACGCGCACCTGAAGCGGCCAGCATGAAGCCCAGGCCTCGTC
>WBZO01000911.1_pt2 | contig 39290 bp, 31 predicted proteins | sample 5204261 | NCBI WGS metagenome assembly WBZO01 (sample SAMN12412400, study PRJNA552823) | activated sludge metagenome | isolation source: activated sludge from anammox sidestream of wastewater treatment plant... | place: USA: North Carolina | collected 2017-09
CCTCTCGCTCGACCGTCAGGTTCGCGGCCAGGTGGCGCTCGATACGGTCGAGCCAGGCAAGCTGCTCATTCGTCAGCGTACGGCCTGCCGTCACCGTCTCGATAGCCCGCGGGCGGGCCGTCCGGATCGCCGGGCGCGAGGCCGAGCTTCCACGGCGGCGGATAGAGCAGGGCGATCCGCATGGGGTCGCCCGATTCTAACCGTCCCTGCGCTCAGGCACCCAGCGGCGCGAACAGCACGTCGACGTCGTTCTCGCTGAGCGACGACGCCGCCGAGCCCTGGCCGAGGATGGCGTCCGCGACGTGACGCTTGCTGCGCTGGAGCCCGAGGATGCGCTCCTCGACGCTGCCCGCTGCGAACAGCTGGTAGCTGATGACGGGCTTGGTCTGGCCGATGCGGTACGCGCGATCGGTCGCCTGCGCCTGGATCGCGGGGTTCCACCACGGATCGTAGTGGATGACGACATCGGCGCTCGTCAGCGTCAGGCCCGTGCCGCCGGCCTTGAGGCTGATGAGGAAGACCTCGGCGCCATGCTTCTCGAACTTGTCGACGGCGGCCGCGCGGTCCTCGGTCGCGCCGGTGAGGAGCGAGTAGCTGACCTTCCGCTCCTCGAGGCCGCGCGCGAGCAGCGCGAGCATGCTCGTGAACTGCGAGAAGACGAGGACACGGTGGCCGCCCTCGAGCTGCTTCTCGAGCAGCTCGAAGAACATCTCGTACTTCGACGAGTCGCGGACTCGCCCCGCCTCTCCCATGCGCACCAGGCGCGGGTCACAGCAGACCTGGCGGAGCTTCGTGAGCGCGCCGAGGATCGGGACGGTGGAGGCCGCGAGCCCTTTCTTGCGGATGAGGCGGCGGACCTCCGCGTGCGCAGCGACGCGGATGCTCTCGTAGAGCTCGCGCTGGCCGCCGCGCAGCTCGACCGGGCGGAGGACCTCGGTCTTCGGAGGCAGCTCCTTCGCGACGTCGCGCTTGTTGCGCCGCAGGATGTAGGGCGACACGATCTCGCGCAGCGCGAGCAGGCGGTCCTCGTTCTTCGCCTTCTCGATGGGCACCCGGTAGAAGCGGCCGAAGTGGAGCTCGTCGCCGAGCAGGCCCGGGTTCACGAAGTCGAGCAGCGCCCAGAGCTCGCCGAGGTGGTTTTCGACCGGCGTGCCCGACAGGCAGAGGCGGTGCTCGGCGTCGATCGTCCGCGCGGCGGCGTGCGCGCGCGAGCGGAGGTTCTTGATCGTCTGCGCCTCGTCGAGGATGACGAGGTAGAAGCGGTGCTGCGCGAACTTCTCCTCGTCGCGGCAGAGGATCGGGTAGCTCGTGATGACCACGTCGGAGCGACCGATCTTCTCGAACGCCGACGCGCGATCACTGCCGTGGATCGTGCAGACGGTCAGCCCCGGCGCGAACTTCGCGATCTCTCGCTCCCAGTTCGGAACGAGCGAGGTCGGCGCGACGATCATCGCGGGCCTGTCCAAGCGCCCCGACTCCTTCTCCGTCACCAGGTGGGCGATCGTCTGGAGCGTCTTGCCGAGCCCCATGTCGTCGGCGAGGACGCCGCCGACGCCGCGGGCGCGGAGGTTCTGGAGCCACGAGAGGCCCTCGAGCTGGTAGGGGCGGAGCGTCGCCTTCAGCGTCGTGGGCGCTACGACCTCGACGGTCTCGGCGCCGACGAGCTTCTCGGCCCAGTCGCGGGCGGAGGAGTCGCCCGACATCTCGAGCTGCGCACCGTCCTTGGCGAACGCCTCGTCGAGCGCGAGGAGCGCGGCGGCGCGCATCTGCGGGAACTCGACCTTCCCCTTCGCGGTGACGCCGTCGTAGAGCTCCGCGAGGACGCGGAGGATCGCGCGGGCCCGCTCGGCGGGCACTGGCAGGTAGATCCCCTCGCCAACGGGGAGCGCGACGCACTTGCGCGCGGTCTGCGCGAGCTCGCCGAGCCCCTTGCCGTTCGCGCGCTCGAGCAGCTCGAGCAGCGCCGGCAGGAGGTTGACGCGGCGGCCGTCGAGATCGATGCCGAGCTCGAGGCCGAACCAGTCGGGACGCTCGGTCGTCTCGCCGTCGCGGCCGACCTTCTCGACGTTCGCGTACCAGGCGGGCTCGCGCTCGACGACCTTGAACTCGTAGCCGTCATCCACCTCGACGCGCCAGCCGAGGGCGCGGAGCTGAGGGACGACGTACGCGCTGAACGCGCAGAAGTCGTGGACGTTGCCCTCGCAGCGGACGGCGTAGTCGGCGTCGACCGAGGGCGCCCAGTCGTCGAGGCAGTCGAGGGGGATCGCGCCGAAGCTCTCGAGCAGGCGCCGGGCACGCGCCTCCTCCAGCGGGTCGGGATCCTCGGAGAAGGCCAGGGAGATGAGCGGTACCTTCTGCGTCTCGTAGGTCGACCCGAGGCCCTCGGTATGGTGGATGACGACCTCGTCACTGAAGAGGCGGATACACGGGACACACGCCGTTGCCGCCCAGACCGGCCGCTTCTCGCTGAAAGGCGCGCTCGGGACGTCCACGATCCCCCGGCTTGCGTGGGGGGACGAGTTGTTCACATGCACGAAGTCCCTTAGATCACAACGGATCGAACTTGTCGATCATGTTGCAGCGCCTTTGTGTGCCGCAGCGCGCGACGCTACGTTCGAGTGACGGGGGTTGGTCCATGCGCGTCGGACTCGGGAAGCTCGCCATCACGACGCTGGCATGCGCCGGCGTGATCGTCGCCACCGCCTGCGGGAGTGACGGTGGAGACGGGGCATCGAGCGGCAGCTCGGGTACGGCGAGCTCGTCGAGCGGACAGCTGCCGACCAGCGACTCGGGCATCGACGAGCAGCTCCAGGGATGCGCGACCGAACAGAAGAAGGCCGAGCCCCTCCCCCTCGACCTCTACGTGATGTTCGACAGCTCGGGGTCGATGGTCCAGCAGGTCGCGCCGAACGTCTCCAAGTACGCGGTCGTCGTGAACGCGATGAACGCGTTCTTCTCGTCCCCCCAGTCGGCGGGCATCGGCGCCGGCCTGCAGTTCTTCCCGCTCCCCCCGGCGGGAACCCCGGCGACGTGCAGCTCGGACGCGGACTGCCCCGGGACGACGGGACCGTGCGGCAAGGCGTTCTGCCTCCCGAACGTGGGGCTCGTGAAATGGTGCAACACGAAGCAAGACTGCGGCGGCGGGGCGAGCTGCGTACCTGCCGGCCGCTGCTCGGTCGACCGAAACGTCTACTGCGCGAACATCGGCGGGACCTGCGACGACGACCCGAATGGCTTCTCGCGAGGCGCGTGCGAGGACCAGACCGGGAAGTACCAGTGCCAGAACGCCAACAGCTGCGAGGCCGCGGACTACGCAAAGCCGGCCGTCGCGATCCAGGCGCTCCCCGGCGCCGCCTCCGCGCTGGCCGCCGCGCTCGCCGCGAAGAGCCCCGAGGGCAGCACGCCGACGTCTGCGGCGCTCACCGGTGCGATCGATCACGCGAGGGCGTTCGCCGCCGCGAACGCGACGCACACCGTGGCCGTCGTCCTGGTGACCGACGGCCTGCCGAGCGTCTGCGATCAGGACATCGGCAACATCTCCGCGGTCGCCGCGGGGGCGCTCGCGTCGGCGAAGATCCGCACGTACGTCGTCGGGATCTTCGCGGCCGATCAGCAGGGCACCGCGAAGCCGAATCTCGATGGGATCGCGAAGGGCGGCGGCACCGGCCAGGCGTTCATCGTGAGCGTGGGCTCGAAGACGCAGCAGGAGCTGCTCGCCGCCCTGAACGCGATCCGCGACAACGCCCTGCCCTGCGAGTACGACGTGCCGAAGCCCACCTCGGGGATCCCCGACTACGGCAAGGTCAACGTCCAGCACACGAGCCCGGCCGGCGCCAAGTCGCTCCTTGCCTACAGCAAGACCGCCGCCGCGTGCGATTCGCAGGCGGGCGGCTGGTACTACGACGTCGATCCGGCGGGCGGCGGCAGCCCGACGAAGATCGTGCTGTGCCCGGCCACGTGCAGCGCCGTGAAGAGCGCCGGCGGACAGGTCGACGTGGTCCTCGGATGCCAGACGGTCGTTCGCTGAGGTCGAGCGGTCGCGGCCGGGCGGCGGGCAGCGCAATTCGCGAGGGCTCTCGCGCGTCTGATCGTCATGCAGAACGCGCCGTCGCCGCCTCCCCAGTGGGTGCAGCCGTGGGGTCCCCCTCCTTATAGACAGCCTCCGGCGAACGCGTGGCCCGCGCCGCCCGTCCGGCGCCCGGCATCGAAGCCCGTGCCCTTCCGGCCGAAGGAGCTCGCGGCGATCCTCGCGATCGGGCTCGCGAGCGACCTCTCCCTCTACGGAGCCGACGGGCTCGGCGCGGGAGGCCATGGCCTGGCGCTGCTCTTCGTGGTGGTCCCGGCGGCGGCGTTCGTGGCCGCCCGGGCACGACGGGTCACCACGCGCGCCGCCGTGATCGCCGCGCTCCTCGGGATCGTCGCGCTCCGCTGCGCGTACGCTCCGACGACCGGGACGGTGCTCGCGGGCCTCGGCCTCTCGTTCGTCTTCGCGCTGGCGATCCGGGCACGCCGCGTCTTCATCCCAGACGCGACCGTCTCGGCCCTGTCGGCGATCGCGAAGCTGCCCTCGAGGATCGGCGCTGCCGTCTCCGGGATGCATGCGCTCGCCGGCCGGACGCGGCTCGGCAGGGTGTCGGTGCTGCCCGTCGCCGTTCCGCTCGCACTCTCTGCCGTGTTCGCCGGCGTCTTCGCGCTCGCGAATCCGATCGTGGCGCACGCACTCGACATCGCGTGGAACGCGATCGCACGCGTGCTCGGCTTCCCTGCCCCGGCCCGCATCTTCGTCTGGTGCATCGCGCTTGCATCCGGCGTTGCGCTCCTCCGACCCACCGTGCGGCTCGCGCGCGCGGGCGAGGCCGCCGAGGCGCAGGTCGAGGCGCGCACGGTCGCGATCGCGGTCGCGCGCAACGCGCTCGTGACGCTGAACCTCCTGTTTCTCGCCTACAACGCGCTCGACGCGGCGTATCTCTGGTCCGGCGCCCCGCCCGCCGGAATGCGCACCCAGCAGTACGCACACGCGGGAGCGTTCTGGCTCACGGTGGCGCTCGTGCTGCTCACCGCCGTGGTCGGCGTGATGTTCCGTGGAGCGCTCGCGCACGACCCTCGCGCGAAGGCTGCGCGCACGCTCGCCTTCGTCTGGTGCGCGCAGGGCGGCGTGCTCGCGGCGGGGACGTACCGACGGATCGCGATCCACGTCGCCAAGAGCGGGATGAGCGATCTGCGGATCGTCGGGATCCTCGGCACCACGCTGGTCGTGTGCGGCGTCGTGCTCGTCGCGTGGAAGCTCCGCGAGCGGCGGACGTTCCTGTGGCTCGTCCGGCGCCAGCTCGATGCCCTCGCATCGACGGCGATCTTCTACGCGGTCCTGCCGACGCACCTGGTCTCGGCGCACGTGAACGTCGCGCGCATCCAGGCGGGCGAGTACCGGCCGGCGATGCACATGTTCCGACAGGCGGCGAGCGAGGAGAGCGCCGAAGCGGTGCTCCCGCTGCTCGAGCATCCCGACGTGCGCATCCGCCAGGGCGTCGCCGCGCTGCTCGAGCAGGAGAGCCGGCTGCTCCAGGAGAAGGCGGTCGCGCCGTGGCGCGAGCGGTCGTTCGCCCAGTCACGCGCGCTCGCGGCCCTCGACGCCGCCGGTCCGAAGATCGCCGCGACGCTCGGCAGCGTCGATCGCCGGGCGGCTCGTCGCGCGCTGTTCGAGGTGACGCAGGTCGCGAACGAGGATCGGTCGCTCGAGGAGATCCTCGCCGTCCCGAGTGCTGCCGACCGTGGCGCATCCGAGAGCCGCTCGGACGTCTATTGAGCGATCGCTTCGGATCAGAGGCCGGAGAGGAAGGCCCAGGCTTCCTTCGCGCTCTCGGACCACATGCCGTGACCGATGTTCGGGATCGGGCAGTAGTGCACCGGCTTGTCCGCGGGACAGGCCACGTGCGCGAGGCACGGCGGGGGGCTCGTCGCGACCCGCGTGTCGCTCCGATCGTCGCATCCGTTCACATATGCCCAGTACTGGGCGGAGAAGTCCCCGCTCTCCGGAAGCACCACGCGATCATCCGTGCCGTGGACGATCATCGCGGCGACGCCGACGGTCTGGTTCGCGCACTTGGTGTAGTCGCCCTTCCAGAACGTCGCAGCCGGGTCGTTCGGCTCGTTCGGCGCGCCGCCCGAGTTCGCGACGATCCCACGGAAGAAGCCGCTCTTCCTGCACGCGACCTGCTGGATGAAGAAGGCGCCCGAGCTGTAGCCGACGCCGAGCACGCGCGAGGGGTCGACGTTGAAGCGCGCCTTCAGAGCATCGACGATGGCGACGACGAAGATGTCGTCTTCGTTCTGGGCCTCCGGCGTGTAGAGGTCCCAGCCACCCTTTCCGTCCGGGTAGACGATGATGGCGTCCTGCCCGGAGTACTCGTCGAGCGGATAGCTGGCACGCATGCCGGCGCCGCTGCCGCCGTCGCCGTGGAAGACCATGGCCAGCGGATACGACCTCGCGGCGTCGTAGCCCTTCGGGGTCGCGAGCAGGAACGTCCGCGCTTGCCCGAAGACCTCGACGCTCCCGGTCGTCAGATCGACCTTGGTCGAAGGAGGCGGCGCAGGCTCACCCGAGGACGAGCCGTCGCCTTGGGCGGCCGGCGGGCTCGATCCCGACGGCGTCGCGCCGGGCTCTCGGTTGCTCTCCGATGATCCGGGCGGCGAGGCGGTGGGGGAACCGTTCGGAGGCTCGCTCGTCTGCGATCGACACCCCCCCGTGACGGAGACCATCGCCGCGAGCGCGACAAGGACCGTTCTCATCGAACCCCAAGTCTAAGGACCACAATCGCCGATGCACTCGGGTGCGATGCCGCGTAGAGAATGGCCACGTGCGAATGCGCTACATCTTCGATTTCGTCTCACCGTACGCGTGGGTCGCGTGGCGTCCGGCCCGTGCGCTCGCCGACCGTCACGGCGTCGAGCTCGTCTTCGAGCCAGTCCTCTTCGCCGGGCTGCTCGACGCCCACGGCAACGTCGGTCCGGCAGAGGTCCCGGCGAAGCGCGCGTACATCTTCAAGGACGCGTACCGGAAGGCGCACGCGCGCGGACTTCCGCCGCTCGTCCTTCCGCCCGCGCATCCGTTCAATCCACTCGTTGCGCTGCGTGCGGTCACCGCGACACCGTCGATCGCGCTGGTGGACGCGCTGTTCGCGGCCGCGTGGACCGAGGGGCGATCGATCGACACCCCGGATGACGTGGCGGCGATCGCGTCGTCGATCGGGCTCGACGGGGCCGCGGTCGTCGAGGCGGCCGCCGAGGCGGCGACGAAGGAGCGGCTGCGCCGCGTGACGGAGACCGCCGCGGCACGCGGCGTGTTCGGGGTCCCGACGATCGAGGTGCGAGGCGAGCTGTTCTGGGGCTCGGACGCCATCGAGCACGTCGACGCCTTCCTCCGCGGCGAGGACCCGTTGCCGCGGGATCCCGCGTACTTCGACCGGCCGGAAGGGGCCGTGCGGAGGACGAAGAAAGTGGACCGCGCCGGCGGACCGTGATGGTAAAGGCGTGACGATGCGAAAAGGGGCGCTGGTGCTCGTCGCATGCGTGATCGCGGCCTGCGGAACGGCTCCTCGGAGGCCGGCCGCGCAGGGCGTCGCGCACGCGACGGTGCCGCGTGTCGAGGCCACCCCCGCGGAGGCGTCGGAGGCGCCGGACGAGGACGGCGACGAGGCGGACGACGCGGTCGAGGCGCCGAGCACGGACGCGACTCCGACGCCGTGCCCTCGCAACATGGTGCCGGTCGAAGCGGACGGGCAGGGCCGGTTCTGCATCGACAAGTACGAGGCGTCGCTCGTCGAGGTCATGCCCGATGGGACGGAGCGGCCTCATCCCCACTATCTCGCGGTCGACGGTCGTGCCGTCCGCGCCGTGAGCGAGCCCGGCGTCTACCCGCAGGGATACATCAGCGAGGTCCAGGCACAGGACGCGTGCAGCGCGTCGGGCAAGCGCCTGTGCTCGTACCCGGAGTGGAAGACGGCGTGCATGGGCCCGAAGAAGACGACGTTCCCGTACGGCGACGCGCGTCGCGCGGGGATCTGCCACGACGCCGGCAAGAGCGCCGTGCTCGCCGTCTTCGGCGCCAAGGCGGTCGCCGCGTCTCCGGTGTCGCCGATCATCGCTGCGGCCAACGCGCGCGCGCACGGAGGTCCGGTGCAGAAGGCGTCGCGCCCCGCGCACACCACGACGAAGGGAAAGGTCGCCTCGACGACCAAGGCGCGCGCGACCGGGAAGAAGAAGAACAAGAAGGAGAAGAAGCCGGGGACCGTCGCGCGCGCCGCCGCGAGCACGCGTCCTTCGGGCGTCGACTTCAACGTTTGGACCCAGCTCAACGATGCGCGGCTCGGCCAGGTCGACGGCGCGCTGTCGAGGACCGGTGAGCATCCGGACTGCGCGAACGGCTGGGGCGTCGTCGACATGGTGGGCAACCTCCACGAGTGGGTCGCGACGGATCCGAGCGCCGTCCACGGGACCTTCGCCGGCGGCTACTATCTCGACACGTCGCTCAACGGCGACGGATGCAACTACAAGACCCAGGCGCACGCGCACGACTACCACGACTACTCGACCGGCTTCCGCTGCTGCGCCGACGCGAAATAGCGCAGGATTTCGCAATCGGCTTGCGGGCCCGGGATCCTGAGGTAGGGTGCGCGCCCGCATGAAGTCCCTGGCACCTTTCTTCGCCCTCAGCGCTCCCCTGCTCGCCTCGGCGGTGGTCGCCTGCACGCAGACCAAGATCGTCGAGCAGGTCGATCCGTCGCTCGCCGACGGAGGGACGACGCAGGACGGCGGCTCCGGCGACGGCACGACGCGCGTCGAAGGTCCGTCCGGCACGCTCTTCGGGGGCAAGGCGACGAGCTTCGCGAAGACGAACGCGGAGGGGAAGGTGGTCAGCGTCGGCATCGTCGTGGCGATCGATGCGTTCGACTCGGCGCCGAAGAGCCACGCGTTCCAGGACGACCTCGTGCTCGCAATGCCCGACGTCGCCGTCGAGCAGACGATCCTGCATCATCTGCGCGCGAACTGGCTCGCGACCGGACACGGCCCCGATCCCTACGGCGAGCCGCACTGGGACCTCCACTTCCTGCGCGGGACGGTCGACGAGATCGACGCCATCGACTGCCGCGCCGACAAGACGATGCCGACCGCGGACAAGATCCCGGCGGGCTACGGGACACCGGAGCTGTGCGTCACGGCCATGGGCTATCACTCGTGGCCGAAGGCGGACACGAACGGCGGTGCGTTCGGGGCATCGATCATCATGGGCTACTGGAAGGGCAACATCGTCTTCCTCGAGCCGATGATCGCGAAGGCAAAGCTCGACAAGCACGAGAGCTTCGAGGTGCCGATCGCGAAGCCGCAGTCCGCGGGAGGAGCGACGACGCTGTACCCGACGCGGATGCGCGCCACGTGGGACGACGCCGCGAGCACCTACACCTTCGAGTTCGACCAGCTCGAGACGATCGACTGAGATTCGCACGGTTCTTGCGTCGCGGTGGCCGTGCCCTGCCGCATCGAGGACTACGCGCTCATCGGCGATTGCCAGAGTGCCGCACTCGTCGGCCGCGACGGTTCGATCGACTGGCTCTGCTTGCCGCGGTTCGACTCCGACGCGTTGTTCGCGGCGCTCCTCGGCACCGAGGACAACGGATTCTGGAAGATCGCGCCGCTCGCGAAGTTGCGCCGCGTGCAACGTCGGTATCGGGCGGACTCGATGACGCTCGAGACCGAGATGGAGACCGACGAGGGGACGATCGTCCTCGTCGACTTCATGGCGGTGAGCGAGCCGACCCCGGACCTGGTTCGCATCGTGGTCGGCAAGAGCGGAGCGGTGCGTGTTCGCTCCGAGGTCGCGTTCCGCTTCGGCTATGGCCGGACGGTCCCGTGGGTACGGCGCATCCCTGGCGGCATCCAGGCGATCGCGGGCCCGGACCTCGTGCGCCTCACCTCCCCCGCCCCGATGCATGGGGAGAATTTCCGCACGGTTGCGGAGCTCCTCGTCCGGCCGGGTGACCGCATTCCCTTCGTCCTCGGCTGGGCGCGCTCGCACGAGGAGCCGCCGCCGCCGGTCGACTCCGAGCGCGCGCTCGAGGCCTGCGACGCGTTCTGGCAGAAGTGGACCGCGCGGTGCCAGATGGAGGGGCGCTACGCGCCCGTCGTCAGGCGCTCGCTCCTCACGCTCAAGGCGCTGACGTACGCGCCGACGGGCGGCATCGTGGCGGCCCCGACGACGTCCTTGCCGGAACGGCTCGCCGGGCAGCGCAACTGGGACTACCGCTTCTGCTGGCTGCGCGACGCGACGTTCACGCTCTACGCGCTCGTGTCGGCCGGGTACACCGGCGAGGCGCGCGCGTGGCGCGACTGGCTGCTTCGCGCGGCGGCGGGTTCTCCTTCGCAGCTCCAGATCTTGTACGGCATCGCCGGCGAGCGGAGGCTCGTCGAGCTCGAGCTCGATTGGCTGCGCGGATACGAGGACAGCCGGCCGGTACGGATCGGCAACTTCGCGGCCCAGCAGCTGCAGCTCGATGTCTACGGCGAGGTCATGGACACGCTGCATCTCTCGCTCGAGTCCGGGCTCACGGTCGACGACGCCGGGTGGAACCTGCAGCGCGCTCTCGTGAAGCATCTCGAGGGCATCCATGCCGAGCCGGACAGCGGCATCTGGGAGGTACGCGGGCCGAAGCGACACTTCGTGCATTCGAAGGTGATGGCGTGGGTGGCGTTCGACCGTGCCGTGAAGTCGGTCGAGAAGTGGCACGTCGAGGGACCGGTCGACCGCTGGCGCGCGATCCGCGACGCGCTCCACGCCGAGATCTGCGAGCGCGGTTACGATCCGCAGCTTCGCTCGTTCGTGCAGTACTACGGCGCGAAGGAGACCGATGCGAGCCTCTTGCTATTGCCCCAGGTCGGCTTCCTTCCGCCCGACGATCCTCGGATCATCGACACGGTCCGCGCGATCGAGCAGGAGCTCGTCGTCGATCGGCTCGTCCGACGTTACGTTCCGCAGCGTGGGCTCGACGGCCTGCCCGGCTCCGAGGGTGCGTTTCTCGCGTGCTCGTTCTGGTACGTCGACACGCTCGTGCTGCTCGGACGTCACGAGGAGGCGCGCGCCCACTTCGAACGCCTCCTCTCCCTCGCGAACGACGTCGGGCTCCTCGCCGAGGAGTACGACCCGCGGAGCCGCCGCATGCTCGGAAATTTCCCGCAGGCACTTTCTCACGTCGCCCTCGTGAACTCGGCGCTCAACCTCACGCGTGCGCGCGGCCCCGCCCACCACCGCAAGGCGATGTGACCCTCACCCTTCACCGACGTTGCGGACGCAGCAACGTCGGTGGCAACGTCGGTGAGGGCGGTCTTGTGAATGGCCTCCGCCTCGCGCAACATGCGTGCCATGCCCGCGAAGCGCTCGGAGGTGCTCCGCCTGGCGGGCCGGGACGTCACGATTACCAACGTCGACAAGGTCTTCTTTCCGAAGGCCGGCTACACCAAGCTCGATCTCGTCCGGTACTACGTCGCCGTCGCCGAGGGAGCCCTCCGGGGTTGCTACGGACGCCCGATGCTCCTCAAGCGGTTCGTCGACGGCGTCGAAGAAGAGCCCTTCTTCCAGAAGCGCGCGCCCGAGAATCGACCGAACTGGCTGGAGACGGCGACGTTCACCTTTCCGTCGGGCCGTTCGGCCGACGAGATCGTGCTGCGCGACGTCGCGGGGCTTGCCTGGGTCGTGAACCTGGGCTGCGTGGACCTGAATCCGCATCCTGTTCGCGCGGAAGACATGGATCATCCCGACGAGCTTCGTATCGACCTCGATCCGGTTCCGGGTGTCGACTGGAAGCAGATCGTCGCCGTTGCGGCGCTCACGCGGGAGGTGCTGCACGAGATGGGACTCGTCGGCTGGCCGAAGACCAGCGGATCACGCGGAATCCATGTCTGGGTGCGTATCGAGCCGAAGTGGCCGTTCGACGAAGTGCGACGCGCCGCGCTCGCACTGGCACGGGAGGTCGAACGGCGAGCGCCGAATCTCGCGACGAGCAAGTGGTGGAAGGAGGAACGTCATGGCGTGTTCCTCGACTACAACCAGAACGCGCGCGACCGGACTACTGCAAGCGCCTACTCCGTGCGCCCAACGCCCGATGCGCGCGTGTCTTTCCCGCTGTCCTGGCCCGAGCTCGCGGACTGCAACCCCGGAGACTTCACGCTGGCAACCGTTCCGGCGTTGTTCGCGAAGCATGGTGACGCGCACGGAGACATCGACAAGGCGAGAGGCTCGTTGGATCGACTCCTCGAGCTCGCGATGCGGCAGGAGCGCGATGGACAAAAGGATGCGCCCTGGCCACCTCACTTCGGAAAGAGGACGGACGAGGAGAATCGCGCCGCTCCGTCACGAACCAGAGGAGCGGCTCGGCCGACAAAGGCCCCGGTCATCATCGTGGCGAAGGCGAAGAAGAAGGCCGACGCCCTCGAAGGCCTCGAGCGATGGAAGGCCCGCCATCCTGACGTCGCCTCGCGGCTCGCACCAGAGGATGTGCTGGTCGACGCGATGCGTGGCCGCCATTCCGCCTGGTACCGGGTCCGCATCAACCTGAAGAACGTGCCAACCTCGGAGCACCCGAAGACCGAGCCTCCGGATCCGGACTACGACCCTACGGCGGAATACGGCTGATGCGGGTGCACGCGACGCGACGACGCTCCTCACCGATCTTCTTCACCGACGTTGTCGAGCAGCAGAAAGGTCGCAACCATCGGGCGGCTCCGGCCGACTGCTCCGTCGATGACTGCACCGCGCGAGATCATTCCGGGGCGCTTCTATTTCCTGACGCGACGAACGACGCAGAGGCAGTTCCTCCTCAGACCAGACGGCGAGACGACGAGGATCTTCGCGTACTGCCTCGCCGAAGCCGCGCAACGCTGCGAGATCGACCTCGTCGCGTGGCTCGCGATGAGCAATCACTACCACGCGGTCGTCCACGATCCCAAAGGCCGGCTCCCGGAGTTCATCGAGCGCCTCCACAAGATGGTGGCGAAGGTGTTGAACGAGCATCGAGACCGCCGCGAGAACCTCTGGTCGAGCGAGGCTGCGAGCGTCATCTACCTGCCGACGCCGGCCGACATCTTCGACAAGGTCGTCTACACCCTCACCAACCCGATCGCCGACGACCTCGTCGATCGCGTCACGGACTGGCCGGGCTGCAGCTCGCTTCGACACTTGGTCGCGAGCGCGGCTCACGCCCACCCGCGCCCGCGCCGATTCTTCGCACCGGACGGAACGATGCCCGAAGCGGCATCACTTCGCGTCGTCGTTCCCAGCGGCGCACGCGTTCGCGAGTCCGTCGCCGCCTGGTCGGCGCGCGTCCTCGCAGCGGTCGCTGCCCGGGAGAAGAACCTACGCGAGGCGAGGCTGCGCGAGAATCGCCGCATCCTCGGCCGGAAAGGCGTCCTGCGAATGTCGCCATTCGACGTGCCGCGGACGATCGAGGCCCGCCATCGCGGCGCGATGCCGTGTGTCGCCTGCAAGGACCCCGAGCGGCGGCAGTTCGAGCTCGACCGACTCGAGCGGTTTCGCGCGTCCTATGCCGACGCTCGCCGTCTGTTCGCGTCGGGGAAGCACAAGACCGTGTTTCCGTCGGGAACCTATCGTCTCCGGACCCTGGGCGCTCGGTGCGAGGCGTTCCCACCAGCGCCAACCTGACGCCACGAACGGCGCGCATCAGCCGAAGATCTGCTCGAGCTCGTATGGCGGCGTCACCTCGAGCTGGTCGTATCGACATTCGCTTGGCGCCTTGTCGAGCCGCCAACGCTTGAACTGCGTTGCGTGCCGGAAGCGATCGCCTTGCAGGTGATCGTACGCGACTTCGCAGACGCGCTCGATTCGGAGTGGTTCCCACGAGAGATCCTTGCCTCGGTTCCATCGGCTCGTGGCGCCTGGCATCCGCTGCCCGTCGCCCGCCCAATCGGCCCACTCACGCCACGGATGTGCATCGCGGGCGTTCTCCCGAAGTGGCTCGAGCTCGTTGGCGAGCTCCGCACGCCTAGCACGCGTGAACGATGCGGCAATGCCGACGTGATGAAGCTTGCCCTTGTCGTCGAACAGCCCGAGCAAGAGTGAGCCGACGAGCTCGCCCGGTGCGTCCTTGTACCAACGGAAGCCCGCGACGACGCAGTCGGCGGTGCGCGCGTGCTTGATTTTCAGCATGACGCGCTTACCGGGGTTGTAGGTCAGCGACTCGGGCTTCGCGATGACGCCATCGAGCCCCGCTCCCTCGAAACGCTGGAACCAATCCTGCGCGACGACAGGGTCGCGAGTAACCGGCGTTACGTGCACCGGGGGCCTTGCGGATGCGAGAGCCGTCTCTAGCGCAGCGCGACGCACCGACTGCGGGGCCGAACGAAGGTCGTCGTCGCCGAGAGCGAGGCAATCGAACGCGACGAACGACGCCGGGGTTGATCTTGCCAAGAGGGCGGCGCGGGACTTGGCCGGGTGGATGCGGAGGAGAAGCGCGTCGAAGTCGAGGACACCATCGGTCGCAATGACGATCTCGCCATCGAGGATGACCTTCTCAGGCAGGTTCGCCCGGAGCGGATCCTCGAGCTCGGGGAAGTAGCGGTTGAGCGGCTTCAGTTCGCGCGACTGGATGTACACCTCGTCGCCGTCCCGGAAGACCAGCGCGCGGAATCCGTCCCACTTTGGCTCGTAAAACCAGGCGCTTCCCGTTCCCGGGGTTGCCTCGGTGGCCTCGGTGGGGATGGTGCTCGCGGGCTTGGCGAGCATGGGCTCGAGCGGGGGGGCGAAGGGAAGCTTCATGCGGGGAGGCGCGCGGCCCCGCGCAACCGTGCGATGGCGGTGCGGAGGGCGGCGCCGAAAAGATAAGGCATGTCGCTGATGAAGTACCGCTGGAAGAGGCGCCGGGGTTGCTGGGCGAAGCGGTAGAGCCACTCGAGGCCCGCGTGCTGGACCCAAGCGGGTGCGCGCCTGAGGAGGCCGGCCGCCATCTCGAACGATCCGCCGACGCCGATGGCGACGGGCACGCCGAGGCGAGCCCTGTTCGCGGCGATCCACTTCTCCTGCTTCGGAGCGCCGAACGCGACGAGCAGGACGTCGGGCCCCGCAGCGCGGACGACGTCGCGGATACGGCGCTGCTCCTCGTCCGTGGCGAATGTCTCGGTCGGCGGGCAATACGTCCCGCAGATGTTCGCGCCGGGATACCGCTTCTCCGCGATCGCGGCCGCCCGTGCCGCAGCCCCCAGCACGCCACCGAGGAAGAACAGCCGGATGCCTGTCTCCGCCGATGCCTTCGCGAGCTCCCAGAACAAGTCGCTCCCCGCCACGCGCTCGGGAAGCGCGGCGTCGCCGAGCAGCTTCGACAACCATACGATCGGCGCACCGTCCGCGACGACGAGATCCGCCTCCTCGTACGCCGTACGGAACGCATCGTCCTTCGCGAGGATGACGAGGTGGTCGAGGTTGCCGGTGCAGACGTACCGCGCGCGATCCCGCCGCCGCGCCATCGCGACGATCCGCGAGACCGTCTCACGCATCGTCACCCTGTCGAACTCCACGTCATCGATCCGCACACGTGCCGTCGTCGATCGTCCGCCATGAACGTCGTCCATGAAAGCCGCAAACTGCAAGAAGGAGCCCAGGCGCATATGCGGGCATCGCGGCCGATCGTGCGCCGAAATCGATCGCGGCCGTGACCCTTCGCCACGGCCGAGCGAGACGGCCGTCCACGCCGTCACGCGATCTCAGCCAATATGACGGTGACGTTGTCGGGCGCACCGCCCGCGCGCGTCTTCTCGATCAGCTCGTCGCATGCGCGCGACAGCGCCTGCGGCGGAGCGGCCACGGCGCAGATCGTCGCGTCGTCGAGGACGTTCGTCAGCCCGTCCGAGCACAGGAGCAACCGATCGCCCGCACGCAGCTCGATGCGCCCGAGCGCCACCTTGACGGTCTCCTGTCCCATCACCTGCAAGATGATGTTCCTTCGCGGCGACCGCTCCGCTTCCTCCGGCGTCATCACTCCGGCGTCCACCAGCATCTGCACGTAGCTCTGATCGTGCGTCACCCGTCCGAGCTTCCCGTCCCGGAGCAGGTAGGCACGCGAGTCGCCGATCTGCGCGACGAACGCCGTCTTTCCCTGCGCGAGCACCGCGGTGAGCGTCGCGCCCATGCCGCGGCGATCGGGACGCTTGCTCGCATCGTGGATCTTCTTGCTGACGCGCTCGATCACCTGCCGGAGCGTATGCTCCGTCGGGCGACCGCGCTTCGCCGCCTCGAGCATCCCGGTGAGCACGCCCTCGACCGAGAGCGCACTGGCGACCTCTCCTGCCCTCGCGCCGCCCATCCCGTCGGAGACCTCGAGCAGCACCCCGGCGCCGCCGGATGCCCACGTCACCGGTGAACGTCCCTGCCAGCGTCGGCCCTCCGTGAGGTCGACCATGCCGAAGGCGTCCTCGTTGACTGCCCGCACGAGCCCCGCGTCCGTCCGACCGAACGCCGTCACACGCATCGTCTCCGTCTTTACCGCTGCCGGATGGGCCGCCATGCCCGTCCAGCGTGCAACGCCTGCACCGCAGTTACAATGAGGCTGGTTGACGCTAGCCTGGCTCAGCCGCCCGTCGTGAGGATCGGGAGCGCCCCGGTCCGCGCAGCGGCGAGCATCTTCGTGCCGGGGCTGCGCCGTGCCTTCCAGCCACCGTCGACGGTATGGGGGTCGAGGGGGCGTGCGAAGTTACCCGAGGTCGGCGGGACGCCGGGCAGTCCGAGGTGATCGCGCCGGACGCGGATCGGCTGCAGGCGCTCGTAGAGCCACGGCACGAGCTTCCCCACGAGGACCGTGAGTCGCGAGGACGCTCCCACCATCGTCTCGCGCCGAGGCCGCTCCGCACATCGCACGATCGCGGCCGCCACGCGCTTCGCCTCGGAGATCGGCCTCATCGCGAGCACCTCGCGACCGGTGTAGTTCGCGGCGTGCTGGAACAAGGGCGTGTCGACCGTAGCGGGCACCACGAGGCACGCGTGGATGTCCGTACCGCGCAGCTCCTGGCGCACGGCCTCGGTCAGCGCATGGACCGCGTGCTTCGACGCGCAGTACGGGCCGGCGTCGGCATAGGGCACCTTGCCGCCGATGGAGCCCACGTTGATGAGCACGCCGTGGTTCGACGCGAGCCGGAAGCACGACAGCGCGGCACGCGTGCCGTGTACCACTCCCATGATGTTCGTCTCGAGCAGCTCACGAATCGCATGGCTCGGACACGCCTCCAGCGTCCCCATCATGTAGACGGCGGCGTCGTTCACCCAGACGTCGACACGGCCGAAGGCCTCGATCGCTCGGCCGCCGAGCGCGTCGACACTGAGCTCGTCGCGGACGTCCGTCGGAACGGCGACCGCATCGACGCCGTAGGTGTCCCGGCACTCCCGGGCCAGCTCCTCCAGAGGCTCCGCGTCGCGCGCCGCGAGCACGAGCTTGGCCCCCTTTCCCGCGAACTGCAGCGCCGCCGCGCGCCCGATCCCGCTCGACGCTCCGGTCAGCACGACGACCCTGCCCTGCAGCTCACGTCGTCTCATCTCGTCCTCCGGGTGTCTGCGGCGAGCAACGCGCGTTCCGCGGGTCAGCTCAAGGTCACGATGCGGATCGGGACGTCCGCGCTCACCTGGCGACGGAGGAGCGGCATCGAGACGTTGTAGACGGGGGTGCCGACCCGCGTCTTGCCCTCGAGCGAGCCAAGTGAGCGTGTCCATGGAAGGCGAGGTTGACCGGATATCGCTCGAGCGGCTCCTCGAGACGACTGCATCCGAGGAATGGGTAGATCTCCTCGGGCTCACCGCGGACCGTGTCGCGGATCGGCGCGTAGTGAAGCAGCGCGATGCGGCTGTCCGTCCGAAGGCGAGCGAGCGCGGTCTCGAGCTTGAGCGCCTCGTCGAGCGCTTCCTTGACGAACGTCTTGATGGCGCTCTCGCCCCACGGTCCCAAGGTGCCGCGGCCGAAACCTCCGGCGAAGCCCTTGATGCCCGCGAAGCCGACCGCGCCGATGGCATGGCTGTCCCCGTCGAGCACCGTCACGCCTCCCTCCTGGAGGATCTCCGTGACCTTGGCCTGGTGTCCCGACTCGAAATCGTGGTTGCCGAGCACGGCGAGGATCGGGATCTCGACGACCGAGAGCTCCTTCGAGAGGATCGCCGCCTCCTCCGGCAGGCCGTAGTCCGTGAGGTCGCCGCACAGCACGAGGACGTCCGCCTGCCCCTCGAGCTTCGCGAACATGTGCCGAAAGGCTCCGCCGGACTCCTTCCTGCAATGGAGGTCCCCGACTGCAGCGATGCGTGTGATCTCAGCCATGCGCGGGCCACCTCTCGATCGCGCTTTCAAGACTCGTACCTCCGCCGTGATCGTCCGTGGCGCGAGGCTTGAAGGAAGATCGCATCACCTCGGTGCCCAATGCTCAATCCGACGAAGAGGGCCACGGCCCGCCAGCCGCTCAGTACGCGTCACATGGTGCAGCCCCCCGCACGCGCCTTCTACGAGTCGACGCTGCGGCTCCTGACGAGCTCGGGGATCCGCTTCGTGGTGGGCGGCGCGTTCGCCCTCAAGCACTACGCGGGGATCGCGCGCGACACGAAAGATCTCGACGTGTTCCTGGAGCGCGGCGAGCTCGGCCGCGCGATCGCCGTCCTGAAGAGGGCCGGCTACGACGCCGAGGTCGCCTTCCCCCACTGGCTCGGGAAGGCGTACTGCGGGACGCACTTCGTCGACTTCATCTTCAGCTCGGCGAACGGCCTCTGCCCTGTCGACGGCGCATGGTTCGAGCACGCGACGAAGTGCACGATGTGGGGCGTCCCCGTCCTCCTCTGTCCGATCGAGGAGGTCATCTGGACGAAGTGCTTCGTGATGGAGCGCGAGCGCTTCGACGGCGCGGACATCTATCACCTGATCGAAGCGAAGGGCGACACCATCGACTGGCGCCGCCTCGTCGCTCGCTTCGGGGACGAGTGGCGCATCCTGCTCGGCCATCTCGTCTTCTACTCGTTCGTGTTCCCCGATCGTCGCGAGGTCATCCCGCACTGGGTGCTCGACGAGCTCACCGCGCGCCTGCAGCACGAGCGTCACGCCGAGCGCGATCGAGTCTGTCGCGGGACGCTCGTCTCGCGCGAGCAGTACCTCGTCGATCTGCGCGAGCGAGGCTACGCCGACGCTCGTGTGCCGCCACACGGCGGCGTGCCCACCGAGCACATCGACTTCTGGACGGACGCGATCGGCAAGATCAGGTGACGACGAACGGATCCACGTCGCGCGTCGACGTCGTCACCGCGACGTCGGGACCGAAGCGAGCGGCCATCCGCGTCGCGTACGCGCGCACCGCCGCGCGCTCGCTGTTCGAGTGGAGCGCCGCGATCACGGTCACGCCGCGGCGCACCGCCGAGAGCGCATCGTGGTGGCGCACCTCACCGGTGACGAAGACGTCCGCGCCCGCGCGGATCGCGTCCTCCAGGAGCTCGCCCCCCGCTCCCGCGGCCACCGCCACGCGGGACGCCGTCCCGTCGAGCGGCCCGGCAGCGAGGACGTGCTCGAGGCCGAGCGCGCGCTTCACCCGATCGACGAGCGCACGACGCGGCGTCTCGGCGACGGGCCCGATCCGGCCGAGACCGATCGCGGGCCCCTCGCCCGGCGGGGCGAGCCGCACGATGTCGAACGCGGGCTCCTCGTAAGGATGCGCGCCTCGCATGGCCGACACGACGGCATCGATGCGCCCCATCGGCACGAGCGTCTCGAGACGGATCTCTTCCACGGTCTCGAGACGCCCAGCCTCGCCTACCGCCGGGTTCGCGCCCTCTTCGCCGAAGAACGTTCCGGTGCCGCTCGTCCTGAAGCTGCAGCGGGCATAGGCTCCGATCCGCCCCGCCCCGGCCGCGAACATCGCCTCGCTGACCTTCTCGACCGCGTCCCCCGGCACGAACGTCACGAGCTTGTAGTGGGCATCCTTCGCCGCATGCGGGCGGATCGCCCGACGCTCGGATGCATGCACTCCGCATGCATCCGCGAGGAAGTCGTTCGTCCCGTCCTTCGCGACGTCCAGCGCGGTATGGGGGCTGTAGAGCGCGATGCCGCGCCGGAGCGCGTCGGCCCACGGAGCATCGTGCGGCACGCGCTTCACCGCCGCGAAGAGCGGCGGATGGTACGAGACCACCAGGTCCGCGCCCGAGGCGACCGCTTCGTCGGCGACCTCGCGCGTGTAGTCCACGGTCACCAGGACGCGGGTCACGTCGGCGGCCGGATCGCCGACGAGGAGACCGACGTTGTCCCAGCTCTCCGCGTATCGCAGGGGAGCGAGCTCGTCGAGCACGCGCACGATGTCGCTGAGCTTGGTCATAGCTTGAAGAAGGTCTTGATCTGGCTGATGAGCCGGCGGGAGCGGTCCTGCATCGGCTCGGCCCGCGGCCCGCGTTCGGAGGCGACCGCCTCGAGCTCCGCCTGTCGCGATGCGAGGAGATCGCTCATCCGCTCGATGATGCCCGGGATCGACGCGAGGGTGGCATGGAACGCGTCGTGATCGACCACGAGCAGCTCGCACTCGGTGTCCGCACGGACCGTCGCCTTGCGGACCTCGCCCGTCATGAGCGCCATCTCGCCGAAGAACTTGCCCGCGGCCAGCCGTGCAACGGGCAGCGTCTTTCCGTCCTTCGTCAACTCCACGACCACCCGTCCCTTGTCGATGATGAAGAGCTCGGTCGACGCGTCGCCCTGCGAGACGATCGTCTCGCCCGGCGCATAGAGGCGCTTCGTCGTGGCGGCGGCGAGAGCGCGGTGCGTCTCGGGCGGCAGCACGCTCAGGAAGTCGACCACGCGGAGCGCCTTGTCGCGCCGCTCGAGCTCGCGCTCGTGGTCGTGCTTCTCCTTCTCCTCGGACATGTGATGCATGTGCACCGTCCGGATGGGGAACGGGATGCTGATCCCCGCCCGCTGGAGGGCGTACCAGACGCGATCGCGCACGGCGCCGCCCGTCCGCTCGCGCGCGGCGTAGTCGCTGGTGAAGTAGAAGACGACGTACTCGATCCCGCTGTCGGCGAAGGTCCGCGTCTGGACCCATGGCGGCGGATCGGCGAGCACGCCCGGCGTGCCCGGCAGCGCGGCGAGGATGGCCTCCTGGACGCGACGCGGCGGGACATCGTACGGCGCCTGCACCGAGACCGAGCGGCGCGACACCGTCGACGGCTGGGAGTAGTTGCGGATGGCCGCTCGGGCGAGCACGCCGTTCGGGACGATCACCTCGACGAGATCGCTCGTCATGACGGTCGTCGCGCGCCAGTTGACCTCGGTGACCTGACCGATCTGCCGCTCGTCGCTCTCGAACTGGATCCAGTCGCCGACCTCGAACGGTCGCTGCATCTGCAGCGCGAGCCCGCTCACGAGGTTCCCGAGGGTGTCCTGGAGGGACAGACCGATCACCGCCGTGAGCAGCGCCGACGTCGTGAGCAGCGAGCCGGGCTCCACGCCCACCGCCCGCAGCGTGAGCATCACGACGACGACGTAGACGATGGCCTGCGTCAGATCGCGGAAGATGCGTGGCGGCGCACGGTGCATGCGCCGGCCGAACACGACGTCGACCGTGAGAAGGACGATGCTCCGCCCCGAAGAGGCGAGCATGAAGAAGTAGTAGAGGAAGAGGAAGACGCGGTGGAGGCTGGCGCGGTCGTCGCCGAAGAGCGACAGTCCGCCGAACACCAGCGCGAGCGCGAGGTAGATCGCAGCGATCCGCGCGCGCCCCCGGTCCGGCTTGGGCAGGAAGACGCGCGCGAGGATCAGGAGGACGACCGCCGCCGCGATCGCGGCGATGTCGACCGAGTGATCTGTCGTGCGAGGGCCGAAGAGCGGTTCCACCGTCGGACCGGGGCGATGCTACCACGGGGACGGATCGCCACGCGGCGCCTAACGCCGTCCCGAGCCTAGGAGAGCGCGACGCCCAGGCGACGTCGCAGCATCGCGCTCGTGTCCCCCAGGAAAAAGAGCACGAGCTCGCGCATCTTCTCACGCGGCGAGAGGTCCCCCGGCGCCTGCGGCTCGTACGCGAGCGCCGCGCGAGCGGCCTCGAGATCGCCGCACAGGAGCAGACCGGCACGCGAGGTCGACACGTCGGCGAGCTGCGACCAGCGATAGACGTCGAGCTTGCCCGAGCGGGACATCGAGGTCTCGACCGCATGGGTGATCCGAACGACCGCCTCGCGCGAGAGCTTGTCGGCGATGGGCATGTCGCCCGGCTCGGTCTTCCTCGTGGCGATCCGGGCGGCGGTCGACGCGAGCGCCTTCAGCTCGGAGATCGACGGGCACAGCGCGCGCGCGAGGAGCGGCGGCGTGAGCTCCGCGATGCGCTTGCCCACCATGAACGTGAGCGGCTCGCGCCCGACGCCGCCGAGGGCCTGAGGGTACACGAGGAGCGACGGCGGCTTCGTCGGCGCCGGTGCGAACGCCGGTCCCGGAAGGCGCCGCTGATGGAGCTTCGGGGCCGGTGCACCGAGAACGGCGGCCGCGCGCGCGACCATCTTCGAAATGAAGTCGTGCCCCTTGAGCGCAGGCCCCGGATAGGTGAGGCGCTCCTTCAGCGAGAGCCGTGCGAGCGCGATCTCGATCAGCGCCGGCGCGACGGCGTCGAAGATCTCCGTCAGCTGCGGATCGAGGTCCGGGTGGAGCAGCTCCCGGTATCCGTCGGGACCGAGGTCCATCACGATGCCCTCGATCGGAGGCTGGGGATAGCTGGCGCGCATGCCGGCCGCCGCCGCGTGCTGGATGCCGAGGAACTTCATCGCCGACGCTACGGAGAGCGCGCGATCCCGATTGCCCTGCGCCGCGAGCAGGTCGAAGAGCGCCGGGTACGGGGTCGGGTCCATCGGGTCGCGCAGGATGCGCTCGAGCGTGATCTGGACCGCGCCCTCGGTCTGCCCGGTCTTCGCGAGCAGCTCGCGCAGCATCGTCTGCGTCGTCTCGTCCTCGGGCCGGAGCTGCACCGCGGCCTGGAGGGCCTGGATCGCGAGCGTCTTCGAGCCGATCCGGTCACGGTAGAGGACGCCGAGCTGCTGGTGGAGCGCGTGCTGGAGCTTCACGTCCTCCGCGCCCATCGAGCGGAGGATCATCCGCTTGTACATCTGCTCGAGCCCGGGCCAGTCCTTCGTCTCCGTGAGCATGCTGGCGATGCGCTCGAACGCCTCGAGCGCGGACGGATCGACGTCGAGCGTCTTCTCGAACAGGGAGAGCGCCAGGGCGCGGTCCATGAGCTCGACCTGCGCGATCTGCGCCATCGTGAAGTACGTCTTCGATCGCCGCGTCGGGTCGGCGTCCACCTCGGCGATGGCCCCGAGCACGTCGAACAGCGCGGGCCAGCGAGAGACCTTCTGGTAGAGCGCGAGGAGCTTGTGGAGCAGCGGCAGGTCGCGCGGTCGGAGCGCGCGCGCCTCCTCGTAGACCTCCGCGGCGAGCGCGTCGTCGTTCGCCTTCGAGACGAAGGCCTCGGCCACCTCGATCAAGGCGGCGTACCGCTCGTCGGGGTCCTCGACGCCGCGGGCGAGCTGCCGGCGCAGCGCGAGGGCGGCGACGCGGTTGCCGGAGGCCGCGTGATGCTGCGCGAGCCCCGCCAGCGCACGCTGATCGTCCCCGCGCTCCGACAGGACCTCGTCGTAGAGCGACGCCGCGCGATCCCCCTCGCCGATGAGCACGAGGACGTCCGCGAGCGCGGTGCGGATCTCGGTCGGCAGGCCGTCGGGCTCGTCCGCGACCGCGAGCAGGTGCTCCCTCGCGCTGATGACCTGCGGATCGGCGCGAAGGTCCGACGCCGCCGCCACCAGCGCCTCGCGTGCGCTCGGGTCGTCGCGCCGGATGTCGAACGCCGCGATGGCGGCGGCGAGCGCCCTGTCAGGCTTTCCGAGCGCGAGCGCGATCTCCGTCTGCGCGCGGCGGACGGCGAACACGCGCTCGTAGTCCTTGTCCCGCTCGCCTCCGGCGAGGACGACGTCGCAGAGCGGCTCGGCGTCCGCGTAGCGGCCCTCGGCGAGCAGCGGATTGATCAGCTGGATCGCCGCGCTCTCGTTCGTCGGATCGGCGAGGGCGGCCTGCTCGTAAGCGTGCCGCGCGCCCTCCTCGTCGCCGACCCTCGCGCGGAGCTCCGCGAGCTCGACGAACGCCGCCGCCCGCGCACGCGGCAGCTCGGTCTTGTTCGCACGCTCCTCGAGGTAGCGCTCGGTCCGCTCGGCGTCGTCGGCCGACCGCGCGTCCCACAGGAGCGCGTTCCACGCGGTGGCGTTCGAGGGGTCGGCCGCCACCGCCCGCTCGTAGTGGCGACGCGCCGAGAGAGCGTCGATCGGCACGAGGAGCTGGGCGGCGAGCACGTGCTGCCGCGCCCGCGCGACGGGCTCCTCGATCAGCTCCGAGAGCCGCTCCCGGCAACGGATCGCGAGCTCGACGTCGCTCGTCTTCTCCGCGAGCCGGGCGAGCTCGCCCACCACCGTCTCGTCGTCCGGGAAGAGCCCGGCGAGCCTTCTGTACGTGTCGAGCGCCGACTTCACGTCGCCGAGCTTCGACTCCATCACCTCGCCGAGACGCATGAAGCGCCCGGCGCGCGTCTCGACGTCGGTGTCGGCGATGGCCGCGCGCTCGAGCACGTCCGCCAGCTCCGGCCACATGCGCGCAGCGCGGTAGCAGCGCTCCAGGCTGTCGAGCACGCCGGGCCAGTCGGGGTCGAGCTCGACGACGCGCTGGAGCGTCTTGGCGGCGAGCTCGGGCCGGCGGAACTCCTCCTCCTCGATCTTCGCGAGCCGGAGGAGGATCTGCACGCGCTCGTCCTCGGAGACGTCGGCGTCGGCCTGCCTGCGCAGCACGTCGGCGAGCGCCTTGGGATCCTTCTCCTCGATCGCGAGCGACTCGAGGCCGACGAGCGGCTCCATCATCCTCGGGAACAGACGGCTCGCGTTCTCGTAGTGCTTCTTCGCCTCGACCAGGTTGCGCGTGCGCTCCTCGCGGTAGCGCGACGCCATCAAGAGGTGCATGCGTGCGCGGTCGTCCTTGCGCCGGAAGCTGAGCGCCGCGAGATCCAGCTCGTCGAGCTCGCGCTTCAGGTCGCCGTGCTCGCGCGAGATCGCCGCCTGGACGACGTGCACGAGGGCATGCGTCGAGTCGACGACGCGGATGCGGTCGACCCACTGCCGCGCGAGCTCGGCGTCCGGCAGCTCCTGCGTCAGCCAGCGGACGATCGCCTCCATGTAGAGGAGGGCGCGATTGCCGTCCTTCACGGTCGTCGTCAGCGTGCGCGTCCGTTCGAGCGCCTCCGTCAGGCGGTCCTGCGACCGGAGGAGCGGCTCCATCGCATCGAGCAGATCGTCACATGGATCGTTCTCCCACGCCTCGAGGAACGCGTCGAGCGCCTGCCCCTCGTCACCGAGGTCGTCGCGCATGATCGCGCCGACGTCACGGAGGAGGAGCGCGCGCTGCGCCGGATCGCCCGTCGACTCGAGCCGTGCGAGCAGCACCTCGATCTCCGCCGCCGCCGAGCTCGCCGTGTCCGCGATCTCGAGCCGGAGCGATCCCTCCGAAGGGCTCTGACCGTCTTGCGGCATCCCGAGCCCATGGTAGCCGGGATTTCCGCTGAGCTGGCACCTCTGCCACACCGCGCTCGCCGGCGCGAGGGCTCGCCCGCGGGGCCCGGGGCGCGCGGCCCGTGTTTTTCCGCGGGTGCGAGGATGGCGCGGCCGCTGCATCAGCCGGGACCCGGAGGTCACGATGCGAGCAGGCAGAGCCATCCTCTTCGGGGTCATCGGTGCGGGTGCGATCAGCGTCCTCTCCGCGGCTCTGCGCATCGCCGGCGTGAACCTCGATCTCGAGCTCATCCTCGGGACCATGTTCGGCGGAGCCCCGAGCGCGGCGACCTTCGCGCTCGGCCTGGTGTTCCACCTGCTCATCGGCGGACTCTTCGGCCTCGTCTACGGCTACCTGTTCGAGCGCGTCTGGGATCACGGCGGCGCAGGCACGGGCGTCATCCTGTCGGTGATCCACGCCGCGCTCATCGGCATGGTCATCGGTCTGACACCGCAGTTCCATCCGCTCGTCCCCGAGAAGATCCCCGATCCGGGCCCGTACTTCGCCAACGCCGGCGTCGGCGGCGTCCTCGCCTTCTTCTTGGTGCACGCCGCGTACGGCGCGATCGTCGGCGCCGGCTACGGTCACGTCGCCGCGGAGCGGGAGTGGGCGCCGGCCGGTCGCCTCTAGGAGGACCGCGCCCGCTCCGCTTCGTTCACCGGCTCACCTCGCCTCGCGCCCGACGTGCGCCACGCGCAAGCGGTTGTGGACGTCCTTCACCCCGAGCACGTCGTCGAGGATGTGCTCGGCGAGGCGCTTCGTGCGGCGGTCATCGACCGTGCCCTCGAGCGTGACCTCGCCGTCCTTCACCGTGACCTCGATCTCGCTCGCGTCGATCTCCGGATCGTTCGCCAGTAGCTCGCATACCTCGTCGCGAATGCGCGCGTCCGGGCGGGTCCAGTTCTTGGGCCCCTTGCCGTGGAAGATGCCCCTCACCACCCGGCGCACGAGCTGCCCGGGATGCAGCACGTCGTACCCGAGGTCGCGCAGCATCCCCAGCGTGCTCGGCGCGCCGGGCGCAGCGATCGACTCCTCCTCGATGCGCTCGTCGAGGAGGAACGGCTCCCGCGGGTACTCCTGCCGCTCGGTGGCGTCGCGAGGGCGACCGTAGCCGCGGTCGTAGTCATCGGCCGCCGTCCGCTCGAACGTGCTCGCCGGGTCGTACTCGCGTCCGTAGCCGAGCCCGAAGTCCCGGCCGTAGGCCCGACCCTGGCCGCGCTCCTCGTCGAACGCGTGCTCCGCCACGAACGGCCGCGCCTCCCACCCGCCGAGCGTCGACCACGGCGGCTCTTCCTCGCTCACGGCGCCGTGAGGGACGCGCTCGTTCGCGCCGATCCAGCCGTCGTCGCCGAGGTACTCGAGGTCGCGGTAGCGCTCGCTGTCGTTCAGGTGGCGGAAGCTCGAGCGGTCGTAGTGGCGCATTCTCATCCTCCTCTTCGAGGGGCCGCTGCGCAGCTGCAATGCACGTTCCGCCGGCTGCCCGGCGCCTCACCGACGCCGCCCCGGGATCGGCGATCGATCCCACGCGCGCGCGACCCGCGGCCGCGGGGAGACTCGCCACGCCTGCGACACCCCGGGCCGATCTGCCACAAGCCCGGCCGATCTTTTCCGGCTCGCCCGGCCTTGACGCACGCGCGGCCGAGGCTCAATGTATCCACTGGTGACATCAAAGTGACCACTGGCGACTTCTAAAGTAACCACTGGTCACATTGCAGGAGGAGCCGCCATGGACGAGAACGCAGCGCTCGACGCCTACCTGTTCCATCGCGATCGTCGCGACCCATCCGAGGGCGCGTCCGGAACGCCGGAGCCCGCCTCCGATCCGGGTGAGCCGCTCGAGGTCCGCGCCCGTGACGGAGTCGTGCTCGCCGCCACGGTCCATCGTCGGGCCGGAGCCGGACCGCGCCGGCCGGCGGTGGTGATCGCGTCCGCGACCGGGGTGCGCCGCGCGTACTACGCGACGTTCGCCGCGTTCCTCGCCGCGCGAGGGCACGACGTCGTGACGTTCGACTACCGCGGGATCGGCGGCTCGCGGGACGCGGCCCCGAGGCCGAAGATGCACGACTGGGGCGAGCAGGATCTCGCCGGCGTGGTCGATCACGCCGGCTGGGCGTTCGGGCGGAGCGACGGGACGGTCCGGATCGTCGGCCACAGCGTCGGCGGACAGATCGTTGGCCTCTTGCCGGAGCCCGAGCGCGTCGATCGCCTCGTCGCCGTCGCCGCCCAGAGCGGCGACTACCGCCTGTGGCCGCTGCCCTCGCGCCTCGCGATGGCCGCGCTCTGGTACGGCGTCATCCCCGGCGTCACCCGCGCCGTCGGCTACCTTCCCGGCGCGCTCGGCGTCGGCGAGGACCTGCCGCCCGGGGTCGCGCTCGAGTGGGCCGCGTGGTGCCGGACGCCCGGATACCTCGTCGGAGGCGCCGGCTCTGCGCGGCGCGCTGGCTTCGAGCGGCTGCGCGCGCCGCTGCTGGCGTTCGGCTTCGACGACGACCCGTACGCGCCCGCCGCCGCGGTCGATGCCTTGCTCGCGCTCTACCAGAATGCACAGGTAGAGCGGCGCGACGTGCAGCGCGCCGAGGTCGGGCCGATCGGCCACTTCGGGTTCTTCCGTGATCGCTTCCGCCGTTCCCTGTGGGAGGATGCCGCGCGATTCCTCGCGCAATGACATGGCATCGAAGCGAAAGAGCTATCACCACGGAGACCTCCCTCGCGCGCTCGTGACGGCTGCGGTGCAGATCATCGAGCGTCATGGCCCCGACGCGATCACGCTGCGCGAGGTCGCGTCCGCCGTGGGCGTCACCCACGGCGCTGCGTACCGCCACTTCGAGGACAAGACGGCGCTGCTCGCCGCCGTCGCGGAGCAAGGCTACCGGGCGCTGACCGCGCGCCTCCTCGCGGCATCGGACGGCGACGTCCGCGGCCCGAGGGCGCGCCTCTCGTCGCTCGCCGAGTCGTACGTCGCGTTCGCGATGGAGCACCCGGGGCACTACCGGGTGATGAGCGGACCGCGGCTCAACGAGGAGGGCCGCTTCCCGTCGCTGGAGGACGCGATCAAGGGCGCGTTCGATCTGCTGGTCGCCGAGATCGAGCGCGGGCAGCGCGACGGCGTGTTCCGGCCGGGCATCCCGCGCGATCTCGCGATCGCCTTCTGGGTCAACTGCCACGGCTATGCCGACCTCGTCCTCCATCGACGGATCAAGGTGAAGTCCGCCAAGTCGGCGGTCGAGTACTTCGAGCGGCTTCTCGCGCCGCTCCTCGACGGCATCTCGATCGAGACCATCGAGAGGAGAACATGAAGAACGTCGACGTCTACTTCGACTACGCGAGCCCCGCGTCGTTCATCGCGGCCGAGACGGCCGAGCGGAAGCTGTCGGGGATCCCGCTGCGCTGGCGTCCGATCTACCTGCGCGGCCTGCCGATCTTCGCCGCCGGCCTCCCGTACGATGGTGCGAAGCTCGCCTATCTCGCGCGCGACATCGCCCGCTGCGCCGAGCACGAGCAGGTCCGCCTCGTGCCGCCCGCGCGGTTCCCCGTGGACGGGCTGCATGCCCTGCGCGCCGCCTACGTCGCCGAGGCGCGCGGCGCCTTCGATCGCTACCACCGGACCATGTTCCGCGCGGTCTGGTCGGACGCACGCGACGTCTCGGAGCGCAAGGTGACGGCCGAGATCCTCGCCGAGGTCCTGGGGACGAGCGTGACCGAGGCCGAAGCGGCGATCGCCGAGCCGGCGGTCAAGGCGCGGCTCCGCGAGGAGACGGAGGCGGCGGTCGCGCGCGGTGTGTTCGGCGCTCCGTCCTTCTTCGTCGGTGACGAGCTGTTCTGGGGGCACGACCGCATGGACTACGTACTTCGCGCCGCGTCCGCGTGATCGTCACGCCGCACCCTTGCCGGACGACGGGCGCACCGCCCTGGCGAACGCAGAAGGAGATCGCGCGTTGAGGACCTCGCGCCTGCGCACGCCGGCGCGGCGCGCAAGCAGCACGGCGTAGCGCACGTTGCCGAGCTCCGGCATCGAGTGCGCATCGACGGAGAGCACGAACGAGAGTCCGCGCTCGCGCGCGGCGCGCACCCAGCGGGGCTCGAGGTCGAGTCGGCGGGGGTCGCCGTTGATCTCGATCGCGCCGTGGGACTCGGCGAGGGCATCGAGCACGTCCCCCACGCGGCAAGGGATCGGGGGCCGGCTCCGCACGAGACGTCCGAGCGGATGTCCCCAGATCTTGAACACCGGCCAGCGCATGGCGCGCAGCAGCCGCCGGGTCATCGTCTCTTCGTCCTGCCGGAAGCGCTGGTGGATGCTCGCGATGACCACGTCGAGCCGCTCGAGGATGCGGTCGGGCCAGTCGATCGCGCCGTCGGCGAGGATGTCCGCTTCCGTGCCCTTCAGGATGCGGATCTTCACCCGTTCCTGCACCTCGTCGATCTCGTCCCACTGGCGCCTCAGCCGTTCGACGTCGAGCCCACCCGCGTAGTGCGCCGCCGCGGAGTGATCGGTGATGGTGATGAAGTCCGCTCCACGGGCCTCGGCGGCGCGCGCCATCTGCTCGATGCTGTGACGTCCGTCCGACCACGTCGAATGGCAGTGCGTGAAGCCGCGCACGTCGACCTCGCCGACGAGATCGTCCCAGGTCTCGCCATGCGCGGCAGCGGCGACCTCGCCGAGGCCCTCGCGCAGCTCGGGCGGCACGTACGACAGCCCGAGCGCGCGGTAGAGGGACGGCTCGTCCTCGACGGCCGCGCGCTGGAGAGGGACGCCCCGCTCCTTCGCCCGCGCGAGCAGCTGCTCGACGTGGGCCGGCGCGCCGGTCGCCAGCACGAGCCCGAGCGCGCGCTCTCGCGGCGCGCACGCGACGACGTCGATCCGCGTTCCGTCGGCGAGCCGGAGACGGCACGAGGCGTCGTCCGCGCGCTCGACGGTGCCGACGCGCGGGATGCGCGCGATCTGCGCGATCGCGGACCTCGGGTCGTCGGAGGTGACGAGGAGATCGACGTCCCGGGACAGCTCGATGCCGCGCCGGAGCGTGCCCGCCAGATCGACCGATGCGACGGCCGGCAGGCGCGACAGCTCGGCCTCCAGCGACTCCGCGAGCGCGAGCCCCTCGGCGAGGAGGATCGCCGGAGGCCGCGCGTCGTGCGCCTCGTACTTCCGGATCGCCTCGAGGACCTTCGCCTCCCTCTTCGCCCCGAAGCCCTTCACCGCGCGCAGACGGCCCTCCTCTGCGGCCCGGCGGAGATCGGCGACCGTGGCGATTCCGAGCTCCTCGTGCAAGACGCGCAGCGCGTGGAGCCCGATCCCACCGATCTGCGCGAGCTCGAGCACGCCGGTCGGCAGACCTCTCCGGAGGGACTCGAGCAGCTCCGAGCGGCCGGTCCGGTGGAGCTCCTCGATCTGGCGCGCGAGCGCCGTGCCGATCCCGGGCAGATCGGTCAGCCGCCCTTGCTCCACGAGGACCGCGACCGGCTCGCGCGACGCCTCGAGCGCGCGGGCGCCGCGGACGAACGCCCGCGCCTTGAACCCGCTTGCGCCTTGCAGCTCGAGCAGCTGCGCGATCTCGCGGAGGCAAAGGACGATCGCAGAGCGGTCGAGCACCGTCGCTCTCCTCATGCCGCGCGACGCGCGCGGATCTCGCCGAGCGCGCGCTTCAGACGGCGCACCGCCTCGTCGAGGGACGGCCCGGCCAGAAACGAGAAGCAGAGCCGGAAGGCGAACGGGTCCCGCTCGCCGCCCGGCCGGAACAGGCTGCCTGGGTCGTACGAGACGCCGTACCCGCTCGCGATCGCGAGCGCGCGAGCCTCGTCGACGCCCGACAGGTCGGTCTCGACGAAGATCGCGAACCCGCCCTCGGGCTCCACCCAGCGCACCCACGGCAGCTCTCTCCGGAGCGCGCACGCGAGCCGCGACGCCCGCGAGGCGTACGTCCGGCGCGCCCTCGCGAGACGCTCGTCGAAGTCGCCGAGCCCGAGGTATGCCTCGAGCACCGCCTGCGCCATGCTGCCGGCCTGGAGATCGAGGTCGCGCTTCGCACGCAGCGCAGCGCCGGCGACCTCGCGAGGCGTCACGAGCCAGCCGACCCGCAGGCCCGGCGCAAGCGTCTTCGAGAACGTCCCCACGTGGTAGACGCGGTCCCTCGCGTCGGCGCAGAGCGGCCGATCGACGCGGCCGTCGAAGCGGAGCTCCGTGTACGCTTCGTCCACGATCAGCGGCTTGCCCGACGCCAGGAGCTCGCCGCGGCGGCCCACGCCGATGCCGAGACCACGCGGGTTGCTCGCGCCGGGCACGACGTAGACGCAGGCAGCGTCGGGCGGGATCCCACGCGCCTCCGAGCCGACGGTGCGTGCACCGCGATCGCGGAACAGGTCGAGCGCGCCCGGATACGTCTCGTCCTCGGTGGCGACGGACCGTCCGTCGATGCCGATGAGCTCTGCGGCGATCGCCACGGCCTGCTGCGCGCCGCTCGTGACGATGACGTCCTCCGCGCGGACGCACGCGCCGCGCGCGGCGAGCCGGTCGGCGATCCACCCGCGGAGCCCTTCGCTGCCCTCGGGCCATCCGTACTGGAGCGCGGGACAGCTCGGCCTCCCGATCACCGAGAGGAACGCGTGTGCGAGCTGCTTCCGTGGGAAGAGCTCGTCGGCCGGCAACCCGCCCGCGAGCGAGAGGAGCCCGTCCTTCTTCGCCGAGAGCCGTTGCAGCCGATCGATGCGGTCGTCCACTGCGAACGAGACGCTCGCAAGCGGCGCGCCACGAACATGACCACGGCCGCGTGGCGCGCCGCCCCGAGCTCAGTCGTTCACTTCGGGGTCCACGTGGCGTCGCCCACGCGCTCCTCGCTCCCGTCGATCTTCGCGTAGAGCTCGACGTCGGCCTCCTTGCCGGCCAGATCGGGCCCGAGCGCGTTCGTCGCGGGCTCGGCGCAGGACATCGTGTCTCCCTTGTCGAGCTTCTGGCTTTCGTTCACATCGCCCACGGTGCACACGACGTCGATGGCGTCCTTGCCGTCGGGCTTCACCTTCACGCGGAGCCCTTCGAGCGCGTAGCCCCCCTCCCTCGCCTCGACCAGCTTGATGGTGAACAGGCTGTCGCCGCCCTTGTCGGTGAGCGCCGCGCCGGCCGACTCGACCTCGATCTGTCCGTCGTTGCCCGAGCATCCGGAGGCCGCGACGAGCGCGGCGAGCGTGACGAGAAGGAAACGAAGCTTCATGACGATCTCCTGTGAGAAGTGCGCGACGACGATCGCCGCGCACCTTCACCGTGCAGCGCGAAGGGGCCGCGCGCGACGGACAGGAGCTGACACGAGCTGACGCGGACTACTCCTCCGCTGCGTGCGCCTCGATCGGCTCCGGGGGCGGCGCCGCCGACTTGCGCTCCTCCATCCCGAACAGGCGCCGGAGGAGCCGGCCCGCGTCGTCGAAGAGCGAGTACGCCACCGGGGTGGCGAGCAGCGTCAAGAGCAGCGACAGCGTCTGGCCGCCGACCACGACGCCCGCCGTCGCACGGTTGTACGCCGCCCCGATGCCCTTCGACATCACGAGGGGGATCATGCCCGCGACGAAGGCCAGGGTGGTCATGAGGATCGGGCGAAGCCGGTCCTTGTTCGCGTGCAGGATGGCCTCGTTGCGTGCCATGCCGTGCTCGTAGCGGAGCTGGTTCGTGTGGTCGATCTGGAGGATCGCGTTCTTCTTCACGACGCCGAAGAGAACGAGGATGCCGAGCATCGAGTACAGGTCGATCGCCTGCTTGAAGAGGATGACCGACAAGAACGCGAACGGCAGCGTGAGCGGCAGCGACAGGAGGATCGTGATCGGGTGGAGCCACGACTCGAACTGCGCCGCGAGCACGAGGTACATGATGATGAACGACAGGAGGATCGCGAACATGAAGCTCTTCATGACGCGCCCCATCTCGCGGGTCTGCCCCGTGGGCTCCGCGACGTACTCCGGCGGCAGCTTCTCGTCGGCGGCGATCTTCGCGAGCTGATCGGCGACGCCGCCCTCGCTCACGCCCGGCTTCACGTTCGCCAGGATCATCACGACGCGCTGACGGTTCAGGTGGTTGATGACCGACGGCCCCGTTCCGCGCTTCAGATCGACGACGCTGCGCAGCGGGATCGGACCGAGCCGCATCGACGGCACGGTGATCATCTCGAGCCCCACGGCATCGGCGCGGTACTGCCGCTCCGCGCGGACGCGGACGTCGTACTGTTCCCCCTTCTCCTCGTACGAGGAGACCTTCTCGCCGTCGACCACGAGCCGGAGCGCGGCCGCGGTGTCCATGACGGACACGCCGAGGTCGGCGGCGCGCGGCCGGTCGATGAGCACGCCGATCTCCGGCTTGCCGGAGATGAGGTTCGAGTCGACGTCGACCGCGCCCGGGACCTCGCGGAGCTTCTTCGTGACGTTCGCGGTCACCCGCTCGAGCCTCTTCAGGTCCGGTCCGCGGATCGTGTACTGGATCTTCGCGGTGGAGAAGCCCGCGCCGCCGAAGGCTGCGACCTCCTGCACCGCGATGCGCAGCGACTTGTCCTGCTTGGACACGATCTCGCGGCGCGCCTTGTCCATCAGCTCGATCTGCTTCTCCTTGCGGTCCTCCGGATCGACGAGGCGCACGTAGACGCGACCGAGGTTCTGGGTGCGCGCGTTGTCCTCGCCCACCGTGACGAGCGTGTGCCGCACCTGGGGCCAGGTGCGGAGCTCGCGCGCCATGCGCTCGGCGATGAGCTGCGTCTGCTCGAGGCTGGCGCCCTCGGGCGCGCGCACGCTGATCTCGAAGTGCGCCTCGTCGTTGACCGGAAGGAAGCCCTTGTTCGCCTTGCCGGCCAGCGGAGCGCACGAGCCGAGCGCGAGCGCCGAGGCGACGACGACGACCCAGCGCCGGCGCATGACGAAGCGGAGCACGACCATGTAGACGCGCTCGATCGGACGGTAGAAGAAGTCGACGATGCGCTCGCCGAGCGGCTTCACCATGTCGATCGGGCGTCGCTTCAGCCACTGCGCCGAGAGCATCGGCGTGAGCGAGAAGCTGATCACGAGCGAGATGGCGACCGAGAACGCCATCGTCAGACCGAAGCTCTTGAGGAAGCGCCCCGGGATGCCGCCGAGGAAGGCGACCGGCATGAACACCGCGATGAGCGACAGCGTCGTCGCGAGGACCGCGAGGCCGATCTCCTTCGTCGCCATGACCGCCGCCTCGCGCGGCGACTGGCCCTTCTCGTCGACGAAGCGGAAGATGTTCTCCAGGACGACGATCGCGTCGTCGATGACGATACCGACCGCCAGCGCGAGCGCGAGGAGGGTGATCGTGTTCAGCGTGAAGCCCGCCGCGGCCATCATCGCGAACGTGCCGATGATCGACGTCGGGATCGCGAGCGCCGCGATGATCGTGCTGCGGAAGCTGCCGAGGAAGAGGAAGACGACGAACGCCGCGAAGAACGCGCCGAGGACGAGGTGCTCCTTGACCCCGTCGACGCTCGTGCGGATGACGCGCGAGTCGTCGCGGACGACGTCGATCGCCACGCCCTGCGGGAGGGTCTTCTTCAGGTCCCCGAGGCGCTCGAGCACCTTGTCGACGACCTCGACGGTGTTCGTGCCGGACTGCTTGCGGATCGCGAGGACGACCGAAGGATCGCCGTCGAGCAGCGCGGCGCTCTCGCGCTCGAGCACGCCGTCCTCGACCCGCGCGACGTCCTTGACGCGGATCGGGTGGCCGTCCTGGGTGCGGATGACGAGCTCGCCGATCTCCTCCGGGCGCTGGACGCGGCCCTGGATGCGCAGCGTGAGCTGCTCGGGGCCGGTGTCGACCCGACCGCCCGGCATCTGGAGGTTCTGCGACGCGATCGCGCGCTGCACGTCGACGGCCGTCATGTTCATCGCGCGCAGGCGGATCGGATCGATCCACACGTTCACCTGACGCTTCTGCGCGCCGACGATGGCGACCTGACCGACGCCGTTGACCGTCTCGAACGCCCGGCGCACCCGCTTGTCGGCGAGCTCGCTGATCGACTTCGTGTCCTTCCCCGGCCACTTCAGCGCGAGGTAGATGACCGGCGACGCGTCGGGGTCCATCTTCTGGACCGTCGGGAGCTCGATGCCCTTCGGCAGATCGGGGATCGTGAGCTGGAGACGATCGCGGACCTCCTGCGTCGCGACGTCGGTGTTCTTCTCCAGCACGAAGCGGATGACGACCTGGGAGACGCCCTCGCTGGTGATCGACGTCATCTCGTCGATGCCGCTGATCGTGTTGACCGCCTCCTCGATCTTCTCGGTGATCTCCGTCTCGACGTCCTCGGGCGCCGCGCCCGGCAGGCGCGTCGTGACGACGACGACGGGGATGTCGACGTTCGGGAAGCGGTCGAGACCGAGCTTGCCGTAGCCGGCGATGCCGACGACGGTGATGAAGAGGATGAGGACCGTCGCGAAGATGGGGCGACGGACGCAGACTGCGGCGAGCCACTGCATGGCGCGTGCTCCTCAGTTGACCCGCGCGCCGTCGTGCACGTCGGGGCCCGGCTTGACGACGACGTTCTCGCCCGGCTTCACGCCGACCGCGATTCCGACCTGTCCCTCGGACTCGCCGCCGAGCTGCACGACGCGCTCCTGGACCTGCTTGTCGACCACGACGTAGAGGCGCGCGTCCCCCGCCTCGTTCTTCCGGATCGCGTCGACCGGGACGGCCGGCATGCTCTTCTCGCCGACCTTGAGGTTCGCCAAGGCGAACATGCCCGGGCGCAGGCGCCCGTCGGCGTTCGGGCAGAACGCCTCGATGACGAGATCGCGCGTCGTGGGACGGATGTTCGGCGAGATGAACTTCACCGTGCCGGTGAACTTCTCGTCGCCGAAGGCGCTCACGGTGTAGACCACGGACATCTCGGGCTTGAGCCCGGCGATGTTCTGCTCGGGTACGGTGAGCTCGAGACGGAGCGGATCGGGGTCGTAGAGCGACACGACCCTCGTGCTCGGCTGGACGTACTGGCCGACGTTCACGTAGCGCTCGCCGACGATGCCGCCGAAGGGCGCGCGGATCACCGAGTCGCCGACGATCTTCTGCGCGTTCTGCACCTGCGCCTGCGCCGCCGCGACCTGCCATTGCGTGGTCTGGCACTGGGCGGTCACGCGGTCGTACTCCGCCTGCGAGATCGCGCCGGTGTCCTTCAGCGACTTCACACGCTCGCACTCGCGCTTCGCCTGCTCGAGCTGCGCCTGCGCGAGGTTCGACTGCGCGCTCATCGCCGACGCGGTGATGGCCGCGCCGCGTGCATCGAGCACGGCGAGCGTGTCGCCCTTCTTCACGCGCTGGCCGCGCTCGACGAAGGTCGCGGTCACCTTGCCCGCCGCGTCTGCGGCGACCTCGCTCTCGAGGCTGGCTCGAAGCGTACCGGTGAGGACGAGGTATTCGGGCATCGGCCGCTCGGCGGCCGGTACGGTCGAAACCGAGATGGGCGCTTCTTGCTTGGCGCTCGTCAGCTCGGCCTTGCCCTCCGGCTTCTTGCAGCCGGAGAGCGCGAGCAGGGCGAGGCCGAGGGTGGCTGCGCGGATCGGGAGGGGCACGATGGTCTCTACTTGGATCGGAGGTTGGTCTGCCGCACACATGAGGTGCGAACCCCGCCCCTGAGATGCCGGGATGCTAGCGCGCGTTGCCCCGTTTCTTCACGATCTTGATGTCGAAAATCGCTGCTCGAGGCTCAGCCCGCGGCCTGCCGCGGCCGGGTGGAGCTGTCCTCGGGCAGCGAGCGGGCGGTGCGGTCGCCCTGCTCGTCGTCGTCGCGCGGATCGGCGGCGACCGTGGCCGCCATCGAGCCGATCACCACGGGCAACGCGGCGGCCGACACGAACGCCCGGAGGCGCCCGCGCAGGATCAGCCAGTCCCTCTCCGACACGCGCATGGCTCCGATGTGAGCAAACGGCGGGCCGAGCCCCCGGGACACGCCGTTGCCCGATCCGGGCACCGCTCGGTCAGCGGGACGTCGCCTCGATTTCCGCCGCCGCCCGCTCCGCCGCTTCGAGCGCCCCCTCGAGGTAACCCGTCCAAGAGACAGCGGTTTCCGTCCCCGCGAAGCGGATGCGACCATGGGCTGCGCGAAGCGTCGCGAGCTGCCGCGGCCACTGGATCGGCGGGACCATCGAGACCGGGCATCCCCCGCTCCATCGATCCAGCGACCAGTCCTGGACCACGAGCCCCTCCGGGGAGCCGGCGTCCGCGCCGAAGAGCCGTACGAGCGCATCGAGGATCGCGCGCTCGGTCGGGCGGCTCCGCGCGGCCTCGCCCACGACGAACGCCACGAGGCCGGCCTGCGCGTCGTCGTGCGTGGTGTCGTCGAAGACGACGGCGACCGGGCCGCTCGAGGCGATCGCCTCGCCGGAGAGCCCGGCGTCTCGCCAGAACGGACGAGCGTAGGTCGCGATCACCTTCGTGGTCGCGCCCATCCGGTGTGCCTCGATCAGCTCGCGCTTCGCGGCCGGGAGCGGCGGATCGAAGGCGATCTCTCGCAAGAGCGGGGGCGGGATCGCGAGGATGACTTCGTTCGCGACCACCCTGCCCTTCGCCGTCGTGAGCTCGACGCGCGCGCCGTCGTCCGCGACGGCGGAGACCGCGGCGTCGAGCACGACGCGATCGCCGAGCGCCCCGGCGATGCGGGTGGAGAGCGCGTGCGCCGAGTCGACGAAGCGATCCTGCTGCGCGCCGCCGTCGATCTCCACGAGCCTCATGAGCCCGCCCGCGGCGCGGACATACGCGAGGAACGCGAGGAGCGACAGGTCGCGCGGCTCCGCTCCGAAGACCACGCGCACCACCACGTCGAACGCCGCACGCACGCGCGGCGAGCTCACGGCGCGGAGCTTCCACTCCTCGAGCGTGACCCGATCCCATTCGGCGCCGCGGCCCGAGGCCCATGGATCGTGCGGATCTACCCGCGCGACCATCCGCTCCACGCTCCGGAGCGCGAGCTCGAGCCGCAGGAGATCCAGCAGGCCGAGCCTCGGGATCGGCCCCGCGTACGTGCGGACCCTCGCGTGCGGACCGTCGAGGTCCATCACCTTCCTGCCCCGCGCGAAGGTGGGGAACGTCTCGAGCCCGAGCTCGCGCGCGAGGCGGTTCACGCGCGGCTGCGAGGGCCCGATCCACTGGCCGCCGAGATCGAAGAGCCCGCGGCCGATCGTCCGGGCGAGCGTGCGCCCGCCGACCCGGTCGCGCGCCTCGACGACGACCACGTCACGCCCCCTCGTCGCGAGCAGGCGCGCGGCATGGAGCCCCGAGAGCCCGGCGCCGACCACCACGATGTCCGCTCGCTCACGCATTCAGCCCGCCCCAGCGTACCGCCCCTGGGGATCGCGTGACCCACGAGGAGCCTCGATGATCCGATCTGGCTTGCGTCCTAACTCGTTGATTTTACTACATGCACACGCCTGCCCCGGGGTGGTTCGATGTGTGCATCGTGGTCGCACCCATGAAGCTCTCGCTGAGCGGCGTCGCTGGTCGTCGACTGCGTGAAAGCGTGCGGCGAGCACCAGGCATCGAACGGCGGCGAGATGCAGGGCTGCCAGGCGCAGTGATCGCTCGGGCTCACTCCGCCAGGAACGCCCGCACCCTCGCCCCGAGCGCGCTCGCCTCGCACTCCGCCGTCGGCGCGAGGTGGCCGCACGGACCTTCGAGGACGAAGAGCTCCGCGTTCGCCG
>WBZO01001334.1_pt1 | contig 39274 bp, 41 predicted proteins | sample 5204261 | NCBI WGS metagenome assembly WBZO01 (sample SAMN12412400, study PRJNA552823) | activated sludge metagenome | isolation source: activated sludge from anammox sidestream of wastewater treatment plant... | place: USA: North Carolina | collected 2017-09
TGGTCGTCGATCCGGCCTGCGGGTCGGGCGCGTTCCTCGCGCATGCCCGCGCGCATGCTCGACCGCGCACGGTCGTCGCTTGGGGCTGCGACGTCGACGCGCGCGCGGTGCGCGTCGCGCGGCTCCTCGCGCTCGCCGGCGGCGGCGACCCGCACGCGATCCTCCGCGACGACGGCCTCCGCACGACGAAGCTCCCCCCAGCCGCGGGCGGCGCGGACGTCGTCGCGACGAACCCGCCGTTCGCCGGCCGCGCCGATCCGTCGGGCTTCGAGATCGCGCGCCACGTGCGCACGCCCGAGCGCGACGTGCTCTTCCTCGAGCGCTCGCTCGATCTCCTGCGCCCGGGCGGGCGCCTCGGGATCGTCCTGCCCTACAACAAGGCCGCGGGCGGTGCGTTCGCCGGGATGCGCCGGTGGCTCACGGGCCGCGCGCGGATCGAGACCATCGTCGGCCTCCCGCGCGAGACGTTCATGCCCCACACCTCGCAGCGTTGCTTCGTGCTCTTCGCGCGGAAGCGTGGCGCTCGCGAGAGGCCCGATCCGCGCGAGGAGATCACCTTCGTCCTCAGCGAGCGCGCCGGCAAGGACGCGGCGGGCGATCCGACGCCCGAGGGCCACGACCTCGACGACGTCGCGTGCGGCCGCGCCCGATCCGCGGTGCGCACGCTCGGCGAGCTCGGGCCCGACCTCGTCCTCGCGCCCGAGAGGCACATCGTGGCCGCCGCGGGCGAAGGGGAGGGCACGCCGCTCGGCGAGCTGGTGCTCGAACGCACCGAGCGCTTCGACCCGAAGAAGCTCTCGGGCCGCGCCGTCGTCGTCGACACGACGCACGCGAAGGACGGCGTGCTCGACCTCGCGACCGCGCGGCGATCGACCGACGCCCCGAAGAGCGGGAAGAAGCGCGCGCGTCCGGGCGATCTCATCGTCTCGCGCCTGCGGCCGTACCTCCGCCAGGTCGCGCTCGTCGCCGAGGACGTCGAGGACCTCGCCGTCTCCACCGAGTTCTACGTGCTCTCTCCGCGCTCGCCGGACGACGATCTCGCGTACCTCCTTCCCTTCCTCCTCTCGGATCGCGTGCAGGCGCTCCTCGCCTCTGCGCAGGAGGGCGGCCACCACCCGAGGGTGCCTCGCGCGTCGCTCTTCTCCATCCGCGTCCCGGACGACGTCGTCCGCGCGAAGAAGAAGAACGGCGCCGCCGTGCGCCGCGCGCTCGAGGACCTCGTTCGCGCCGAGCGCGCGTACCGCGCCGCGCTCGAACGCTGAGTCATCGGCACTCGCGCTCGATCTGCTCCTCGAGCGCGCGGATGTGGTTGTTGACCGGGTCCATCTGCCTCGCACGCTGGACGGCGTGCATGGCCTTGTCGCAGCGGCCGGCCTCCATCGCGGCGCGCGCGGCCCCGATGCGCTCGTCGAGGTCCATGAACAGGTACGGATCGGTGCGGTCGCGCACGTAGACGACGACGCCGCTCGCGACCACGAGCGCGACGCACGCGGCGACGATCGCGCCCTGCGCGCGCTTCGAGTAGACGTAGCCCCGCTGCCACGTCGACGCGATGATCACGCCGCCGAGCGCGCCGCCGAGGTGGGCGGCGTTGTCGACCTGCACCATGCCGCCCTGCACGTTCTTGGCGAACCCGAGGAGGAAGAGGACGGCGAGCCACGTCCCCATCTGGCGCGCGAGCGGCCCGCGCCATCCCTGCGTCCGGACGCCGAGCACGAGGATCGCGCCGATGAGCCCGCAGATGCTGCCCGAAGCGCCGACGCTGAGCGACGGGCCGAAGAAGCGCCCCGCGATGGCGCTGAACGCGCTGCCGACGATCCCGGCCCCGAGGTACAGCGGCAGGAAGCGCGCACGCCCGATCGCGCGCTCGAGGAACGGCCCGACCTGGAAGAGGACGAGCATGTTGAACGCGAGGTGGAGCGCCGAGCCGTGGAGGAAGCACGAGGTGACGAGCGTCTCGAGCCGATTGTCCGCGATCGTGAACGTCGAGTGGTTCGCGCCGAGCCAGTGGAGGACGGCGGACCAGACGTTGGCGTCCCTCCCGGTCCCGCCTCCGAAGGCGAAGCGGAAGTGGCCGGCGAGGAAGACCTGCGCCGCGAAGACGCCGACGTTGGTCGCGATGAGCGCACCGGTGACGGGCGCGTTCGCGAGCCCTTTCTCCTCGGCGGCTTCGGTCGTCGTCGCGGCTGTCACGGCTCTCCCGCCTATCTACGCACGAGTCAAGCAAGTTGCCAGACTCGCTGATCGTTTGGCCGCTCGCGTTCGGCCCTGATACCGGAAAATGGAATGGATCACCTCGTCCGTGCGACCTTGCTGGTGCGCCGTATCGCGCGCGCCGGCTACGGAATCGCGCTGACGTGCGGTCTCGCCGTGTACGTGGTGCTCGGGGGGGCGACCGCACCCGTCGCGCCGCTCCCGATCGCCGCAGGCGTCCTCTGGCTGTTCCTCTTGGCGAAGCGCATGCGCTCGAAGCTGCGCATCACCGGCGACGCGCCGTTCCTCCTCGACTTCGAGCTCGGCGCGCTGCTCGCGGTCGGGCTCGATGCGCTCTTGCTCCGCTTCGACGGCACGTTGTCCGGCCGCTTCTCGCCCGCGACGTACGTGCTGGTCGCGCTCGTCGCGTCGTTCGGTCGTCCGATCGCGGGCATCGCGGTCGTCGGCTGGGTCGTCGCCCTCGACGCGACCATCCGTCACAAGACGCTCGGCGAGACGAGCTACGAGGCGCTCGCGACGCAGGCCGGCTTCGCCTGCGCCTTCGCGCTCCTCAACCTGCTGCTCCTCCGGGCGGAGGTCGCGCGCATCCGTCTGACCGCGCGGGGGCGCGTCGAGCGCGAGATCGAGCGCCTCCGTCAGGACGCGCGGAGCTACCGCCTGCTCGGCGCCGGCGACGCTGCGGCCACGAAAGAGGACACCGAGGAGCGACTCACGCGTTCGAGCGTCGAGGAGATCCACCAGTCGGTGCACTACGCGCTCGAGCTCCTGCGCCGCTCGCTCGACCTGCACACCGCCGTCTTGCTCTGGCGCACCGACTCGGGCACGCACCTTCGCATCAGCGAGCTCTCGACGGCGTCCGACGAGATCCACGACGCGCCCTTCTCGATCGGCGACGGCGTGCTCGCCGCGGTCATCGCGAAGAAGGAGGCGGTGCTCCTCGAGAACCTGCGGCCTTCGTACAAGGTGCCGTACTACGCGGCCTCGTGCCCGGTGCGCGCTCTCGCGGCGATCCCGGTGGTCGACGACGGCATCGTGCGCGGCGTCCTCGCGCTCGATCGCGTCGAGAACCGGCCGTTCACCCCGCACGAGCACGAGCTCGCGTCGCAGGCGGCACGCTACTGCCTCCGCGCGATCCAGAACGAGCGCGTGTTCGTGCAGCTCGAGCGCGCGAAGGTCGAGCAGGGCAAGCTCTATCGCGCCGCGCAGGCGCTCGGCGCGGCCCTCAGCGAGAAGGACGTCGTCGAGGCCGGCGTCCGCGCGGCCCGGGAGATCGCGAGCTTCGACCTCGCCGCGGTCACCATCTGGGACGAGGCGACGCGGATGCACGAGGTCTGCGCCGCTCGCAGCGAGGGCGGCGAGATCGACGACCTGGTGGGTCAGCGCTTCAAGCACAACACCGGCCTCGTCTCGATGGTCGTGACCAACCGATTCCCCCTCCCGTACAAGGGCGAGCACGACCCGGCCCACCAGGTGGTGCTCACGAAACGGCTGGCGTGGCCGAATATTCCCAGTCTCCTCGTGCTTCCGCTGCTCCACCACGGACGCGTCCTCGGCACGCTGATCCTCGGGGCCCGCCGCCGGCACGCGTTCGGCGACACCGTGCGTCCGACCCTCGAGGTCCTCGCTTCCCATCTCGCGGTGTCGCTCTCGAACGCACGCATGGTCCACAAGCTCGAGACCATGGCGACGACCGACGGCCTCACCGGCCTGCTCAACAAGCGCGCGATGCTCGATGCCGCCGCGCAGAAGATCGCCGCCGCGCACCGCTTCGGACGCAAGCTCTCGGTGCTGGTGACGGACATCGACTTCTTCAAGAAGGTGAACGACACCTACGGCCATGACGTCGGTGACGTCGTCATCAAGGGCCTCGGCGCGATCCTCGAGCGGACCAAGCGGACGACCGACGTGGTGGCGCGCTTCGGCGGCGAGGAGTTCGTCGTCCTCTGCGAGCAGACCGACGAGTCGGGCGCGCAGCAGCTCGGCGAGCGCATCCGCGAGGAGCTCGCCAAGACGGTGTTCCACACCCCGAACGGCCCGCTCTCCGTCACGTGCTCGGTCGGCTGCGCGACGTTCCCGGAGGCCGGCGAGAAGTGGGACGACATCTTCAAGTCGGCCGACGAGGCGCTCTACGCGTCGAAGCGCGGAGGCCGCAACCGCGTGACCGTGTGGGCCCCCGCATCGACGTCGCGCATCAAGGTCGGCTGACCGCTACCATCGGGCTCGATGGCCTACCGGACGTCGGCGCGAAAGAGCCCGAACGACACCGCCGTGTCCTGCAAGTCGTGCGCGGCGCTCGTGTCGATCTCGCTCGAGGACGGCCGCCACGAGACCTTCCGCTGCACGCGCTGCGACCTCGAGCAGCCGGTGCTGCGAGACGCGGGCGACCTGGCGCTCGCGAGCATCGCGGTCGTCGACGTGCGCCCTGGCTCGTACGAGCAGCTCTCGGCGCTGCTCGCGGAGCTCGGCGCTCCGGGTACGACGGCCGCGGTCGTTCTGCGCTGCGACGGGCTCCTCTGCGATCTCGGTCTGTCGATCAACAGCGGCACCGTGATGGGCCTCGACATGGTCGTGGGCTCGGCCGGGCTGCCTCCGATGCGTCTCGTCCCCGAGGGCGACGAGCACGCATACCAGAAGGAGCGCGGGATCCTGCGCGAGGTGCAGACCGGCGATGCGGCGTTCGACGACCACGTCTACATCGAGTCCGCCGCGAGCGACGCGGACGTCCTCACGTTCTTCGCGTCGCCCGCCGTCCGCGCCGCGGCCGTACAGCTCCTCCGGTCCGCGGGCTCGGTCAAGATCGACGACACGGGCGTCTCCGTCTACGTGCCGAAGGACGCGCGCGCCTTCGACCCGGACGCGATCCGCGGGCGGCTCGCGCTGTTGCGCGTGCTCGCCGGGGCGCCGCGGCCGCTCGTCCCCGAGCACGTCCCGGTCCCGCCGATCGTCTCGCTCACGAAGACGCTGACCTATCTCCTCGCGCCGGTCGCGGTCCTCGTCGTGTTCATCGGCGTCGCGCGGTACATGACGCTGACCGCGCGGCCCCTGATCGTCGGGATCGCGATGGGCGTCGTGCTCGCGGCGCTGCTCGCGCCGGTCTACACGCTGCTCCTGCGCGGCCGCTCCACCTCGCATACCGACATCCTCGTCTGCCGCTTCATCGCGTTCCTCTTCCTCCCCGTGCTCTCGTTCGGCGTTCTGCTCGTCTGGAACGGCGCGATGGATCGTTCGCCCGAACGAGTCGTCGAGATGCCGGTCGTCTCGATCTCCGTGGACAACGAGGACGACGCCCTCTTCCACGTCGACACGGTGGACGATCGGGAAGAGAGGCACAGCTACTCGTTCCGCGACGCGAACCTGAGGGTGGGCACGAGCAAGGTGCGCGCGCGCTGGCGCTCGGGCGCGCTCGGGTGGCGCTGGGAGAGCGGCGACGCGATCGCGTTCGAGTGACCGGCGGTCAGCGGCTCCGCAGGCTCACGGGGTCGACGGCGAGCTCGAGGTCTGCGCGGTCGCCGCCCTCGTCCCAGTCGTCGACGTCGATCATGCGCATCGACGACGGGCCGCTCATCGACCCGCGGGCCGCCGTATCGACGACCCTCCTCGTCGCGGAGCGGAGCTGGCGTACGCCCGCGAGGGCGACCTGCTCCTGGAAGCGGAGCGCGATCGGCGAGCACGCGTTCACGAGGTTCGCGAACGCAGCGGCCTTCACCTCGAGCGCGGTCGTGTCCGCTGCGGCGATCACCGTCGCCGACCGCGGCGCGCGATCGAGCAGCGCGAGCTGCCCGACGAGCGCGCCCGGGCCGAGGGTCGCGAGCGCGCCCTTGCTCGTCTGCCGCGTGACGGAGACGCTGCCAGAGGCGATGAGGAAGCACGCGTCGCCTTCGGCTCCCTCGCGGACGAGGACGCTGCCGGAGGGGAACGAGCGCAGGGTCGAGACGTAGGCGAGCAGCTCGAGGTCTTCCTCCGCGTACGCGGCGAGCGCCGGGATCGACCGGAGCTGGGCGGCCGTGAGCGAGCGCGCCGACGACCGCGCGCCGCCACCGGAAGGAGTCGTCGAGGCGCTGCCCGCGCCGTCGCTCAGCTTCTCGCCCGCGTCGCGCAGGCGCCGGGCCACATCGAACAGGACGTTGCGCAGGATCGCCGCGGCGACCCGCGGAGCGCTCCGCTCGAGGCCCCTCAGCGCGGCGCGCGTGAACGTGAGCACGGTCGCGCCGCCCGGCGTCGAGACGGTCGCCGAGCGCGGCTCCGCGTCGATGAACGCCATCTCGCCGACCACCTCGCCCGGACCGAGGCGCGCCACCTCCTCCTCCGTGCCGGCCGACGTCCGCGCGCGGGCGACGAGCTGACCTTCGAGCACGATCATGAGCGCGTCACCGCGGTCACCCTCGCGGAAGAGGACGTCGCCGGGGCTGCCGCGCTGGGCACGGAGGACGGCGAGGACGGCGTCGCACTCCTCGTCCGGGAGGCCGGCGAACGCGCGCACCCTGCGGATGATCTCGCGTTTCTCTGCGCTCACGAGCCCGAGGATACACGTCCGGGGCGCCTTTACAGGGCGCCGCGTCATGGTCATGATCGGGGGTCATGAGCGACGACAAGCCGAATCCGGTCGACGACCTCAAGCAGGGCCTCGGCCTCCTCTTCCGCGCCGCGAAGGGCGCCGTCGAGAAGATCCCGACGGACAAGGTGGAGGACGTCGCGAAGGACGCGGCCAAGGAGGTCGCTCGCGCGTTCGAGAGCCTCGGTCACGAGGTCGAGAAGGTCATCCACCCGAACAAGAAGCCCGCGTCTTCGCCGCCCCCGCCCGAGGCGAGCGCCCAGCCCGCTCAGCCGCCCGCGCCCCCGCCGGCTCCGGAGGGCGAGCAGAAGCGGATCGACGACGCGTACGCGCCCGAGCCGCCTCCGAGGAAGTAGCCGCCTCTAGAACTCGCGGCCCTGCGAGCAGATGTTCTCCGGGCTCTGCGCATAGTGCTCGCGCGCGAACTCGGTGAGCGTCGGCACGTCGACGCACTGTGCCTTGTAGGTCCAGCCCCAGGCCGCGGCCGCGACAGGCACGTCGAGGTCCGGCGCAGGGGCGAGGATCACGCGCGTGCGGACGTCCGGCGCGCAGAGCGGATCGGCGGGCATCGACTCGCGGATCTTCCTCAGCTCGTCGACGACCGCCGGACAGGACTGGTCGCACTTGTAGAGGAGGACCACCGCGCCATGCTCCATGCTGTGGACGAGGTAGCCCCACGGGACGGGCGCGCCGTACTCGCGGAACGCGGCCCAGATCGGGTAGTGGTCGCCGCTCGAGGGGGGATTCGAGTTGAAGGTGAGGGGCGTGCCTTCGGGCACGTGGTTCGCGCCGAGGATGTCGGGCGTCTCGATCGTCACCGGGCACGACGCGTCCGGATGGTAGGGCGCGTCGAGGCGCACCCGGTCCCGCACGCTGCCGTCGCTCGAGGCCATCCCGGGATCGCCGGCGTCCTCCGAGCCGCCGCACCCCGCGGCGAACGCGGCCGGAACCGAGAGCGCACCGAGCGCGACCATCAAGAAACGCGCGAGCTTCACGGCCCGGCACGATACTCTCGCTTCGCGTGACGAGCGAGGCACCAAAGCCCGGATCGCGCTTCCGCGGGCCGATCCCGTCGACGATGCACCCTCGCGGGCTCATCGCGCCGCCCCTGCCGAAGGACGCGCCGCGGTGGCAGCGCGCGTTGCGGGCGCTCGTCCGTCTGGCGCAGGGCCTCTACTTCCACGACGCGTTCCGCGTCGCGCCGGCGATGGCCTTCCACTTCTTCTTGAGCCTGTTGCCGCTGCTCGTGTTCGGCGGGTGGGTGATCGCCGCCCTCGTGCGCCAGCGCGGGGCCGACACGATCCTCGATCCCTTCCTGTCGAGCTTGCCGGCAGGGACGGAGATCCTCGTGGAGCGCGAGGCCCATCGCCTCGCGGGCGCCGATCGGCTCGGCCCTCTCGCGGCGCTCGGCTTCTTGTGGATCGCCTCCGGCGGAACGCACGGGCTCATGGATGCGGTCGAGGCCGTCGTCGGCGCGCCCCGACGGCCGTGGTGGAAGCAGCGTCTGCTCGCGCTCGTGTGGGTCTTCGCGGCGATCGCGGCGGTCGCTCTGGCGTCCTTCGCGGTCATCAAGTGGGACGACACCTTCCATGACGACCGGACGACGAGCGCGGCCGTTGCGCCCGCGCTCCCACCCGTGCCGTCGAGCACGGCCGGTGGGACGCCGCGATCGCACAGCTCTGCGCCGCGCGTGCGCCGCACCATGCGCATGCTCGAGAGCGAGGGAGAGCGCGCGCTCGCGCTCATTTTCTCGCTAGCTGGAGCGATCGCCGGGCTTGCTGGCTTCTACCGGCTTTCGGTAAGTCATGTGAGGCGAGTGAAGCGGCGCGTCTTCCCCGGCGCGGCGCTCGCGGTGGGCCTGTGGCTCGTCATCTCGTGGGGCTTCGGCCTCTACGTGCGGACGCTCACGGACTACGCCGTCTTCTACGGAAGCCTCGCGGCCGTTGCGGTGTTGCTCGTGTGGCTCTGGCTCGCCAGTCTCGCGATCCTCGTCGGAGCGGAGCTCAACGCGCAGCTCGAAGGGCTGCGCGACGTGAGCGAGTGAGAGATCCCCGAGCACCGCACACACTGGATCACGACGGCGCCACGACACGATCTCGGTGTCGTGGTGCGCGCGAGATCCGGCGTCGTGCTGCGTGTGATGCACACACGGTAAGCCTATTTTTCCGAGGTTAAATCGACGTCGTGGCAGTGCACGAACTCTCTCGATCGTGCATCCTATTGGTACGCGGGAGGCAGCTCGTGGCTGCCGGTAGTTCCCTGCAATCGGACATGACGAACACGCTACGACGCGCGCTCTTCGCCAAGCCCACCACCGCTCTCGCCTCGATGCTCGTTCTCCTCGGAGCGGGCTGCGTGAAGCGACAGCAGACCCCCGACGATCGCATGCTACGCGCCGTCGAGCAGGAAGCTTCCTCGGGCGTCGTCGCGATCGCGACGACGATGGCCGATGCGCCCTCGCACATCACGCTCTGCAGCGGCGCGCTGGTCGCGCCGAACCTCGTCCTCACCGCGCGTCACTGCGTCTCTCGCGCGGTGACCGCGACGCCGTCGTGCGATGCGCGCGGCCGCTCGCACAACGGCGATCACCTCGCCGAGGACGTCGACCCGCAGTCGATTGCGATCTACACGGGCTCGCACGTGCGTCCCGACGTCGACGTCCCGGTCGCGCGCGCGGTGCGCACGCTCCACCCGACGGGCCAGGTGCTCTGCGACTCGGACGTCGCGTTCCTCGTGCTCGATCGCGCGATCCCGAACGCGACGATCCTCTCGATGCGCCTCCACGCACCCGTCGAGACCGGCGACACGGTGGTGCCCGTCGGCTTCGGCGGCGGACCGCTCAACGTCGTCGGCCACAAGGTCGCGCGCTCGAAGAGCACGGTGCTCTCCACGGGTCCGAGCGCGAACGCCGCGACCGGCGCCGTCCTCGGCCCGCGCGAGTTCGAGGTCGATCGCGCGACGTGCCGCGGCGACTCGGGCGGCCCGGCCATCGACGTGATGACCGGCGAGATCGTCGGCGTCGTCTCGCGCGGCGGCAGCTGCACCGCGACCGGCAACCACGTCTACACGCGCGTCGACGCGTACAAGCGCCTCGCCGGCGCCGCCTTCTCCGCCGCGGAGAAGGAGTGGAACGTCGCCGCCCGCGAAGCCGCGCGCGAGCAGCACGATCGCAAGGACTGATACTCCCTAGGGCGGTTGACCCGGTCGCGCGCCTCGCCGAGGCTCGATCGCGATGGGGCGGGGGCTCGATCCGTCTTCGGGGTTCCAGGCACGAAGCTTCGTGCATCGCACGGATCGCGGAGAGCTGACGCTCTCCGTGCCGGCGCCGACCGTCTTCGTCTTCGACTACCACGGCTTCACCGACGAGAGCTTCATGCGCTTCGTCGAGGAGACGTGGGAGCGCGAGTTCGGAGCGGCTCCCAAGCGCAGCGTGCAGGTGTTCGCCGACACGGCGGGCCAGAGCGGCTACACCGCGAGCTTCCGCACCCGGATGATGGAGTGGTCGAAGCGGATGGTCGAACAGACCGACGAGTACGTGCTGCTCGTCAAGTCACGGTGGGTCGCGATGGGGATCGCGATCGTCCGCTCGACGATCGGCCTGCCTGCACCGCACGTCGAGGTGACGACGGACGGCGGCGTCTTCCGCAAGAAGCTCGACGCCGCCGTCCAGCGCTCGCTCAGTTCCCGTGACCGCAGCCCCGCGTCAGCTTCGCGCGGATGAACGCGTCGATCTGCGTCCAGCTCTGGAGATGGTTCTCGTGACCGTTTACGTGATGCCCCATCGCGGACAGATAGCCCAGGGTGACGCTCGGCGCGTTCGGGTAATACGTCGGCTCCGGGCCCATGTACGCGGAGGGCTGGAGCGCGTCGTGGTCGCCGTTCTGGACGAGCACCGGCACGGTGACCTGCGTGCTCCGCGTGAGGTTGGCGTTGAGCCCGTAGTAGAAGAGGTCGAGGAACTGGGCGCGTGCCTGCACCGCGGGCCCGAGGTGTGCGTACTCGTAGTCGACGAGCTGCGGATCCATCTGGGGCACGTGGTAGAAGACGCCGATCCAGAACCCTTGCGAGAACGTCGTCGCGGGAATGTACGGCGTCGTCAGCATCGCGAGGATGTCCGCCGGGTTGAACGGCAGCGGATGCGGCGCGTGCATGAAGGCCGTCGTCACGAGCGCGTCGGGATCGTGGTACGTGCCGGTCGTGTAGATCGAGGTGAGCGATCCGTTCGAGTGGCCGACGAGCGCGATGCGCTGGTGCAGGCGCCCGGTCGGGTTCCTCGGCGTGCGCAGGCTCGCGAGGACCTGGTGCAGTGCGCTCGCCGTCTCCGGGAGCGTGACGAAGTCGCCGTCGGGCTGGCTGCTCTCCCCGGTGCCGAGCTGATCGATCGCGAGCACGTCGTAGTCGTGCTCCGCCATGTAGCGCGCGTACGAGTAGTCGACGCCGTTGATCTCTGGCAGGTCCCAGTAAAGGTGGTAGTGCGTCGCGCCGTGCACGAGCACCTGGAGGACGCGCTCACGCGGCGGTCCCTGGTGATGGTAGTAGCCGGTGATCTGGTACGTGTGCCCGTCCGAGAGCCGTACCGGGAAGGTGAGCTTGTCGACCTGGACGCCCGCATCCGCGCGGGCCTCCACGGGCGCGGACGCGGCGAGCATCGCCGTGGCGAAGACAACGAAGGACGCGAGACAGGAGCGGCGCGACTTGGACATGGAGCCTCCTCGTTCACGTAGTCCCTCGCTGCAGCGTCGTCGGCGGCGGCATGCGGGGCGGACTACTGCTAGAGTGACAGATTAGCGCAAAAGGGGTAAAGCGGTGAATCCGCCCAAGGGGGTATTGGAGGCAGCGATCGAAGGGTCGGGCACGGCGCTGTTCGCGGTCGCCCCCGACGGGGAGATCCTCTGGCACGCTGGCCGGTTCGCCTCCGACTGGGAGGTCCCTCCGGAGGTACTCGAGCGGGGCAAGCTCTCGCACCTCCTCGACTTCCTGCGTGCGCGCGGGAGCGAAGGCGACCTGACGCTGGCCGCGTTGCTCGGCTCGGAGCATCCGCCCCAGGGCGGAGAGATCATGGCGTCGTCCGGCCGGCCCTTCACGTATCGCTGGGTGGACGTCGACGGCGACCGCGGCCGCGCGTGGACCTTCCTCGACGCCTCCGAGCGACGTCATCTCACCGCCGCGCTGCGCGACGCCGGCGACCTGTTGCAGGTCATCGAGGCGCACCTCGACGGCGTCATCCTCGAGGTCGACGCCGACGCCTGCGTGGTGGCGAAATGGTCGACGAACGACGCGCTGTGCGACGAGGACGATGCGCCGATCCAGGGCCGCTCGTTCGTCGATCTGGTGGGCGGCTCGGCCGGCGAGAAGGTCGATGCGCTCGTGCGCGGCGTGCTCGCCACCGGAGAGGCGTCCACCGTCGAGTACGCGCTCGAGCTGGGAGGCACGCGGCGGGTGTTCGCCGCCGACGCGCGGCTGATGCCGAGCAGCAAGGACGATGCGCCGCGGGTGACGGTGATGTTCCGCGAGGTCACCGAGCGCGCGCGGATGCAGATGCAGCTCCTCCAGAGCGAGCGGCTCGCGTCGTTCGGGCTGCTCGCCGCGGGCGTGGCGCACGAGATCAACAACCCGCTCGCCTATCTCCTCCTCAATCTCGAGCGCATCCAGAAGGGCCTTCAGCAGCTCGCGGCCGGCGCCCCGGGAGACCTCGTGACCGAGCTGCTCGACGGCATCGCGCTCGGCCTCGAGGGAGGGCGGCGCGTCCAGGCCATCGTCAGCGACCTCCGGCGCTTCTCACGTGCGGACGCGGGCGAGGCGAACCTGCCGATCGACGTACGTCGCGTGCTCGACTTCGCGATCGAGATGGCCGGACACGAGGTCCACAAACGCGCGCGCGTCGTCCGCGAGCTCGGCGACGTGCCGCTCGTCCGCGCGAGCGAGAGCCGCCTGATCCAGGTCTTCCTCAACCTGCTGGTGAACGCCGCGCAGGCCATCGCCGACGGCGCGCCGGACGACAACGAGATCCGCGTGGTGACGAAGACCGACGAGAGCGGGCGCGCGGTGATCGAGATCCACGACACGGGCGAGGGCATGACGTCGGCGGTCCTGCAGCACGCGTTCGAGCCGTTCTACACGACGAAGCCCGCGGGGATGGGCACCGGCCTCGGCCTGGCGATCTGCCGCGACATCGCGACGTCGCTCGGCGGCGAGGTCGCGGTCGAGAGCGAGCGAGGACGCGGGACGGTGTTCCGCGTCCTCCTGCCGGCCGCGTGAGTCACTTCTTCTTCGGAGGCTCGAGGCCGAGCTCCTTCATCACGGCCTGCAGATCCTCCCACGCCTGCTTCTTCGCCTCGGCCTGCTGCGCGCTCGGGCGGATCAGGTACGACGGGTGATAGGTCGGCATCACCGGGACCTTGCCCTTGTAGAGCTTCCAGTTGCCGCGGACCTTCGTGATCCCGAGCTTGGTGTTCAGCAGCGTGCCGACGGCCGTGTTGCCGAGCGCGACGATGACCTTCGGATCGATCACCGCGAGCTGCTCGTGCAGGTACGGGATGCACGCCTCGGTCTCCTCCGGCTCGGGGCGGCGATTGCCCGGCGGGCGGCACTTGATGATGTTGCAGACGTAGACGTCCTTCTCGGGATCGAGGCCCATCGCCTGGATCATCTTGTCGAGGAGCTGACCGGCGCGGCCGACGAAGGGCAGGCCCTGCGCGTCCTCGTCGGCGCCCGGCGCCTCACCCACGAACACGAGCTTCGCCTTCGGGTTGCCGCGCGAGAAGACGGTGTTCGTGCGCGTCTTGGCGAGGCCGCACTTCGCGCACGCCTCGACCTCGGCCTTGATCACGTCGAGCGCGCGAGGAGCCTTCGCGGGAGCGGGGGCGGGCTTCGCGGCGGCGGGCGGCTTCGCGGGCGTGGGATCGGGGATGACGATGGGCTCGTGCTTCACAGGCGCGGGAGCCTCCGCGGGCGCGGGCGCGGGTGCGGGTGCGGGCGCTTCTGCCTGAGCGGGGGCGGGGGCGGGGGCGGGCGCTTGCGCGCGGGCGCCTTTCGGACGACGGGGGATGCCCATCGCGCCCGTGTCCTGCTGCACCTCGAGGTACGCGCGGAGCGCGGCCGCGATCTCGCCGAGCTCCCGTCGCGGATCGTTCGCCATCGCGTGCGGACTTAGGTCGTCCGCGCGAGCGGATCAACGATCAGCGCTGGAAGTGGACGCGGAAGGGCTTCGTCGTCCCCGCGATGGGGTTGCCGTCGACGTCGAGCGCGCCGCTGAACTTCTTCCGCATGGCGCACTTCCGTGCTTCGCGGCCGAAGCCGTGGCCGGGATCCTGGACGACGGTGACCGAATCGGGCGATCCATCGGGCTTGAGCTTCACCTGGATCGTCACGTAGGCGTCGTCGATCTGCTCGGCGTCGGCCTCGGCGGGGAAGGGGCAGTCGCTCCAGTCGGTCGAGCCGAGGAGGCCGGCGGCGCGCGATCGATCGAACCGCGGCGCCGGCGGCGCGGGGGCGGTGCCCGTCCCGCCGGGCACGCCGGTCGCGGCCGCCGCGGGGTTCGTGACCGCGGTCTTGCTCGTGCCGTTGCTCGCCGTCTGACCGCCGGCGTACGTGTCGCCCGTGCCCTGCACGATGGTGTCGCGCATGTCGACCACCTCGTTCGGATCGGGATCGGCGGCGAGGACCTTCGCGGCCTCGGCGGCGGCAGGCGGCTGCGGCGGCGCCTCGGGCGGCGGGTTCGCCTCCTTCACCACCGGCCTCGGGTCCTCCGGCGGCTTCTCCTCCTCGGGAGGGGGAGGAGGAGGCTCGGGCTCCTTCTCCTTCTCGACCTCGATCTCGTAGGACGAGAGCTTGTACTGCACGACCTCGCGGAGCGCGCGGTTCCACGCGAAGATCTCGCTGAAGAGCGCGGCGGCGTTGCCCGCGCCGGCGACGCCGGCGTGGAAGACGATCGTGAACGCCACGACGACGGCGACCGGGATGCGAGGGCCCATGTCGAGGACGCCCTCCATCGGATCGCGCGTCAGCGCCGTGGCCGGCCGCGATCCCCCCGCTGCCGCTCCGTTCAGTGTCGTCATGTCGTGAGCCTCGGTGCGAGCAAATTCCCTGCCTATGGGGCAGGGGCGGGAGCTTGTTTCACCGGTGCAACAGGGGATACCCCGAACGCGATCTTCCCGACCTGCGCCTGCTTGAGGAGATCGAGCACGTGGATCACCCGGCCATGGGGGACGGCGGCGTCGGCCTTGATGACCGCACGGAGCTCGGGGTTCTTGTCCCGGGCGGTCTTGGCGAGCGGGAAGATCGCGTCGTCGTTCGGCAGGGTCTTGCCGTCGACCTGCGTGATGCCGTCCGCGCTGAGGACCACGCTGAACACCGTCTGCACGTCCGAGCCCGACGCCGCCTTCGGCAGATCGAGCGGCACGGACTTCGAGACGATGAGCTTCGCGGTCACCATGAAGATGATGAGGAGAACGAGGACGATGTCGACCAGCGGGGTGACGTTGATCCCCGTGATCGCGTCGTCGCTCGCGTCGTTCGCTCCGCCGGCCACGTTCGACTCCTTAATCCGCGTCCTTGGAGGAAGCGCGCGCCGCGCCCGCCTTGCTCGGGCGCTCGCCCTTCGAGGCGGCCGCCTCGATCGCGTGCTCGACGGTGTCGCCGCCGGTGCCCGTCGCCTTCAGGTGGGCGAGCAGGACGTGCGAGAGCGCCTCGGTGTTCGCGAGCGTCGTCTTCACGATGCGCTGGAACGAGTTGAAGGCCGCGACCGCCGGGATCGCGACGAGCAGACCGACCGCCGTCGCGACGAGCGCCTCGGCGATGTTCGCCATGACCGCCTCGGGCGCGACCTGCGCGGCGCCGGTCATCGTCGCGTTCTTCGCCTTTCCGAGCTCGTCGAACGCGCCGACGATGCCGATGACGGTGCCGAGCAGCCCGATGAACGGTGCGTTGTTGCCGAGCGTTCCGAGGAACGCGAGCCGCTTCTCCAGCTTCAGCCTCTGGAGCGCGCTCGCGCCGTCCATCGCCTCCTCGGCGGCCTCGGCGCCCATCCCGGCCTCGACGATGCCCGCGATCACGACGGCGGCCTCGGCGCTGGGCGACGACTCGAGGCGCTTGCGCGCGCCCTCCAGATCGCCGCCGCGGAGCAGGCGCCCCAGATCGCGCATGAGGCCCGCGACGTCGTCGCGCAGCGACCAATAGAGCCATGCCCTCTCGAGCATGATGGCGAGCGAGACGACGCTCAGCAGCAACATCAACCAGAGGACCCAGCTGGCCCCCAGTCCGACCATCGCGCTCTTCACCCGCTCGATCATTCGTCGTCCTCTGTCCTGAGTGACTCACGCGCCCCGTCGACGATCTCGAACACGTTCGAAAGGACCGTGGTTGCGTAGGCCCCCTTGGGTAGCACAAACCGAACCCGTAGGGCGCTTCCTTGTTCCCCGGATTCGTGTGCAGAGTTCATCAGTTCTGCGAATGTGTCCGTGACCCTCAAACGCAGCGCGCGACGCGTGCCCTCTCCGAGCGACCTCGCACGCTTGAGATCGATGCCTTCGATGAACGGCGCGGCGATCCGTTGCTCGAGAGCGAGCGCCTCGCGCTCGGGCTGCCTCATGCGATCGCCCAGGATGGGTCCGGTCGGGCACACCTCCCCCCGGGCCGCGCGTTCACGGTCCGCCTGAACATCCGCACAGACGAAGAGCCCGCCGGTGTCCTCCTTCTTGAGGAGGTCGCCGTCGAGCGGCACGATCCATGACCCGTCCTGCACCCTTTCGTCCAGGACCGCGTTGAAGATCGCAGCCTGCAGCGCGGAGAAGTGGAGGCGCCGGAGCCGCGGATCGCCGGGCGCCCGCTCCTTGCCGGTCAGCCAGGCGCGCGCGCGCTCCACGTTGTCCCCGTGCTTGCCGAACCGCTGCGCGCCGAAGGCGTTGGGGACGCCCTCCCTGGCGATGTGCTCGAACGCCGCGAGCGCGCCGGCCGCGGCGTCGGCCGGAACGTCGCGGACGACGATCTCGAAGCGGTTCCCTCTGAGGTGACCGGTACGGAGCTTGTTGCCGTGGCGCTTCACCTCGAGGATCTCGACGCCGTCGATCGCGAGCGCGCGGATGCGGTCCTCGAGCGTCGGGTCGCGGCCGAGCACGCTGATCCACTGCGTCGTGATCGCGACCTTGTCCTTCAGGCCGGCGACGCCGCACTCGCGCGGGTCGGCCCCGGTGCCCTTCGCGATCGCGCGCACGACGTCGTCGGTGTTCAGGCCGCGCTTCTTGAAGTGGACGTAGACGTGGTCGCCGGCGCCGCACGGCTCGTAGGCGGGGATCTCGTCGACGAGGAAGTCCTCGGGCGCTCGCTTGATCACACCCCGGGGAAGCATCCCGCCTCGGTAGGCGAGGGCCCGTCGGGCGTAAAGGTCACTTTCGATCGATCGCCACGAAGCGCGTGGCGCCGTCGCGCTTCACCTTGAGGAGCAGCGGCTTTCCCTCGGTCTCGCGCGCACGGGCGCGGAGATCGTTCGCCGTGCGCACCGGCTTCTTGTCCGCCTCGATGATGACGTCGCCCGCGCGCAGGATGCCCGACGCCGGGCTGTCCGGCGTGACGCGACGGACGAGCGCGCCGCCGCCCTCGGCGTCGTCGACCACGAGCCCGAGCGATCCCGGTGCAGGCGCGGCGTCGCTCCGCGGGGCGCGCTTCGACGCTCCCTCGTCACCGAGCTTGCCGAGCGTGACGGGGATCGCGACCGTCTCCGAGCCGCGTCGCACCGAGAGCGTCACCTTCGTGCCCGGCGCGCGCCGCGCGATCGCGCGCGAGAGGTCGCGCGCGTGAGCGATCTTGTCCTTGTCGACCTCGACGACCACGTCGCCGCTGCGGAGCCCCGCGTTCGCCCCGGGCCCGCCGGCCTCGACGTCGGCGGCGAGCGCGCCTCGCGTCGAGCCGAGGCCCATCGCCTCGGCGAGCTTCGCGTCGACGTCCTGGATCTGCACGCCGAGCCGTCCGCGCTCGACATGCCCGGTGGAGACGAGCTGCGGGAGCACCTCGCGGATCTCGTCGGCGGGGATGGCGAAGCCGATGCCCTGGCCGCTGGGGACGATCGCGGTGTTCATGCCGATGACCTGCCCGCGCGCATCGAACAGCGGACCGCCGCTGTTTCCCGGGTTGATCGACGCGTCGGTCTGGATGAAGTCGTCGTAGGGGCCCGCGCCGATCGTGCGGCCCTTCGCGCTCACGATGCCGCTCGTGACGGTGTGTCCGAGCCCGAAGGGATTGCCGATCGCCAGGACCGGCTCGCCGACCTGGACCGCCGAGCTCGAGCCGAGCGTCGCGTACGGGAGGTCCTTGGCTCCCACGATCTCCAGCACCGCGACATCGAGCCGCTCGTCGCGCCCCTTCACCTTCGCGTCGAACTCGCGCTCGTCGGCGAGCTTCACGCGCACGCGGTCGGCGTTGTCGACGACGTGCGCGTTCGTGAGCACGTGCCCCTTGTCGTCGAAGACGAAGCCCGAGCCCAGCGCGTGCTGCTTTCGCTGGGGCATCGGGATCCCGGGACCCTCGCGGAAGAAGAAGTCGAACGGCGAGTCGCCCTCCGCAGCCGCGGGCGCCTTGAACGCCTGATCGACGGTGATGTTCACCACCGACGCCTTCACCTTCGCGACCAGCGCGGCCGTATCGACCCCGGAGACCGCAGCAGGGGCGGGCAGGGCCTCCACCGGGCTCGCGTTGGCGGGCGTGGGGCCGAGGTGCAGGGACGCGCCGAGCGCGAGCGCAGCGATACCGGTGAGCACGGCGGGGGCGGTGCGACGAGCGAGTTGCTTCACGCCCACGAGAACAAGGAAGCGCGCCGTCTCTTCCCGCTCGCGCTCGGGGCTCGCGTGGTCCTTGCAGTCGAGCCGGCCATGGCGAGGCGGAAGGCCCGCGAGAGCCCGGTGGCGGTCTACGGCGCGCTCGCCGCGAACGCCGCGATCGCGGTGATCAAGTTCTTCGTCGCGAGCATCTCCGGGAGCTCGGCCATGCTCTCGGAGGCGATCCACTCGACGGTGGACACCGGCAACGAGCTGCTCCTCTTGCTCGGCGTGCACCGCTCGCGGCGTCCGCCGGACCGCGAGCACCCCTACGGCCACGGCAAGGAGCTCTACTTCTGGGGCTTCGTCGTCGCGATGGTCATCTTCGCCGGCGGCGGAGGCATGTCGCTGTACGAGGGCATCACGCGCCTCCACGAGCCGCCGCGCGCGGGCGCGCACCTGGCGTGGAAGCTCGGCGTGCTCGGCGCCGCGCTGCTGTTCGAGGCGACGTCGTTCGCCGTCGCCCTCCGCGCGGTCGAGCAGAAGCCCGGGCGCGGGCTCTTCGCGTCGGTCCGGAAGAGTCGCGATCCGGCCGTGTACACCATCATCGCAGAGGACGCGGCCGCACTCTCCGGCCTCGTCGTGGCCGCGCTCGGCGTGACGCTCGCGCATGCGTTCCGGGCGCCTTGGATCGACGCCGTGGCGTCGGTGATCATCGGCGCGATCCTGTGCTCCGTGGCCGTCGTACTCTCGCTCGCGAGCCGGTCGCTGCTCGTGGGGCGAAGCGGCGAGCTGGAGCTCGTCGAGAGCGTGCAGCGCATCGCCGCGCAGGAGCCGGGCATCCGGCGGGCATCGGCGCCTCTCACGATGCAGCTCGGGCCCGACGACGTCATCGTCGCGCTCGAGATCGAGCCGGAGCCCCACCTGCGTGCGAGCGATCTCGGCGCCGCCATCGAGCGAATCGAGCAGGCGATCAAGCGCGCGCACCCCGTGGTCGGGCGCATCTTCGTCGAAGCACGTTCGTTCGCCGGCACGGGCGGCGCGCACACGTGAGGGATCAGGCGGCGGCCGGAGCGCGGGCCCGTCGTCGGTACGCGCGGGCCACGAGCGTATCGGTCGAGGAGTGAACGACGATCGACAGCGCCGTCGTCACGGCGATGATGTCGAACAGGTCGTAGGCGCGCGGTACGTTCGACCCGAGGACGACGAGCGCGAAGACGAGCGACGCGAACCCCCGCGGACCGAACCAAGCGGCGACGGCGATCTCCGTCGGCGACAGGTCCGACCGCACGAAGGTCGCGCCACGACGAGGACGTCGCTCCGAGCTTCAGCGTCTCGGTGATCACCGACGCGGTGCCGTGCGCGGCGTCGGCGGCCGTCTCGTCGCGCACGCCGAGCACCGTGCCGCCGGCGAACATCGCGATGAACGTGTTGCCGTGCAGGCCCGCCGCGGCGGTGAAGATGACGCTCGCCAGCCCGATGGCGCGGACGGACGCGTAGAGCTCGGTGCTGGCGAAGAAAGGCAGTCGCTCGACCCACGTGAAGAGCCACGGGATGCCGAGGCCGACCGCGAGCCCGATCGCGACCTCGCTCACGAGGGTGCCTGCCGTCGTCGGCGGCCCTCCAGCGATCGCGATGGCGACGATGACCGCTGGGAGCGCGAGCGCATCGTTCAGCCCGCTCTCGATCGTGAGAAGCCTGCGCGCACGCTCGGGGACGCACTCCTCGCTCGTGAGCGACACCGCGAACACCGGATCCGTCGGGGCGAGCGCGGCGGCGACCACGAACGCCTCCGGCCACGAGAGCGAGAGCACGAGATGCCCGAGCAGGGTGACGAGCGCCACCGTGAGCGGCATGGCGACGGCGAGCGCGCGAAACGGCGCGGTCCAGCTCTCCCTTACCTTCGCGAGATCGAGCTCGAGCCCCTCGACGAAGAGGACCGCGACGAGCGCGAGCTCGGCCAGGCGCCGGACGTCGTCGCTGCCGCGCTCGAGGCGCACCCATCCGAGGCCACCGGGGCCGGTGAGCGCGCCGGCAGTGAGCACGAGCACGGCGGTCGAGAGCGCGCTCCGTCGAGCGAACCGTGACACGAGCACGGTGACCAGGAGCGACACGCCGAACGCGAGCATCCGAGCTCGAGGTGCGAGCAACGTGCCTCGCGCGCGTGCTTTGCGTGCACGCGCGCTCGAGGAGATCGCCTTGGCGAACGACTACCGTCCGTCGATCGAGCTCACATGCCGATCTCGTGGGCCATCACGTCGCGCGGGCTGCGGAACGACTGCTGGGGCGAGTAGGAGAGGAAGTTCGACACGCGCGAGGTGTAGAGGCACGCGTAGTCGTCGACCTGCTTGCCGAAGCTCGACTGCTCGTTGCCTTCCTTGAGCAGCGAGCCCCAGTAGGGATGGAACCGGAGGTCGATCCGCCGCTCGAGGGCGGTGACCTCCGCCTCGATCTGCCGGAGCTTGCCGCGGATCCGCTCGACCGCGCGCTTGAAGCGCATGCGCTCGGCCTCGAGCTCGGACGCCGAGACGCCGTTGCCCTTCGATTCGGCCTTGTGCTCGATCTGGCGCGTCAGCTCCTTGATCCGCGCCTGGTAGTAGCGGAGATCGTCCTCGAGCCGCTCTCGCTGCTCGTCGAGGCTCTCGATCGTGGCGAAGTCGTCCTTGCAGGCCTCGTAGGCGTGAATCTCCGTCTCGAGCTCCTGCATGATCATGACCGTGCGCCACGCGCTGTCCTTCTTCGACCGAAGGATGTCGCCGTAGATGTGATCGCCGACGTAGAGGATCTCGTCGCCGGTCACGCCCAGCGCGCGCTCGAGGTCCTGGAGGTTTCCGCCCTCGTAGACCTTCCCGCGCTCGAGAGGCGGGACCGCGGGCTTGAGCGCGTCGCCCTCGCGCTCGTGCAGCGGGCGCTTCTCCGTGAAGAAGACCGGCTTGGTCGCCGCGACAATCACGACGTCGAAGAAGTTCCTCCACGTCGGGTACTCGGTCATCGCGCCGCCGAGCAGATACGTCATCATCTTCTCGGTGTATTCCCTGCGCGAGTTCGTGAGGAGGAAGAGCTTCTTCCCTGCGCTGCGCAGCTTGTGCAGCGCGGGCGCGAGGTTCGGATCCCGATGGACGAAGTGCGGGAGGTTCGACGCGACCTCGTCGAGGATCGTCCCGTCGCGGTGCGCCTCGTCGATGCACTCGCGGATGTCCGTGAAGAGCCGCGCGTAGTCGACCGCGTAGCCCTTCTTCTCCATCGCGTCGACGAGCGCGGCGTAGGTCGCGACCTCGCTGAGCGCGTAGAGCGTGTCGATCCAGTGGTAGCGCGGCGTCGCCGGCCGGATCTTCTTCGAGTGGTAGAGCGCGCGCAGCTCCTCCTTCGTGAGCTCGCGGAAGCCGTGGTAGCCCTTGTGGACGTGCTTGTAGCGGTCCATCTTCAGGACGTGGCCGAAGCGCTTGTCGATGAGTAGGCCGCGCACCGGGAACTGCGTCGAGACCGGTACGGTCTTGATGAAGTCCGGGTAGCCGCGCCCGATGAGCTTCGCGATCGTGGCGCGGATCGACAGGTCGTCCATCGCCGGCTGGTCGTAGATCGCCAGCGTGTAGTCCATGTCGAACCCCACCCAGCTGATCCCGCTCATCTTCAGATTGCGGTTGCAGAAGACGCGATGCGTGCGCGGGATGCCGTGGCCGGTACGCGACGCGAAGTCGTCGAGGGGGAGGAGGAGCTGCTGGGTATGGGGAGGCGCTTCGCTCTGGGCAGACACTTGGAAATGAAAGTGTATCAGGCTTCGAGGGCGGGGAAGCTCTGCCTCAGGAGATCGTCCCCCAGGCCGACGGGTTCTTCTGGAGGAAGCGCCACGTCTTGAGGTTCGCGACGAGATACGCCGCGTGCTCGACGGGGTTGCGTCGCGGCATGCGCAGCATGCGCTTGGCGATGCTGGGCAGCCCGTAGAAGCGCTTGTACGCGCGGTCGAAGCCGTCGCGCAGCTCGGCGGCCGTCATGTCGGTCGGCTCGACGAGCAGCGAGCCGTAGTCGTAGCCGCCCCAGTCGTCGTCGAGGATGCGTCCGGCGCGCGTCATCTCCTCGTGGTAGCGCGTACCGGGATACGGCGCGGGCGTGAACAGCTTCACGAGCGACACGCCGTCGCGCTCGAGACGCTCGATGGTCCGATCGAACACGCGCGCGTCCTGGCCGTCCATGCCGAGCATCATCAGCGCGATGACCTGGACGCCGTGGGCGCGCAGGCGCTTGAAGTCCTCCTCGTAGCGCGACGGGCGGTTGAACCCCTTGCGGAGGCCGTCGAGCACCTCCTGGTCGTCCGACTCGAGCCCGATGGAGAGCGCGACGCACCCCGAGCGGGCGGCGAGATCGAGCAGCTCCTCGTCGCGCGCGATCTCGATCGTGCACTGGCTCGTCCACTTGATCTTCTCGGGGATGAGCCGCCGGAACAGCTCCTTCGCCGCGTCGACGTTCGCGATCGGGTTGTCGTCGAGGAAGAGGAGGTTCTTGCCGCCGAGCGCCTTGATGCGCCGCACGTCCTCGATGACCGCGTCGACGTCGCGCGTACGGTAGCTGCGCTCGTAGAACGACTGCACTGCGCAGTAGGTGCACGGGTGCGGGCACCCGACGCTGAACATCAGCGGCCAGTGGAAGTAGATGCGGTAGAGCGGGCTCTTCTTCCAGCGGTCCCAGCGGATGAGCGCGAGATCCTGATAGTCGACCTTCGAGAAGGTATCGAGGCGCTCCTCGGGCTTCGTGCTGACCGGGCGGGCGCCGAGCGAGCGCGTGCGCGTGCCGCCGAGATCGATGAACCGCTCGGCCTTGTAGACGCCCTCGCTGCGGCCCGCGGCGAGATCGGCGAGGACGCGATGCCAGACCGTCTCGGCCTCGCCGACGACGATCGCGTCGGCATGCGCGAGCGACGCCTCCGCGGGCGCCAGCGAGACCCACTTGCCGCCGAGGACGACCTTGCGCCCGCGCGCGCGGAACGCGTCGGCGAGCTCGTAGGCGCGCTTGATCTGCGGCCCCATCGCGGTGATGCCGACGACGTCGCAGGGCGTGTCGAGGTCGATGTCGTCGACGAGCTCGTCGACGATGCGCACCGACCACTCCTTCGGCGTCAGCGCCTTCAGCGCCGGCAGCGTGAGCCCGCTCGTCCAGTAGCGGGTGGTCTTCACGAGCGTCCCGTTCCGGAGCCGGTGCGTCGGCGATACGAGCAAGAGCGAAGGCACGACTTGTCGGGGGCAGCTATAGCACGCGCCGAAGTGCGCCACGGACCCACGGATCGCCCGCGATCCGTAGGACAGCGCGGTCAGATCGCGCGCCTCCACCGTTCGCGTCGTGAACGGGGAAATCGCGGCCAACCCACCGCTGGACTGCGGGTTGCACTCGAGGCGAGGCATGACCGCGCGCTTCGTCCTCTTCTTCTCTGCCTTCGCGCTGCTCTTCGCCTGTGGCGGCGCGACGATCTCGAACGACGACTCGGGAGGCGACGGACGCGGGAGCAGCTCGCGGTCGTCACCTTCCGGTGACGCCGGCCGGGGCCCCGAAGCGAGCTCGGACTGCGACGAGGGCGCGACCCGAGGGCCGTCCGGCCCGACCGACGGCTGCTACAGCGCGACCGACCACGTCTGCGGCGACTTCGCGAGGCCTCGCGAGTGCATCTCCGGCGCGTTCCGCTGTCCCGCGGGCACCATCTCCGGCACCGAGTGCTGGTGCTTCGGCATGAACCCGCCCGCCGGCGCGTGCAGCTGCACGCCGTCGGGGTGGGCGTGCGCGGAGGCGGATGGGGGCGCGGACGCGGACGCGGACGCCGGACCGTGAGGCTCTACGATTCCGCCGAAATCGAGGATGGCGCCCTTGCCTTTGTTCGATGGGTGTCTAAATAGAGCTTCATCGAAATGGCCAAGGACGCCTTCGCCGCGCTCTCCGATCCCACGCGCCGCGCCATCCTCAAGATGCTGCGCGCGGGCTCGAAGCCGGCAGGGGAGATCGCCGACGCCTTCCACCTCACGAAGCCGACGCTCTCGCATCACTTCCGGGTGCTGCGCGCGGCCGGCCTCGTGCGGGCGGAGCGCCGAGGGACGAGCATCGTCTACACGCTGCAGACGAACGTGCTCGAGGATCTCGCGACCGAGCTCCTCGATCTCGCATCGCCGGCCAGGGCCGCTCGAACGGAGAAGGCACGATGAGCACTCGGCACTGGGATGGTCTCGCGCTCGCCTCGATCGGCGGCGCGGCGGCGGCCTCGGCGGCTCTCTACGGCGAGCTGCCCGAGCGGGTCGCGACGCACTTCGATCTCCACGGCAACCCGAACGGATGGATGTCGCGTCCGTGGGCGGCCTGGTTCCTGCCGGGCTTCGCTCTGCTGCTCTGGGCCGTCGTTCGCTTCGCGCCGCGCGTGCTCCCGTCGTCGGACGAGAAGCGCCTGCGCGGCGGGATCGTCCCGCTCGTCGCCGCGCTGACCGCGGTGTTCATGGCGGCGATCCACATCGTCATCCTCCGCGTCGCGACGTCGCCGGGCATCCCGGTGACGGAGACCGTGTACGTCCTCGCCGGCGTCTTCTTCGTCGCGCTCGGCCTCGTGCTGCCGCGGGTGAAGCGGAACCCCATCATCGGCATCCGCACCGCGTGGACGCTCCGGTCCGACGAGAACTGGGCGCGGACGCAGCGCGTCGGCGGCTACGCCATGGTGATCGCCGGCGTCTTCACCATGGTCGCCGGGGCCTTCGGCGGCGTCGCCGGCGGGATCGTCGCGCTCGCGGCGATGCTCCTCGCCGGGATCGTGCCCGTCGTCTACTCGCTGATGCTCGCGCGGCGCTCGCCGGAGTGAGTGCGGCGATCGCGGCCGATGTCGGCTGGCCGCCCACCAAAATCCGATGGGCGGGGGTGACTCGGGCAGAGTCTCACGTAGTCTGAACGATGATGCGCGTCTCTGCCCGCGGCGTCGTCCATGCCGCCTCCGTGTCCGCGGTCGGCGTCGTCCTCATGCTCGCTGCGTGCAGCAGCTCCGAGCAACCGGGAGGGACCTCGCCCGTTGCGACGCCTCCGTCGCAGCAGCCGGGCGTGACGGGCGGCGAGGGGAACGTCGGCTCGTCGCCGTCTCCGTCCTCGGGCGCGGCGTGCGAGGATCTCGGCCGGCTCGTCGGAACGTCGACCGACGCGAAGCTCGCCTCACCGACGACGCGCTCCGTCGTGCTCCCCCTCGCGAACCGGCCGGTGCCCTCGCGCCTCGCCGTGGTCGGCGTCGGTACCGACGCCGAGCTCGCGGGCAAGACCGTCGCGCTGGGCGCGGGTCAGAACGCGAACTACGAGACGTGCACGCACTGCTTCGTCGTCGCGCTCGGCTGCGGCACCGACTGCAAGTCGGCGGCGTGGTTCTTCCCTCGCTCCGGCACTGCGACGTTCACCGCCGTCCCCACCGCGCAGGGCGAGCCGTTCAAGGGCGTCTTCACCGACGTCGTCCTCGAAGAGGTGAAGTTGGATTTCGAGACGGGCGTCTCGACCAAGGTCGAGGGCGGAGCCTGTCTCCACGTCCAGGAGCTCTCGTTCGACGCGACGGTGCAGTCCACGTTTGCGCCCGGCTCCGTCGACGGGGGAACGAGCGGCAGCCCCGCCGATGGCGGCGATGGCGGTGGCGGAGGCACGGGATCGAGCGGCGGCACCGGCGGCGGCTCCGGGGGCGGCGGCGGGGTGAGCAAGCCCGACCTCGTTCTCTGAAGGGGTCGTCGAGAGGGCCCGGACGGCGATAGGCTCGAGCCAGCGAGGATGCGTCGTCGGCTAGATGTCTTGGCGCTCGCGCTGCTCGCAGCGTCCGCGTGTGCGGCCGAGCCGGAGCCGCTCGGCGAAGCGCTGGTCGTGATCCAGACGGACGTCGCCGTACCTCGTCGCATCAACCGCCTTCGGGTCGAGGTCCTCGGCGCGAGCGGTGCGACGATCGAGACGCGCGAGCTCGTCACGCCCACGGCGGCGGGCTGGCCCGTCAGCTTCAGCGTCGTCCTCCCCGACGGCGCGCCCGAGCAGGACTTCCTCCTCCGGCTGCGCGCCTACCCCGAGGGCCACGAGGTATCGGCCCGCGAGCTCGAGCGCCTCGCGCGCGTGCCTCCACGCAACGTCACCGTCCATGCGTCCATCGACGACGCGTGTCGCGAGCCGCCGGTGCTCCACCTCGGCGAGCCACTGACGCTCCGTCGTGGATCGAGGAGGATCACGCCGCTGCTCCGCGCGCAGGGATGTACCGAGGAGACGATCTCCGGATCGGCGGTGGCGCGGCTCGACATCGCCGAGGCCGGTGACTACCGCATCGAGATCTCTCACGCCGTCCCCGATGCCGCGAACGGCGTGTCCGGCAGCGATACCGCGGTCTCGCTCCGGACCGACTGCAGGTTTCCGACCACGCAGGTCGCATGCGCCGAGTCGATCGGAGGGATCAACCATCTCTCGCGGCTCGAGCGCGTCACGCTCGCGCCGGGAACCTACTTCGTCGTCACCGGAGGAGCCGATCCCGCCCCCGCCGATCTGACGCTCCTCGCCTCGCGGCTCGACGTCTTCCAGCCGGTCCCCGACCCGGACGTGCCTCCGTTCACCTCCGATCCGGCCGCACTCGAGCCTGCGCCGGGGGTGACGATCGATCGGCTCGTCGCGGTGCGGCTTCGCCACGGCGAACGCGGGAGAGTGGAAGTGACGCTGCACGGCGAGTGTTTCGGCACGGCCGTCGACCTCGCCTCGCGGGCATCTTGTGTCGACCGGGCGGGCACGCGCAGCCCGGTGACTCCGGTGGATCCGGGCGGACCGCTCACGCCCGACGTCGCGGCGCCCCCGCCATGGCCTGGTGACGAGCACGCGTCGTGCACCGTTCCCCCGCGCGCCGACGAGGTCTGCGTGCCCTCGGGCGCGTTCGTGCTCGGTGACACGCTCGCGCTCGAAGACCTCGAGCGGCGCTCGCAGCCCGAGCGGATGCGCGTCGTCGAGCCGTTCCTGCTCGACAAGTACGAGATGAGCGTCGGGCGCTTCCGCGAGGCGAAGAGCCGCGGCTTCGTCCCGCCGGACGCGACGCCGCTCGCGAACGACGCGCCCGTGCTCACGCGCGAGAAGAACGGCGGGATGTGCACGTGGAGCGCGTCGCCGCTCGATCGCGAGTCGCTGCCCTTGAACTGCGTGACGTGGGTGACCGCACGCGCGCTGTGCCGCTTCCTCGGAGGCGATCTTCCGACGGAAGATCAATGGGAGTACGCCGCGACGGCGGCGGGCCGTGACGTCGAGGTGCCGTATCCGTGGGGCCGCGATCTCCCGAGCTGCGAGCGCACGGTGTACGCACGAACCGGAGTCGCGCCCGCCGACTGCGCGGCGCTGCCGATCGGGCCGGTGCGCGTCGACGATCCGTTGCTCGTCTCCGGTGACGTCACGCCGCTCGGGATCGTCGCCCTCGCGGGGAACGTCGAGGAGCTGCTCGCGACGCCGTTCGTTCCGTACTCCGATCCGGCATGGCAGCGTGCAGGGCTGCGCGCGCTCCTCGAGGAGGCGGACGCTCCGATGCGTGCAGCGCGTGGCTCCGACTGGGCGGTGGAGGGCCTGTACACGACCTCCTCGACGCGCCGGTTCGAGCCGGTCACCGCGGCCTACGACAACGTGGGGTTCCGCTGCGCGCGGAGGGGCAGATGAGAGCGCCCTCGCCAAGCGTCCTCGCCATCGCGCTCGCGGCGATCGCGTGCGAGCGCGAGCTGCCTCCAGCAGGGCAGATCGTGCTGTACGTCGACACCGACGCCGTCGTGCGCGAGGCGCCCGGCGCCCCGGACGACCCGTCGCGCTTGTCGCCAATGGTCGATCGCGCGCGCTTCGAGGTCCTTCGCGACGGGCAGCCGCTCCCGAACAGTGCGCGTGACGTCCCGATCGACGCGACCACTCTGCGCGATCGCCGACTCTCGTTCGGGATCGTCGCGCCGCCGGGGCTCGCGACGGCGGGCGTACGCGTGCGCCTCTTCCGCGCCGATCGAGTCTTCGGCCCGGAGCCGGATGCGGGGGTCACGCTCGACACGACCGTCGCACTTCCGCCCGTCGGCGAGGACGGGATCCTCGAGGTGAACGTCGTCTTGAAGGCCGACGACTTCGGTCTCCGGGTCGGACCGATCGCCCCCGCGCCGGGACCTCCCGAGCGCTCGCTGGTCGGCACGTGGCGCGGCGGACGTCGCGCTCCGTGCGCGGAAGGAGCGCGACCGGGAGAGGCGTGTGTCCCCGGCGCCTCCTTCTTCTTCGGCAACCCGCAGTTTCGCGGCCGGACGTCGACCAACGACATCTCCGACGAGCGGCTCGTCTTCGTCTCGCCGTTCTTCATCGACGTGAACGAGGTCACCGTCGAGGCGTTCCGCGCGGTTTGGCCGGAGCTCGCAGGGCGCGTCCCCGAGCCGACGACCAGAGACGCCGACCCGTACTGCACGTGGACCTCGGCACCGGAGACCGAGAACGAGCAGCGCGCGCTCGCATGCGTGTCGTGGTTCACCGCGGAGGCGTACTGCAACGCGCTCGGCAAGACGCTCCCGACCGAGGCGCAGTTCGAGCTCGTGACGAGCGGCCTCGGCGAGGAGTGGGCCTTCCCGTGGGGCAACGACGAGCCCGACTGCACGGCGGCGGTGTGGGGCATGGCCGGAATCCCGACCGCGTCGCTCGAGGCGATCCGGCGCGGCGCCGACCAGTGCCGTCAGGTACGCAGCGACGAACCGGGGCCGCTTCCTCCGGGGCGCGGGCTCGGTGATAGGATCTCGGCCAGCGTGCTCAGGAGCGCTGGCGGTGCGGAGGTGCAAGACCTCGGCGGGAACCTCGCCGAGTGGGCCCACGACGTGTGGGCTCGTCCGACCGATCCGTTCTGGAGCGCGGTTCGTCCGATGATCGACCCGCTGAGCACGGTCCCCAACGCGATCGACGGTGACATGCGCGCCGTGCGCGGCGGCGACTGGGCATCGACGGCGCTCACCACCCGCGCTGGGTTCCGCCGGAGGCGTCTGGCCGCCGAGGCGTCCCCGCTCATCGGCTTCCGCTGCGCGCGCCCGGCAGGCTCGCCATGAACACGCTCCCGGACACTCGGTCGAGCGCGACGCTTCGCCTCGCGGCCGGCGAGCTCGTGCTCGACGGTCGCTTCCGCCTCGTGCGGGCGATCGGCGAAGGCGGCATGGGCGTGGTCTGGGAGGCCGTCGAAGTGCCCTCGGGAGAGGCGCGTGCGATCAAGTTCCTCCGCCCCGAGTCCGAGACGGAGGCTGCGCGCCGTCGCTTCATCCGTGAAGCAGAGGTCCTCCGCGGCGTCTCGCATCCGAACCTCGTCGCCACGCACGAGATCGCGGTCGACGACGACGGCACGCTCGCGATCGTCATGGAGCTGCTCCGCGGCGAGTCGCTCGCCGCACGCCTCGCGAGGACCAAGAGCCTCCCGCTCGGACAGACGTGCGCGATCCTCTCGCGCGTCGCGGCGGCCGTGAAGGCGGCGCATGCCAGCGGCGTCATCCATCGCGACCTCAAGCCGGACAACGTCTTCCTCTGCGTCGACGCGGCCGGGCGTACGGACGTGCGCGTGCTCGACTTCGGCGTCGCGAAGAAGATCGAGGCCGTGCCCGACAAGCTCACGGACACCGGGACGCTCGTCGGGACGCCGCACTACATGTCCCCGGAGCAGGCCGCCGGCGAGCGCGACCTCGACGGCAAGACCGACGTCTGGGCGATCGGCGTGATGGCATTCGAGTGCCTCACGGGGCAGATGCCGATCGTCGCGCAGAACTACGGCCAGCTGCTCATGCAGCTCGTCCAGAACAAGCTCCGGAAGCTCGGCTCCGTTCGCCCCGATCTGCCGCCGGACTTCCTCGCCGCCGTGGATGCGGCGCTCGCCGTGCGCGCGAGCCGCTCGGACATCGGAACGCTCGGCGCTGCGCTCGTGATGCGGGCCGATCCGTCGATCGATGCGCCGCCTGTCTCCGGAGCATCGAGCGAGGCGGCGGCGCACACGATGGACATGTCGACGCAGGCCGCGGCGAAGATGCCGGTCACGCCGCGGAGCTTCGCTGCGCCGGCCTCGCCCGCGCCGAGGTCGAAGGGCGCGGTGATCGCGGCGCTCGTCCTCGTGCTCGCGGCCGTCGCCGCGGGCGGCGTCTTCGTCCGCACGCGCCACGCGCCGGAGACCGACGCAGGCGTCGCGAGCGCGACGGTCGCGTCGTCGTTCGTTGCGACGCCGCCGGCGAGCGTCCCGGCGACCGTCTCGGCGGAGCCGCCGGTGACGGCGCCGCCGGTGGCGTCGTCCGTGGCTTCATCGAGCCCGCCGCGCGCCACGTCGACCGCGACGGCGAAGCGGCCGGCGCCGAAGCCGACCGGACGCACGCCGCAGTCGGTCCCCAGCGCGACCGGCGGTCGGCTGCAGGGAGGGGTGGGGGCCGATGTCCCGTTCTGATCGGCTCGTCGTGGCGGCGCTCGCATTCGCCGCGATGCTCGCCGCGACGGGAGCGGAGGCCGCGCCGCACCACGCGCCGGCGCGCCCGCCAGCTCCGGCGCAAGACGAGGCGACGCTTCGCGCTCGCGCCGAGTTCGTCTCGGCGACCGATCACGTCAAGAACGCGCGCTGGGGTGAGGCGCTCGCCGCCTTCGAGCGATCGGCCGAGCTCCGCCCGCATGCGCTCACCACGTTCAACATCGGCGCGTGCGAGCGTGCGCTCGGACGCTACACGCGCGCACGCGCGACGCTCGTGCAGGCGCTCGCGGCGAACGACACGGCGGGCGGGCGCGAGCTCGCGGCGAGCTTCGTCGTCGATGCGAAGAAGTGGATCGACGACATCGATCGCGTCCTCGTGCATGCCACGATCGTCATGCGTCCGGCGGACGCCACGCTCCTCCTCGACGGCGCGCCGGTCCCGACCCCCGGCGGCCGCGCGTCGATCGTGCTCGATCCGGGGACGCACATGTTCGGGCTCTCGCGCGCGGGCTTCGCGAGCTCGGTGGTGACCAAGACGTTCGCGCCCGCGGACAGGCCCGAGGTCGTCCTCGATCTCCAGAGCCTCCCCGCGACGCTGCGCATCGCCGCCGACCGGAGCGGCGCTGTCGTCGCGGTGGACGATCTCGACGTCGGCGTCGCGCCGGTGCAGCTGACCCGCCCCGCGGGCACCTACGCGATCGTGGTGCGCAAGCCGGGCTTCGTGACCTACCAGTCGCGCGTGAAGGTCGGCCCGGGCGAGCAGCCGAGCATCCAGGCGACGCTCCCGGAGCAGACGACGCCGGTGACGAAGAAGGCCTGGTTCTGGGGCGCGGCCGCGGTCGTCGTGGCGGGCGCCGCCGTCGGTACGTACTTCCTGACGCGTCCCGACCCCGAGCGGCCGGCGCCGAACGGCGGAGCGCTCGGCTGGGTCGTCACCGTGCCCGCGGGCCGCTGAGGTCGAGCTCGGCTTCGTGCTAGATGGACGGCGTGAAGCCGCTCGTCATCTTGCGTGCCGGTGATGCCGCGGCCCCGGTCGCCGAGCGTCGTGGCCAGTTCCCCTCGTGGATCAAGCGCGAGGTCGGACGCGCATGGGCCGGGCCGTGGCTCGAGCACGACGTCCGCACCGATGCGCCGCTCCCCGATGCGCGGAGCGCGGCCGGGTTCATCATCACCGGCTCGTCGAGCAGCGTGACGGAGCGCGCGCTGTGGATGCTGCGCTCGGAAGAGCTCGTGCGCCGCATCCACCACGCGGGTACGCCGCTCTTCGGCATCTGCTTCGGTCACCAGATGATCGGGCAGGCGCTCGGCGGCGAGGTGACGAAGAACCCGCGCGGTCGCGAGATCGGCACGGTGCGCGTCCGCCTCCTGCCCGGCGCCGCGGGCGATCCGATCCTCCACGGGCTGCCGGGCGCGTTCGCCGCGAACCACACGCACGTCGACAGCGTGACGACGCTCCCGCCAGGGGCGCGCGTCCTCGCCGAGACCGATCTCGAGCGTCACGCGATCTTCGTCGTCGGCGCGCGGACCAGGTGCGTCCAGTTCCACCCGGAGATCGACGGCGACGCCATGCGCGGCTACGTCGCCGCGCGCGCGCACCTCATCGAGGCCGAGGGCGGCGACGCGAAGGCGATCCTCGAGCGCGCCGTCGATGCACCCGATGGCGCTTCGACGCTGAGGAACTTCGTCCTCAACGTGGTGCGCGCCGCGTAGCGCGACTCGCGCGGGCGCGTGCGCAACGAGAAATCGCGGCTCGCCACGCCCTCGCGAGGGCTCACGAGGGCGCTCGCGGCTCGCCGCGCACGCGCCTCGGCGGGGCTCGTGATCGTCGACGCTTCGCCGCGTGGCAGGCTTCCTGCTCTCGCCGCGCGGCATGAAGCTACGCAAGATCCTCCTCGGGCTCGCGCCGATGGCAGTCGTCCTCATGATCGCCGGCTGTGCGGGGGACACGACCGCACCGGATCCGAGCGACGATGCGATCACTCCGGAGGAGACCGCGGCCGGCGAGGCTTGGACCGCCGGCGACGGCGTGGAGCCCGACGATCACGTCGACGGAGAGCCGACGCTCGCGAGCGAGCCGGAGGACAGCGCCCCGTTCCTCGACGAGAGCCCGATGACCGACACCGAGGGCACGGCGGACGAGGTCGAGCAACTCTCGCCCGAGGACATCTCCGAGACCCGGTCGTGCCGCCGCGCCACCGGCTATCGCCGCGGCAAGGCGTTCACGATCTGCGTCACCACCGTCGACGGCAAGCTGGTCGAGGTGAACACGGCGCGCGCGTACCTGCGGATGAAGCGCGCCGCGCGCGCGAAGGGAGTCTCGCTGTACGTCGTCAGCGGGTTCCGGACGATGGCCCAGCAGCGCTACCTGTACAACTGCTACCGCACCAAGAGGTGCAACGGCGGGAACCTCGCCGCGCCGCCCGGCTACTCCAACCACCAGAGCGGCCACGCGCTCGACCTCAACACGAGCGCGCGCGGCGTCTACACGTTCCTCTCGCGCTACGGCAAGAGCTACGGCTTCCGCCGCACGGTGCCGTCCGAGAAGTGGCACTGGGAGCACTGATCGCCGCACCGCACGAGCGCGCGAAGGAGTGCTACTAGATCGGCGGCGTTGCCCCCGGTCCTCCTGAGCGCGCTCCTCTTCGTCGCCGGCGCCGCCGGAGGCGCCCTGAACTCCGTCGCCGGCGGCGGGAGCTTCATCGTCTTCCCGACGATGCTCTTCGGCGGCGTGCCGCCGGTCGCGGCGAACGCGACCACGACGGTGGCGCTCTGGCCTGCAGGCCTCACGAGCGTCGCCGCATACCGCGAGCACCTGCCGCGCGATCGACGGACGATGATCGTCCTCGCGATCGCGAGCGCGCTGGGCGGCGCAGGCGGCGCGAAGCTCCTGCTCGTGACGAGCGACGAGACGTTCGCGAAGCTGGTCCCGTTCCTGCTCCTCGCGGCGTCGGCGGTCTTCACGTTCGGCCCGCGGCTGTCGCGTGGGCGCGAGCGCAAGGTCCCGCTTGCCGTCGGCGCGCTCGTGCAGCTCTCGATCGCGTCCTACGGCGGCTATTTCGGCGGAGGGATGGGCATCCTCATGCTCGCGACGCTCACGCTGATGGGCATGACCCACATGCACGAGATGAACGCGCTGAAGGTCATGCTCGGCCTGCTCATCAACGGCGTCGCGCTCGTCCTGTTCCTCGCCTCGGGCAAGGTCGATCTCGCGATCGCCGCACCGGCGACGCTCGGCGCGCTCGCGGGCGGCTGGGGAGGGGCAGCGGTCGCGCGACGGATCGACCCGAAGCGCGTGCGGGCGGCGGTGCTCGTGTTCGCGTGGGGCCTGACGGCGTGGTTCTTCTACCGGACGCTCGCCCGCGCGTGAGCCGCGCGTCGATCAGGACGGAACGCGCAGGCAGCCCGCGCGGAGGAAGCCGTAGATCTCCTCGACGATCCGGTCCTCGGGGTAGGCCAGGCCGCGCATCACGACCTGGTACATGATCTCCTTGAGCGCTCCGAGGATCATGATCGCGAACATGTGCGTGTCCCCCGCGGCGACGATGCCGCGCGCCTGACCGTCGGCGAGCGACTCCTCGAGCATCTTCCCGACCTCCTCGTAGAAGGAGAGGAGCTTGCGGTCGAACGCCGGATCGAGCCCGACGGCGTCCGAGAGGAGGATCTTCGTCGTCGCCGGGTCCTCGACGAGCGCGTGCACGATGCGGCGGATGTTCTCCTTGACCTGCTCCGCCACCGTCCGGGTCGGGTGCTCGGTATCGACGCGGACGATCGCCAGGCCGAGCCGGGCGAACGTCCGGTCGACGATCTCCTCGAAGATCGCGCGCTTGTCCTCGAAGTAGAGATAGAAGGTTCCGCGCGCGACGCCTGCCGCCGCGACGATCTCGTCGATCTTCGCCGCGTGGTATCCGCGCCGCGCGAACACGTCCCGCGCGTGGAGGAGGATCTGCTGGCGGCGTTCGGTCTTGTCCACGACCCGCGGCGAGCATAGTCGACCGCGGCGGCCGAGCGCACACGTTCGCGGGACTGACCTGGTCAATGGCGTGCGGTCACCTGGATCGCCGGCACCCCACGCGAAGCCTCGAGGACGCATGGTCCGATTCTCGCGGTCCCGCAAAAAGCGCGACCGTCGAGGTGATCTCCCCACCCTTCGAGCATGGACTCGTTCATGCAACCTGGAATTTTCGAATACCGATGGCTGGGGAGCCCAAAGCAGCGACCTCCGTCCGGAGCACGATCGGGAAGCGTCCCGCGTCGCCGCTCCCGGCCGTCCGTGTCTCGTCGGCGCCGCCGCCGAGGGCGTCGTCCGCGCCCAGGGCGCCGCTGGCCCCGAAGGCCCCGCTCGCCCCGCGCGGGCCGGCGAGCAAGCCTCCGCCGCCGCCGCGTGCGCCGATGGCGTCGCCGGTCCCCGAGCCGCCGAAGAGCGCGCCTGCGAGCGCGCGCCACCCGTCGAACCCGCTCGCGGTCATGAGCCTCGCGTCGGTCCGCATCCAGACCGTGACGCCCCCGGCGCCGCCGAGCGCTCCCGCGGCGTCGCCGATCCCGCCGCCTCCGATCATGACCCTGCCGCAGGCGCCGGTCGCGGCCCCCGCGGGGCCGCAGACGTTGCGCATGCCTCCGCCGTCGATGGACGACGATGCCGTCCCCGCGACGGCGCGCATGCCGATGAGCTCGACGCCCGGCCCGTTCGTCACGCCCTCCGCGCCGCCGCCGGCTCCGCCTCCTGCGTCGTCGTCGGCGTCGGTGCACTACGAGCGTGCCTTCCGTCAGTGGTCGAGCCCGAGCCTCGCGCCCTTCGACGACGATCCCGATGCGTCGCAGGGGCCGCTCACGTACGCCGTCTACACGGCGCAGGACATGCCGGTCGCGCGCGGATCGGGCCCGAGCGTCAACACCGCGACGACGTTCGTTCCGCGGAAGGCGAGCCTCGCGGCGCGGGTCTCCACGATCGCCGTCGGCGTCGCCGTCGTGCTCGGCACCGCGCTCGCGATCGTCGTCGGGACGAGCGACGACGGACCGAAGACCAAGGCGACCGCGACGATGACCCTCGCGCCGCCGCCGGTGGTCGAGGCGCCCCCTTCGCTCGAGCCGACCTCGACGACCACCACGACCTCGCTCGTCCAGCCGTCGGTGAGCATCGTCGCCGAGCCCGCACCCGTCGCAGCGCCGGCGCTGGCGCCCCGCACTGCGAAGGCTCCGAGGGCCGCGGCCGCGGCTCGCGCGATTGCACCTCCGCCGAACCCGTACGGCTCCACGCCGGCGAGCACGCCGAGGCCCTCCTCGGGCAAGAAGCTGTCGATGCAGACCGCGCCGTTCTGATCTCTTGGCGCAACCATCGCCGCGAGCGGCCGACCCGTCCGCCACGCCCCACGGAAGCGGGTGATGAAGGCAGGTCATGAGCGGGATTTGCGGATTCGGCGGGCCGGACAAGCGGTTCAGCGCCACCGAAGAGGAGGCGATGCGGGAGGACTTCACGACGAGCGCGGTCTTGAACAAGGTCGGCAAGGACGCCGGAGACGACGGCGCACACGTCGGCGTTCGCGGTGACGACAAGCCGTGGGCCGACGTCAAGCGCGAGCAGCACGGTCACTTCGGCGTCGCCGGAGGCATCGAGATCGGCCACGCTGCCGTCGAGGGCGCGCACATCGCGGAGATCCGTGCGATCGAAGCGGCGACCGCGCAAGGGCGGGGGAGATGGAGAAGTGGCGCGGCGCGAGCAGGGACTCGAACGGCCTCTCGATGAAGATGGCCGCGCCGTTCGCGACGATCGACAAGCCGCTCGTCGCCGTGCTCCAGCTCCACGCGGATCGCGGCGTGAACGCCGCGATGGACATTGGACCGATGTCGAAGGAGGCGTACTTCGCCGCGAACCCGAAGATCAAGGCGGCGTACGACGCGGACCCCGCGTTCCGTGCCGGGTTCGACGCGATGGAGTGGGCGAACAAGCCCGGCAACGAGGCTGCGAAGGCAAAGCTGCAAGAGGACGTGTGCAACCGCGACGCCCGCCACGCGCAGGCGCACGTCACCTACCGGATCTGACCATGAGCGCCAACCGAGGTCCCGAGCCGCCCGATCCGGCAAAGGAGCGCGCCGAGCTGCGCGCGTTCGAGAAGCAGGTGGGCCGGGGCTTCACCGTCCCGCGCGACGCAGGCGCGTTCGCCCTCGCGACGGTCTTCGCGTGCGTGACCGCGGCGTTCGCCGTGGTGGACGTCACGTTCGCGGTGATGTTCGGCGTGCTGGCGTGATGCCCAAGACCCCGAGCGCCGCGAGCACGCAGGCGACCGCCCCCGCGTGATCGCCGGTCGCGTGGATGGCGAACCGGCCGCGGCGCGTAGCTCGCCGAACAGGACCGCGGTCAGCGCGGACCCACGCCGACAGCTTCCGTTCGAACGTGATGCCTCTCATGCCGCCACACATGGTGGCAATTCGCTTGCCGGGTCAGCGCCTGCGCTTGCCCGCGACGTCGAGCTCGAAGCCCGCGCCGAGGCTCGGTCCCCAGAAGGCCGACGAGTCGTAGACGTCGTAGCCGCCGCTCAGGGCGGCGCGGAGGAAGATGCCGAAGTCGTCCTCGCGCACGACATCGACGCGCGCCATCGCCTGCGCGACCGGGCCCCACGAGAGGATCGTCTCGCTCCGCGCCGCGCGTCCGACGCCGAGGACGAACACGCCGAGGCCCGCGCCGAGGCGCAGGCGATCGAACGCGACGTACTCGCCCTCGCCGAGCACGCGCACGTCCCAGACCTTCAGCCCGTTCTCGGTGCCGGCGACGAGCACCCGCGTCGAGCCCCAGAACGCGGCGTGCTCGCTCGGCTGCGCGCCGATCCCGAGCCCTACGTCCGCGCCGGTGACCGGGATGGTGAACAGCTTGCGCGGCGCATACGCGCCGTCGAGCCGGACGCTCACCGGCGGCATCGGCTTCGGGGGGACCGGCGGGCGATCCGCAGGGGCGACCTCCGCTGCAGGCGGCGCCTGCTCGGGCGGCTGCTCCTCGGCGAAGTTGGTCTCGACCTGTGCGAGCACGATGACGAGCGCGTGCGTGATCATGGGCACACCGGGGGGTGGGACTGCCTGTCGGTGGTGGACGCGTCTCCGTCGTCGACGACGAGGCGTTGCGTGTACGCCCTTGCCTCCTCTGCGCGCTTGCAGACGCCGCGGGCGACGAGCTCGTCGCACGACGTGTCGCGGACGCACTGGCTCTCGGGCAGGCTCAGGGCCGGCCTGACCGATTGCTCGGTCGTGGGGCCGCACGCGCTCGTGTCGTAGCTGTAGTAGTAGTTGCAGAGTACACGCGAGCCCTCGAAGTCCGGACAGCACCTCTCGAGGCGGGCGATGGCCTCCTCGCACTGGATGACGTCCTCGCGGAACTGGTTGTCGTCCTCCTCGTCGTCCTTCGTGCCCTCCCCCTTGCAGGCGAAGGCCGCCATCAGTCCGAGCGCGAAGAAGACGCCGACGGGGAGCCGGCGGAAGAAAGAGAGCACGCCGCCGCCCGAGCAGGTCTCGTGCCGCCCCGCGCCGCGCGCGCTTCCCGGGCGAAATCCGGGGCGCCCGGCGCGCTCGCCTGGCAGCGCTGTCGTGCGGTGTTGTCGTGGCCGCACAGGAGGGGCAAGACAGGCGTGCAATTCCGGCGACTTGTACGCGAGCGTCAGTCGGCCGAAATCCTTTTCCAGGCCACAAAAAAGCCGGTAGCCTCGCTGGACTGACACGTCAGTTCAGTCGCGTCACCCCTGCTTCGGAGCACCGCATGGCCTCTGTTGATCGTCCTTTCCTCGCCATCGGCATGGATGTCGGCTCCACCACGGTCAAGGCGACCGTCGTAGACCCGGCCTCCAAGGCGATCCTCTGGAGCGACTACCAGCGGCATCACACGAAGCAGCCGGAGAAAGTCCTCGAGCTGCTCGAGACGATCCTCGCGGCGTTCCCCGACAAGACGCCCGACGACTTCCGCATCTTCCTCACCGGCTCGGGCTCTGCGCCGCTGGCGCCCTCGACCGGCGGCAAGTTCGTGCAGGAGGTGAACGCCGTCACGCTCGCCGTCGAGCACCTGCACCCCGACGTGATGAGCGTCGTCGAGCTCGGTGGTCAGGACGCCAAGATCATCATGTTCAAGGCGGACGAGAAGACCGGCGAGAAGACGGCGATGGCGTCGATGAACGACAAGTGCGCGTCCGGCACGGGCGCCACCATCGACAAGTGCTTCCTGAAGGTCAACGCGCCGCCCGAGCTCGTCACGACCCTCCGCTTCGACGACTCGAAGCTCCATCACGTCGCGGCGAAGTGCGGCGTGTTCGCGGAGACGGACATCGTCAACCTGATCAAGAGCGGCATCCCTTC
>WBZO01001336.1_pt1 | contig 39194 bp, 34 predicted proteins | sample 5204261 | NCBI WGS metagenome assembly WBZO01 (sample SAMN12412400, study PRJNA552823) | activated sludge metagenome | isolation source: activated sludge from anammox sidestream of wastewater treatment plant... | place: USA: North Carolina | collected 2017-09
CCGAACCCGGCGTTGCACATCATCACGTCGAGGCGCCCGAACTCGCGCACGGTGCCGTCGACCAGCGCCTGCATGTCATCGGGACGGGTGACATCGGCGACCAGGGGCAGCGCGCGGCCGCCCGCCCGCCGGATGGCGGCGGCGGCCTGCTCGAGGCGGTCGGATCGACGGGCGCAGATGGCCACGGACGCGCCCTGCCCGGCCAGGTGGAGGGCGGTGGCGTATCCGATTCCGGCGGACGCCCCGGTGATGGCGATGACGGTGTTCATGGTCGGCTGCTATAGCTAACCACGAACCCCGACCACGCGCGAAGCGCGCGGGGCTGTCGCCTCACGCGACGGTGGACGTCAGGTTCACGCCATGCGGCGGGCACCCGCCAGGTGCGGCAGCAGCCGCCAGCGACGCCTGGGGGTTGCGGGCTCGGTGTCGTGGCCCGTCGCCCGGGTCTTGATGTCCCAGCCCGGGGTTTCGTGCCCGCAGGACACGCAGCGCAGGCTCAGACGCCCACGTCCGAACTGCAGCAGGGTCTCGTGTCCCTGGAGTCCACAGACGAACTGGCGCAGCCGCGTCGAGTAGTCGGTCGACATGCCTCCGCTCCTCCCGGAGCTGGATGCACGCGGCGCGCGGGCATCCGTTCGCTCCGACGGATATCGCAGAGATCAAGTGGCATGCCGGGCCGTTCCGGGCTCAGAAGTCAGAACGCAGAAGCCAGAACTCCTGAGTTCTGACTTTTCCGTTCTGAAGTCGGAACGAAACTACCCACGATCGGCGGCGATGCCGCGCAGGACGAACATGAGGTTGGCTGGCCGCTCGCCGAGCCGGCGCATGAAGTAGGGGAACCACTGCCGACCGAACGGGACGTAGACGCGGACGCGGTAGCCCTCGCGGACGAGCGCCTGCTGCAGGTCGCGCCGGATGCCGTACAGCATCTGGAACTCGAAGGCGTCCCTGCCGAGCCCCAGCGCGGCCGCATGCTCCTTCGCCACCGTGATCATGTTGATGTCGTGGGTGGCAATGGCCGGGTAGGTGCCCCGCTCGAGCAGGGTCCGGGTCAGCGCGGCGAACTGCGCGTCCACATCGGCCTTCTTCTGGTAGGCGACGGTCTTCGACTCGCGATAGGCCCCCTTGACCAGCCGGACGCGCCCGCCGAGGGCGCTGATCCGCGCCTCGTCCTTCGCCGTCCTGTACAGGTCGGCCTGCAGCACCACGCCGATGTTGTGGTAGCCCTGCTCCCAGAGGATCTCGAAGATGTCGAGCGTCACCTCGGTGTAGGCCGAGCTCTCCATGTCGATCCGGATGAAGAACCCGTCTGCGCGCTCGAGGATCTTCCGCAGGTTGTCGATGGTGGAGGCGCGGTCCACGTCAAGGCCGAGCTGGGTCAGCTTGAGGGAGAGGTTGCGGATGATGCCTGCGGCCTTCACCGCGTCGACCACGGCCAGGTAGTTCTTCGTGGCGGCGTCGGCTTCGGCCAGCGACGTCACGCTTTCGCCCAGCTGGTCGAGCGTGTGCAGCAGGCCACGCGCCTCGATCGCCCGGGCGGCGGCGATGGCCTCCTCCACCGTTTCACCCGCGATGAAGCGCCGCGCGAACGCCCGCTCGTGACGCATCCCGTATCGGGACGCTACGGTGCGTACGAGGCCGCTCTGGGCGAGGAGGTGGAAGAACGCCTTGGACGCGTTGTCGAGCATGGCTCACCGGCCGGACCGGACGTCACTCTTAAGACACCCTGAGTATCGGGCCGGTTGCAGCCGTGCTGCAGGGTGCGTCAGTGTGTGCGGCCGGGCGTGACCAGCAGGTGCTCGATCGAGCGCCCGTAGAATTTCAGCACGTTGCGTTCCCGCACCCGGAACCGGCCCTTCTCGAGCACCACGATGCCGCGCGTCTCGAGGGATTCGGCCGCTTCCTCCACGGCCTGCCGGCCGCTCGACACGGCCAGGTTCGCGTGGCGCGCGGCCAGTTCGCCGAGCATGCGGTCGATGCGCTGCTCCAGGTCGCGGCGGGTGATGGAGGGGCGCATGGCCGCGGCGAAGAGGGCGGTGGGCAGCACCTTCACCTGGTCGCCGATGCGCTGCCGCACGAGGCGCCCGAGTTCCAGCACCTCGGTCCGCGAGTTCGGGTCGTACCCGGCCACGCTGATCGGTGCGCCGAAGGTGACGAAGGCACGCGACCGATAGCCGACGGCGTAGCGCACCATCTCGGCCACCTCGCGCGAGAACGGCCGCTGCCGCTTCTTGGTGCCCTGCCTGGCGAGGATGTGATCCTCGAGCACGAGGTCGTAGGCGATCGCGACCGGCACGATGACCAGGTCCGGACACTCGGCCTGCAGCGCCGCGTGCAGCAGCCCTGTCTTGGCCGGCTTCAGCTCGCCGCTGTAGCTGCGTCCACCCTCCGGATAGAAGAAGATGTCGTGCCTCTTCAGGATCTCGGCCACGTAGGCCTTGAGGGTGATCAGGTACGCCGGATCCTTCGTGTTGCGCCGGATCGGGATCGCCCCGGTGACGTGCTTGTGGATGAGGCCGAGCGGTCCGCCGAACAGGTTGATGCCGGCGGCAATGAGCGGCGGGCGAACCTCGTTGTCGTCGAGCACGAGCGGTTCCACCAGGTAGTCGGTGTGGCTCTTGTGGTTCGACGCATACACCAGGCGATGCGAACGGACCGCCTGCGTCACATGCTGGAGGTTCTCGTGGTGACGCTCGATCTTGCGGAGGATCGGGTACAGGGGATGCTGCAGCGCCCGGTAGATGGAGGGGCGCTGCGTGGTTCTCAGTTCCTCGAGATAGGCGTAAACGCGTTCCCGCGCCTGCTCGCCCCTCTCGCCCAGACTCCCGCGAAGGTACTTGGCGACTTCGTCACGCGCCAGGACAGCCTGGGCGATGTCGTCCAGCATGGATGCTCGGACTATAGCACGGGGGTCAGGCCATGGCCTGGCAGACCGCGTCGGCGAATGCGAACGTGGACGTGGTGCCGCCGAGGTCTCGCGTGCGCGACTCGCCCGACTCCAGCACGCGGTTCAGGGCGCGCACGACCCGGTCGGCCGCGGCCCCCTCGCCGATGTGCCGCAGCATCAGCACGGCGGACAGGAGCAGTGCCGTGGGATTGGCGAAGTTCTTCCCCGCGATGTCGGGGGCGCTGCCGTGCACCGCCTCGAACACGCCGACCTCGCTGCCCAGGTTCGCGGCACCGACGACGCCGAGCCCGCCGACCAGGCCGGCGCAGAGGTCCGACACGATGTCGCCGTACAGGTTCGGCATCACCAGCACGTCGAACTGCTCGGGCTTCATCACCAGGTGCATGCACGCCGCATCGACGATCTTCTCGTCGTACGCAATGTCCGGGAAGTCGCGGGCGACGGCACGGGCGCTCTCGATGAAGAGGCCGTCGCTCAGCTTCATGATGTTGGCCTTGTGAATCGACGTGACCTTGCGACGCCCGTGCTGCCGCGCATACTCGAAGGCGAACCGTGCGATCCGGGTCGAGGCCTTCTCCGTGATGATCTTCAGGCTCTCGACGACGCCCGGCACCACCTGGTGCTCGAGGCCGGCATAGAGGTCCTCGGTGTTCTCGCGCACGATGACCATGTCGATGCCGGTGTACCGGCTCGCGATCCCCGGCATGTTCCAGACCGGCCGCAGGTTGGCGAACAGGTCGAGCGCCTTGCGGAGCCCCACGTTCACGCTCGTGAAGCCGGTGCCGATCGGCGTGGTCACCGGTCCCTTCAAGGCCACCCGGTTGCGGCGGATGGAGTCGAGCAGCTCGATCGGCAGTGGCGCGAGCCCCTTCTCGACCGCGAGGACGCCGGCGTCATGACGGTCCCAGTCGATGGAGACGCCCGAGGCGGCAAGGATGCGGACGACAGCTTCCGTGACTTCAGGACCGATGCCGTCGCCGGGAATGAGGGTGATGGTGTGGGTCATCGCTATGCCGTCATTATAATTTGCCGGTGATGCGCGCCGCGATCGATTGGGCCCGGACGACCCTCCTGGCGCGCACGCCGGACGAGTTCGGCCCGTCCGCCGTCCGGTTCCTGCTCCACGAATGCACGCACCTGCAGGATGCGGCGCTGCGCGACGCCACCGAGCAGGGGCTCACCCACGCCCTGGGCTGGGCCAGGCACGACCCCGACACCTGGCGCCGCATCGAGTGGATCCGGCTCCTCGACCTGGCCTCGGTCCTGTCAGACGACGACCGGCTGCGGCAGGCGTCGACGGGCGCGCTGCCGGATGCGGTCGACGCGCTCGAACACGCCGTCCGATCCCGGTACGAGCCGGGCGACGGACTGATGGGGCGCTCTCCGCTCGAGCACCTGCGGTGCGCCTCGGCCCTCCTCGCCGCCTTCGACCTCACCGGCCGCCTGCCGTACAGCATGCTGGCCGAGGAACTGCTGCGTGCCGCGCGGCACCAAACGTGGGACCCGCGCACCGGATCCTTCGATTCGGTCGCCTCCACCAGCGTGGGCCTGTCGGTTTCGTGCCATCTGGCGCGGCTGCATGCCGATGCCGACTACGCAGCACGCGTTCCGGCCGCACCGGGCACCGACGAGCGGACACTCGCGCGTCAGATGTCGGCCTTCGTGGCGGCCCATGCGTCCACCTGTCCCGATACGGCAGGCGAGGTCGGCCTGGCGCTGGTGGAGTGGTTCGCGTTGGAGTCCGATCTGCAATAGAATTCCAACGCTCATCAGGCCTTCACCGGCCATCTCTGTCTGCAATCGCTAATCGCTGAACGCAATCTGCAATCCGCAATCTGAATTCTGAAATCCAAAAGCCTCCGATGACCCAGATGGATCGTTCCGTCCTGCTTCCGGCCCTCTCCAACATCGCGACGCGCCTGCGCATCGACTCGGTCGTGTCCACGTCCGCCACAGGCACCGGGCACCCCACGAGCTGCGCGTCGGCCGCAGAGGTCATCGCGACCCTGTTCTTCGCCGAACTCCGCTTCGATCCCAAGGACCCGCAGCACCCGGGCGCCGACCGCTTCGTGCTGTCCAAGGGCCACGCGGCGCCCATCCTCTACGCGGCCTGGGCCGAGGCCGGCCTGTTCGACCGGTCGGAACTCCTGAAGGTGCGTGACATCGCCTCTGATCTCGAGGGGCATCCCACGCCTCGCCTCCCGTTTGTCGACGTGGCGACCGGCTCGCTCGGCCAGGGCATCTGCGCCGCCATTGGCAGCGCACTGAATGCCCGGCGCATCGGCTCCGACTACCGCACCTACTGCCTGATCGGCGACGGCGAGTCGGCCGAGGGCTCGGTCTGGGAGGCTGCCGAGGTTGCCGCCCAGGACAGGCTCGACAACCTCTGCTGCATCACCGACGTGAACGGCCTCGGGCAGAGCCGCCCCACGATGTGGCAGCACGACCTCGAGCAGTTCGCCCGCCGCTGGCGCGCCTTCGGCTGGCACGCCATCGTCATCGACGGCCATGACCTGAACCAGGTGCTGGACGCGTTCGCCGAGGCCCGCGCCACCAAGGGGCAGCCGACGATGATCGTGGCCGGGACGGTGAAGGGGAAGGGGATCTCGTTCACCGAAGGGAAGGACAACTGGCACGGCAAGGCCTTCAAGAACGGCGAGGAGATGGACCGCGTGCTCGCGGAACTGCAGGCGCAGTTCGTGCCGCAGCAGGAGGGCCTCGACCTCGCCGCGCAGATCGCGAAGCCGTCGGCGCGCCCGGCTGATCCGGCCGCTCCGTCCGCGCTGCCGGCGCCCGAGTACAAGCTCGGCGAGCAGGTGGCCACCCGCGAGGCCTATGGTGCGGCGCTTGCGAAGCTCGGTGCGGCCGACGTGCGGGTTGTGGCCCTCGATGCCGACGTGAAGAACTCGACGTTCAGCGACCGGTTCGAGAAGGTGTTCCCGGAGCGCTTCTACCAGAACTTCATCGCCGAACAGGTGATGGTCGGTTCGGCGATGGGCCTGGCGGCGCGCGGGGCGATTCCGTTCCCGTCCACCTTCGCGGCGTTCCTCACCCGTGCCGCGGACTTCGTCCGCATGGCGGCCATCAGCAACGTGAACGTGAAGCTCGCCGGCTCCCACGCCGGTGTGTCGATTGGCGAGGACGGCCCCTCGCAGATGGCGCTCGAAGACCTCGGGATGTTCCGGTCGCAGCCGAACTTCACCGTGCTCTACCCCTGCGACGCGGTCAGCACGGAAAAGCTGGTGGCGGCCATGGCCTGGACCCGTGGTCCTGCGTACATGCGCACCAGCCGCCCGAAGACGCCGGTGATCTACGGCCCCGACGAGACGTTCGAGATTGGTGGGCTGAAGGTCCTCTGCGAAAGCGCGGACGATGTGGCGACGGTGGTTGGGGCGGGGGTCACGCTCTTCGAGGCGCTGAAGGCGTACGACCTGCTGAAGGCCGAGGGGATCGCCATCCGCGTCATCGACCTCTACTCGTTGCAGCCCATTGCCGGTGACGCGCTCGTGGCCGCCGGCACGGCCACCCGCGGGCAGATCGTCACGGTCGAAGATCACTACCCGGCCGGCGGCATCGGCGATGCGGTGTCCGAGGCCGTGAGCGGTGCGGGGATCAAGGTGCACCGAATCGCGGTCCGCGAGATTCCGCGGAGCGGCAAGCCGGAGGAACTGGTCGAACGCTTCGGCATCTCCGCCGCGCACATCGTGGCGGCGGTGAAGGCGCTCCGGTAGGTCAGGGCTTCGGCACCGGATTCACCGACGTCCACGGAGGACGCGGCTCACCTGGAAGGATGCGGTCCTTCCGGGAAGCCGTGCCCTCCGTGGACGCTCGCGTGGTCCTACCGCTGCCCGCGGCCGCCCCGGCGGCCACCGTCCCGCGGGCCGTTCTTCTCCGCACGTTCCCTCGCCTGGTCACGCCGCGTCTTCATGTCCGCCTGGATCTTCTTCAGTTCCTGTTGCTGCTCCGCCGTGAGGATCTGGTAGACCTCACCGAACACCCGGGCCTGCGCCACGGCCATGTCGGCGTCCACGGCCGCCACCTCGGCCGACCGGGCCCGGATCGCCGACTCGTCGAACGTGCCGGTGATGGCGTCCTGCAGCGCCTCGTGCGCCTTCCTGGCGCGATCGCCGATCGCCTGCTGCTCGTCACGGTGCGCATCCATGATCTGCCGCACCCGCTCGCGCTGGTCGCTCGTGAGATCGAGTTGGCGGAACATCATCGGGCCCAGCATGCCGGGCCCTCCAGGACCGCCACGACGTCCACCGGGGCCGCCCGGACCGCCGGGACCACGGACGTCGCCACCTCGCCCCACTCCGGGACCGCCGGGACCCGGTCCCTGCGCGCTAAGATTCTGGTAGCCGGCGCCGGCGATGAGCAGCGCCATGGCCGCCACGCCGATTCCGAGTCCGATACGCTTGAATGCCTGTGTCATCACTGTCCTCCAGCCGGATGGGATCATCCGTGTCTCTCTGCCTTCATTGGACGGCGCGTCGGTGGCGAGGTGATGGTGGATGTGTGAACAATCGATGACACCCGGAGCACCCCGATGAGCCCCGAGTCCGTGCGCGTGCTGGTGGTGGAGGATGAACCGAACATCCGCGAGCTGGTCTGCCTGCACCTGCGGCACGAAGGCTACACTTGCGAAGGCGTTGGTGACGGCCGCGCCGGCCTGGCCCGCGCGCAGGAGGACACCTGGGACCTGCTCGTGCTCGACCTGATGCTGCCCGGCCTCGACGGCCTGTCGCTGTGTCGGGCGGTCCGCAACGGCCGCGCGAACGCCGATGTCCCGATCCTGATGTTGACGGCCCGGCGCGAGGAAGCGGACAAGGTCGTCGGCCTGGAGAGCGGCGCCGACGACTACCTGACCAAGCCGTTCGGCGTGCGCGAACTCGTTGCCAGGGCTCGGGCGCTGCTGCGCCGGCCGCGCCTGTCGAGCGTCCCCCAGGTACCGCCGGAGAGCCCGGACGTGCTGACGGTGCGTGGCATCGAGATCGACGTGCCACGCCGCAAGGTGCGCATCGACGGCCGGGACGTCGAGCTCACCGACCAGGAGTTCAGGCTGCTCCACCTCCTCGCCACGCATCCGGGCATCGTCTTCAGTCGTGAGGCGCTCCTGTCGAGGATCTGGCGCGGCGACACGTTCGTCACGGTCCGGAGTGTCGACACGCTCGTGAAGCGCCTCCGTCGGCGGGTCGAGGCCGATCCCGCGAGCCCCGTGTTCATCCAGACAGTGTGGGGCGTGGGCTACAAGTTCGCCGACGCCTAGCCCGGTCCGTTCCCCGCGCGTCGTGCGGCGGTGGGATCGACCTGCAGCATCGTTCGCAGGCGCACTGCGTCCCGAGGGGCGTGTCCTCCGATGTCGTTGTTGAAGTACGCGTAGACCGCGGTGCCCGCGTCCGCCCGGGCGCCCAGCCACTCAGCCCACCGCGCCAGTCCCGCTTCGGTGTAACTCCCGCTATACCGCTCCGTGCCGTGGAAGCGCACGTACACAAGCGGACCCACCTGCATGCGGCCCGAGGCGGAACCGGGCATGTCGTGCAGGCAGAGGGACACCCGGTGCCGCTCCATGAGCGCGAAGACGGAACCGGTGTACCAACTCGGTTCGCGGAACTCGAGCACGTGCTGGACGCGCGGAGGCAGCGCGTGGAGGAAGATCTCGAGCCGTTCGAGGTTCAGCGGCCACCGCGGGGGAAGCTGGTACAGCACTGGACCCAGTGCATGCCCCATCGCTCGCGCGCGGGTGAAGAACCGCTCCAGCGGCGGTTCCGGGTCCTTCAGCTTCTTCATGTGCGTGAGGTAACGGCTCGCCTTGACCGCGAATGTGAATCCCGCTGGCGCACGGTCCCGCCAGGCGCGGAACACCGGCGCCTCGGGGAGCCTGTAGAACGTGTTGTTGATCTCGACCGTATCGAAGTGCCGCGCGTAATGCGCAAACCACTGCTGCGCGGGAAGCGTCGCAGGGTAGAAGTCGCCCCGCCAGTGCCGGTACTGCCAGCCGGAACAGCCGACCCTGATCGACGCACGCACGCTGTGCACCAGAGCAAGCGCAGGACCGGCGCCGAGCCCAGCCATATGCACGAATTCGTTGGAATTCCAATACGGCCGCGCTGTCAATTTGCCCCAGCGGCCGATAGACTGAATGTGCGCCTCCGTACGTCGAGCGGAGCGTCACACTCTCCACAACCCAGCCACGCGCCCGCCCGGGACCATCCCCGAGACGTTCGACCGCCGTCGATGCTCGGTCCGTTCCGGCAGGCCAGCAGGAGCAGCACGTGCAGTTTCGCCAGTGGTTCCGATCGCGCGCGCCGTGGATCGCGGCCGCCGTCCTCGTCCTCGCCGCAGTGGCCGCCTTCTCGGTCTGGCGGCAACGCGCCGTCGACCCCACGCCCATCCTGTTCTCGGACCTGCTCCAGCAGGTGAGGGCCGGCACGGTGCAGACCCTGATCGTCCGGGGCGACCAGCTCGAACTGCTCACCACTGACGGGCGTCAGCTGCGGGCCACGGCCCCGGCGGGATACGTCACCTCCAACCCGACGTTCCTGGCTGAGCTCGCGACATCCGGGGTGCGCATCGACGTGCGCGGCTCCACGGCTGAAGCCGCCTACAACTACGGCGCGTTCCTGCTGGGGCTCGCCTTCGTGGCCGTGGTCGGCCTGGCGCTCTACCGCGTCACGTCTGGCCGCATCCCGGCGCTCGACGGGAAGACCCGCGAAGCTGACCCCGAAGCGTCGCCCATCACCTTCGACGATGTGGCAGGGGTGGATGAGGCGAAGGAGGAAGTGAAGGAGATCGTCGACTTCCTGCGCGACCCGTCGCGGTTCTCGGCCATCGGGGGACGGATTCCGAAGGGGGTGCTGCTCGTCGGGCCTCCGGGCACTGGCAAGACGCTGCTGGCCCGCTCGATTGCCGGCGAAGCGAAGGTGCCGTTCCTGTTCACGAGCGGGTCGGACTTCGTCGAGATGTACGCCGGCGTCGGCGCCTCGCGCATCCGGCGACTCTTCAAGGACGCCCGCCGTCATCCCTCCTGCATCATCTTCATCGACGAACTGGATGCGGTGGGCCGCAGCCGTGGCGGCAACTCGCTCAGCCATGAGGAGCGCGAGCAGACGCTGAACCAGCTGCTGGTCGAAATGGACGGGTTCGCCCCCAACCAGGGGATCGTGGTGATCGCGGCCACGAACCGGCCGGACATCCTCGATCCCGCGCTCCTCCGGCCCGGGCGGTTCGACCGACAGGTGACGGTCGGCGCGCCGGACGTGAAGGGGCGCGAGCAGATCCTCCGCATCCACGCCCGCAAGGTGGCGCTCGACGCCGATGTCGAGCTGCGTCAGATCGCACGGGGGACTCCAGGCTTCTCCGGCGCCGACCTCGCCAACCTCGTCAACGAGGCCGCGCTGCTGGCGGTCCGCGGCGGCCGGAACACGATCACCGCGAACGACCTCGACCAGGCGCGTGACAAGGTGCTTATGGGGGTCGAGCGTCGATCGCTGCAGATGACCGAGCACGAGCGGATCACCTGCGCCTACCACGAGTCAGGTCATGCCGTGGTGGCGGCGCTGCTGCCGCACGCCGACCCGCTCCACAAGGTGACCATCGTGCCGCGCGGGCGCGCGCTGGGCGTGACGATGCAGTTGCCGGAAGGGGATCGGCATACGCACACCCGCGAGTTCCTCGAGGCGCAGATCGCCATCCTGATGGGCGGGCGCGTAGCCGAGGAGCTGTTCCTGCGGCAGATGACGAGTGGAGCCGGCAACGACATCGAGCGGGCCACCGACATCGCCCGGCGCATGGTCTGCGAGTTCGGGATGTCGCCGGCGCTCGGCCCGCTGGCGTACCGCACGCCAGGGAATCCGTGGGAGACGGATCGGGGCGTGGGGATCAGCGAGGCGACGGCGCAGCGGGTGGACGAGGAAGTGAGGGACCTCGTGATGCGCGGCTATGAGACGGCGCGCCAGATCGTGGCGAAACACCGGGCGTCGGTCCGCGCCATGGCCGAGGAACTGCTCACGGTCGAGTCGCTGGACTCGGACGGGATCAAGGCCATCATCGCCGGCAACATGCACTGAGTTGCTGATTGCCAATTGCTGATTGCGGAGTGCCTATCGGTGAGGTGAAGGTCCGAGACCCGATTCGCGATTGGCAATCAGCGATCAGCAATTCAGAGGGTAGAATCTGCGCGTTTCCAGGAGAACGCGCTGATGAACCGACATTTCGTTGCCTCGCTGCTGACCGGCGGCCTGCTCGCGACCGCCGGTTACGCCGTGCTCACCGCCCAGCTCCCGCCAACGGCCGAGTGGGCCACGCACGCACAGAACCGCTACCAGATCCTGCCGAACGTCACCTACCTCACGGCCAATGGCTTCGAGGCGAAGCTCGACGTGTACCGCCGGCGCGACGTGCAGACGCCGCAGCCCACCCTGGTCTTCTACCACGGCGGTGGATGGATTGGCGGCACCAAGGAAAGCTCGTTCATGTCGGTGATGCCCTGGCTCGAGATGGGGTGGAACGTCGTGAACGTCGAGTACCGCATGGCGCGCGTGTCGCTGGCGCCAGCCGCGGTGGAGGACGCGCAGTGCGCCCTCCGGTTCGTGGTGTCGAGGGCGAAGGACTACAACATCGACACCGCGAAGATCGTCCTGAGTGGTGAGTCGGCGGGTGGGCACCTCGCGCTCACCACCGGGATGATTCCCGCGAGCGCCGGCTTCACCAGCCCTTGCGCCGGCGGTGGGTTCACGGGCAACGATGCCTCGGTGCCGCGCGTGGCCGCGATCGTCAACTGGTACGGGATTACGGACCTGAACGACATGCTCGCCGGGCCGAACGCCCGCTCCTATGCGGTGCAGTGGCTCGGATCGCAGCCGAACCGTGACGCGGTGGCGAAGAGCGTGTCGCCCCTGAACTGGGTGCGCGCCGACCTGCCGCCGGTGCTGACGATCCAGGGCGACACCGATCCGATCGTCCCCTATTCGCACGGCGTGCGGCTCACGGATGCGCTCAGGAAGGCCGGCGCCAAGGTCGACCTCTTCACCATCCCCGGCGGCGGTCACGGCAACTTCAAGCCCGACGAACGGACGAAGGCCTACGAGAAGATCCGCGAGTTCCTGAGGGCGAACGGCCTGTAGCCGGGTGATCAGGGGCGCTCGGCGCGCAGTGCGAGGCCGGTGGCGACCGACGTCAGCTCGTGACCGCCGGTGATCGCGGAATCGGGGAACTTCCGCTCGAAGATGGCCCGGACGGCTGGCACGAACGACGACCCGCCGGTGAGGAACACGGTGTCGACGCCGGCAGCCGCGACTCCGCACTGCGCGAGCAGCCGGTCGATGCACTTCTCCAGCAGGCGCAGGTCGGCACGCAGCCAGTGCTCGAACTGCTCGCGTGTGGCGTGCCACTGCACGGCCACCGCATCCAGGTCGAAGCGCAGCTCGGCTTCGAGCGCGGACGACAGGGTCACCTTCGTGGTGTTCACCCGTTCGTGCAGCTCGTAGCCGAGGTCCTCCTCGATCACCTGCAGGAGCGCGCCCACGGCGTCCGCTGCACGCGAGCTGCGCTGGATCCGGCGCAGCATCTCGATCGTGTCGCCCGTCTTCAGGAACGACAGGTGATGCCAGCGCTCCAGCCTCGCGTACACCCACTCCGGCATCGGCAGCACCTTGTCCGGCGGCGAGACGTAGTCGGAACCGCGCCCAAGCTGCGGGGCCACGGCGTGGCGGACGATGGCCCGGTCGAACGCGTCGCCCGCCACCGCCACACCGTCGTTTCCCAGGATCGTGACCGCTCCTGATGTACCTGCGGTCGGCGGGTCGAGTGCCAGGAGCGAGAAGTCGCTCGTGCCGCCGCCGAAGTCACCGATGAGCACGGTGGCCGGCGCCGTGAGCCGCTGCTGGTAGGCGTAGGCCGCGGCAATCGGCTCGTACTCGAACGTGAAGTCGCGAATCCCGGCGAGCTCCAGCGCCTCACGCATCCGATCGAGGGCGAGCGCATCGTGCTCCGCGCTCCGCGCGACGGTGAAGTGAACCGGCCGACCGACGACCGCCCTTGTCGGCAGCGCACCGAGGTCCTCCTCGGCCGCGCGCATCAGCCGCTGGACGATGAGGGCCACCAACTGGGGCAGCGTGCGGTGGCGTCCGCCGATTGTGGTGCCGGTGAAGCCGGCATCGCCCAGGTAGGCCTTGAGCGACTGGAGGAACCGGCCCTTCTGCTGGGCCTGCCTGTAGCGGACGACGGCATCCGGCCCGGCCGAGACCGGGTCGATTCCACTGGCCGGCCTGGGATCGAAGTAGAGGATGGAGCGGAAGACATCGGCCTTGGCGCCGGTCGGCCCGAACCGGGCCAGCCTGGGTGGTCCAGCGCCGTCCAGCAGGGCTACCGCGCTGTTCGTCGTCCCGAAGTCGATGCCAACGGCTCGTGTCACCGTTTCATGATACGGGGCGCCGGCCCGCGTATACTACGCGCCGTCCCGAGGAGGAGTGCGATGACAACTGTTCCAGGCCGGCTGTTCCGCGCGCTGCTTGCCGCATGCGCGCTCGTGGTGGCATCGGATGCGTCGGCTGAAGTCACCCGCGTCGATGTCAGGAGCCGGGCCGACCTGCTCGGTGGCCGCGCCTTCGGCACCGCCGGTGCGTACGAGGTCCTGACCGGCACGATTCACTTCGCCGTGGATCCCGCCAACCCGCACAACCGCATCATCGTCGACCTCGAGAAGGCGCCGCGCAATGGGCAGGGGCGCGTGGAGTTCTCGTCCGACCTCGTGATCCTGCAGCCGAAGGACCGGAGCCGCGCGAACGGCGTCCTGTTCTTCGACGTGGTGAACCGGGGCAACAAGAGCCTGCTCAGCGTGTTCAGCCGGGCTACGCGGGGCACGGATTTCAGTACCGAGAAGGAAGTCGGGGACGGGTACCTGCTGAACGAGGGCTACACGCTGGTCTTCGTGGGCTGGCAGTTCGACATCGCGATGGGGAAGGGGCTCGTCGGGTTCTCCGCGCCCATCGCCACCGAGAACGGCGCGCCGATCCGTGGGTGGGTGCGCATGCCCTTCGTCCTCGACAAGGCTGCGGCCTCGTACACCTACGGTGGCGGCTACAACACGGCCACCTACCTCCCCGTGAACGTGCAGGACCGCAGCTATCGGCTCACCGTGCGCGAGGGTACCTTTGCCGGTGCGCGATTGATTCCGCGTGACGAGTGGGACTTCATGCGGGTTGACGGGGCCAACGCGGTGCCCGATGCTGCATCGGTCCGGCTGAAGGGGGGCTTCACGCCCGGGCTCACCTACGAACTGGCGTACGAGACGCAGAACCCGCCCGTGGCCGGGCTCGGCATGGCGGCCATTCGCGACGCGGCCTCGGCCTTCAGGTACGGCAGCAACCAGCCGGCATCCGGACAGCTGGCGAACATGTACGGCGCCTCCCAGACCGGACGCCTGATCCGCCAGATGATTCACGAGGGGTTCACCCTCGACGAGTCGGGCCGCAAGGTGTTCGATGCGGCCTTCATCCAGACGGGTGCGGTCGGCGTGGGCAGCTTCAACGAACGCTTCGCGCAACCGAACGAACTCGGCCCGTTCACGCAGACGAAGTTCCCGTTCCTCTACCAGACGACCGTCGACCCGATCACAGGTCGCGAGGATGGACTCGGCGTCCGCATCCCCGCCGGCATGGAGCCGAAGCTGTTCCTGGTCGACTCTGCGTCGGAATACTGGGACCGCGGCCGCGTGGCAGCCCTGCGGCACAGCGCCATGGACGGCTCGTCGGATGTCACCGATGCCCCGAATGTCCGCGCGTACTTCCTGGCGGGCACCAAGCACGGCGCCGGGTCGTTCCCGCCGGCCACGGGTGGCGGACAGTTTCCCGAGAACACGAACGACTACCGCTGGGCGCAGCGCGGGCTGCTGGCAGCACTCGACGCGTGGGCACGGAAGGGCGTGGAGCCGCCGCCGAGCGCGCACCCGACACTGCGCGACCGCACGCTGGTGGCACACAGGGAGTTCACGTTTCCCGCGCTGCCGGGTGTGCAGCACCCGACCTTCGTGCCAGGTGGATATCGCGCAGACGTGCCCACGCCGTACGCCGCACTGCCGTTCCTCGTCCCGGCCGTCGATCGCGACGGCAACGACCTGGGGGGCATCCGGCTCCCGATCGTGGCCGCCCCGCTCGGCACGCTGACCGGGTGGCAGTTCAGGAGCGCGGCCATCGGGTCGCCCTCCACGCTCGTCGCCATGGCGGGGGCGTTCATCCAGTTCCCGAAGACGAAGGCCGAGCGCGAGCGCATGAAGGATCCGCGCCTGTCGATCGAGGAGCGGTATGCGAGCCGGGCCGAATACCTGGCGCGGGCACGTGAGGCGGCGACGAAGCTGGCCGATCAGCGGCTGGTGCTGCGGCAGGATATCGAGCCGATGACCGCGGAACTCGGTGCGCAGTGGGACGCCATCATGGGCGCCACGGCAGCCGGGACAGCCTCGCGTTGATCCCCACCCGACGGTCGCGTGTGGAGGGCCACCTGACGGTGGGCACTACGTGAGGGGCTCGCCACGCGCGAAGCCGGCGCATCCGAACCGTGCCTGCAGCGCGCACACCTCGGTGCCCCAGAACGCCAGCTTCGTGAAGAGCCGGGCCGCGATGTAGGCCTGGCCCACCGCGAACGCAGCCCAGATCGCGTGGCTCCCGCCGCTGGCCCCCGGCGCTGCCAGATAGTAGGCGCCGAGCACCGCTGCGAACAGCAGCACGTTCATCGCGTAGGTCCCGAACATCAGGGCGGGCCTGGCCGCGATGAACCGCGCCGCGGCGTCCAGCGACGAGACGATGCTCCTGCGGTCTTCCACGATCATCCGCACCTTGGCCACGTCGAACCACAGGTTGACCACGGCGACAATCGCGAAGAACAGCAGGTACCCGGCGAGCCGGAGCAGGAACGCGGTGCGCTCAACGGTGAGGTCGTGCGTGAGCCGGTCGTAGAGGTCGTCGAACAGCCAAGCGTGCAGGCTACCGAAGAGCACGGCGTACACCAGCGCGGAGAAGAGCCCGAGCCGCAGCAGCCGAGCCGCGCACGCGCCGCAGCGCGCGAGGAAGCGACGGGCACCCATCCGCTGGTCCACCGCCAGCCGGTGAATCGCCCCGGGCATGAGGAACCAGGCGAAAACCAGGTACGCCACGCCGGACACCACCACCACGGGCGCACGGCGGCCCGCGTCGGCCAGGGCGCTGCTGTTGTCCATCACCGCCGCGAACCCGATGACGTCCGGGCGCAGGGTTCGGGTCAGCGGATCCCCGGACGCCGTGAACTCCTGCATCCAGTCGTAGTTCACCCCGTCGGCAGCGCTGTCGGCCTCCAGGCTCTCGCCCAGATGGGCGCGGATGGCGTCCTGCAGCACGAGCGCCGGAGGCACGGTGGCCGCCAGCGTACCCAGCCACAGCACGAGGAGCACCGCCGGCGCACGTCGCACCCGCCGGAGCCCCGCGATCCAGACGCGGAGGAGGCTCATACGAAGAGCCCCCACGTCAGCAGCGCGTCCTGCAGCCAGACCATCCACCGCAGCGACCACGTGCGTGCGGCCTCCGGGGCCCGCGGTGCCAGCGTGCGCGAGTTGTTCGTGAAGTTCATGTCGAGCAGCAGCTGCCGCCCGGGGTCGACCACGGCTGACCGCACCCGGGACGGGCGCAGGTAGGTGAACTCGCGCCAGCGCGACTCGCCATTCCAGTGTTCCGTGACCGCGTCACCGTTCTCGAAGGTCACGAGCACGTCCACCGGGAACACGCCGTCGCCCAGCCGCCGGACGATCACGCGCGACTCCTGCTGCCCGTTGCGCGGCACCGCCGCGATCTCGCCGATGCTGTAGTCGAACACCGACGACTGCCGGTAGGTCTGCGTGATGAAGCGGTTGATGTCGCGATCCGTGCTGGCCTGCAGGTGACGCAGCACGACGCCAGGACCCGGGTGTCCGAACGCACCTTCGGCGAAGGTGGCACCGAGCGCCCGCTGCAGGCTGTCCCAGCCCAGCCACCTCTCCATCGTGTGCAGCCACACGGCAGGCTTGTCGTACGCGAAGTAGCGGACGGTCTCCTGACGCTGCCGATAGGAGAGTGACGCGAGCGCGTCCTCGGTGGCTCCGCGCCGGAACCCCCACACGTGGCTCAGGTCGGTGTCCCGCCGCAGCCGCACGTCCCGGAAGGTCCACGGAATGAACCCGCCGAAGTAGTACCGGTCGAGGAACGTGCCCGGATAGTCGGTGGCCATCACGCGCGCCGTGGCGAACGTATTGATGCCCTCGTCCATCCACGCATGCTCGAACTCGTTGGTCCCGACGATCCCGTACCAGAACTGGTGGCCTGCCTCGTGGATGGTCACCTCCTCTGGCGAGGAGAGCGTCACGCGGTCGCTGATGAGCCACGACGTGCCGGCGGTGAACAGCGTCGGATACTCCATGCCACCGGTCTCGCTCTGGAACGCCGGATCGACGATGGTGACGTGCCCGTACGGATACGGGCCGAACCAGGTGCCGTACCGCCGCATCGCGCTCCGCGTCGCCGCGAAGTGGCGCTCCGCCTGGGCCAGGTGCTCCGGCTGAATGAGCAGCCGCATGTCCACCGGGGGGAGCCCCTGCTCCTCGACGCGCGCCGTGCGCACCACGAAGTCGGGGCTGGTGGTCCAGGCGAAGTCGTGCACGTCCTCCTGCACGTACCGGTGCGTGGTTGTCCCGTTCCCGTTGTCCTGGCGGCCCTGCTCGCGCCCGGTAGCACCGACCACCCACCCGGTGGGCACGGTCATGCGAACGTCGTACACGCCGAAGTCGGAGAAGTACTCCGTCATCGAGTGGAACTGGTGACAGTTCCAGCCCGTGTCCTCGAGTACGCCGAGCTTCGGGAACCACTGCGCAATGAAGTAGTACGTGCCGATTGCGCCGGTACGGTCGAACGTGCGTGGCACGCGCACCTGCCACGCCACCTCCACCTCCACCTGCCCGCCGGGCTCAACCGCCCTCGGCAGCGATACCACCATCACCGTCCGGTCATCCCCATTCCCATCGTCGGGAGCGATGAAGTGCATGGAGGGAAGGAGGTCGACCGGGGCCGCATCGATCAGCCGCAGCGTGGTGATGCCGACCGGGGCGAAGTCGGAGTCTGGACGATCGAGCGGGACCTGGCGTTCGCGCTCCCGCGCCCATGTGGAGCGCCGGTCGGCCCAGGCGTTCCAGTAGACGTGGAACTGCAGTTCGGAGGTCGGGTTCTTCGTGATGTTGCGCCAGGTGATCCGCTCGGTCGCCCGGATCGCGCGCGATCGTGTGTCGAGTGTGACGTCGATCGCGTAGTTCGCGTTGCGAGGAGAGCGGGGCGCCTGGGCGAGGGCCGAGCCGGCCAGCGAGGGAACCAGCGCGAGGACCAGGGTCAGCAGCAGTCGGGCCGACATCTCCCGATGCTACACCGCCCCGCGCCCCGATCTAGAACAGGGTCACCTGGACGGTGGACCCTTCCTCGACGGTGTGTTCGTGGGCGGGGATCTCGATGTAGCCGTCGGCGTTCGACAGGCTCGTGATGTCGCCCGACCCCTTGAACGCCGGCAGAGCCACGGAACCCTCGAGCCGCACGGTGTAGAACTGGTGCCGGTTCGTGGGCGAGACGATGCGGCGGCCGATGGTGGCCGTGACCGTACGCGGCGCGTAGAGTGGCAGGCGCGCCGTGGCGCGCAGGAACGGCACCAGCAGGATGTACGCGTTCGAGAGGCACGACGTGGGATTGCCCGGCATGCCGAAGAACGGCCGTCCCTCCACCCGCGCGAACATCGTCGGCTTCCCCGGGCGGACGGCGATGCCGTGGAACACGACCTCGCCACGCGCGGCGATGAGGTCGATGAGCAGGTCGCGCTCGCCGACGGACGAACCGCCGGAGAAGATGATGACGTCGGCCTCGGCACAGCTGTCGAGTGCCGTGTTGAGGGAGTCCAGCGTGTCACGTGCGGGCGGACGGAGCAGTGCCACTCCTCCGTGCGCCTCGACGACCGAGGCGAGCGTGTAGCGGTTGACGTCGAAGATCTGCCCGGCGTCGAGCGGCTCGCCCGGTTCCACGACCTCGTTGCCGGTGGAGAGGATCGCCACGCGCGGTCGCGCGAACACCTCGACCGACGGCACGCCGACCGCCGCCACCGCCCCGAGCCGGCTCGGGTTGAGCAGGTCGCCGCCCCGTACCACGAGGTCGCCCGGCGAGATGTCGGCCCCCTTGCGCCCGACGTTCTGGCGCGGCTGCGCCTCGGCGCAGATGCCCACGCGCGAGTCGTCCAGCCGGGTGGTCTCCTCCACCATCACCACGGCATCGGCGCCATCGGGGAGCGGCGCGCCGGTGGCGATCTCCGCGCAGGCGCCCGGCGTGACCAGGTGCGCCGGCGTGTTGCCGGTGAACACGCGCTCGACGATCCGGAGCGGGACCGGATGCTCCCGGCTCGCGCCACGCGTGTCCGCGGCCACCACGGCGTAGCCGTCCATCGCGGATCGCGAGAAGGGGGGCACGAAGATGGTCGATGCGACGTCGGCGGCGGCGACGCGGCCTGCGGCCTGGGCCAGCGGCAGCACCTCGGTACGCTCGATCGGGCGCACGCCGGTGCGGAGCAGTTCGCGGGCTTCTGCAATCGGAATCGTGGACTTGAAGGGGCGCATCGCCTACTTCCGTGCCTGCTGCACGAGGTGCCCGAGCTCCGGCAGCACCAGCTTCTCCATCGCGAGGCGAACCGCGGCTTCGGAACCGGGCAGGGCAATCACAATCCGTCCGCGCGCCAAGCCGGCGGTGGCCCGGCTCATCATTGCCGCAGGCCCCACCTGCTCGTAGCTGAGCATGCGGAACAGCTCGCCGAAACCGTCGAGCCGCTTCTCGAGCAGCGCATCGATGGCCTCGTAGGTGGTGTCTCTCGACGTGATGCCGGTGCCTCCGGTCGTGATTACCACATCCACGTCCGCACCGGCCAGCTGCTGCTCCACCGTTCCGCGTACCAGCGCCGCATCGTCGCGGACGATGGCCTGGCCGGCGACCGTGTGGCCGGCGGCGCCGAGGAGATCGCGGATGGCGCGTCCGCCGGTGTCGGTGGCCTCGGTGCGCGTGTCGCTGACCGTGAGGACGAAGCAGCGGACGCTCGACGGCCCCTGTTGCCGGTGTTCGGCGTCTGGACGCATGGTCCTTCATTCTACGGCGGGAGTCGGCCAGTCCGGCCGTACCCGTTGGCCCGGGCACTGTGCTGTCCTAGCATGGAGAAGACGATGCTGCTGAGGGACCGGCTACTGGCGCGGATGTCTGACATGGGGAGTGCGCCCGACTACGTGCAGCTCGCGTCGGAAGTGCTCGGCATCCGGAATGCGCCGCCCGTGCTGGCGCGCCGGCTCATCGAGCAGGCGCTGGTGGTAGAAGACCGGCGTGAAGCGTGGTTGCGCGCAGGTGAGCGGATCTGCGCGGACGCACCATCGGCACCGGGTGTGTACCTGCTGCGCGACGCGGAGGGGCGCGCGCTGTACGTGGGGAAGGCGAACAACATCCGGCGCCGGCTGCGGACGCACTTCGCGGCACGGCGGTGGCGTCAGCTGAAGCCGGCGTTCGCGCGTGCACAGCAGGGCGAGTGGCTGCCCGTCGGGTCTGAGCTGGAGGCGCTGCTGCGCGAGGCGGAGTGGATCAGGGTGTTCTCGCCGGTGGCCAACGTGCAGGTGGGCGCTCCCGGCCTGGACACCCGCGCCATTCCGGCGCCGCTCGTGCGCGACACCATCGTGCTGCTGCCGTCTGTGGAGGAGGGGGCTGCGGAACTGGTGGCCGCGCGCGTCGATGGTGCCGTGCGGATGACCCGTGTGGCGCGTGACGGGACCGGGCTGGTGTCGCGTGTGGCAGCGCTGCGTCGGTTCTTCGGCACTGCAGCGTCCAGGGGTGCAGACGACGGGCGCACGCCCGATGTCGATCTGCTCGAGGGGCTTGCGCCGCTGGTGTTCTCGTGGCTGGCCGGTCGCGGCGACTCGGCGACGCGCGTCGACCCGCACGATGCGCCGTCGGCGCGTGAGCTCCAGCGACGGCTGAAACTGCTCCTGGACGACGATCGCCTCTTTACGGAACGAATCGTTGTGATACGATCAGGTGTTCTCTCGACCCCCGCGCGCCCTTAGCTCAGTTGGATAGAGCGTCTGGCTACGAACCAGGAGGTCGCAGGTTCGAATCCTGCAGGGCGCACCACGTTCCACAAGCCATCCACCCGGTCGACCAGCGCGGTCACTGGCGTGTCCGTCATCACCTCGGCGACTGGTCCGCCGGTATCGGGGTGCCATGCAGCCAGCCACGATCCGCGCGGCCACACCGTCAGACCTTCACGACATCCACGCCGTCATCAACGACGGCGCAGCCGCGTACAAGGGCATCATTCCCGCCGACCGGTGGCACGAGCCCTACATGTCGCTCGCCGACCTCGAGTCCGAGATCGAAGCCGGCGTCGAGTTCTCGTGCTTCGTCGAGCACGGCGCGGTGCTCGGCGTGATGGGGATCCAGGATAGAGGACCTGTCGTCCTCATCCGGCACGCGTACGTCAGGACCGACGCGCGGAGGCGAGGCATCGGCGGCCGGCTCCTGCGGGCGCTGACGGCGACGACGAGCAGGCCGATCCTCATTGGCACCTGGAAGGCCGCGGCGTGGGCCATCGCGTTCTACCAGGCGCATGGCTTCACGCTGCTGGACGAAAGGCAGGCCCGCCTGCTGCTCGAACGGTTCTGGAACGTGCCCGTCAGGCAGATGGACACCTCAGTGGTGCTCGCCAACGATCCGTCCGCCCTTGGCGCGTCGTTCGTCGCGCGCTGATGGAGGCGCGGGTCAGGGCCTGACGCGCACGTACTTCTGCAGCCGCTTGGGCGCCGGCTCCCCGCCGTACACGTTGCCGTCGCGGTCGACGGCCACGAACTCCGCACCGTTGCCGACCGTTGTCCGCGGATCGCCCCAGGGGAACTGGATGAACCAGTGCACCCAGCCGCTCTTCGCGTCGCCGATGCGGATGCCCTCCTCCCACCCGGGATTCTGCACATCGTCGGATTCGGAGTCGGCCACGTAGATGCGATCGTTCGCGTCGAAGGTGATGCCGCTCGGCTTGCCGAACTGGGTCCACGGCACCGACAGCGACTTCCCGTCCTGGTCGAAGATCTGGATGCGGTTGTTGCCGCGGTCGCCGACGAACACGCGGCCACGCGAGTCCATCGCAATGGCGTGGATGGAGCGGAACTCGCCGGGCGCCCAGCCGGTCTTGCCCCAGGCCTTCACGAACTTCCCGTCCCTCCCGAATCGGACGATGCGGTTGTTGCCGTTCTCGCCGTGCCCGTCCGCGATGAACACGTCACCAGTGGGCGAGACAACGACGTCGCTTGGTGATGTGAAGTGGTCCGGTCCGGCGCCTTCCATGCCCCCCATGCCAAGCGTCAGCAGCACCTTGCCGTCCGGGCTGAACTTGACGACGGTGTGGCCCCGCTTGTCGCCTTTGGGAATGCGGTTCGTGGACACCGCGTCGGTCACCCAGACGTTGCCCTCCCTGTCCACGTCCAGTCCGTGCGGCCAGATGAACAGCCCTCCGCCGAAGGTCTTCACCACCTTGCCGTCCGGACCGAACTTCACGATCGGATCGGTCTTCGAGTCGCGGCACTCGTCGCCGAAGCGGGCCGGGTCCTCGAGCCGCTCGCACCGGACCACTGCCCAGATGTGACGACCGTCGGGATCAGTGACCACCTTGCCCACGGCGCCCATCGCCTTCCCGTTCGGTAACTGCGCCCAACCCTCCGCGATGCGATAGGGGTTCGGCAGACCCTGCCCGTGCAGGTCGGGCGAGAGGGAGAGCGTCGAGAGGAGGCCAAGAACCACGAGGCCGGCGGCTGGTGCAATGCGCATGTGCGACTCCTCGAGAGGGCGTGTGGGGACGGCACCCGTGCCGAGCCCCGTTTATGGCTAGCGTTGAGCGGGCACGGGCGCGGGGTGCTGAATCTCCGGCAGCGTCCGGCCGAGGAACCCTTCGATCGGCTGCACGCCATTGAACGGACGGTCGTCGCGCAGGTTGATCTTGCGCGCCTGTTCGACCGCCGCGGCCACCGGCACCTTGCGTTCGCGGATCAGGTAGGCGCCCCACATGTGGCTGGCCCGCCAGGCCACGGTGCAGTGCAGCAGCACCTTGCCGTCAGCCGTGTTCATCGCCTCGGCGAACTGGTCGAGCTGCTTCGGACCGTAGGGATTCTCGGGCGTTCCCCGCATCGGGATGTGCACGTACTTCATGCCGAGCTGCTTGATGAGCGCCGCCTCGTCGAAGCCGATCTGCTCCATCTCCTGCGGCATCCGGAGGTTCACCACGGTGGTCACGCCCTTGGCCTTCAGCTCACGCAGCGCCTTCTCTGTGGGCTGGCCACCGATGAACATGTCGTCGCCGACGCTGGCGTACTTCTCCTGGAACATGCCGGTGATGTCGAGTGCCACCGGGTCGGGCACGGGACCGGTCTTTCCCTTCCCGACGATGTTCTGGGCCAAGGCCGGGGAGGAAAGCGTGAGGGTGACGGCCAAAGCCGCGAAGGTGCCGAACAGTGACGGGGATGACATAAAGCTCCTCTGAAGTGTGGCCGCTCAGGCGGCGCACGAAATGCTACAAGGAACGGGTGCCGCATGTCGCGGCCCTGCCGTGAACCGTGCGCTGCACCTCCCGTACCCCCCAGCTCTGCCGCCCTGCGGGTCCGTCCCCGGACCTGTCGATCCGGGAACTGGTCGTTCGACCACTGCCTGAATGCCGCGCCGTCGGCTGGCGTCGGAGACAATCCTCTCAAGGAGCCTGACCTGTGATTCCCAAGAACATCATCTGCCTCTGGTACGACAAGGACGCCCTCGCCGCCGCCGAGTTCTACGCGGCCACGTTTCCGGACAGCGAAGTGAAGGCGGTGCACCGCGCGCCGTCGGACTTTCCCAGCGGCAGGAAGGGCGATGTCCTGACCGTGGACTTCACCGTGCTGGGCATCCCGTGCATGGGGCTGAATGGGGGGCCGGCGTTCAGGCACTGCGAGGCGTTCTCGTTCCAGGTGGCTACCGATACGCAGGAGGAAACCGACCGCTACTGGAACGCCATCGTCAACAACGGCGGCACCGAGAGCGCATGCGGGTGGTGCAAGGACCGCTGGGGGCTGTCGTGGCAGATCACGCCGCGCACGCTGACCGAGGCGCTGGCGGCTGGCGGCGAAGAAGCGAAGCGCGCGTTCGAGGCAATGATGACGATGGGGAAGACCGACGTGGCCGCAATCGACGCCGCGCGGCGGGGCTGACGTTCCTATCCGCCCAACGTGTCGTCAGGGGTCGTGACACTCTCTCCGGTCAGCACCTGCTGCTGCTCAGGCGTGTCGTTCACCTGGGCGGCCACGCCTCGTTCGGTTGCGCGCTCCAGGACCGCGGCCGCCTGACGCAGCAGCATGAGGTCGTCGGGGGAGACGGCGTTCCGGAGCGTCGCTTCCTCAGACCAGATCTTGAAGTCCTTCGCGAGGCGTGTGGCCAGGTCGAGCAGTTCCTGTGAGGTCATGCCCTCGCGTGCGTGCAAGATCCGGGGCGTTCGGGGCGGATCGACGTAGGGGCAGGTGGGGCGGGTCGGGCAGGTGGGGCGGACGAGCAGCTCGACCGTCCGCGTAGAATCCTCACATGCGCTCAATCGACGCTGTCGCCGCCGACCTCGGACTCACGCCTGACGACATCCAGCCATGGGGGCCCGGTGTGGCGAAGATCGCACCGGAGCACGCGTTCAGCGACGCGCCGCTCACGGGCAAGCTCGTGCTCGTGTCCGCGATCAACCCGACACCGGCCGGCGAAGGGAAGACCACGTGTGTCATCGGCCTGACGCAGGCGGCCCGCCGCCTCGGTGCCCGAGCGGCATGCGCGCTGCGCGAGCCGTCACTTGGGCCGGTGTTCGGTGCCAAGGGGGGCGGCACCGGCGGCGGACGGTCGGCCCTGGTGCCGTCCGAGCGGATCAATCTGCACTTCACGGGTGATCTCCACGCCGTGACCTCGGCGCACAACCTGCTGGCTGCCCTCGCCGACAACGACATCTACCACAGCAACCCGCCGCGGCTCGATGGACGCCAGGTGGCCTTCCGCCGTGTCACCGACATGAGCGACCGCTTCCTCCGCCGCATCGTCACGGGGCTGGGCGGGCGGACGATGGGCGTGCCGAGGGAGGACGGGTTCGACATCACGGCGGCGAGCGAGGTGATGGCGATCCTCTGCCTGGCGAGCGACTACCCGGACCTGAAGGCGCGGCTTGGCCGGATTCTCGTGGGCTTCGGGCGCGACAACACCCCCGTGCATGCGCACGACCTCCAGGCGGCAGGGGCGATGGCCGCGCTGCTTCGGGATGCCATGCTGCCGAACCTCGTGCAGACGACGGAGGGCGGACCGGCCGTGGTGCATGGGGGACCGTTCGGCAACATCGCCCACGGCTGCAACAGCATCGTCGCCACGAAGCTGCTGCTGCGGAAGGCCGATGTGGTGTTCACCGAGGCGGGGTTCGGCTTCGACCTCGGCGCCGAGAAATTCCTCGACATCAAATGCCGCGTGGCCGGCATCTGGCCGCATGCCGTGGTGCTGGTGGCGACGCTGCGCGCGCTGAAGGTGCATGGGGGTGTGCCGGCCTCGCAGTCCGGAAAGCCGGATGCCGAGGCGCTGCAGCGGGGCCTGGAAAACCTGCGGAAGCACCTGGAGAGTGTGCGCGGCTTCGGCCTCGAACCGGTGGTGCTGCTCAACCTGCGCGGCGAGGATGCGCCTGACGAGGTGCGCCTCGTGCTCGACGCCCTTGCGGCCGACGGGGTGGAGGCCGGGGCCGCCGACGTGTACGGCCGGGGCGGCGAAGGGGCGATGGCGGTGGCCGAGAAGGTGCTCGCCCGCGCGGCATCCGCCACGCCTTCGCCGCGCTACATGTACGACCTTGCCGATCCGCCGATGGACAAGGTGCGCCACGTCGCACGCACCATCTACGGCGCGTCGGACGTGGACTTCTCCGTGACGGCGAAGAAGCAGCTCGATCGCGCCGATGCCCTGGGGTTCGGCCAGCTGCCGATCTGCATGGCGAAGACCCACCTCTCGCTCTCGGATGACGAGAAGCTCGTCGGCCGGCCACGCAACTTCGACATGACCATCCGCGAAGTGCGTATTGCGGCTGGGGCCGGTTTCCTGGTGCCGCTCACGGGAGAGATCCTCACGATGCCCGGCCTGCCGAAGGCGCCGCACGCCTCGAACATCGACCTGGCGGACGACGGGCAGATTCGGGGAATCGTCTAGGAACTCAGTAACTCCGGAACGCTTACCTCGTCGCGCTGCCCTTCGGCACGAGCTTGACGATCTTGCCGGAGAGCATTTCGTCGGTGAGCAGGTACAGCGCACCGTCGGGTCCCTGGCGCACGTCGCGGATGCGCAGGCGCGGCGTGCGGTCGGTGAGCAGGCGTTCTTCGCCCGTCACCTTCTCGCCGGAGAGCGAGAGCCGCACGAGGTCGTTCGTCTGGTGACCGCCGATGAACAGGCTGCCCTTCCAGGCCGGGAACAGGCTGCCGGTGTAGAAGGCCATGCCGCTCGGCCCGATGACCGGATCCCAGTAGTACAGCGGCTGCTCCGTCCCTACCTTCTGCGTGATGCCGCCGGTGATGGGACCGCCCGCGTACTCGATGCCGTACGCAACCGTCGGCCAGCCGTAATCCTTGCCCTTGCGCACGACGTTGAGCTCGTCGCCGCCGCGCGTGCCGTGCTCCACCTCCCACAGCTCGCCCGTGGTGGGGTGAATCGCCGCCGACTGGATGTTGCGGTGTCCGATCGAGAAGATCTCCTCGCGCACGCCCGCCTTGCCGACAAACGGGTTGTCCTTCGGGATGGACCCGTCCGCGTTGATGCGGGCCACCTTGCCGAGCAGGCCGTCCATGCGCTGGGCCTGCATGCGACCCTCGGTGATGGACCGCTCACCGTGCGTGATGAGCAGCGTACCGTCCTTCAGGAAGTTCAGCCGCGATCCGTAGTGGGCCGTCGAGTTGAGCGACGGCCCCTGGTGATAGATCACCTGGGCGTTCTCGACACGGGCCGGCGGACCCTCGATGAAGCGCCCGCGAGCCACCGCCGTGTTGTTCGTGCCGTTCTCGCGCGGCTCCGCGTAGCTCCAGTAGATCAGGTTGTTGGTGGCGAAGTTCGGGTCCAGCACCACGTCCAGCAGCCCGCCCTGGCCGCGGTTGTCCACCGCGGGTAGGCCGCCAACGGGCTGTGGCACCAGCGTGCCGTCGGTGTTCACGAGGCGGAGGAACCCCACCCGCTCGGTCACGAGCATCCGGCCGCTCGGCAGGAAGGTCATGCCCCACGGGTTGCGCAGGGTGTCCACCACTGTGACCACGTCGAAGGCCACCCCGAGCTTCTGCTCGGGCGCATCGGTCTGGCCCGCGAAGGCCGGTTTCTGGGTGGGTGCGTTCGGCGGCCTCGGGTCGGCGACCTGTGCGGACGACGACAGCGGGGCGAGTACCACTGCGAATGCGGCAGCGGACAACAGGGACTTGCTGAACATCAGGAACTCTCCAAGGCGTGAGTGGGGGGATTCGAACCCCAGAGGGGATTCTACGCGGCGCGTCCACGGTAGGACGCGGCAGGGCAGTGAACCGGTTCCCGAGAGGCCTGGGCGGAGACGCGGCTCCGGCGGCGAGGTCAGCTGCGCCGGCGCGCGCGGAAGCGACGGAGCGCGAGCAGGCCGGAGACGCCGGTGCCGAAGAGCAGGCACGAGGCCGGTTCGGGAATGGTCGTCAACCCGGTCATCACGCTGGCGGTCAGAGCGGTGACGTCGACGGGCCATGCATGACGGGCGGCGCCCAGGTTCGCGAAGGCCGCAGCCACATCCGCGGCGTGGCCGCCAAGGTCGAGGGGGGACGCGTACGCGGTCGACATCGGGATGACGGTGAGGGTCGAAAGCAGGAGTGGGAGACTGCCCCGACAGGGCGGCAGTGGATCGGACGGCATTGACGGACTTCCTCCCGGACGTGAACCAGTACTGGAACTTCAAACGGCTGGGGGGAAACCGTGAACACAACCTTATCACAAGATATAGCCTCGTGAGACGGAAATACCTGTGGGGTACACTCCGCCGGTGCGCATGATCGTCAGGACCGCGCTCGCCCTCGGGCTTGCCGCGATGGCTGCCGGGGTTGCCCTGCTGGCGCAGGCAGGCCAGCCCGCGTCGACTTCCGGGCAGGTGCCGCAGGCGGTCACGCTGCGCATGATCGTCGTCGGGACGGCGCCCGAGGCCACGGTCGTCCGCGAGCGGCTCGATCGTGGCGAGGCCTTCGCGACGGTGGCGCGGGAGGTGTCCATCGACCCCAGCGCCGTGTCAGGCGGACTGCTGGGGCGGCTGGACCTGGCATCCCTGCGGGAACCGGTGCGTCTGGTCCTGCAGGGACTGAAGCCCGGGCAGTTCTCGCCGGTGGCCCCGGTCGCGACCGGCTTCGCCGTCTTCGAGCTGGTCAGCGATCTTCCCGGGCAGCCCACACCCATCAACCCGGTGAGCTTCGCCGCGATCAGTGGCATCGGTGCGGTGAAGTTCGTGCCCGACATCGGTGGCCTGCCCGAGGCGGAAGCGCTCCTGCGCGACTTTCCGAAGGCAGCGAACTGGAACGAGAGCCCGCGGACGATCTGCCAGGCGCGGCAGGACTCGCTGACGGCCGGAACCGAGCTGTTCGAACGGTTCTTCTCGCCCGAGGCGGCCACCTTCCGCAGCAGCCGTCCTCCCTTCGAACTGATGCAGGCCCACCTCGGCATGGCACAGGTGCTTGCCTACCAGGGGTCGATGTCCCGCGCCGTGGAGCACTACGACGCGGCCTATCGGATCGCGGTCGCGAGCGTGCCGACGGCGGTGCCCCAGGTGGAGGAGATGCTCGCTGTCGCCCTCATGCACAAGGCGGCGATGGACAACGCCGTCTTCCGGCAGCCCGGGGAACTGTGCCTGCTGCCTCCACGACCCGGTGTCGCCTACGCGAAGCGGGCTGACTTGGACAGGGCGGCTGCGCTCTTCACGACCTTCCTCGAACGCCGTCCCGATGATCCCGAAGGGCGTTGGCTGCTGAACCTGGCGCACATGGCGCTCGGGTCATGGCCCGACCGCGTGCCGGAGCGTCACCGAATCCCGGCGTCGGCTTTCGCCTCCCCTGAAGATGTCGGTCGGTTCGTGGACGTGGCGCCGTCGATGGGGCTCGACGTCTTCGCCTCCGCGGGAGGCGTCATCGTGGACGACCTGGCCAACTCGGGCCGGTTCGACGTGATGACGTCGAACTTCTACAGTTGCGGCCCCCTGCACTACTTCGCCGCGAAGGGCGACGGCACGTACGCCGAGCGCGGGCCGGCCGCTGGCCTGCGCGACCAGGTGGGGGGCCTCAGCATCATCCAGGCGGACTACGACAACGATCGCTGCACCGATGTCCTCGTACAACGCGGCGGCTGGGAGGTGGCGCAGCGCCGCTCGCTGCTCCGGAACAACTGCGACGGCACGTTCACCGACGTCACGGCGGCGGCCGGACTGGCCACGCCGGTCACGGCCTCGCAGGCCGGCGCCTGGGCCGATATCAACAACGACGGCTGGCTGGACCTCTTCGTCGGTAACGAGGACGCGCGGGCGCAGCTCTTCCTGAACGACGGCACGGGGCACTTCACCGACATCGCCGCCCGTGCGGGCGTGAACCGCCAGACCTTCGCGAAGAGCACCACCGCCGGCGACTACGACAACGACGGCTTCGTCGACTTCTACGTCTCGAACTACGACGGGCCGAACCTGCTCTACCGCAACAACCACGACAACACGTTCACCGAACGCGCCATCGCCGCCGGCGTCCCTGGGCCGGGCCGGGGCTTCACGGCCTGGTTCTTCGACTACGACAACGACGGCTGGCTCGACCTCTTCGCCACCAGCTACTTCATGTCGGTCGACGACACGGCGCGCACCTACCTCGGGCTCCCGCACAACGCGCCGACGCTGAAGCTGTATCGCAACCGGGGCAACGGCACGTTCGAGGACGTCACCCGCGCCGCCGCCCTCGACCGGGTCTTCATGCCCATGGGCGCCAACTTCGGCGACCTGGACAATGACGGTCTCCTCGACATGTACCTCGGCATGGGGACCCCCTCGTACGCCTCGGTCGCCCCGCACGTGCTCCTCCGGAACAACGGCGGCCGCTTCATCGACGTGACCGCCTCCTCGGGCACCGGCGAGATCCACAAGGGGCACGGCATCGCCTTCGCCGACCTCGACTTCGACGGCGACGAGGACATCGTCGCCGAGATCGGCGGCGCGACACCGGCCGACAGCCACGCGATGCGCGTCTTCGAGAACCCCGGCCACGGCAACGACTGGATCGCGCTCAAGCTCACCGGCGTGAAGACCAACCGCTCGGCTTTCGGCGCACGCATCAGCGTGACGGTCGAGAACGGCGGGACCACGCGCACCATCCACCGGCTGGTGGGTGGCGGCGGCACGTTCGGGTCGTCACCCCTCGAGCAGCACATCGGCCTCGGCCCGAAGGCCCGCATCGTCGACCTCGAGGTGTTCTGGCCGGCGGCCAACGCACGACAGCGCTTCGGCCGCGTGCCCGCCAATCGGGCATACGCCATCGAGGAGGGGGGCGCTCCGATGCCGATCGTGCGCCAGGCGATCAGGCTCGGAGGTTCCAGGAGGGTGGAGTGATGCGCGCGCGCCTGTGCTGGCTGCTGCTGCTGTTCGCCGTCGTCCCGGCCTGGCTCGGTGCGGCCGACGAGTACGCCGTGCGCGGCATGGTGGTCAGCGTGAACCCCGCCTCGCGCACCTTCGTGGCGTCGATCGACGCGATCCCGAACTACATGCAGGCAATGACGATGCCCTTCGAGGTGAGGCAGGGGTCGGAGTTGCGCGACCTCTCGCCAGGCGTGGTCGTGGCGTTCACGCTGGTGGTCGAGCGCGCTACGTCGTACGCCACGCGCATCGCCATCGTCCGCTACGCGAACACCGAGCAGGACCCGTTCAGTGCGAACCGACTCAAGCTCCTGAGCGACCTGGCCGGTGCACGGGGGCGGCCCCGGGTGGAGCCGGTGGAGGTTGGCGCGCCGGTGCCCGACTTCACGTTAGTGGATCAGCGGGAACGGTCGGTGTCGCTCTCGCAGTTCCGCGGCAAGGTGGTCGTGGCGAACTTCGTCTACACGACCTGCGCGTTGCCGAACTTCTGCCTGCGTCTGGCCAATCACTTCGGTGTGCTGCAGAAGCGGTTTGCGCGGGAACTGGGGCGCGACCTCGTGCTGCTCACGGTGACCTTCGATCCGACGCATGACACGCCGGCCGTGATGGCGGCGTATGCCCGCCAGTGGAACGCGAACCCCGAGACGTGGCGCTTCCTGACCGGCGGGGCAGATGCGGTCGAACGCGCGTGCAGCCTGTTCGGGGTCCATGCGTTCTCGAACGAGGGGCTGATGGACCACTCGCTGCACACGGCGATCATCGGGCGCGACGGCCGCCTGCTGGCGAACATCGAGGGGAATCAGTTCACCGCCACGCAGCTCGGCGATGTCGTCGCCGGGCTCATGCCCCGCCGCTGACCGGCACGACCGCGTAGGCCCCCCGCCAGAACGCCGAGCCCTCCGGGCGCGGCTGCGCGGCGATCTTCCGGAAGGTGATGTCCGCGATGGTGACCGTCTCACCGACGCCGATCGTGGCATCGCGCTGTGCGAGCGTCTCGAGCAGCGTGTTCCTGTAGACCGAGCGGTACTCGTAGGCGGTCGCCGTCAGCACCACCGTGATGTGCTGATCGCGGAGGAAGGCCCGCAGGTCGCCGGTCCGCAGGTAGGGGAGGATCTCCCCGCCCACGATGCCGTCCGCGCTGACCACCCGCACGTTCAGGTGATAGGCCGTCTGCACTTCGTAGGTGAGCACCACGTCCGACGGAGCCAGGAGCGGGTTCAGCGTCTCGGCGCCGCTGGCGTCGAGTACGTCGATTGGCGCGCGCCGCGGACCAGTGGCAGCCTGTACGGAACCGTACAGTTGTCCGCCCACCGTGATGACGCCGAGGGCCAGCGCCACGGGGACAGCGGCGTGCCGGAGACGTGGCGAGAGCCTGCTGAAGAGCGTGCCGGCGCCGTGCACCATGGCGACCGCCGCGAAAGGCAGCATCGGCATCGCATAGCGCATCAGGTAGTACCCGGGATTGTTCAGCGTGAGGCCGACCGCCAGCAGGGTCCCGAGGACGACGTAGGACCAGACGAAGGCTGGGCGCGTGCGCCGCAGGGCGTGCAGGCCCAGCGCGACGAGCAGCGCCTGTACGCCGAGGCTGATGATCCGGAATCCGGGAGGGCCGTCGAACAGCAGGCCGACGCCGCGCGCCACCACGAGCGGCGGCGCCGCCGGCGTCAGGTACGTGTCACCGACCGCGCTCATCATCTGGCGGGCGGCGACAGACGAGGGGACCCACAGGCCGGTCCGGCCATGCATCCAGGCGGCGAAGGCGAGGAAGGGCACGAGCGTGAGCGCCAGCAGCCCGGCCACCCGAATCGACCGGTGCCGCGCGAGGACCACCGCCGAGAGGCCACCGGCGACGAGCAGGCCCTCGGGACGGCCGAGGGGGAGCACCGCCAGCGAGAGCAGCGCGTAGGTCATCGTGCGTGGGCGCAGCGCAGATGACGGCAGCAGGGTGGTGGCGAGGGCCGCATTGGCCACGAGTGCCGCGAAGAACGGCGTTTCGTAGCTGGACACCGCAAAGAGGCGCAGCCCGGGGTGGAGCGCGACGAGCGCAGCCGCACCCGCCGCTTCGAGCGGTGAACCCGTCAGGCGACGCGCGAAGACCCAGACCGTGGCGGCGAGGACGAGCAGCGCGAGGGCGCCCGCGAGCTTCCAGGCCAGGATGCTGGCGCCGCCGGACGGCAGCGAGGCCAGGGAGAGCACCAGCGCCCAGGCGGGCGACGTAGCGCCGTAGCTGACCGGCGCGTGCGCGAAGCGGAAGGGGCCGTCCTGCCACATGCTCCGCGCGTAGACCCAGTAGACCGCCGCGTCGCCATCCTGGCTCCAGAACACCTTCCAGGTGGCGAGGACCGCGAGCACGCACACGGCGCCACTGAGCAGCCAGGCGAGCCGCGCCGCTGGGGAGGGAACATCCGGCTGTTTCGCCGGCGGCGGTGAGGAGTGGCTCACGATCGTCATGGTGTGCCGAGGTCGGCCTGGAGCCTGGCCAGAGCCGGGTGTGCCGGGTGCAGTCGCCGGCCGCGCGCGAGCCAGTCGGCCGCTTTCGCCCGATCGCCGAGGGCCAGGAGGGCCTGGGCACCCCCAAGCCAGGCCTGCGGTGCGCCGGGATCGAGGGAGACGGCAGCTTCGTAGTGCTCCATCGCCTCACGCGTGCGCCCGGCCGCGCGCAGTGACTCGGCGAGGCGCAGGCGGGCGTCGGGCATGTTCGGGGCGTGGCGCACCGCGGCTGCGTACGACTGGAGCGCCTCCTGATGTCGTCCGCGCTGATCGGCGATGGCACCGAGGCTGAAGTGCGCGCGGGCGTAGTCCGGATGTTGCCGGACGACCTCGGTGAACTCGCGCTCGGCCCCCGCAGCATCGCCTGACGCGATCATCGCGCTGGCCATCCAGTAGCGGAGCGAAGGGTCGCCGGGCGCCACCTCGAGTCCGCGCCGGAACGCCTGGATCGCTCCAGCCCAGTCCTGACGGCGGAGCGCCTGCATGCCCACCGCTTCATGAGAGACGGCGCTGTCGAGTACCACCTCCGCCACCTGCAGGAGCGGATCGGCCATCGCCGGGGCGACAGTGCCGCGCCGCTGCAGCAGTGCCTCGGCCTTCGTGCCCTGGCCGGTCTGCCGGTAGGCCATGGCGAGCGGGTAGTGGATGGCCGTGGCGGTGGGATCCGTGCGCAGCGCCTGTTCGAAATGGGCGACTGCCGCGGCGTAGTCGCGCGCGGCCATGGCGGCGCGCCCCGCGCCGAAGCGGGCGGCGGCGGAGTCGGGCTCCTGCGCCACGGCACGGTCGAAGGCGGCGCGCGCCGCGTCGGTCTGTCCGCGGTCCAGGTGCATGTCACCGAGCCAGACGAGCGCCGGCACGTACGAAGGCCGGAGGAGTGTGGTGCGTTCGAAGGCGAGCGCGGCGGCGTCGCGGTCACCCTTGCGCAGTGCCGCGTGCCCGAGCAGGTAACTCCAGCCAGGTTCGGTCGGCTCGAGCGCGGCGGCGTGCCGATAGCAGAGGATCGCTTCGTCGAAGAAGGTTGAGGCGAGCAGCACGTGTCCCAGGTCGGCGTACAGCCTGGCCCGGTCGGCCGCCGCGAGGCTGGCATCGCCGAGCCCTGCCCGCAGGCTCGCCTCGCGTGACGTGATCTGCGTGCGGACCGGGGCCGCGACCGCCGACAGGTCGGGCAGGCGGACCGGTTCGAGGGGCACTGACGCCGGGGCTGACGAACCGTCGTTCCGAGACGGCGAAGCGCGTGGCGGTTCGGCACTGCCGGAGCATCCGGACGCGGCAAGCGCCGCGAGCCAGATGGTCATCGTGCCCTGGCCGAGGGTCGCCCGCATCCTCATCGCGGGCTACCCTGCACGAGCGTCGTGTAGCGATCGATCGGCACGGACGGCCACTCCTCGGTGGTGCCGTCGGGCCAGCGCACGCGGACGCGTGGCGACGTGGAGGCCGCCCCCAGGCCCGCGAGCACGCGCGGGTCGTTCGCCGACGCGTAGCTGCCGTCGGCGCGTGACCGTCGGATCAGCGTGGGGCGGTCCGCGCGGAGCAGTTCCACGCGAGCGCCGAGCGCATCGCGTGTGCTGCCCCTGGGCACGAGCCGCAGCCCCACCCAGTGCTGGCGCGAACCGACCTGGTTGACGAGCAGGCGCACCGGGCCGGCGCCGTTCATGACCAGCACGTCGGTGTCGCCGTCGTTGTCCACGTCGCCGAACGCGGCGCCGCGCCCCACCTCGGGCGACGCGAACGTCGCGCCCGCCCGGTCCGACACGTCCTCGAACCGGCCGCCGGTGTTGCGCAGCAGCTGGCGGCGCTGGCCGAGCGGGAACGGGTTGTCCGCGCGCGCGAGCGTCTTGACGTTCTGGTTCACGTCGCCGTTCACCGCGAGCAGGTCGAGCCACCCGTCGTTGTCGATGTCGAACCAGGCCGTGCCGAAGCCGGTGTACGGCAGGCTGGGTCCGCGGATCCCCAGGCGTGCGCTCTGCTCCTCGAACTGGCCGGTGCCGTCGTTCACCCACAGCGAGCTGCCCTGGCTGATCAGCTCGGTGACGAAGAGGTCCTCGTCACCGTCCTGGTCGAAGTCGCCCGCGTCCACGCCCATGTTGGCCTTGCGCTCGCCAGATGCCCCCAGTGCCGCACCGGCCGCGAGCGCCGTGTTCACGAAGGTGCCGTCCTGCTGGTTGATCCAGAGCTGGTTTTCCTGCTCGTCGTTGGTGACGAAGAGATCGAGCCAGCCGTCGTTGTTCAGGTCGGCGGCAATCGAGCCGAGCGCCGGGCCGAACGCGCGCGCCACCCCGGAGGCAATCGTCACGTCGGTGAACCGACCCTTGCCGGTGTTGCGGTACAGCCGGTTCGGCTGCGCGCCGTACACCTCGGGACGGCAGTAGTCGGGGGCACCGGACGGGCCGAAGCAGGGTGTGTGGGTCTGCAGCGTGTAATTCAGGTAGTTGCCGACGAACAGGTCGAGCCAGCCATCGCGGTCGTAGTCGAGGAACGAGGCGGAGACACCCCAGTTCACCGGGTCGCCGGTGCCCGACGTCGTCGTCGCATCGGTGAACGTGCCGTTGCCGTTGTTGCGGAACAGCTGGTTCCGCCCGAAGCCGGTGAGGTAGAGGTCGGTGAAGCCGTCGTTGTCGATGTCGCCTGCGGCGACGCCCATGCCGTAGCCGCGCGCGTGGATGCCGCTCTGGGCGGTGACGTCGGTGAAGCGGAGCGTGCGCGTGCCGTCGGCAGCCACCCGCAGGTCGTTCCTGAACAGCCGATCGCCGAGGGGGCCGGGTGGCGGCGGAATCAGCGGCGTGCCCGAGCCGAGCATCTGCCCCTGCACCAGGTACACGTCCAGATCGCCGTCGTTGTCGAGGTCGAAGAGCGCAGCTCCGGGAGCCATGATCTCGGGCTGGTAGAACTTCCCGGTCATGCCGTTGAAATGGGTGAACGCGAGCCCGGTCTCTTCCGCACGGTCGACGAACCACTCGCCAGGGGCCGGCCCGTCGGCCTGGCCTGCCGGGTCGCTGGTGCCGCGCGAGGAAGGGAGCGTGGCGCGCGGGGAATCCGGGGCTGCGCCACAGCCAGCGAGAAGCGCCAATGTCAGCAGCAGCGGCGCCTGTCTGAATCGCATGAGGTGAGAGGCTATGGTCGCACAGGGGCCCCCGGGGCTCAACCTGTGCGGCCATGCCGCGGTCCGCTCATCCGCGTGGTGCCCGTGACGCGCGGTTCACAGCGGCAGTCGCCAGTCGAGGCCGATCGACACGTCCGGCGATGCGTTGGTGAGGCCGAACGAGACGGTGGCGCCGATACTGCGTCCGGAGCGCGCATCGTAGCGGCCGAACCCGACCGTCATGTCGGTCGGCGGCGCCACGCCGTCCAGGATGCGGGTCCATCCGGCGATGGCACCCGAGACATACCAGCGCTGCGAGAGCAGGGAGCGCTCGTATCCGATCCGGTAGGACAGCGCGCTGTTGAGCGGCAGGTCGGGCAGGTCGCCAAGGGACCAGAACTCGGCCGAGGCCGACAGCTGGTGGACATCGCGCTGGTGCACCAGGGTCAGTCCCGCGCCGTAGTCGGCGGCGCCGGTGCCGAAGCCCCGGTCCACCGTGGCCAGCGCCGGCTTGAAGACCGCGCCGGCACGGACGACGGTGTCTGCGCCAGCCTGGGTGAGGCGATAGCTGCCGCGAAGGATGGGATCACCGACGCCCGTCCGGGATGCCGTGGCCTGTTCCGGAAGTGCCACCGTGAATCCGGCTGGCACCGTCGCCGCGGTTGCCGGTCCGGTGAGCATCCAGGTGCTCGCCGGCGTGAGGAGCCGGGCACCGCCTGGCTGGCCCGTCCCGGTGCCCGAGCCGCCGGTCGATCCGCCGGTTGACCCGCCTGTCGACCCCCGCCGGATCTGGTCGCCGACCAGGCTGCTCTGCGGGCCGCCCGATGGCACGATGACGCCCGCGTAGGTGATCCACGGCGTGCTCTGGTACACCAGCGGTACGCTGCCCGAGAGTCGCACCCGGCCGCTCTCGACCTCGACGGCCGACAGGACGTAGACGCTCGTCGTGGACTCCGTGAAGAGATACGAACCGGTCGCCGCGCGCACCGAACCCGCGTAGGTGACCTGCGCGGCGGCGGGTGGGGCGGTCAGGACGGCGAGGATCAGCCAGGGGGCCGATCCCCGCCGCCATGATGCCCTACGTGTTGGGTTGGCCGATGCGGAGGCGCTCACGCATCTGCTCCATCAGCTTGAGGCTGTCGTCCATGCTGCCGGACATGTCGTGCAGGTGCTTCTGGATGCGCTCCATGTCGCGGTCCATCAGGCGATCCCGGTCGCGATCCCGATCGCGGGTGCGATCGCGCTCCTGGATCAGGTCGCGCAGGTGCGTCGCCAGCCGCTCGTGCTCCCGGGCCTGGGCGCCGATGGCATTCGACATCTCCTGCATCAGCCGCAGCTGCGACCGGTCCTGCACCCGCGCCTGATCCTGCTCGCACTGGCGCGAGAGGTCCTGGGCGCGTGTCTGGATGCGGGCGGTCTCCTGCGTGGTCGTGCGCAGCTGCTCCATCAGCTGCGTGCGGGCCCGCACCTGGTCACCTGGTGCGGTGCCCTGGCGGGTGGGGCCTTGACCCTGACCCGACCCCTGGCGCTGCTCGATCACCGGCCCGCCGCCACTGCCCCCGCCCGATCCGGCCCCGGCCCCTGCGCCGCGTCCTTGCGCGAACACCTGGGCGAACAGGCCCAGACCGAAAGCGACCGTGGCGACGAGCGCCACACGCGTGAACGGTTTCATGATGACCTCCTTGTCGCTACTGCTTCTCGCCACCACCAGGGCTCGTCGGCTTGCGTCCACCCTTGCGGCTGTCCACGATCTGGATGTCGAGGAAGGACGTGTGGCCGTTCGGCAACTGCGGGACGAAGTACGTGGCGTTCACGTCCAGCGGGTCGCGGCCCGCGAACGTGAGGTTCGGCGTGACGACTGTCCCGTCGACGGTGCAGGCCGGATCCAGCGAGAAGGTGAGCCGCCACCAACCGAGCTTGGACTCCGGCGTCCCCGGCATCTGCCCGATCATCCAGTTGTAGCCGTAGATGACCGAACCGCCGACGTTGATCTCCGCGCTGTAGTAGCCCGTGCCGTCCGCCCCGAATGCCTCGTAGACGGCGCCATTGAAGTACGGCGCGCCGACGGGCGAACCACCCTGGCCGGTGATCTTCTGGATGGTGAGTCGCGGGCACACCGAGTAGACCGTGCGGTACGTGCCGGTGTAGGTAGCCGCACCGGTCGTGCCCTGCATCTCGGTGGTGCCGCTCCCATACAGCAGGTTCATCGGGAACGCTTTCAGGCCGGTGAGGGTGTCCTGGTACAGCACCGTCTCAACACGGATCACCGCCTTCGTGGTCCATTTCTGGTTGATCAGGTTGTCCGACCAGTTGACGATGACCGGCTCGGGGGCGGTGGTGCTGCCGACCGCCCAGCTGGCACGCCAGTGGCTGGGGGTCTGCTGTGGGAAGTAGGTGGTGCCGTCGAGCAGGTACACGCTGCTGGTGTCGAAGTAGTCCTCGACGCTGTTCATCGCGTCTGCGGCGGTGGGGCGCAGCCCCGTCCCATCGAGCGTCGGTGCCACGCCGGTCGTGATCACCGCGCCACCGAGACCACGGCCCTCGGCGAAGAGGACCGGTACTGACAGGTTGTTGCCGGGGCCGGTGTCCTCTCCGCCGTCCGGCGGCTTCCCGCCGCCCTTCCCCGATCCGCCTTGCGCGCCCGCGGCCGCGGTCATCAGCAGCACCGAGGCGAAGAGCGCGCCGTATGTCACGTAGTGCCGAAATGTCTGCATAACTCACCCGGAGAATGAAGACGTGGAGCGGGGGGCTCCCTCCGGCAGGCCCCCCAACGGAAAGGCACCGACGCCTCGCAGCGAGCCGCGGCGTTACGTGCCGCGTCGGTGCCGTGCCGCCGGTGTCATCGGGTCGAAGGTCCCCGACCCGACCACCGCGGGAATCCGGCCTCGTTCCTGAGCACCATGGTCTGTGTGCCCTTCGTGATCTCGCGCGCGAGGAATGCGGGCTCGCCGTCGACCGTCGTGTGTGCCCCGACGATCGTGAGCGTGTCCCCCGGCGCGAACG
>WBZO01001337.1_pt1 | contig 39169 bp, 28 predicted proteins | sample 5204261 | NCBI WGS metagenome assembly WBZO01 (sample SAMN12412400, study PRJNA552823) | activated sludge metagenome | isolation source: activated sludge from anammox sidestream of wastewater treatment plant... | place: USA: North Carolina | collected 2017-09
GATTGATGTAATCCGAACGAACGCTCGGCACAAGGATCGATATGAGTAAGAACTCCCGGCTCAAGACCGTGACCCAAGGCACGCAGACCGTGACCTTGACCTATGACGATGCGGGACGCCGAACCGGTCTGACCTATCCGAATGGGGTGGTGACCAGCTACGGGTATGACAACGCCAATCGACTGCTCAGCATTAACCACGTCAAGACACCGACGACCATCGAAGCGCTGACGTACCAGAACGATGCGGCGGGGAATCGCATCAAGCTCACGCGCGCGAATGCGGCAGCGTCACTCATCCCCCAAGCAGTGACGAATACCGCCTTCGATGCGGCCAACGAACAGACGCGCTTTAACAGCGCCTCGACAAACCTCGTCTACGACAATAACGGCAATCTGACGTCGTTCACGGATGCCTCCGGCACGACGACCTACACCTGGAATGCGCGGAACCAGTTGACGGCCATCAGTGGACCAAGTCTTTCCGCCAGTTTCGTGTACGACGGACTTGGACGCAGGACCAGCAAGACCATCAACAGCAGCACAACGGGCTTTTGGTATGACGGAGGTGACGTCCTAGCCGAGTTGAGTGGAAGTACTCCAACCGCCACGTATATCAGAAGTCTTTCCATCGACGAACCATTTATTCGAAAACAATCCAGCGGGGATGAGTATTATCAGACCGATGCGTTGGGAAGTACGCTAGCTTTGACTGATGGTAGCGGGACATCCGGCACGACCTACACGCAAGAACCGTTTGGTAAGACCACCAGGAATGGCGCGTCAACAAATTCGTTTCAGTATACGGGGCGAGAGGAAGATGGCACTGGGACTCTGTACTACAGGGCTCGATATTATCAACCGCAATTGCAGCGCTTTATCCAGGAGGATCAAGTAGGTTTTTCGGGTGGAGACCCTAATCTATATGCGTATGTCCAAAATAATCCGATCAACGCGACTGATCCGAGCGGTAACTTCACGGTCGCATGTGTAGTTGGGTCCACTCTATTCGGAGCAGGCCTCGACCTTGGATTGCAAATTTATGACAACGTTCTTAGTGGAAGAAAGGTTCTATACGGTGCCGCCAGCGCTGCACTCCGAGGAGGTGGCAAAGGAGCTGCCGCCGGACTTTTATGCGGCCTCGGGCCGGCAATAAACTCTCTCCGCGGAATAGGCGCCATATCAGAGGCCAGTAGGGCCTTGGTCCCTCTTGCAGATGCCACACAAGCAACCGGGGCAGTCAGAAGTGTAGCTGGCTATGAGATTTGGGGTAACGCCGGACTGGTTGGGAATACCTACAATATAAATGTAATAGGATTATGGGCAACCGAAGGAGCGCAAGGCCTGCGGGCACTATCTGCTGCGCTCAGAGCAGAAGCGGCCGCAACAGGCGCTTCACAGATAAGTATCACTGGGAGTGCAATAGTGAACCAAAGTCTTGCGAATTTGAGCGGGGCCGCAGCGCGGCGCCTTGGCTTCGAATTAACTCACATCAATGCTGACATAATTCTCTTAAGAGCCTTCTTGCCGTGAGGTCAGTTATGACAAAAGAATCCAGATCCAAATCACTAAAATCCATATTTGAACGGAAAGGCGGAATCGGTAGATACACACTGATTTTTAGTCAAATGCAAGGCATGCAACAGCAAGTGATCTTACAGAAGGTTAGTCTAACTCATCAGGAAGTGCCAGTGATTGGCAGTTTTCGCAGTGCGAATGACTGGCTACTGATCACAACAGATAGGGTCATTTGGTGCGAGCGTGAGGACCTTAAGTCAATTCCATCTTCAGCTATCCTGAGTGTCTCGCCATCCCAATTTGGAGAGGTAAATAAACAAAAGATGTGTCGTCTGCTCATTCGCACGTTGGATTTCGGTGACGTGACATTGGACATTGAGGAAGGACCTCCGTTCTTTGGCATTTGGAATGTTCTAAAGAATTTCGCTACCAGGAATAAGAGGAAAGATGAAAGTGGTCGAATCTCATCTTAGCGTTAGAGGTTTCGATGGAGAGATTCGTGAACATCCCACGAACGTTTGCACAGACCCACGCCCTGGCGTGTCTGCTCACCGTCAGGATGTTGGCCTATGATGCTGACCCAGAGAGCTGCGTCGGAGTCAATAAGGAGCAAGCTATCAAGATCGCAAACAAAGAGGTCGACAAGTTGGGATTAGACCCACAGGACCTTGATATGGAAGTGGATAAGGGCAACGTGCGGTGGGATGAGTTCATGTCAATTCTAAGGGACAGTGGAGTAGCTGAATCGCGCGAGCAATACAAGCAGCACCAAGCCAAACTGCAAGGCCGAACCTTTTGGACTATTTTTTATCTCCCTAAGCGTATTGAAGGTCGAAGACCAAAAGGGGGAGGCGCGACTGTTCTCATTGATGCGAGAGACGGAGAAGTACTTATTGTTATACGTGGTGAATAGCAAATCATATGAACTCGAAGAATATGAATATGATTAAACTCTGGTGGCTGCCAGTCTTTGCTATGGCTTGGATTATCTTACCCACAGACTCGTCTTATTGCAGCGAGGCCCACTACGCCTACGACGACCTCGGCCAGCTCACCGCCGTGGTGGATCCGCTCTCCCGTCGGACGGAGTTTACGTACGACGGCATGGGGAACGTGTCGACCATTAAAGATCCTGAGAACAACACCACGACGTTCACCTATGAAGCGACCTATAACCGCCTCGCCACGATCACGGATGCCCTCTCGCCGGCCAATGTGACGACGTTTAGCTATAACGATACGGCTAGGACGACCACGATCACGGATCCGGAGAATAAGCAGACGGTCATCCAATACAACACGGCCGGCCAGCCGACCAGCATCACCGATCCGCTGACGCACGTGACGAGCTTCGGCTATGACGCGGTGGGCAACCTCGCGACGACCACCGATGCGCTGGGGAATGTCACGACGCGGTACTATGACACGGTGTCGCGGCTGACCCATCTCGTCGATCCCCGCGGAGCCCTCACCCGCTTCAGCTACGACGACGTGAACCGGGTGACGGCCATTCAGGATGCGATGGGTGGTCTCACGCGGTTCACCTACGATTACAACGGCAATCTCCTCACGGTCACCGATGCGAAGAATCAGACGACGACCTACACCTATGACGAGATGGACCGCTTGAAGACCCGGACCGATGCGCTGAGCCGGACGGAAAGTTATGTCTATGACAAGAACGGCAATCTGACCACGTTCACGGATCGCAAGAGTCAGCAAGCGACGTTCACCTACGATGCCTTGAACCGCCGGACGGGGGCCACCTATCCGGATAGTTCCGTGGCCTTTGGCTACGATGCGATCGGACGGCTCACCAGTGTCAGCGATTCCGTCGGCGGCAATATCACCTGGACGTATGACACGGTGAGCAACGGGCATCATCCCCGGGTGCAAGAAGCCACGACGCCCGGCACGGTGACGGTGGAATACGATGAAATCGGCCGACGGCTCAAATTGAGCGCCACCGGTCAGACGGATGTCACGTACACGTACGATAAGAATTCACGGCTCAAGACCGTCACCCAAGGTTCCCAGACCGTCACCTTGGCCTACGACGATGCCGGTAGAAGAACGTCACTCACCTATCCGAACGGCGTGGTGACGAGCTACGGCTACGACAACGCCAATCGGCTACTCAGCATTGATCACATCAAGACGCCGACCACGATTGAAGCATTGACTTATCAAAACGATGCGGCGGGCAATCGGATCAAGCTGACCCGGGCCAACGCGGCGGCCTCACTCATCCCAATAGCTGTGTCTTCCAACAGCTACGATGTTGCGAACCAGCAAACGCAGTTTAATGGCGTGACACAGACCTTCGATGCCAATGGAAATCTTACCAACGATGGGACGAAAACCTATACCTGGGATGCCCGCAATCGACTCACGGCGATCAGCGGGCCCAGTCTCTCCGCGAGCTTCGTGTATGACGGATTGGGACGCAGAACCAGCAAGACAATCAATAGTGCGACGACTGGATTCTGGTACGACGGAGCCGACGTGTTAGCAGAGCTCGCTGGTACCACGCCATCCGCCACTTACATCAGAAGCTTGAGCATCGATGAGCCGTTTATCCGGAAGCAATCTGGTGGGGATGAGTTCTATCAAACGGATGTATTGGGCAGCACGCTGGCCCTCACCGACGGAACGGGGACGGCGCAGACCACATACACCTATGAGCCGTTCGGCAAGACCACCAAGACCGGTGCATCGACCAACAGCTTTCAGTACACGGGGCGGGAGGATGATGGGACTGGGCTCTCCTACTATCGGTCGCGGTATTACCATCCTGGATTTCAGAGGTTCATGGGTGAGGATCCGATTGGTTTTCGTGGAGGTGATCCCAACTTCTATACGTACGTTTCGAATAATCCTATGAATCGCATTGATCCGAGAGGTGAAGCAATTCAACTGTTGACCCCGGACACATATGTTGATCTCTCATTTATTGCGTACGATTTATTCCAGTTGGCAATCGATGGGCGAAAAAACCGCGAAGAGAACATTTTCGCCCTCGGTGCAGATGTCGCTGGAGCTTTGACGCCAGGTGTGACAGGGCTTGGCTTAGGCGTTAGAGCGGCTAAATCTGCAGATAGAATCAACGATGCGGTAAAGAGGGCTGAAGATTTCTTGGGTAAGAATCCACGGGTCATCACGAACCAGCACGGAGACAAAATATTCTTATCAGAGGATGGCACTAAACGAATGCAATTCCACATTAATAAGACGCATCCACATGAGAGTCCTCATGTACATATGGATGAAAAGATCAATGGTGACTGGGTTAAATCAGGGCCTATCTACCCTGGCGGTGTACCACGTCGATAGAGAGGGCTTATGAGACTACTTGACCAGAGAGGAGACCGTAAGCTCGACAGCGTGACGATTTATCTCACAGCTGATGAGGCAAGAGAGCTGAGAAATGATTTGGATCGGCTTCTTGCAAATCCGCAGGAACATCATGCTCATGTTATGAGTGAAGATTATAGGAAGGAGATTACTGTCAGCATTTATGACGAGGCCAATCTCGAGGGTTTCGATGCGCGTTCAAAGAAGCTTATACGTGAAGACATATAGGTTCTCCCATCTGTGCACCCACGTAAAGTGGTGAGGCAACGATGCTGCAGCAGATAAAAGGAACCTCAAGGAGAGCAAGGCGTACAAACAATGGCTAAAGTTTGCTACGGAGGCAGGGAAGATTGGCGGGATTGCACTTGGCCTACTGTTCGAGCTCGTTGATCCTGCTGAAGCAGGTGATCTTGACCTCGATACGATCGACCTGAGCCGAAGAAAGAATGAGTTGCCCGACGGATTGCGTTTCCTCGTGCCCCAATGAGACTCGAAGGATCAGCACCACGGAGCAGACTGACATGACTAGTGAGAAAATTCGATTTGTCAGCAAATATCCTGTCAAGCGGTATCGGTGTGGTCTGCGAGCTGGCGATTCGGTCAAATTAAGGAAAAATATCGAGGTTACAGATCAGTCAGGTCAGCCAACAGGTATCATCTGTCGCAAGGGAGAGACTTGGGCTGTGCTGCAGGGTACAAAAGGCATAGTCTGGCTGCGCCAACAAGACGGTCAGATGCATACCTGGGACGATGACCAGTCCATCTATGAGACGTTTGAAAAGGTGGAGAGAACAACGGCCAGAGCGATTCGCGGAAAAAGCAACGAGTCGATCGCTTCACGAAAAGAGAAGAGACATGGCAAGAAGGATGGGCGTTAGTTTTGGACTGGATTGCGGCGAGACCGTAGGGGCGAAGAGGTCAACACAATAATTCTAAACCAAATTCTGGCCACCCAGGAAGACAGTAGGGAAGAAGCATTGAGCACTTCGAAGCTACGGTCTTTCACAAATAATTTCGAGAACACACGGCTTTAGCACAAGGCAAGCTGATGAAGCGAATCATTCGAGGAATGGGGAGCATTTTGATATTTGCGGTTCTCACGAACATTTTTTCAGTTGTCCGGGCGGGTGAGGCCCAATATGCCTACGACGACCTCGGCAGGCTCACCACTGTCGTCGACGAAGCGGGCAACACTGCCATCTACAACTATGACGCCGTCGGCAACCTGCTCGGCAGCGATCGCTTTACGCCGGGTGCAAGTGGAATCGGCATCTATACCTTGCTGCCAGGGAAAGGCGCGGTCGGTGCGCAAGTCAAGATTCAGGGCTATGGCTTTGATCCGACGCCGAGCAACAACATGGTGATCTTCAACGGCACGAACGCGACGGTCGTATCCTCGACAGCCTACGCCATTATCGTGACAGTCCCGGCCAGTGCCACAACGGGGACCGTCAGCGTCACGAATACGAACGGGAGCGCGAATAGCCCGCAGGCGTTCACCGTCCTTGGGGCGCCGACCATCACGAGTGTCACGCCGAGCAGCGTCGCACAAGGAACCCAACGCACGCTGACCATCGCCGGGACGCAGCTCTCGAACGCGACGGCAGTGACGTTTACGCAAGCGGGCCTCTCGGCCACGATTCTGACGGGGGTCACGGCCACATCCTTGCCGGTGAAGCTGGTGGTCGCCTCGACCGTGCCGCCGGGGACCTACGCCTTTACGGTCACCACGCCGGAGGGCACCGCCAACAGCGGCTCCGTGACGATCAGCATCGCGGCGCCGGCACCATCCTTCGCCCTCACCCGGAGCCATGTGAGCGTGGCGATGCCCTTTCCGTCGGTCTCCGCCACCGCCGCGCCCTCCGGGCGCGCGATGACGGTCGCGCCCCCGACCAGTGACTGGATGGTCTATCCCGATGTGCCGAGTACCAGTGCGCCCACCGGGCGCAGTATGACCGTTGGGCCGCCCGTCAGTGCAGCGATGCCCTAACGATGTGAACACAGAGGAGTTGTCTATGAACTGGTCGTGTCTTCGTAAGGTCATCCCGGTTCTTCTCGCGATCCTGACCGCTGGCCCGATGGATCCGGCCCCGGCGGCGCAGTTTAGCAGTGGCAGTACCGGCAGCCTCGGGGCCTTGGCCCCGGCCTCGAATACCACTGTGGTGCTCCCGGCCGACGGGATCTTGCACTACACGACGGTGACGATTCCGGCCGGCGTCACCGTCACGTTTCAACGCAATGCCGCGAACACGCCCGTGACGCTCTTGGCCCAAGGGGATGTGAGTATTGCCGGCACGATCAGCGTCAAAGGCGACGATGCGGTGCCCTACTCCGGCGACAATCCCAGCCCGCCCTCGCTCGGCGGACCAGGCGGCTTTGCCGGTGGGCAGGGCGGGACCAAATCGACCTCGAACAATAATGGGGCGGCGGGGCAGGGGCCGGGGGGTGGCGCTCCAGGCATCTTTAATCCATGGTACACAACGACGACGGATGCGACCTACGGCGCGCCGGCGGATTTCGTGAGTCTGCTGCCGCTCTTTGGCGGATCCGGCGGGGGCGGCGGCGGGCGCACTGCCAGCTATCCCTCGACCGCGGCGGGCGCCGGCGGCGGCGGGGCCATCGTGATCGCCTCCACCACCAAAATCACCGTGCAATCGACCGGCGTGATCAACGCCAATGGCGGGGCCGGCTACCGGGTGGCCTGCGACTGGCGAGCCGGCGGGGCCGGGAGTGGCGGGGCGATTCGCCTGGTCGCGCCCTTAGTCACCAACCTCGGGACGATTCAAGCCCTGGGCGGCACCCCCGGCTGTCCGACCGGCGGCGGGCCGGGCCGGGTTCGCATTGAAGCCTTCACGTTGGGTGCCATCTACGCGACGAATCCCGCGGCCTCGATCGCCGCGACGCCGGGGCCGGTGACGGCCTCGAGCGTGCCGGCGCTCACCAGTTTGCCGACCTTGCGCATCAGCACCATCGGCGGGGTGAGCACCCCCTCCGTGCCCGGAGGCACGTATACGACCGCCGATGTGACGATGCCGCCGGGCACCACCAATCCCGTGACGGTGACGATTGAGGCGACCAACACGCCGGTCCCCAGCACGTTCACGTTCGTGGTGCTGGCCCCGTTCACGACGGCCACCTCGGTCACGGCCAATTCTACCGGAACCTTTGCCAGCTCGACCGCCTCGGCCTCGCTCACGCTCCCCGCCGGGCAGACGAGTGTGCTGAACGTCTACAGCAATTTTGTGATGCCGTGATGGCACAGGATGACTTGATCAGGGAGGATTCAACGAAGAGGGGAGGGCTGACGATGGGGCTGAACTGGCGACACGGGGTTGGACTCCTGTTGACGATTTTCTGGACGGTCCCGGCTCTCGGCCAGACCTTCAGCAGTGGCAGTACCGGGGCGCTTGGCGCGTTCAACCCCGCGTCCAATACCACCGTGGTGCTCCCGGCGGACGGCATCTTGAACTATACGACGGTGAATATTCCCGCAGGGGTTACCGTCACCTTTCAGCCCAACAGCGCCAATACGCCGGTCACCCTGCTGGCGCAGGGGGATGTCACCATTGCGGGCACGATCAACGTGAGCGGCACGAATGCCGCGCCGGCCACCGGCAGCGGCTCGACACCGATCGCCGGCAGCCCCGGGGGACCGGGCGGGTTCGCGGGTGGCCAGGGGGGCGTGCGCGGCGTGGGACCCCGGGACGGGACCGCGGGGCGGGGGCCGGGCGGCGGGAACGGCGGCCAATGGTGGAGCGTGACCACCGGCGATGGGTTCTACGGCGCGGCCGCGACGTTTGTGAGCCTCATCCCGTTATTCGGCGGATCGGGCGGGGGTGGCGGGGCGGGCGATACCACGATCTGGGGCGCGGGCGGGGCCGGCGGCGGGGGCGCGATTGTCATCGCCTCGACCACTCAAATTACGATTTCCCCTGGGGGGATGATCCGGGCCAACGGCGGGGCGGGCAATTACAGCTACAGTGGCAGTTGTGATCGGTACACGGGCGGCGCGGGGAGTGGCGGGGCCATCCGATTGGTGGCACCGCAGCTCACGCACCAAGGGCTGGTGGAAGCCCTCGGGGGCACTGCGAGCTGTACGCCGTATCACGTCGGGATTCCGGGAAGGATCCGCGTGGAATGTACGACCTGCAGTACCCCGGGCACCATCAATCCCGCCGCGTCCGTCACGAATACACTGGGTCCTGTCTCCGCCGCCGGCACCCCGGCCCTTACCACCCTCCCCACGCTGACTATTAACACAGTCGGCGGCCTGACGGCGCCGGCAAGCCCGACCGGCGCCTATGCGACGGCCGATCTCACGCTCCCCGCTGCGACCATGAATCCGGTGACGGTCACGCTCACCGCGACCAACATTCCGGTCGGCACGATCTTTACCATCCGGGTGCTGCCCGAAGGCGAGCCGATGGTCCCCTTCTTGAGTACGCCGAGCACCGGCACCTTTGCAAGTTCCACCGCCTCGGCCCGTGTCAATTTGAAGCCTGGCAAGACCAATGTGCTCACTGCGTGTGTCGGCTATACTCAGGTCGCGGCCCTGCTGCCGTTCATTGATGGGGAACCGGTCGAGCAGCTCGTTGTCGCCGCCGGCATGGGGGAACCCTCGTCGCTCTCGGTCATCACCACATCAGGCAAAGAAGTCGCCGTGGCGCAGTTGCCTCAGGAGACCCAGGTTCAGATTGCCATGGCCTTCGAGCGGCTGCGCGAGAGGGAGAGCGAGCCATAAGCCTCAGAGGCGATCTCGTATGCAGAATGAGGACACAGCACTACTTAGTCAGTCTTCTCTGGGTGAATAGGCGGCATCCTCCACAGGTCATGCCTCGCTCGCATGGTCGGGCGAAGCGATCCATCCAAAACTTGATGGGGGAGATTGGCTAGGCCCGGCTAGCCGCCGGAGATCACGGGGCGAATCTCGATGCTATCGCCGTCGGCCACGACCTCGTATTCGGTCATGCGGCCGTTTTCTCCGATCACCAGATGAACTTCGGCGAGCAGGTTGAGGTCACGCGGCAGGTCCTGAGCATGATGTCGTCCCGGTGTCGGCGAATTGACGCCTCGCGCAGAAAGACATAGTTCAATGTCGGCAATGATTGTGCGGGGCCTGGTGCGTTCCCTCGCTGCAACCTAACTCGCACGGGCGAGGACGGGGACTTCTCTCTCAACCCGGTCTCCAACCGATCCTTCTCGACCTCCAGGTCATACTTCGCTTGCATGTTCACCCAGAGTCGATCTGTCGTCCCAAAGTATCTGGATAACCGAAGGACTGTAGTCGTTGACCCGAATGCTCATTTGACCGTGGCGGCTTCCCGTCAGTTTCTCCAAACGATTGCCTGGTGGCATTCATCAATCTTCTAACGACTCTGCTTCCTCCAGCGCCACAAATTTGCACAAAGCTCGTTTCTTCTATACAGCGATTCATCACGGACAATCTCCCAGCTCAGTTTGGTGACGCGCCTGCCTTGAGGAATGGCAAAACCTTCTCGGCTTTCATCACTATCTACGTCCTGGTTCAGTTCTTGGACGTTTGTTCACAGGGCATGCCGGTCGATCGGTCTGTTTCTTTTGGGAGTAGGGAGGGGAGGAGGGGCAAAGTCTGCCGCGACGTCGTGCGACTGAGCGAGAGATCCAAACTAGGCGCTCGCTCGTACTGATCATTGAGAGTAAATGTTCAGATGAATGGTTGTCGGTAGGTTGCGAGATCGAACGGAAGGGGAGAAGAGCCAGATGGAGAGAAGTTCTATGACGTTCGCCACTCAATCCCCGCTGGAGCGGGCGGCAACCTATCCGCTGCTGGACGCCCTTATTGAGCGCCGCTCTCGACGTTTTGGCAGGGGGATGCATCTGAACGGCGGACCCCTGGCCTATCAGAGCGCCCTGCCGCCCCAGCCCTTACAGGTGGAAGAGGAAGCCGCGCTGGCGTTTGCCGCGTGCGGCATCACGGGGTACGGGCTTGCTGATCTCCCTTATCAAGATGGGGCTGTCCTGGAGTCCGGAGGGGGGAATATCTTGATTCATTTCGTCGGTCGCCCCGTGGCGAGCGGCGATGCGGCCCATGCCGTGGTGTTGTTCGTGTTGAACGACGAGGGCGCCTGGATGCTCAAACGTCCTCAGGATTATCCTCGCCAGGCCCTGCCTGAGCTGATTCAAGCCGGACGGAACCATCAATTGGTCGAACTCTACGAACGACATCGAGTGCGGATCAGCGACCGGCGGCCGGACGTGCCTCGGACCCTGCCCTATGTGCCGCCGTTCAACAAGTGGTCCGCGAATCGGCCCGGCACCACCTATTTTCTCCCGGTCAACGACGTGACGGCTCTCTACATCAACATCCTCCTCTCGGCCTTCAGCGAGGACTTCGGATATTTCGTCGTTGATGATCGACATCGTTTCCAGCCTGCCGGCCTGGCGCGATTTGCCGGGAGCAAGGGCGGCCATCTGTCCGATGATCCTGAGCAAGGCCGTGTCGCGACTATCACCAGTCTGGAAACTTGGCTGTACGAGTTTGCCGCCATTGAGCAGGGAGGGATGCTGCAGAACCTTGGGCTGATGGCTCAAGCGCTGGGCCTGGGCGGATTTTCCCATTTTGCCGCGCATCCGTTCGCTTGGTTCCAAGCATTGGACTTTCGCATGGAGGAGATCCCCTTCTCGCGGACGATCGGCGCCGGCTGGTTGAGGACGGGGCTCTTGCGTATGCTCCATGATGACCTGCCTGTCCCGACGGGGGTGGGGCTGGAGCGAAACGGCCAGGCGCTGCTCAAGCCCTATTGCCCGCCCTATTACCGAACGATGGCAGAAGCGGTGCGCGCCTTCGTGGAGTACAAGTATGGGGCAGGCCGAGGGACATTGCGCGATGGGGGCGCAACGAGCGCCTGGCAGGATGGGGCGAGCGTGCAACAGGGCATTCCGGGCTATTCGGACCGGGCCATCGAGGCGACGATTGCCTACTGCGACTATGTCTACAGCCGGTATGGACGATTCCCCGCTTATAGTGGTCCATTCCGAACGGTGCTGGCCTATCAGGCCCATCATCTAGATCACACCTTCTATGACCGCTTCTACAAGCCGGGAGTGTACGCCTGACAAGGTAAAAGGACTGCGAAGAAGTTTCAAGAAAGAGGGTCGGAACCAAGCGGTGGGCCTCTGCCCGATTGTTGAGCAAGGCTTGCCGGAGACTTCAGCTACGTGCGGCTTCCGCCCGAGATCACGGGGCGGATTTCGATACTGTCGCCGTCGGCGACGACCTCGTCTTCGGTCATGAGGTCGCTGCCGCGGATCACAAGATGGGCTTCGACGAGCAGATTGAGATCCCGGAGCAGGTCCTGGACGCGCTTGGGCCCCTTGATCTCGATCTGTCTTTCGGGATGGCTGAGATGGACTTTCATCGGCTCGATCTTATGCCGCAACCTGGAATGGCGGCAAGAGGGGCTACAGCTCGGCTTCGCGCAGAAACTTCGCCGACTCCTCCGGCGAAACGGGGTTGATGTAGAAGCCGGTGCCCCACTCGAATCCCGCCACCTGGGTCAGCTTCGGGATGATCTCCACGTGCCAATGGTAGAAGGGACCGCTGCTCTCGTGGAGCGGCGAGGTGTGCAGCATCATATTGTAGGCGGGGCGGGCGAGCACGCGATCCATCCGCCGCAGCGTTTCGGAGAGGATCGGCGCCATGAACTCGAACTGCGCCTTCTGGCTCTCCTCATAGTAGGCCGCGTGGCGTTTGGGCAAGATCCACATTTCGAAGGGGAAGCGCGGCGCGTAGGGCGTGAGCGTGACGAACTCGGGATTCTCCGCCACGATGCGAGCGCCGTCGGCCAGCTCCTGCCGCACGATGTCGCAATACAAACAGCGTTCCTTGTCTTCGTAATGTTGGCGGCAGCCCTCCATCTCCTGCTCGGCGGCCGTGGGGACGACCGGCAACGCGATCAATTGTGAATGGGTGTGCTCCAACGTAGCCCCCGCCGCGGCGCCGCGATTCTTGAAAATCAGGATATAGCGAAACCGCGGGTCCTTCTTCAGGTCGAGCAGCCGGTCTCGGTAGGTCCACAAGAGGTCTTCGATCTGCTTGACGGGCATCTCCGCCAACGTCTCCTGATGGCGAGGCGTCTCGATGATGACCTCATGCGCGCCGACGCCGTTCATGCGATCGTACATGCCGAGTCCCTCGCGCCCCAGTTCGCCTTCCACGTGGAGCGCCGGAAACTTGTTCGGCACGACGCGGACGCTCCATCCCGGACTGTTGGGCTCGCTGCCCTGCGGGCGATAGGCCAGGATCTCCTTCGGGGTCAGCAATTCCTGCCCCGGGCAAAAGGGACACAACGACACCGGCGAGGTCTGGGGCGGCGGGGTGATGATGAAGTCGCGCGGCCGCACGCCGCGCTCGGTCGAAATGATCACCCACCGGCCGACGATCGGATCACGACGTAGTTCGGGCATTCTCCCTCCGCTCAATGAACAGCAAGTGCTGAGTGCTCAGTGCTGTGCTGAGTGGAACAGATGAGTTGTCTGTCCTCTCTTCGATCAATACTCAGCACTCAACTCTCAGCACTCAGCACTATGCTCAGACGCGCCACATCATAGCATCGAAATCCGACGTGGGCACTTCCAATGTCACCGGGTGCTGGTGCGGATAGCGCGCAACCTCCAGCCCTTCCCGCGTCACCAAAATGCTGAACGCAAACGACTGACCTGCCGTCAACTCGAATTCCCTGAATGGGACGGCCACTTCGATGATGCGCTGCCGTGCCAACCCCTGGAGTTCCCTGGCATATTCGAACGGCTCTCCCGGAACGCCGCGGGTCAGGAGGAACGTCCCTTCGGTCGGAGGAATCAGCGGAAACGTGACCTTGTAGGCGCGATCAGTAGTGCGGATGTCCCACTCGACGGACAGCGGAGGCTCCTGATCCTTCAAGGTGCGGTCAGGATCCAAGCGAAGGAACAACGTCTCCAAATTAAAGCCGAAGGCGATATGGGCGAAATACCGGGCCGGGCTCCACATGGCGCCGAGCGGCGGAGCGACCCGCAGGGTGCCGGCTCCGTACCATTCGAAGAAATCCGTCACCATGCCATCGAGCTTGGGCGAAATCAAGGCGGTCGGCAAGGCGACTAGGTCCTGCTGGGCGTGAGCCGGGGCAGGGGGGACAATCGGTTGGTGCAGGTGATCCGGGGCGATGAGGCCGGCCTTGGTCCACACGTTACGCAAGTGGGCGCGGAACAGGCGGTCGAACTCAAGCTTATAGTCCGTCTCGAACTCGTCGCCGTACCACCAGAACCAATCGCTTCCTTCTGCGGCATACAGCTCTTCCCAGGCCGCCTGTCTGATGTCGGGATCGAGCGACGGCGAGACCTCCAGGAGCCGCTGCCGGGTGTGCCGCAGTAATTCCCAGCCGCGCTGATCCTCCTCATGGCCGATCCAAATCGTGAAATCCGCATTGATCCATGAGCCGGAATGCAGATGAGGCAGCTTGGCCGGAGCGGGACAGGAGGTCAACGCGTCGGACAGGGTCTTGGTGTGGATTTCGAAGTGGCCCGGCTCGTCGGCGGCCTGTGCGGTCAGCTTCTGGTAGAGCAGCGAGAGGAACTCCTCGCCGCCGTCATGGTAATGCTCCCAGGGATTTTCGCCGTCGAGGATGACCGGGATCAGGAGGTCTTCCCGGGGCGACTCGTGCGGGATCGTGCGGAGCCGGCGGACCACGTCTTCCAGCGCGAGTTGTGGCAGGGTCCGATGGTAGCGAAAGCCGAAGGCGTCGGAAAAATCCCGGTCGCGGAAGACGGCGCGCAGGATTCGGCCCTGGTGCTGGATCTCATACGGTTGATACAACATGACCGAACGATGCCAGGGGCCCTGCTGCGTCTCGATCGACCGCGCGAGGATGCCTTCGTCCGTGGCGAACCAGCGGAGGCCGGCCTGGTGCAGAAGGGGGATCATCTCCGGGCAGACCGAGCCCTCGGACGGCCACAGGCCTTTCGGAGGCTCCCCGAAGACGAGCTGGTGGTATTCGACCGCCTTCCGGATCTGGGCCTCCGCATCTGCCGGGGCCTTGATCTGCGGCAGAGCCGGGAGATGCGGCAGCGAGCGCCGCGCGATCTCGGTATCGATCAGCAACGGCAGGATCGGGTGGTAGAACGGGCTCGTCGTGAGTTCGATTTGGCCGCGCGCCGCCAGTTTGCGATAGGAGGGCACGACCTCGCGCATGACGTCGAGCTGAAGGGCCAGCACGTCGTCCTTATCCTGTTCGGAAAACCCGCGCCCCTTCTTCCGCAGTTCGGCCAGGTGGGGGAAACGGTGCCGCGCGCCGTAGCCGAACCAGGCGAGATTATGCCAGACCTGCAAATCGAGCAGGTCCTGTGTCGTAAACCGCTTGGCCAGCGGTTCGAGATCCTGCGGGGCCACATGCAGCCCGCGCTTGACCAAGAGTTCCTGATAGCGCGGCGAGGGACGCACCATGGTCGCCCAGTTAGCCGAAAAAAAATGTCGGATCACGAAGGCGCGCTCTTCCGGAGACAACTCTGCGGCCGGTTTCCTGGCATGCTCCAGAAAGACGTCCGTGATCGCGCCGGCCGTCAGTTCCTCCAATTGTCTGAGCAGCGACGGGGTAAAGTTGAAAGTGGCGGAGATGCGGGGAAATTGATCAAGCAGGTAGACCATGTCGTAATAGGCCTTGGTGGCGTGGAGGCGCACCCAAGGCATGCTGGCCGATCCCGTGACCGGGTCGGTATAGTAGGGTTGATGCATGTGCCACAGGAAGCACAGCGCGGCGCGTTTCATGACCAGGCCTTTGTCATTGGTCGAGCGGCTGCTGTGGAGTATGTCATGGACGTAACAGGCTCGCAAACGTTCAACGGAAGGCTGCGCGACCGATGAATCATGAGCAGGTGTCGCCTCAGTATTCGCCGTTTGCCGCAGTCCGGCTTTTCGCCTATTGGGCGCCGCCGGTGGTGTATGCCGGAGCGATCTTCCTGCTCTCGGCCTTGCCCCATCCGGAGGAGGAACTGCCGTCGTTCCTTGGCGGGATCAGCGACAAGGTGCTGCACCTGATCGAGTATGCAGGCTTGAGCCTGTTGTGCTACCGTGCGTTCCGGTGGGCGGCAGGGGAATGGGGGGCGAAGCACGCGCTGTGGCTGGCCATCGTGGCGGCCACGCTGTATGGAGCCAGCGATGAACTCCATCAGGTCTTTGTGCCGCCCCGGGAAGCCGATCCGTGGGATCTGACGGCCGATGCGCTGGGCGCCCTGCTCGGGGCGGTGGGGTGGCGGCGCATAACGGAACCGTAGCGAACCTCACCAGGCATAGGCCTCGGGAGCCCGTCCTCCCGGACCAGGGAAGAGTTCGTCGAGCCGCTTGAGACTGTCCTGCGAGAGCGACAGGGACAAGGCCCGCATCGACCCGTTCAATTGGTCAAGGGTGCGGGGACCGATGATCGGCGCGGTGACGGCCGGCTGGTGGAGGAGCCAAGCCAAAGCGACGTCGGCGGGGCGCTCGCCCAATTGCGCACAGAGCCTGTCATACCCTTCCAGCCTCGCGCGGTTGGTTTCCACTTCCTTCCGCAGGTCCTCGTCGGCACGCCGTCCCGACGAAACAGGTTGCAAGGCGCCGGCCAGCAGCCCTCTCGCTAACGGGCTCCAAGGGATCAGGCCGATGCCGTAGGCCTCGCAGGCCGGAATCACTTCCAACTCGACCATCCGTTCGTGCAGGTTGTAGAGACTCTGTTCCGACACGAGGCCCAGAAAGTGCCGTTGCGCGGCGAGTTCCTGCGCTCGCGCGAGATGCCATCCCGCGAAGTTGCTGCTACCTATGTAAAGAATTTTCCCCTCGCGCACGAGCTGCTCCATCGCCTGCCAGATTTCCTCCCACGGGCATTCCCGATCGACATGGTGCATTTGATATAGATCAATATGGTCGGTCTTGAGTCGGCGCAGACTGTCCTCGCAGGCTCGTTTGATGTGGAGCGCTGAGAGTCGGGACTGATTCGGCCAGTCCCCCATGCGACCAAAGACTTTTGTGGCGAGGACGATCTTGTCGCGTCGTCCCTGTCCCTGAGATAGCCACCGCCCGACGATCTGCTCCGTGAGCCCCTCGCCGAGCTTCCACCCGTAGACGTTGGCGGTATCGAAAAAATTGATCCCCAGCTCCAGCGCCCGATCCATGATGGCGAAGCTGTCCTGCTCGCTCGTGAGCGGGCCGAAGTTCATGGTGCCGAGACAGAGCCGGCTGACTTTGACTCCGGCTCGACCGAGATGTACGTACTCCATGCGCTCCTTATAGTGCCTTTGCGGCGGAGTTGTCGAGAGGCGGGCGCTGCGGCTGGCCAACCGGATGTTTTCCTCAAGTGACGTGCATCTTTTGCCCGCTGAGCTATACTGGGCGGCGGTCATGACAGCGGAGGCACATGACGCGCGTTGGCTGGCATCTGGGTTCGGCGTTGTTGATTCTGGCGGTCGGCTGTGCCGGCCCGTCGGGAGACCGCTCCGGCCACCTGCCGGTTCAGGCGCGCGTCTGTTGCAAGGCCGGCGACACGGTGGCCAGGCAGCAGGCGGTGGCGAGGACCGCGGCCTCCCTTGTCGGCGTTCGCACAGTCGAGGTGAATGGGCGCCGGATCGCCTACGACTGCGCAGGCGTGACGCGCGCCATCTACCTCCGGCACGGCATCGACCTGTACGAAAACACGGATGAGAGCCAACAGGCTAACGGCGTCCGCCTGATCTATCAGCATGTGCGGCGGCACGGCCGCATCCATCACGGGCCGGTCGTCCGGCCGGGCGATCTCGTGTTCTTCGACAATACCTGGGACTACAACGGGGACGGCGCGGTCAACGATCCGCTCACGCATGTGGGGGTGGTCGAGCGGGTGGAAGCTGACGGTACGGTCCTGTTCATCAGCCGCGTGGCGGGCGCTGTGGAGCGGTATCGCATGAACCTAGCCTATCCGCATGTCCATAGGACGGCCGACGGCCGGATCCTCAACGATTATCTCCGCCGCAAAAAGTGGCGTGACCAGGACGGCACGCCTTACCTCACGGGCGAGTTGTTCGCCGCCTTCGGCACGCGCGTGGGGTCCTGATCCGGTTCATCACTGATGCTGTCCCATTTGACACGGAGGAATTTGTCCTGTATGGTGTGCCCATCACTGTCGAGACGGCCCGGCGACCGTGCAACCATAAATATTCCGGGCCTCGTCATCGCAGCGCGTTCAGATCCTCCTCGGAGCGGACTCCTTTCTGATTCTGCCTCCTTCGATTCTCTGACCTCGTCTCATGCGATGCTCATAGCAGGGTTCTCAAGGGTGCGCCTCCGAGCGATCCGCTGATCCGCTCTTGTGCCCGCGTAGCATCCTGCCTCACTTTCACCAAGGAGTGTTCTGTGTTGACTTCTGCTTCTTCCGTTTCTACCCCTGTGCCCTCCACCTCTGACGAAGCGATCGCGCCGGCCCAACCGGCGCAGGACGGAACGGTGACGTTCCGCTCGCTGGGACTTTCCGACGCCCTGTTGCGGGAGTTGGCCCAGGCGAAATTCACGGACCCGACGCCCATTCAGGCCAAGGCCATTCCCCCTGGGCTGGCCGGCCGCGACGTGCTCGGCTGTGCCCAGACCGGAACCGGCAAGACGGCCGCGTTCGTGATTCCCATGATCGAACGATTGGCCGGCGGGCCGGCCGGCCCGCCGCGCGGGTTGATCCTGACCCCGACCCGGGAGCTGGCGTTTCAAATTCAACGGGCGATCGGGTTGCTCGGGCGCAGCCGCCGGGTTTCCGCGACGGCCTTGGTCGGAGGCGAAGACCTCCGCATTCAGGTGCGCGGGCTGCACCAACGCCCGACGATCGTGGTGGCGACGCCCGGCCGCTTGCTCGATCACATGTGGAACGGGACGGTGAACCTGGCCTATTTCACGATCGTGGTCCTGGATGAAGCGGACCGCATGCTCGACATGGGCTTCGCGCCGCAGCTCAACCAGATTCTGGATGCCTTGTCTCCGGAACGGCAGACAATGCTGTTCTCCGCGACCATGCCGGACAATCTCGACGGGTTGGCGCGGGCGGGGTTGAAGAATCCCGTGCAGGTGATGGTCAATCCGCCGGCCACGGCGGCGCACACGGTCACCCACGAGGTGCACCATACGACGCACGACGACAAGATCAACCTGCTCTTGAACTTGATTCAGGACCCGGCTGGCAGCGTGCTCGTCTTCACGCGCACCAAACATCGGGCGGATCGGCTGGGAACCGCCTTGGAGCACAAGGGCCACCGGGTGGCGGTGCTGCATGCGGGACGGCGTCTCTCGCAGCGTCGCGCGGCGCTGGAAGGCTTCCGGCGCGGGACCTATCGCATTCTCGTGGCGACCGATATCGCGGCGCGCGGGATCGACGTGGCGAACATCGGCCATGTGGTCAATTTCGACCTGCCGAATACGCCGGAAGACTATGTTCACCGGATCGGGCGGACCGGCCGCATGAAGGCGATCGGGCGCGCCACCAGCTTCGTCACCGGTGAAGACCACTTCCAGCTTCGGGCGATCGAGAAGCTGCTCGGCAGACCGGTACCCCGCGCGGCGGGAAGTCCGGCGCCCCACTCCCACGGGCCCAGTTCCGGCCGTGGCCCCGCTCATCGAGGGGGCGGCCGTCCCGGTTATGGAGCCGGCGGATCGAGAAGGCACGACGGGCATCAGACGGGTGAATCGCACCGTCGCGGTGACGGTCAGCATCGCCGCGAGTTCAGCCGGCCGGTTGAGGGGAACCGATTTGCCGACGCCGGTCGAACGGGCCAGCCACAGCACAAGGGGTTTCCGCAGCAGGGCCAGATGCATCAAGATCACGCGCCGCGGCCCCATGCGCATGCGGCAGATCTGAACCATCAGGCCAGGCGGCCCCGCCGGCTGTTCATGCAGCCGAAGAACGGGAACTGAACCAGAGGAAATGAACCGGTCTCCGGGGCGTCGAGCCGACGCTCCGGAGACCGGTTCCCTTCTCCTTCCTGGCCGGCTCATCCGCCGGCTTCTCCCATCGACCGCCTTGTCCCGTTCGACCCTCTGCCGGATTTTGCAGTCCTGTTCGTGAACGACCGCACTTCAGGTATAATGCGCGTCCGTATGGGCACGACCAACCCCGCGGCTCCGGCGGCGCCGCTTGCTCCACCCGATCATCAACGAGTCGCGGATACCGTTCGGACGAAACTGCCGTTTCACGCCCGGTTCGGAACCCTGACGCCGCTCGCGGGCGACGCCTCGAACCGCCGGTACTTCCGCATTCACCTCGCCGGCGAGCCCAACGACCGGACGGCCTCGGTCATCCTCATGCAGCTCGCCGAGCCGGAAGCCTTCAAAGCCTCCGAGGAGGCGGTCAGCGGCACCGTTCAGATCGCCGAACTGCCGTTCACGAACATCCTCGCCCATCTGTCCGCGTTCCGCTTGCCGGTTCCCACGCTGCACTACTACGACCGCGAAGCAGGGCTGTTGTACCTGGAGGATTTCGGCGATCTGACGTTGCTGGAAGCTTGCGCCAAGGCGGACGCGTCCCGCATCGCCTCGCTCTATAAGCAGGCGATCGACAGTCTGGTGGTCATCCAAGTCAAGGCGACGGCGCCGACCAATCCCGCGTGCGTGGCGTTCCACCGGAAATTCGACGTCCCGCTCCTGATGTGGGAGTTCGACCACTTCCTCGAATACGGGGTGAACGCCCGGCGGCCCGCTCCGATGAAGGCGGAGGATGCGGTTCTCGTCCAGAACGAGTTCCGCAAGATTGCCGAGCTGATGGCCGCGCAACCTCACGTGCTTGTCCATCGCGATTATCACTCTCGCAACTTGATGGTGGACGGGAACCGGATCGGCATCATCGATTTTCAGGACGCATTGATGGGACCGGCGGCCTATGACCTGGCGTCTCTCCTGCGCGATGCCTATCTGGCCCTGGACGAATCGCTGGTTGACGAGCTGATCGCCTATTACTTGGACGGATTGGCCCGGCATGGACTGCGCATGGAGCCGACGGCGTATCGGCGCGTCTTCGACCTGACCAGCATCCAGCGCAATCTCAAAGCAGCCGGCCGCTTCGTCTACATCGACCGGATGAAGCACAATCCGAAATTTCTGGCGGACATTCCGCGCGTGTTGGGGTACGTGCGGCGCAATCTCGAGAAGTATCCTGAACTGGCGGCGCTGCGGCAGCACCTCGCGCCCTACGTGCCGGAACTCCAATGAATCGTCATGGGTCATCCGTCATTCGTCAATCGGGAAGACGATCATTCGAATCTTGTCCTTTCGATGTTGACTTCCGCTTGACGACTGACGCTTGTCGATTGACGTGATTTCATGAAAGCCATGATCCTGGCGGCCGGTCTCGGGACCCGCCTGCGGCCGCTGACGAACAGCATTCCGAAGCCGCTCCTGCCGGTCGGGGGCACGCCGCTCATCGTCTGGAACCTGTTGTTGCTCCGGCGCCACGGGTTCCGCGACGTGATCATCAACTTGCATCATCTGGGGCCGCTCATCGAACACGCGCTGGGCGACGGGGCGCGGTTCGGCATGCGGATCACCTACTCGCGCGAACCGGTGATTTTGGGAACCGGCGGGGGCATCAAGCAGGTGGAATCGTTTTTCAACGGCCAGCCGGCGCTGGTGCTCAACGGGGACACCCTGTTCGAGATGGATCTCAGCGAGCTGGTGGATTTCCACCATGCACGGGAGGCCGCCGCCACGCTGGTGTTGCGCGAAGATCCCGACGCGGCGCAATGGGGCCTCGTCGAAATCGACGGCGACCGGCGCATCCTTCGCATCAATGGCAAGGGAAAGGAAAGCCGGGAGGAGGTCTTTCCGCGCATGTTCGCCGGCATTCATGTGCTGCATCCCCGCCTGCTCCGCTCCGTGCCGGCCGGCCAACCGTCCTCGATCATCGACGCCTATCTGGAGGCGATCGCGCGAGACGAGCTCGTGCTGGGATTTGATTTGACCGGCTATTGGTCCGATATCGGCACGCCCGAACGCTACGCCCAGGCCGAGCGGGACGTCGCGACCAGGCGGATTTCGCTTGCCGCGCGCAACGATGCCTCGCTCGCCCATTCTCCAAGCCAATAACCGAATCGGTTGCGAGGGCAGGGGGCCGGAGCGCTTGAAAAGCTTGTCAGAACCACCCGGACTCAACTGTCGGCCGGCAGTTCCTTGTCGAGGTTCTTCTGTCTCATGAGGCGGGCGAGATAGGTGCGCTGCAGGTGGAGTTGTTCGGCGGCCTTGGTTTGGTTGCCGCCCGACTGTTTCAGCGCCCGCAGGATCAACATGCGGCTGTGTTCTTCCATCGACTGGTGGTACGGCAGATTCATATACGGAAAGGTCTGTGCGGAACTCTGGTCCGCCTGCTCGCGGACGGGCGCCGGCGGATGGGCCGGCTCTGTCGGCGTCAGCCCCAATGATTCCGGCTCGATCTCCTCGGAGGGACTTAGGACAACAGCCCGTGCGATCGTGTTGTCGAGTTCCCGGATGTTTCCCGGCCAGGCGTAGCTCAGCATGGCCGCTTTGGCCGAGGCGCTCAGCTTCATGCCCGCATGCTTCGATTCCAGGCTGTGGCGCTTCAGGAAAAACTCGGCGAGCGCCGGGATGTCGTCTGGGCGCTCGCGCAGGGGTGGAAGGGTAAAGTTGATCACGTTCAACCGGAAGTACAGGTCCTCCCGGAATTGGCCGGCCTTGACGGCCTGCTTCAGATCCCGGTTGGTTGCGGCAATGACCCGGATGTTGACGGAGATTGTTTTCGTGCTGCCCACCCGCTGAAACTCCCGGTCTTGCAGCACGCGCAGCAGTTTCGCCTGGAGCGGCAGGGACATGTCCCCGATCTCGTCGAGAAACACGGTGCCCCCGTCCGCCATCTCGATCTTGCCCTTATACAACCGGTCGGCCCCGGTGAAGGCGCCGCGTTCGTGGCCGAATAATTCGTTTTCCAAGAGCGTTTCCGTCAAGGCCACGCAGTTGATGACGACCAGCGGATTCTGGCGGCGCGGGCTCCATTGGTGAATGGAGCGCGCGAAGAGTTCCTTCCCCGTCCCGCTTTCGCCCAACAGCAACACGCTGGCGTCCGAGTTGGCCGCCCGTTTCGCGCCCTCGATGATCGTGGTGAATTTGGGGCTGCTGCCGACGATGGTGGAGTACCGGCTGTCAATCTCGCCGCGAAGCACGGCGACCTGGCGGCGCAGGGATTCCCGCTCGGTGGCCTTCTGAATCACGATCGCCAGATGGTCCTTGTCCAGCGGCTTGGTGAGAAAGTCGTAGGCGCCGAGCTTCATCGCCTCGACCGCGGTGGAGATGGTCCCGTGGGCGGTCATGACGATGACCGGCGGTTCCAGGTCGCCGGGCAGATGCCGATCCGATTGAGCGGATTCGACGGAGGTCACGCCCGGCTTGGGTTGTCCCATGCGTCGCAGCACGTCCAGCCCGGACAGGTAGGGCAGCTCGATGTCGAGCAACACCAGATTCGGCGCCTCCTGCTCGATCAGTTCGAGCGCGCGGCGGCCGTCCTTCGCCGTCACGACCTGATAGCCCCCGGCCTCCAGGCGATCCTGGAGCATCGTCAGGATATCGGGATCGTCGTCGACGACGAGGAGTTTGGCTTTCACCCCCGATCCTCCATCACGTGCAGGACAAGGCCCGTCACGGGCTTGGGATAGAAATAGGTGGACTTGTGCGGCATCCGCTCCCCGGCGACGGCCACGGCCCGGACCTCATCGACTTTGGTCGCATTCAGCAACAGCGCCCCCTCCGCGGTGCCCTTGGCGACCCAATCGAGCGCTTCAGATTCGTCCTTCGTGTAGACGATGGATTCCAAGTCCTGCTGAGTCGGACAGAGCTTCGCGATCACCTGTTGTTGCAGGATCGAGACGTCCAGCCGGTCGCGCGGCGAAGCCGTCTCCGGAAGGCGATGTTGCGGGCGCTGGACCAAGAGCCAGTATTCCCCGCTGCCTCGAACGGCCAGGCCGAAGCAGGGATCGGTCTTCCCTCTGTCGCGGAGAGCCTGGAGAAACGTCGTCCGCGCGGTTTCCTCCGCCGTTCCCTGCAAGCGGAATGGCACGGTCTCGAACCACGGCTCCAATAACGCCCTGAGTTGCGATGTCGGCGGCGCCGGCTTGGTCAAGACGCGATGGGTGGGCAGCACGGTCAACCCCGGATCTTCCAGCCGGGAGAACAGCATGAGCACCTGATCGTAGGGCTGAAGTTCCTGGGAGGCCCCGTTCTGCTTGCGGCGCAGGCGTTGGTAGTTCAAGGCCGTTTCGTAACGATGATGCCCGTCGGCGATGAACAGCGGGCGCGGCTGCATCAACTCCACGGCCTGACGCAAGACGGCGGGGTCGTCAATGACCCACAGGCTGTGCTCGTCTCCCGTTTCATCGCGGAACGCGGCGCGCGGCGCTTTGCCGGAAACGGCCCGTTCAAAAAGGCCGCTCACGGCCCCTTCCGGGTCCGAATACAGGGACCAGATCGGGCTGAAATTGGCCCGGCAAGCCTCGAGCAGCCGAAGCCGGTCCGTCTTGGCGGCGGCCCTGGTATTTTCATGCGGATAGATTTCCCCCGAATCGAGCTCGGCCAGTTTGAAGTTCGCCAGGAATCCGGTCAGTGTCTTCGTAGCGGACGAGCCTCGTTCGGGCGTCCGATAGGTGATCCGGTACAGGTACATGCAAGGGGAGGCATCCCGCTTGAGCACGCTCTGTTCCAGCCAATCCTGTAAGAATCGGGCGGCCCGGCTGTACCGGTTGTCCGTCTCCGAATCGGAAGCCTGCTCGAAGCCCAGTTCCAACCGGATCACGTTGTTGGGGTGCCGGTCGTGCAACGCTTTCTGGCCGGCCGCATCGATGACATCATAGGGGGGCGCCACCAGGTCGCGGATGGTCCCGAGACGTGCCTGGTCGAAATAAACACCTCGAAAGGGGACGACGTGTGCCATGGAACTCCTTTGTCGGGTCTCTCTGTCGGATCTCTGAGCGGGCGGAGGGTTACCGGTCGCGCGTCACCATGTACTCGGCCGCAACCATCAGCGCGCGCTTGGGGGTGCCGTCTTCAAATTGGTCGAGGTCGGCGATGGCGGCGTCCACGAAACGACGGGCCCGATCCACCGCGTAGACAATCGAGCCGTACTGGCGCATGAGCCCAATGATGCGAGTGAGGTCCTGGTCCGTCAGGGAGCGCGTCTCCATGCGATCTTTGATCATGCTCTTGTCGGATTCGGAACAGTGCCCCAACAGATGCAGCAACGGCAGCGTGGCCTTGCCTTGCCGCAGGTCCTGTCCGAGCGCCTTGCCTAGACAGTCCCCATTGGCCGTATAGTCCAGCGTGTCGTCCGCCACCTGAAAGGCAATGCCCAGGTGTTGGCCGAACCGGAACAGGGCCGTCTGTTGGGCCGGGGAGGCGTCTGCAATGATGGCGCCCATGCGGCAGGAGGCCGCGATGAGCCCGGCGGTCTTGTGCTCGACGATCCGCAGATAGTCCGCTTCGGGCATCGAGGGGTTGCCGTTGTAATACAACTGAAGGACCTCGCCCTCCGCCATTTTCCAGCAGGCGTCCGCCAGCACCTCGTTCACGATATGGCTGCGGAAATCCACGATCTGGCGCATGGCCTTGGAATAGAGATAGTCCCCGACCAGGATGCTGATCTGATTGCCCCAGACGCGGCGGGCTGTCCGGCGCCCACGGCGCAGGTCGGCATCGTCCACCACGTCATCATGGAGCAGGGTGGCGGTGTGGATATATTCCACCAAACAGCCGAGCAGGTGGTGATCCGCCCCGGTATAGCCGCAGAGGCGGGCACAGAGCAGGAGCAGCAACGGACGCACCCGTTTGCCGCCGCTGCTCAGGATATGGCCGGCGACGGTGTTGACGAGGGCGACCGGGGAATTGAGGTTTTTCTGGATCTGCTCTTCAACGCCTTGGAGCTCGGAACGGTAGGCGTCCCAGACATCGGCCATCGTCTGGATCGTGGAAATGGACGGCTGATCCGACATGGCGCGTGATAGTAGGCCAGGGAGCAGGGCAAGTCAAGCTGGGAAGGCCGGTTTCAGGACTTCTTCGAGTGCGGTTCTGTTGCCGATTCATGCGCGAGGCACGCATCGCGCGGCCGTGCTCGTGCTTCCGTGCCGCGGTCCTTACGTATTCGCTGAGGGCTAGCCGCGATGTGCACATTCTTGACAGTCGCTGCTTCGCAATGTAACCATTGGATACATTCCAAAATGAGCCGAGCCCATCTCTGAAAGCGTGCGCTGCGTATGGAACGGCAGATCCTGCGTTTTCACGTGCCCTCGTTCGGCATTGCGCTGGCGCGAGCGGACGATGCGTCGCTAAACGGCCGGCCCGTCGCCTTGGTCTCCGTGCATACGCCGCGCGCCAGGTTGTGCGAAGTGTCTCATGAAGCGTTCGCCGAGGGCCTGTCGCCGGGTATGCCGGCCGATCTCGCGCGGCACTTCTGTCCCTCGCTGCGGATTGTGCTGCCGCATCCCTTTCGTGTGCGTGTGGCGCACGAAAAGTTGCAACGACTCCTGGCTGACTTGACGCCTCTGTGGGAACCGGTCCGGCCCGGGTCGTGGTTCCTGGATTTGACCGGCACGGCCCGCCTCCATGGTCCGGCGGTGGACGCTGGTGCCCGCCTTGAGCGGGAAATGATGCGCCGTCACAATCTTGCCGGCGTGATCGGAATCGGCTCGAGCAAGCTCGTGGCGCACCTCGCGGCCACGACGCTGGAACGGCCGCCGCAGCTCCGTCACGTCGAGCCCCATATGGAACGGGCGTTCCTGGCGCCGCTCTCGCCCGACCTACTGCCTGGCTTGCGTCGCCTCCATGCCTCCCGGGTGCTCGCCCTCTTGGATGACTTGAACCTGCGCACATTGGGCGCCATTGCCGAGGTGTCGTTGTCGGCGATGGAAGGTGTTATGGGGCCGGCCGCCAGGCTCCTGTATGAGTGGGCGCAGGGGATCGACCTGTCGCCGGTGCATCCGCCGGCCACGCAACCGGCTCTTGAGTGGTCCTGTACGCTGGATCCGGAACAGATCGATGACCAGGTTCTGTTGGGACGTTGTTGCGCAGGCATTGAATACCTGTGCCGGAGGTTGCGCCGGCAGCAGCGGGTCTGCCGGCATCTGGCGCTGATCGTGCGGTATTGCGATCAGCAGGAGGTCCGTGCCGATCGGACGGTGGAGGGGACCTGCTGGGAAATGGACCTGCTTCCAATCCTTACGACACTGTTTTTCCGGTGCGTGCGCCGGCGGGTGCGGGTGCAACGGATCATTCTGCGAGCGGAGCAGGTGGGGCCGCCGGCGGAGCAACTGGCACTGTTCGATCATGAGCCGATCTCGGAGGCCGCGCAGCGGATAAGGTGGCAACGGCTCTGCGCGGCGCTCGATGTACTTCGCGACCGGTTCGGCGAACGGGCGATTTGGTGGGGCCGCACGACGTGAAGCCGAGGATGACGCACGACATGGGGCGTCTCAATTGAGGCACGCGCGGGGACAAGGTGGCCGAGTTCGTTCATCTGCACGTGCATTCGGACTATTCGCCCATGCTGGGGGTCGCGCCGGTCACCGAGCTCTGCCGAGCGGCCCGCGCCCAGGGGGCGGACATGCTGGCGCTGACCGATACCAACGGGCTGTATGGAGCCGTGCGGTTTATCGAAGTGGCCAGCCAGGCGGGGCTGCGGCCGATCCTCGGCGCAGAACTGACGACGGCCGAACATCGGGCGGTGCTCTTGGCGAAGACGCCGGAGGGCTACGCCAACCTCTGCCGGTTGCTCTCCGATCGCCATTGCGATCCGTCGTTTGATTTCATTGCGGCGGTGGCCGCCCGCCGGACCGGCCTGATCCTGCTGACCGATCATGAGCAGGTGTTGACTTCCTGGGCCGAGCAATCCTGTGAGGACCTCTATGTTGAGCTGACGCCGGGCCACAGGATGCATCAGGCGCTGCTCGTGAGCCGCCGCCTGGGTCTTCTCCCGGTCGCGACGAACCGGGTGTATTGTGTGAGGCCGGAGGAGTTTGCCGTGCATCGCCTGTTGCGCGCCATCGCGTTGAATACCACGCTTTCGCGACTGGCGCCGGACGCCTGTTGCGCGCCGACGCAGTGGCTCATGCCGCCGGCGGCGATGGCCCGGCACTTCCCGCACGTGCCCGAGGCGTTGGAAAACAGCCGGCGCATCGCTGAGGCCTGTCATGGCGATTGGGCCTTCCGCGACACGATCTTCCCGACGTTTCGCTCTCTGTCGGATGACGAGGCCTGCGCCCTGTTGCGCCGGAAGACCTACGACGGGGCGCGCCTCCGGTACGGCGGCCTGCTGTCTTCCGAGGTCCGCGCCCGCATCGAAAAGGAACTCGACATCATTCGGCGGAAGGGTTTCTCGCATTACTTTCTCATCGTGGAAGAGATCGTCAGGCAAGCGGCGCGTACCTGCGGGCGCGGCTCGGTTGCGGCGTCGATCGTCTCATACTGTCTGCAGATCACGCACGTGGATCCGATCCGGCACAATCTCTTTTTCGAGCGGTTCTTGAATCCGGGCCGCCGGGATCCGCCGGACATCGACATCGATTTTCCCTGGGATGAGCGCGACCCTATCGTGAAGGGGGTGTTCGAGCGATACGGGGCCAGGCAGGCCGCGATGGTCGCGAACCAGAATACGCTCGGATGGCGAGCGTCGCTGCGCGAGGTGGCGAAGGTCTACGGCATGCCGGCCGAGGAGATCACACGGGTGTCCTCGCTGGTATCGCGCCGAAAGGATGTGCTCGATGCCGAGGATCGGGCGGCCGCCGGAGACGAAGATCGGGATTGGACGGCTCGTCTCAGCCGGGACCTGCGGCTCGCTCCCCCCTGGCCGGAGATTCTCCGGCTGGCGGGGCAGGTCCAGGGGCATCTCCGGCACCTGTCGGTGCATTGCGGCGGGATCGTCATCGTGCCGGACGACATCCGCCGATATGTGCCGGTGGAGATCGCGGCCAAAGGGGTGCCGGTCATCCAATGGGAAAAAGACCAGACGGAAGATGCCGGGCTGGTCAAGATCGACCTGTTGGGGAACCGCTCGCTGGCGGTCATCCGTGACGCGCTGGCATCGATTGAAAGGCACCACGGCCGCACGATCGACGAGGCGGCGTGGGATCCGCTGCAGGACGCCGCCACGCAAGAGGCAATTCGACGGGGCGACACGATCGGCTGTTTTTACATCGAATCGCCCGCGACCAGGCTCTTGTTGAGAAAACTCTGGGGCGGCATGCCCGCTTCTAGATTGGCGCAGCTCGACGTGTTCGACAATTTGGTGATCGTCTCTTCGCTCGTGCGGCCGGCGGCGAATCCGTTCATCGAAGCGTTCATCCGGCGCGCGCAGGGGGCGTCTTACCGGCCCTGGCATCCGCGGCTCGGATCCATCCTGGACGAGACCTACGGCATCATGGTCTATCAGGAAGACGTGACGAAAGTCGCGATGGCGGTCGCGGATTTTTCGGTCGAGGACGCCGACCAGCTTCGCAAGGTCCTGAGCAAGAAACACAAGCAGAAACAGCTCCACGACTACTACATGCAGTTTTGCGCGGGCGCGGAGCGAAACGGCCTGCCGGCCCAAACGATCGCGGCGCTCTGGAGCATGATCATGAGCTTCGCGGGCTATAGCTTTTGCAAGCCCCATTCGGCCAGCTACGCGCAGGTCTCGTTCAAGTCGGCCTACTTGCGCGTGCATTATCCCGCCGAGTTCATGGCGGCCGTCATCAGCAATCAGGGCGGGTTCTATTCCACCTATGCATACCTCTCGGAGGCCAGGCGAATGGGCCTGACGGTGCTGCCGCCGGACGTGAACGCCAGCGATTGGGCCTATACCGGCCTGGGACGCACGATCCGGATCGGGTTGATGCAGGTCAAGACACTGGCCGAGGCGACGGGACGACGGATCGTGGCGGAGCGGGCGAGCGGCGGCTCATTCCGGTCCTTCCAGGAGTTCCTCTCCCGGGTGAAGCCGGAGCAGGGCGAGGCGCGGGCGTTGATCCGGGCCGGCTGCTGCGATTCTCTGGCCGGGGAACTGACGCGCCCCGCCTTGTTGTGGCGGTTATACGCGGACGGCTCGGGCGCGGCGCCCTTGCCCATTCCGGAAGAGTACGCTCCGGCGCGGAAGGCGGCGCATGAGGTTGAGACGCTGGGGTTTCCCATAAGCAGGCATCCGTTGGATCCCTATCGCGAGCAGGGCGAGCGGCTGGGCGCAATCCCCGGTTCGGCGATGGCCCGCTATGCCGGGCGGCGCGTGAGGATGCTGGGTTGCCTGATCACCGAAAAATTCGCCGAGACCAAAGACGGGCTGCCGATGGAGTTTGCCACGTTCGAGGATCAGACGGCGCTCTATGACGCCACGCTGTTTCCCAAGGTGTACCGCCGCTGTTGCCATCTGCTGTTCCCCAACCGTCCCTATGTATTGTTCGGGGTCGTCGAGGAGCAGTTCGGCGTCGCGACCTTGACGATCGAAGAACTGCAGCCGCTGGGCCGGCTGCGAGAGCCGCCTTTCCTGCGCAACGGACGGAGTTGCCGGGGATACGAGGGACGATGAGATGGGGACAGGTGGTTTAAGGGAAATCTTCCTGCCCCGGTCGTCGGCTGTTCCCTTGACAGCTTCGCGCGCCATCCAGTAAGTTCTTGCTCATCCTGGACAGGCATGTCCGCCTCAGAAACGATGCCCGAGGACGAGGCGTGTTGGCGTGTCTCGGTCGAAGGTCATGAAGAAAACTCCCGCCTTTTGAAGAGGATAGATCATCCGCCTATGAACATTCCCGGATTACCGCCCAAACAAGGCCTCTACGATCCCGGTTTCGAAAAAGACGGTTGTGGCATCGGTTTCGTCGTCAACATCAAAGGGCACAAATCGCACGATATCGTCCGGAAGGGCCTCCAGGTCCTGGAGAATCTGACGCACCGAGGGGCGCAGGGCTGCGATCCCTGCACCGGCGACGGGGCCGGCATTCTCCTTCAAATCCCGCACGAGTTCTTCCGCCGCGCCTGCGCCGATGTGCGGGTGAAATTGCCGGGAGCCGGGGAGTACGGCGTCGGCATGCTCTTCCTGCCGTCCGATCAAGAATCCCGGAAACAGTGCGAGACCCTGTTCGAGCGCGTGATTGCCGCCGAGGGGGCCAGGCTGTTGGGCTGGCGAGACGTGCCGGTGAAGAGCGACGCCATCGGCGTTGTCGCCCGCAGGACCGAGCCGGTGATGCGGCAGGTCTTCATCGCCCGCGATATCCTCAACGAAGCCCAGTTCGAACGCAAGCTCTACGTCATCCGCAAGCAGGTCGAGCGGGCGGTGCGGGAATCCGCCATCCCGCAGCGCGACTATTTCTATATCTGCAGCCTCTCCGCGAATACGATCGTCTATAAAGGCTTGTTGCTGCCGGAGCAGATGTCGCAGTATTACCAGGACTTGAGCGATCCGAACGTGACGAGCGCCCTCTCGCTCGTGCACTCGCGGTTCAGCACCAACACGTTCCCGACTTGGCCGCTGGCGCATCCGTACCGCTACATCTGCCACAACGGCGAGATCAACACGCTCAAGGGCAACGTCAACTGGATGAGGGCCCGCCAGGGCCGGCTGGAGTCGGAGGCGTTCGGCAAGGACCTCGAAAAGCTCTATCCGATCGTTTACGAAAAACAAAGCGACTCGGCCTGCCTGGACAACGCGCTCGAATTCCTGGTGCTCGGCGGCCGATCGTTGCCGCACTCGATGATGATGCTGATTCCGGAGCCCTGGGTGGGCAATCCCCATATGGATCTCGACCGGCGCGGGTTCTACGAATACCACGCGGCCATGATGGAGCCCTGGGACGGTCCGGCCGCAGTCTGCTTCACCGACGGCAAGATGATCGGCGCGACCTTGGACCGGAACGGATTGCGGCCCTGCCGGTATCAAGTCACGACCGACGACGTCGTGACCCTCTCGTCCGAGGCGGGCGTGTTGCCGGCCGAGGCCAAGCACATCCGGCAGAAGGGCCGATTACAGCCAGGGCGCATGTTCCTGGTCGATACGGTCCAGGGCCGCATCATCGGCGACGAGGAAGTGAAGGCGGACATCGTCGGGCGCAAGCCGTATCGAGCCTGGGTGACGCAGTACCGGGTGTCGCTCGATGAGTTGCCCGAGCCGATCAACGTTCCGCAGCCGGACCATCCGACCATCCGACAGCGGCAACAGGCCTTCGGCTATACCATTGAAGAGATCAAGATGGTCATCACGCCCATGGTGGTGAATGGGGAGGAAACCGTCTCCTCGATGGGCACCGACACGCCGCTGGCCGTGCTGTCGGAACGGCCGCAACTTCTGTTCAAGTATTTCAAGCAACTGTTCGCGCAGGTGACCAATCCGCCGATCGATCCGATCCGCGAAGAACTGGTCATGTCGCTCGTGACGAGCATCGGCCCCAAGCCCAACCTGATGGTCGAGATGCCCGAATCCTGCCGCCGCATCCGGGTGAAGCAGCCGATTCTCACCAATGCGGATCTGCAGAAGATCCGCGAGATGGAAGATCCGCACTTCAAAAGCAAGACGCTCAAGATGCTCTTTCCCGTGGCGGAGGGGCCGGAAGGTCTGGGCGCGGCCGTCGAGGACCTCTGCCGGCAGGCTTCGCAGGCGATCAAGGACGGCTACAAGTTCCTGATCCTGAGCGACCGCGGGGTCAACGAGGAATGGGCGCCGATCCCGAGCCTGCTCGCCGTCTCCGCGGTGCACCACCATTTGGTCCGCGAAGCCACCAGGACCGAAGTGGGCTTGACGGTCGAAACCGGCGAGCCGCGCGACGTGCACCATTTCGCCTGCCTGATTGGTTATGGGGCCGGCACGGTGAATCCCTACCTGGTGTTCGAAACCTTGGTGGACCTGGAGCGCGACGGCTATCTGCCGGAAGGCCTCGATGCGGCGACGGCGGAGGGCAAGTTCATCAAGGCGGTGAACAAGGGCCTGCTGAAGATCTTCTCAAAGATGGGTATCTCCACCGTGCAGTCCTACTGCGGCGCGCAGATCTTTGAAGCGATCGGGTTGAACAGCGAGCTGATCGACCGCTATTTCACGGGCACCGCGTCCCGCATCCAGGGGATCGGCCTTCGCGAGATCGGCGAGGAGACCCTGCGCCGCCATCGGCAGGCCTATGAGCCGGTGGCGATCCACCAGTTGGATTTCGGCGGCGAGATCCACTACCGCGCGCAGGGCGAACATCACAACTGGAATCCGGAGACCATCTATAAGCTCCAGCACGCCACCAAGCACAATGACCCCAAGACGTTTGCGGAGTTCTCCGCCCTCGTGAACGACGAGAGCAAGCGGCGATCGAATCTCCGCGGGCTGCTCGACTTCAAGTTTACCGAGACGCCGGTCCCGCTGGACGAGGTTGAGCCGGCGAAGGAGATCGTCAAGCGCTTCAACACGGGCGCGATGTCGTTCGGCTCGATCAGCAAGGAAGCGCACGAGACTTTGGCGATCGCGATGAACCGGCTGGGCGGCCGGAGCAACACGGGCGAAGGAGGGGAAGATCCCGAGCGGTTTATCCCATTGCCCAACGGCGATTCGAAGAATTCCTACATCAAGCAGGTGGCCTCCGCGCGGTTCGGCGTCACGGCCCATTACCTCGCGAACGCGCGCGAGTTGCAGATCAAGATGGCGCAGGGGGCGAAGCCGGGCGAAGGCGGGCAGTTGCCCGGCCACAAGGTGGACGAGAACATCGCGCGGCTGCGGTTTGCCACGCCCGGCGTCCAGCTCATTTCGCCGCCGCCGCACCATGATATTTATTCCATCGAGGATCTGGCCCAGTTGATCTTCGACCTGAAGAACTCCAACCCTGATTCAGCCGTGTCCGTGAAGCTGGTGGCCGAGGTCGGCGTCGGCACGGTGGCGGCCGGCGTGGCCAAGGCCCATGCGGACAAGGTGCTGATCAGCGGCGATTCCGGCGGCACCGGCGCCTCGCCGCTCTCCTCCATCAAGTATGCGGGGGTGCCTTGGGAACTGGGCCTGGCGGAAACCCACCAGACGTTGGTGCTCAACGACCTGCGCGGGCGGATCAAGGTCGAAACGGACGGGCAGCTTAAGACGGGGCGCGACGTGGTCATCGCGGCCTTGCTCGGGGCGGAAGAGTTCGGCTTCTCCACCGCGCCGTTGATCGTCGAAGGCTGCATCATGATGCGCAAGTGCCACCTCAACACCTGTCCGGTGGGCATTGCCACGCAGGACCCGGAGCTGCGCAAGAAATTCACTGGCCAGCCTGAGCACATCGTGAACTATTTCTTTTTCGTCGCGGAGGAGATCCGGCAGCTCATGGCCAAGCTGGGCTTCCGCACCTTCAACGAGATGATCGGCCGGGTAGACCGGCTCAAGGTGCAGAAGGCCATCGACCATTGGAAAGCCAAGGGCCTCGACCTCACCCCGTTGCTGGCCAAGCCGGAGGTGGGGCCGGAGATTGCGACCTATTGCGTGCAGGAGCAGGACCACGGCATCGCGAACATTCTCGACGTGAAGCTGATCGAACTTTGCAAGCCGGCCATCGAGCGAGGCGAGAACGTCACGCTGGATCTGCCGATCCGCAACGTGAACCGGACCACCGGCACGATGCTCTCGAGCCAGATCGCCAAAAAGTACGGCGCGGCCGGCCTGCCGCCCGATACGATCACGATCAAGTTCAAGGGGTCGGCCGGCCAGTCGTTCGGGGCGTTTCTATCGCCGGGCCTCACCCTCTACCTCGAAGGCGAATCCAACGACTACCTGGGCAAGGGATTGTCGGGCGGCAAGATCATCGTCGTGCCGCCGAAAGGCTGTACCTATCAACCGGAAGACACGATTCTGATCGGCAATACCTCGCTCTACGGCGCGACCAGCGGCGAATGCTATTTCTACGGCATGGCGGGGGAGCGGTTCGCAGTGCGGAACAGTGGGGCCAAAGCCGTCATCGAAGGGACCGGTGACCACGGCTGCGAATACATGACCGGCGGCGTAGTGGTCGTGCTCGGACGCACGGGCCGGAACTTCGCGGCGGGCATGTCCGGGGGGGTGGCGTTCGTCCACAACGAGGACGGCAAATTCGAATCCCGCTGCAACATGGGCATGGTGGAGCTCGAACCGGTTTCCACGGCAGAAGACAAGGCCCTCCTCAAGGGGCTGGTCGAATCCCACGCCAAGCACACGGGGAGCAAGAAGGCCAAGCGGCTGTTGGAAACCTGGGACACGGTGCTGCCGAAGTTCATCAAGATCATGCCGGTCGACTACAAGCGCGTGTTGGCCGAGCGGAAGGCGGCTGCGGCCAAGGCCGGCGGCGCAAAGGGGAAAAAATAGGTCACGCGTCATTTGTCAACCGTCATTCGCGGGAGAGGGTTTCGTCCGATTGACGAGTGCCAATGACGATTGACGCCTCTCAGCATTCAGGACTTAGCACTCAGCACTGAAATTAGGATACAAGACGATGGGTGATCCCAAGGGTTTCATGAAGTTCAAGCGGGAGGGGCCGGCGCGCCGGGCGGTGGAGCTGCGCGTGCTCGATTGGAAGGAGCTGTACGAGCCCTTCCCTGAGGACAAGCTCAAGGCGCAGGGCGCGCGTTGCATGGATTGCGGCGTGCCGTTTTGCCAGAGCCACAACGGTTGCCCGGTGATCAATCTGATTCCGGAATGGAACGACCTGGTCTACCGGGGCCGTTGGCAGGATGCGTTGAAGGCCCTGCATGCGACGAACAATTTTCCCGAGTTCACAGGCCGCCTCTGTCCCGCGCCCTGCGAATCGGCCTGCGTGCTGGGCATCAACGCCGACCCGGTCTCGATCCGAGTGATCGAATGGAACATCATCGACCGCGGCTTCGACGAAGGCTGGGTGCAGCCGGTGTTGCCGGCCGTGAAGACGGGCAAGTCCGTGGCGATCATCGGCTCAGGGCCGGCCGGCCTCGCCGCCGCGCAGCAGCTTGCGCGCGCCGGCCATGATGTAACGGTCTACGAAAAGGCGGACCGGATCGGCGGGTTGCTTCGATACGGCATCCCGGACTTCAAGATGGAAAAATGGGTGCTCGACCGCCGCTTGGATCAGATGCGGGCCGAGGGCGTCACGTTCGTGACTGGGACCGTCGTCGGCAGGGACATCACGGGCGAGCAGCTCCGCCGGCAGTACGACGCCGTCGGCCTCACGATGGGAGCCGAGCAGGCGCGCGAGCTGCCGGTGCCAGGACGGGAGCTCAAGGGCATTCATCTCGCGATGGACTATCTCACCCAGCAGAACAAGCGGGTGGCGGGCGACACGGACTTGGGCGAACCGATTACGGCGAAGGGCAAGCGCGTGGTCATCATCGGGGGCGGCGACACCGGGTCGGATTGTCTGGGCACCGCGCACCGCCAAGGCTGCATCGAGGCGCACCAGTTCGAGCTGTTGCCGGAGCCCCCGCCGCAACGGGCCGAGTCCACGCCCTGGCCGCTCTGGCCCATGCAGCTCCGGACCTCCCACGCCCACGAAGAGGGCTGCGACCGGCAATGGAGCGTCTCCACCACCAAGTTTACAGGCCACAACGGCCATGTCACCAAGCTGCATGCCCATCGCGTGGCCTTCGAGAACGGAAAATTCACGCCGATTCCGAACACCGAGTTCACGATGGACGTGGATCTCGTGCTGCTCGCGATGGGGTTCACGGGGCCGGTCAAGAACGGGTTGCTCGACGGTCTCGGCGTGCAGTACGACCCGCGCGGGGCGGTCGCGACGGACGAGCGGTTCATGACCAACCTCGACGGAATCTTTGCCGGCGGCGACACCAAGCGCGGCGCCTCGCTGATCGTCTGGGCGATCGCCGAAGGGCGCAAGATGGCGACGGGGATCGATGCCTATCTCCGAGCAGGCAAATCGGCGAAAGTTTCATGAACCTCGCCATCGACGAGAAAGAATTGAAGCAGCTCCCGATCACCATCGATCCGGAGATTGTCAGCGGAACCCCCGTGTTCAAGGGAACCCGCGTTCCGGTGGAAGCGCTCCTCACCAACCTCGAAGCCGGCCTCTCGCTCGATGAATTTCTAGATAATTTCCCAACCGTCACCCGCCAGCAAGCGATCCAAGTGTTGGAATTCTCCAAGGTCACGCTTCTGAAGCTCGCGAAATCCGCTTGAACATTCTGCTCGATGAGTCAGTGCCGCATGTGGTGCAAAAGCGCCTCGGGCGTCGCCGCGGTCGGGCGAACGTCCCCCACCACCCGCGCGAGCTGCTTCTGCGCGCGTCGGTGTACGTGCGGGGGTTAGTTTGCTATTCATCTGAAATGAACGTCAGAAACGCGCGTCCGAGGTCGGTTGTGCGACGCTGAACCATTCCATGCCCCGTCATGGTGACGTTCAGAAATTGCCCTTGCAGCACGAGCCCACGACCTTGGAGATCGCGCACGACCTGCACGTATAGCTCGCGCCGCCCACGAAGAATCGGGACGCAATGCTCTAAGACCGCTGATGGGCCACCCATTCCCCAGCCCGGATATTGAACATGATTCTTTTCCATCCAACGAACCGGGTCGTTGAGCACGGCGAGGACGACCAGGTGAGTTGGCGTGAGCTCATCAATGAAGCGAATGTACATGAGCTGAATTTGATCCTCGGGCGCCCCTGGAAGCACTGAGTGCGATACGGCGTTCTTTAGCGCCCGCAACTTCTCTTCGTGATGGTTTCGAAGGGCAACCTGCGTCGCTTCGAGAGCGACGGTGACAAACATCTCGTTCTTTGAGAGATTTTCGGGCGTCAGGTAAGAGACTTTGCGCTGAAGCACTGAGATAGCGTCGGCGACCTCCTCGAACCATTTCTGACGCCGGCGTTCGAGCGGCGGTGCAAATACTGTCTCCATCAAGATGGAGGCTGGACCGCCTGCTGTAGGCACCGCGCTGGCTATGGCCTTCACAACGGCGTGTGCGGCATCACCTTTCGTTTTCTTCGGCGGTCTCTCCATCGCGCTCCTATAGCAACCTAACTATTGATTGGGCGTCTCATGTCGTGTCTAGAAGTCATTTCAAAACCTTCCGAAGCGTGATCAGGGCACAGGCCAGATGAAAGAAGCCCCCATAAGTGTCCATCAGGCGATCATACCGGACGGTCAGTCGCCGGAAGTTGCCCAGCCAGCCGATCGTGCGCTCCACGATCCAGCGGCGCCGGTAGCGGCGAGAAGAGCGGTCACGGGGTCAGGTCTTGTTATGTGCATTATCGGTGTCCTGCCGATTCACGATCCGGCTGATGGTCGAATAGTGCAAGCCCACCGCCTGCCCGATCTCGGACAAGCTGTAGCCGTGGTCCACGTGGGCACGGCGGATGACCTCGTTGCGGCGCGTGCGGTCGGTGCCGAGTCGGGCGGAAAACAGGTGGCTGAGCGTCGGCCGGGCGGCAAATCGTTGCTCTCGGGGAATCTCCTGAAGGGCGCGCTTGTCCTGTAAACCCACCCGAAGCTGGTCGATGAACCGCTCGCTCCCGAGCAGCACCTGCCCCTGCACGTGCTCCCACGGGGAGCCCTGACCCATGCCCTCGGCGACGAAGGCGCGATACTTTCGCTGAGCGGCCAGGCGCTGGTGGCCGAATTGGGAGAGCAGCCAATCCACGGCCAGAAACGGTGGCGTGGCGGCGAGGCCAGCTGTGGCCCGGTAGCTGGACCATGCATACGTCTCTGGTTTGCGGGTGCTTTTCGCGCGCACCGGATTGAGGACCACGTACCGGCACAGCTCCAGCAGATAGCTGTCCCGGTCCACCACAATGGCCTTGAAGCGGCCTTGGAGCACATGGCCCACTCGCCGGTGGCGGCGGTTAAAGGCTTGGGTATACACGCCGTTGAGCTGGCGCATGGCCTTCGAGAGATTCGCCTCCGGCGTTTCCACCAGCAGATGGTAGTGGTTGTCCATCAGGCAATAGGCGTGAAGCAGCAGGTGAAAGCGGTCGACCACACGCGCCAGCACATCGAGAAACCGCTGCCGGTCCTGGTCGTCGAGAACGATGGCGTGGCGGGCGTTCCCCCGAGCGGTGACGTGGTACAGCGCCCCCGGAAATTCAAGGCGAAGCGGGCGGGCCATGCCACCAAATCTAGCTCATCGGCACGCACAAAACAAGATCTGACCCCGATCGATTCAATTTCTCGCTCCCGAGCAGCACCTGCCCCTGCACGTGCTCCCACGGGGAGCCCTGACCCATGCCCTCGGCGACGAAGGCGCGATACTTTCGCTGAGCGGCCAGGCGCTGGTGGCCGAATTGGGAGAGCAGCCAATCCACGGCCAGAAACGGTGGCGTGGCGGCGAGGCCAGCTGTGGCCCGGTAGCTGGACCATGCATACGTCTCTGGTTTGCGGGTGCTTTTCGCGCGCACCGGATT
>WBZO01001339.1_pt1 | contig 39164 bp, 40 predicted proteins | sample 5204261 | NCBI WGS metagenome assembly WBZO01 (sample SAMN12412400, study PRJNA552823) | activated sludge metagenome | isolation source: activated sludge from anammox sidestream of wastewater treatment plant... | place: USA: North Carolina | collected 2017-09
GTCAGCCGGCGGCCGCGGTCTCCTCGCTGCGTGCCGGGGCCACTGCGCCCGCGGTCTCCTCCGTATCGGGCTCGGCTTCGGCCGTCGCCGAACCACCGAGCATGTATCCCTCCTCGCCGTGGAGCACGGCATCGAGCCCTTCGTGCTCGTCCTGCTCGGACACCCGGAGGCCGATCGTCGCGTCGATCGCGCGCAGCACGCCCCAGGTCACGATCGCCGCGTAGGCCGCCGACACCGCGCACGCGAGCAGCTGGATGCCGAGCTGCTTCGGGTTGCCGAAGAGCGCGCCGTCGGCGCCTGCGTCGTTCAGCGTCTTCTGCGCGAACGCGCCGGTCAGCACCGCGCCCGCGAAGCCGCCCACGCCGTGGACGCCGAACGCGTCGAGCGAGTCGTCGTAGCCGAAGCGATCCTTCTGGAGCACCGCGAAGTAGCAGAGCCCGCCCGCGAAGAGGCCGATGACCGCGGCCGCCCACGGCGCGACGAACCCGGACGCCGGCGTGATCGCGACGAGACCGGCCACGAGCCCCGACGCGATGCCGAGCGCCGTAGCCTTGCCGCGGTGCATGGTCTCGACGGCGACCCAGCCGATCGCGCCGCCGGCGGCGCCGAGCTGCGTCGTCATGAACGCGAGCGCCGCGAGCTTGCCCGACGAGAGCGCGCTGCCCGCGTTGAAGCCGAACCATCCGAACCAGAGCAGGCCCGCGCCGGTCAGGGTCATCGTGAGGTTGTGCGGCAGGGGCTTGCGTCGGGGATAGCCGACACGCTTGCCGATGACGATCGCGCAGACGAGCGCCGACACGCCCGCGGTGAGGTGGACGACGGTTCCACCGGCGAAGTCGAGCGCGCCGAGCTTCAGCAGCCAGCCGCCGTCGGCCCAGACCCAGTGCGCGACCGGGTCGTAGACGAGCGTCGACCAGAGGAGGACGAACGCGACGTAGGACGTGAACTTCATCCGTTCCGCGAAGGCACCGGAGATGAGCGCGGGGGTGATGACCGCGAACATCATCTGGAACGCGACGAACGCGAGGGCCGGCACGGTGCCGTGTGCGGCCGACTCGAGGCCACGCAGCCCGATGAAATCGAAGCCGCCGATGAGCCCGTGCCTCGTCGTGCCGAACGCCAGCGAGTAGCCGAACAGTGCCCACTTGAGGCTCAGGATCGGGATCGCCGCGAACGAGTGCATGATCGTCGCGAGCACGTTCTTTCGGCCGACCATGCCCGCGTAGAAGAGTGCGAGCGCCGGCGTCATCAAGAGGACGAGCGCACAGCTGACGAGCAGCCAGGCCGTGTCACCGCTGTTGATTGTCTCCATGCGTCATGAGTTGACGAGGTCTTCATTTCCGTTGCGTTTCGCGACAGTCACGTTTCGCGCAATGCGTCACGTTGACTTTCCGCGCTTCGTGTCGATGCTGGAAACCGTCCGGAAACGAAGATGGAGGTTTCGCCCATGCGTCTGCTCATCACGGCTGCGGCTCTCGGGATCGCGATGCTCGCGGGGATCCCGGCCATCGGCGCAACGACCGTCTCGGTCGATGCCGATCGCAAGGTGGAGTCCGCCGTATTGCGCGCGGACGCGACGACGGGACGTGCGTGGGTCGAGGTGACGGTCGCGAAGCGCTTCGCGAACGGCAAGGAGGCGCGCGCGCGAGGCACCGCGATCGCCGTCGACGTTCCCGAGCTGTCGTTCGATCGCGCGACGGGCGTCGTCTCGATCGACAGCGGGGACCGTCGCTTCCCGTGCGCGGTGCTCGACCGCGATCTGAAGACGACGGGCGAGTGCCGGATCGACGCGCGCATCGAGCCGCTGGTCGTCGACACCGGCTTCGGCGCGGCGACGCGCGATCGGCTCGTGGTGTCGGTCGTGCCGCGTTGACGAGTCGTCTATAACGGAGGGCGGTGAGCCCGCCTCCGCCCCCCGACGACGAGAAGAGCTCGCTCGCCCCGCCGGCGCCGTCGATCCCTCCGCCACCGGTGCGGGCCTCGCTCGCTCCACCGAGGATCTCGAGGCTCCCTGCGCCGATGCCCGCGAAGGGCGCCGCCGCAGCGCCGCCAGCACGCGTGGGGCCGGACCCGGCGCCCCTCCTCGCGCTCACCATCGCGGTCATCGGCGCGGTCGACTTCGTCATCCCGCTCGTCCCGTGGGCGTCGGTGCCGCTCACGGCTCTCCTCACCGTGCTCGTCGTGCCCTGGTCGGTGCTCGTCGTGCGCGAGGCGACGGGCGTGCCGGAGACCGACCGGGGGCGCGCGCTGCGGAAGGTCGCCTTCCACTTCGCGAACATCGCGCTCGTGCTCGCGTTCCTCGCGGCGAAGTGGCTCACCCTCATCGACGCCCTCACCGAGGGGCACTCGCAGGCGTCGCTCGCGCCGTACCGGAACTACACCGTCGCGCTCGTCGTCCTCCTCGTCGCCGGCGCGGCGCTCCGCGGGGGACGCGTCGCACGCATCGTGGCCGCGAGCGCCGACCACCCCGCGCGGCTGATGGCCGGATCGTTCGGGCTCACGAGCGTCGTGGGGGCGTTGATCCTCGCGCTGCCGGTGTCGCTGCGCGATCCGAGCCACGTGTCGCTCGTCGACTCGCTCTTCGTCTCGGTCAGCGCGGTGTGCGTGACCGGGCTCTCGACGGTCAACGTCGCGCAGACCTACACGACCGCGGGGCAGGCGGTGATCTGCGGGCTCATCCAGATCGGCGGCCTCGGCATCATGGTCATCACCGCCGCGATCACCATCCTCGCGGGCCGGCGGCTCGGCGTGAAGGGATCGGCCGCGCTCGCCGAGATGGTCGACTCGCGCTCGCTGCTCGATGTGCGACGCACGGTGGGCATGATCGTGACGTACACGATCGTCTTCGAGGCGATCGGCGCGGGTCTGCTCTATCTGCAGTTCGAGCGCACGCCGCAGCTCCTCGGCGACGCCACCGCTCCGTGGGCCGCGGTGTTCCACGCGGTGAGCGCGTTCTGCAACGCCGGGTTCTCGATCTTCGACGACAACCTCGCTCCGTTCATCGGGCACGCCGGCGTCTGCTTCACGGTCGACGCGCTCGTCATCCTCGGCGGGCTCGGCTTTCCGTCGTTCACGAGCTCCTGTTCCGCTGGACGGCGCTCCTCACGCGCCATCGGCCGCCCCGGCTGACGCTCAACACCCGCGTGGCCCTCGCCACGACGGCGATGCTGCTCGGCGGGATGACGCTCGCGTACCTCGTGCTCGAGAACGGGGCCTCGTTCACCGGGCTCGGCGTGCTCGAGCGCGTGAACGCGGCGATCTTCCAGTCGGTCTCGGCGCGGACGGCCGGCTTCAACGTCGTCGACGTCGGGAAGATGCGCCCGGCGTCGCTGCTCCTCACGTGCTTCGCGATGTTCGTCGGCGCCGGGTCGGGATCGATCGCCGGCGGGATCAAGGTGACGACGCTCGCGGTGCTGTTCGCCGCGTTCCGCGGTGAGCTCCGCGGACAGCCGGCGCGCCTGTTCGATCGCATGATCCCCGACGCCGTCGTCCGGCGAGCGATGGGCGTGGCCTTCCTCGCCACGCTGGTCGTGGTGGTCGTCGTGTTCTTCCTCCTCCTGCTCGAGAGCCACGACCCGCTCGCGATCCTGTACGAGACGGTCAGCGCGTTCTCCACGACGGGGCTCTCGACCGGGATCAGCCCGAGGCTCGGAGCGGCGGCGAAGCTCGTGCTCGCGGCGACGATGCTCATCGGGCGCATCGGTCCGCTCACCGCGGCGATCGCGCTCTCCGCGCGCGCGAGGGCCAGCCACTACCAGCTCCCGGAGGAGCGGGTGATGATCGGATGAAGACATGAAGCAGAAGACCGTCCTCGTGATCGGCCTCGGGCCGATGGGCGCCGCCCTCGCCGAAGAGCTGTGGGACACGAACGTCGAGCTCGTCGTCGTCGACAAGAGCCCGCTCGCCATCGATGCCGTGAAGGACAAGGCGAGCGCCGCGCTGGTCGCGGATGCGACGGACCCCGAGGTCATCGAAGGCCTCGGGGCGCGCGATCTGAGCGTCGCGGTCGTGAGCTTCGGCGAGGACTTCGAGGCCGCCGTGCTCACCGTCTCCACGCTCGCGCAGCTGAAGGTGCCGACGATCATCGCACGCGCGAAGAACGAGCGGCAGGCGGCGGTGCTCCGGGCGGTCGGCGCGACGCGCGTCGTCCTCGTCGAGAGCGAGATGGGCCGCCGCCTCGCGCCCGAGGTGCTCAGCCCCGCCGCGTCCGATCTCATGGAGCAGGCCGCGGCGTTCCGCGTCGTGCCGTGGACGGCGCAGGGGCCGTTCGTCGGCAGGAGCCTCGCCGATCTCGATCTGCCGCGGCGCTACGAGGTCACGGTGCTCGGCTACTGGCGGGGCCAGGAAGCGAGCGCGCGCAAGCGGAAGCTCGATCGTCCGACGCCCGACTACCGCGTCGAGGCCGGCGACACGTTGCTCCTGATCGGCCTCGCGAGCGCGCTCGAGCGGTTCCTCGCCGAGGACTGACGGGAACCCGGGCGCACGCGCGTTGTCGCTCGGGGATGGACCTCGATCCCATTGCGCTTGCCCACGAAGTCCGGACCGCTGCCGAGCTCGAGGCCCGCGTGCTCGCGTGGCTCGGACGAGAGATCGGCTTCGACGTCGCGTTCGCCGCGATGCGCGGTGCGACCCCGAGCACGATGGGCATCGATCGCGAGCGCATCGCGGCCGCGCTGGAGCCCGGGTCCGTGTACGAGGGCGAGCTGTTGCCGGTGAAGCGCGCGGCGTTCGAGGCGCGCGGCGTCGCCGTCGACACCGACGTGATCGGAGCGGGACGCATCGCGCGGACGCGGTACTACCGCGACTTCGTGGAGCCAGCGCGCGGCCGCTCCTCGCTGATGGCGTACCTCGTGCTCCGCGGCGAGCCGATCGGCGCGCTCATGCTGGGCCGGACGGGATCGGACTTCCGCGCGAGCGACATCGCGCGCATCGAGGCGATCTTGCCCGCGCTCGCCGTTGCGCGCGCGTCGTTCGGCGCGGCCGGCTTCGTATCGCGGCCCTTGCCGCCCGCGCGCGGATGGTCGCGCTGGGTGGGCACGCGTCACGTCGAGGGCGAACGGGAGATCCTGGTCCGCGATCGCGCCGGCTTCCGCGAGATGCTCGCGCGCGATCGCGCGACCGGCGCCGAGATGATCTGGTCACGCGCGTCGATCGCGGAGCCGTCGCGCTCCGGGTGGCCCTACGTCGATCTGTTCCACGTCGCCGCGGCGCTCGCCGCGAGGAGGGAGCGCGCGCTGTTCATCGGGTGCGGCGGCGCCGTGGCGCCGAGGGGCTTCGCCGAGACGTACCCGGGGATCGCGATCGACGTGGTCGAGTCGGACGAGGCGGTGGTGGCGCTCGCGCGAGAGCACTACGCCGTCGACGACGTCCCCGGCCTCGCGGTGCACGTCGCCGACGGCGCCGCGTTCGTGGCGCAGGCGGCGCCGTCGTCGTGGGACGTCGTGGTGGTCGATGCTTACGACGCGGACGACCTCGCGGACGGGTTCGGCACGCGCGACTTCTTCCGCTCCCTGCGACGTGCGCTCCGCCGCGGCGGAGCGTTCGCGTTCAACGTCGTCGGCGCGCTCGACGGAGGCGAGCCGGTCCGCGAGGTCGTCGCCGCGGCGACCTCCGTGCTCGACGACGTTCGCGTCGTGCCGGTGATGGTCCCGGGCGAGAGCTACTCGCCCGGAACGCGGCGCAACGTGGTGATTGTGGGGACGAAGGTCAGGCCTGGACGAGCGGGAGCGTGGTGAGCGCGCGCTCCACGGCCTCCTTCGGGTACTCGTAGTCCTCGAGCTTGCCGGCGAAGTACGCGTCGTACGCCGCCAGGTCGAAGTGACCATGGCCCGAGAGGTTGAAGAGGATGACGCGCGTCTTGCCTTCGGCATCGGCGCGGCGCGCCTCCTCGATCGCCGCCTTGATCGCGTGCGAGCTCTCGGGCGCCGGGATGATGCCCTCCGTGCGGGCGAAGGTGACGGCGGCCTCGAAGCACGCCTTCTGCGGATAGGCGATCGCCTCCACGAGCCCGTCGGCGACGAGCTTCGACACGAGCGGCGCCGCGCCGTGATAGCGGAGCCCGCCCGCGTGGATGCCCGGCGGCATGAACTCGTGTCCGAGCGTGTGCATCTTCACGATCGGCGTCATGCCGACGGTGTCGCCGTAGTCGAACGCGTAGACGCCCTTGGTCAGCGTCGGGCAGCTCGTCGGCTCGGCGGCGAGGAGGCGGACGTCCTTGCCGTTCATCTTGTCGCGCGCGAAGGGCAGGGCGATGCCGGCGAAGTTGCTCCCGCCGCCGTGACAGCCGATGACGACGTCGGGGTACTCGCCCGCGAGCTTCATCTGCTCCTGCGCCTCGAGCCCGATCACCGTCTGGTGCATGCACACGTGGTTGAGCACCGAGCCGAGCGAGTACTTGGTGTCGTCGTGGGTCGCCGCGTCCTCGACGGCCTCGGAGATGGCGATGCCGAGCGAGCCGTTGCTCGCCGCATCGGCCTCGAGGATCTTGCGGCCGGCGTTCGTGCGGTTGGTCTGCGAGGCGAAGACCTCGGCGCCGAACGTCTGCATCATCGAGCGCCGATACGGCTTCTGCTCGTAGCTGATCTTGACCATGTACACGGTCACGGCGAGCCCGAAGATCTGCCCGGCGAACGCGAGCGAGCTCCCCCACTGCCCGGCGCCGGTCTCGGTCGCGAGCCGCTTCACGCCCGCCTTCGCGTTGTAATAGGCCTGCGCGACGGCAGTGTTCGGCTTGTGGCTGCCGGAGGGAGAGACGCCCTCGTACTTGTAATAGATGTGCGAACGCGTCCCGAGCTTCTTCTCGAGCGCATGCGCGCGGAAGAGCGGCGAGGGCCGCCACTTCGCGAGCACTTCGCGGATCTCCTCCGGGATGGGGATCTCCTTCTGCGCGCTCATCTCCTGCTCGATCAGCGCCATCGGGAAGAGGGGCGCGAGATCATCCGGCGTGACGGGCTTCTTCGTCCCCGGATGGAGCACCGGCTCCGGCGGCGAGCGCAGATCGCCGAGGATGTTGTACCAGTGACGCGGAATCTGGTCCTCGCGGAGCAAGTACTTCGTCGTCATCGTTCCTCTCCTGATCGAACTGGGGACTCGATCGAGCCGAACGTCGATCGAGCCAAGAGAGGACCGCACGGCACGAAGGCCGTCAAGGCGTCGCGGTTTCCCACCGATCGGCTACGCTCGGCCGCGATGCGGACCGCCGTGTGGCTGCTCGTCGTGCTCGTCGCGGCGCTGTCCGCGCGGAGCGCCCGAGCGGCCGGCGGGATGGAGCGCATCCGCAGCGCGGGCGTCCTCCGCTGGGGCGGCGACAAGCAGGGCGGCGAGCCCTACGTCTCGGACGATCCGAGCCAGCCGGGGCGCCTGAAGGGCTTCGAGGTCGATCTCGCCGACGCGATCGCGCGCGAGCTCGGCGTCCGTGCGGAGTTCGTCCAGAACGACTGGGCCAACCTCGTCCCATCGCTCGAGCGCGGGACCTTCGACGTGATCATGAACGGCCTCGAGGTCACGGAGGCGCGCGCCTTCCGCATCTCCTTCACGCGCCCGTACTACGTCTTCACCGAACGGCTCATGGCGCGCCGCACGGATACCTCCGTCACCACGGATCTGTTCGCCCTGAAGGGGCGCCGCGTCGCGACGCTCGCGAACAGTCTCGGCTTCGAGGTCCTCCGCTCGAGCCCCGCCGAGACCGTGGTCTACGACGGCGTCGAGGAGCCGTACCTCGATCTCGAGCACGGCCGGGTCGACGCCGTCCTCCTCGACGACGTCGTCGCCGCCCGATACGGCATGACCAAGCCCGACCTTCGCGTCGTCGGCGATCTGCGGGACGGCTACTACGCGCTCGGCGTGCGCAACGACGAGCAGGACGTGAAGGCGGCGATCGACGAGGCGCTCGCGAAGATCGTCGAGCGCCAGGAGCTCCGCGCGATCCTCGAGCGACACGGGATCTGGAACGCGCGTCAGGCTCGCCTCGTCGGCTGGGGACCCGAAGACCAGGCGCAGATGCTCGGCAAGCCGCCTCCTCCTCCGGCGTTCGGGACCTTCCACGTGATCCTCTTCCTGAAGGCCGCGCTGGTCACGCTGCTCGTCTCGGTGCTGGCGATGCTCCTCGCGATCCCGCTCGGGATGACGCTCGCGGTCGCGCGCATGTACGGCGGCGGCCTCGTGCGCGCCATGGCGGGCGCTTGGGTCGAGGTCTATCGCGGCACACCGGTGCTGCTCCAGCTGTACGTCCTCTACTACGGTCTCGCTCCGGTGCTGAAGCTCGGGGCGCTGCCGGCCGCGGTGATCGGCCTCGGGATGAACTACGCAGCCTACGAGGCAGAGGTGTATCGCGCGGGCATCCAGGCCGTGCCGAAGGATCAGATGGAAGCGGCGCTCTCCCTGGGCATGCGGACGCCGCTCGCGCTACGAAGGATCGTGCTCCCGCAGGCGCTCCGCCACGCGCTGCCGAACGTGGCGAACGACTTCATCGCGCTCTTGAAGGACAGCTCGCTCGTGAGCGTCATCACCGTCGTCGAGCTCACCAAGCAGATGACCATCACCGCCGTCGACGTCCGCGGCTGGCTCCTGCCCGGCCTCTTGTGCGCCGCGCTCTACTTCGCGATGAGCTATCCGCTCGGACGCCTCGCGCGGCGGCTCGAGAGGGTGCTCGAGGGCGAGCGCGCGCAGGAGAGGGCGACGGCCGCATGATCGTCGTCGAGACCCTCACGAAACGCTTCGAGTCGAGGCGCGTCCTCGATGCGCTCTCGCTCCGGTTCGAGCGCGGGAAGGTGACTGCCGTGTGCGGTCCGTCGGGATGCGGGAAGTCGACCCTGCTCCGCTGCATCGTCGGGCTCGAGCGCTTCGACGCCGGGCGCATCCGCGCCTTCGACATCGAGCTCGGCCCGCGCGGGTCCGGCGTCGCCGAGCGCGCCGCGCGCGAGTCCGCCTCGAGGATTCGCCTGGCGGTCGGGCTCGTCTTCCAGCAGTACGGGCTCTTCGCGCACATGACGGTCCTCCAGAACGTGATCGAGGCGCCGATCCACGTCCGCGGCCTCGCGGCCGGGGAGGCGACCGAGCGTGCGAACGCACTGCTCGAGCGTGTCGGCCTCTCGCACCGACGTGACGCGTTCCCGCGCGAGCTCTCCGGCGGTGAGCAGCAGCGCGTGGCGATCGCGCGCGCGCTCGCGATGGAGCCTCGGGCGCTGCTCCTCGACGAGCCGACGAGCGCGCTCGATCCCGAGCGGAAGGCCGAGGTCATGCGCGTGCTCGAGGGCATCGCACGTGACGGCACGACGATGGTGATCGTCACGCACGAGCCGAACCTCGTCCGATCCATCGCCGATCGCGCCGTCGTCCTGCGCGAGGGGCGGGTGGCGGCCGAGGGCGCGCCGTCGGACGTGCTCGGGTAGTATCGTCGAGCGCGAGGCGCGAGCGATCCATGTCCCACAACACCTTCGGTCACCTGTTCCGCGTGACGACGTTCGGCGAGAGCCACGGGCCGACGATCGGCTGCATCGTCGACGGTTGCCCCCCGTCGATCCCGCTCACGGAGGCCGACATCCAGGGCTTCCTCGACAAGCGACGCCCGGGGCAGTCGCGCTTCACCACGCAGCGGCGCGAGCCCGACGAGGTCCGGATCGTGTCCGGGGTGATGATCGACGAGGCGTCCGGAGCGCAGGTCACGACGGGGACGCCGATCGGTCTCCTCATCGACAACGTCGATCAGCGGTCGAAGGACTACGGCGAGATCAAGACGCAGTACCGCCCGGGTCACGCCGACTTCACGTACGACGCGAAGTACGGCATCCGGGACTACCGGGGCGGCGGGCGATCGTCTGCGCGCGAGACGGCGATGCGCGTCGCGGCGGGAGCGGTGGCGCGCAAGGTCGTGCCCGGCGTGCGCATCCGCGGCGCGCTCGTGCAGCTCGGCCCGCACCGGATCGACCGCTCGAGGTGGGACGACGCGGCGATCGACGACAACCCCTTCTTCTGCCCCGATCGGACCGCCGCCGCCGAGTGGGAGGGCTACCTCGACGGGATCCGCAAGGCGGGCTCGTCGGTCGGCGCGGTGATCGAGGTCGTGGCCGAGGGCGTCCCGCCGGGATGGGGCGCGCCGATCTACGGCAAGCTCGACGCGGAGCTCGCGAGCGCGTTCATGAGCATCAATGCGGTGAAGGCGGTCGAGATCGGCGACGGCATGGCGGCGGCGGCGCTCACCGGCGAGGAGAACGCCGACGAGATGCGCGCCGGCGAGGGCGGGAGCCCCACCTTCCTCTCGAACCATGCGGGCGGCATCCTCGGCGGCATCTCCACCGGCCAGCCGATCGTCGCGCGCTTCGCGGTGAAGCCGACGTCCTCGATCCTCACCCCGCGGCGGTCGGTCGATCGCTTCGGCGACGAGGTCGAGCTCCGGACGAAGGGGCGCCACGATCCCTGTGTCGGCATCCGTGCGGTGCCGGTGGGCGAGGCGATGATGGCGATCGTGCTGGCCGACGCCTTCCTGCGCCATCGCGGTCAGGTCGGGACGACCCCGTCCTGGCCGTTTTCGCGCGGCTGAGGCGGCTCGAGCGTCAGTGGATCGGCGCGGCCGTCTGGTCGGGCCCGGTCAGTGTCGCGCTCCCCGGCCGCCACTCGCAAGGCGTGAGCTCGTTCGTCTGCAGCGCCTCGAGCGTGCGGAGCACCTCGGACACGCTGCGGCCGACGTTCATGTCGGTGATGGTCACGCCGCGGATGATGCCGTCGGGATCGACGATGAACGTCGCGCGCATCGCGACCCCGAGCTCGGGGTGGAGGATCCCCAGGGCCGAGCTCAGCTTGCGCTGGACGTCCGCGAGCATCGGGAACGGGATCTCGCGCAGCTCCGGATTCTGCTGGCGCCATGCGAGGTGCACGTACTCCGAGTCGATGCTGCCGCCGAGGACGCTCGCGCCGTGCGCCTCGAATTCAGCCGCGCGCCGGCCGAACTCCGAGATCTCGGTGGGGCACACGAACGTGAAGTCGTTGGGCCAGAAGAAGAGGACGAGCCAGCGGCCGCGGTAGTCGCTCGGTGACACGCGGCGAAATGCGTCGGCCGGGTCGCTCGAGACGGTCGCGGTCACCCGGATGTCTGGGACCCGGTCTCCAATCGTGAGCATCGCGATCACCTCCGTCCGGATCGCAGCAAGAGCCGTGCGCGCATCGAGCTCACCCGCGGTACGCTGGGCCGCGGTGTCGCCCAACCAGTTCGTGACGTCGGTCCTCGTCGTCCTCGTCGCGGCGACGATGGGCGCGGTGATCGTCCTCCAGCGCGGCTCGCCCCGGCGCTGGGCGATCGCCCTGCTCTTCGCCTGCGCGATCACGTCGGCGGCGTCGTGGACGAACTACGGGCGCTTCCAGGACGTCTCCGTCGACGCCGACGCGAGCGACCCCGGCCCGGGGCGGAAGAAGGTGCGCCGGAACCTGCCGTTCCACTTCCACGAGTTCGTCCACTACTACGTCGGCGCGAAGTACTTCCGCGAGCTCGGCTATCTCGGCCTCTACGACTGCGTCGCCCTCGCCGATCGGGAGATCGCCGATGAGGAGCACCACGCGCCCCGGATCGGGGGATGGGTGCGCGACCTCGGCGACGTGCTCGCCGACAAGACGTACGAGCGCAGCCTCGAAGGCTGCCGGAGCGAGCAGCTGCCACACTTCTCGCCCGCGCGATGGGCGTCCTTCAAGCAGGACGTCCGCGAGCTCGCGCGCCTCGTCGACGACGGAGCGTGGCCCGGCGTGATCTTCGACGCGGGGTTCAATCCGCCGCCGAGCCTCATCGTGGTGAGCAGCGCGTTCACGAACCTCGTGCCGATCCGCAGTGGGACGACCCTCACGTTCCTCCTGGCGACGACGTTCGACCTCGTCCTCCTGATCCTGGTCTTCCTCGCGCTCGGCCGCGCGTTCGGCCTCACGACGGCGTCGACCGCGCTCCTCTTCTTCGGGGCGACGTTCATCTCGCACTACTCGTGGAACGGCGGCTCGGTGCTGCGCTTCACCTGGTTCGCCTCGATCGCCTTCGGGCTGGCTGCGCTGAAGCGCGGGCGCTGGGCGCTCGCCGGAGCCCTGCTCGGTGCGGCGACCTGCGACCGCATCTTCCCCGCGGCGTTCGCCTTGTTCGCCATGGTCCCGGTCGCGCTGCAGGCGCGGCGCTCGCCGAGGGAGCGCGCGGTCCTGAAGCGCTTCGCCGTCGGCTACGGCGGGGCCGTCGCCTTCTTCGTGCTCGCGAGCCTCGTCTTCTTCGACGCGTCCTCGTGGCGCGTGTTCTTCGAGCGCGTGGGGCGTCACGGCGACGTCTACTACGTGATGCACATCGGCCTGAAGAAGGTGCTCACGTTCCGCGACTGGGTGCCGGCGAAGAACTTCCACGGGCACGACGGTCTCGTCCGGTTCCGCGAGTGGAACCTCCAGCTCCGCGAGACCTGGCGCTCGATGTGGCCGGTCGCCGTGCCCATCCAGCTGCTCCTGGCGGGCGGCACGGTCTGGGCGTCGACGCGGCGGCGTCCCTACGAGGCGGCGCTGCTCGGCGGCGTCGTCTTCATGTTCGCGTTCAACCTGCCGGCGAACTACTACTACTGCGTCCTCACGCTCGTCCCGGCGCTGCTCCTGTTCGGCGCCGCGACCGCCCCGTCGGCGTCGCGCCGCCACCGTGACCTCGTCGTGTACGTCGGCTTCGCCTTGTTCTGGACGTTCACGCTCCTCGCGCCGTTCATGTCGGGCGACGGGATCGTCTTCAACCACGCCATCTCGACCGCGCTCTTCGCGTTCGTCCTGCTCTGGCTCGTCGTGTGGTCCGAGGTCGATCCGCGCGCGCTCATCCGTAGACTGCGCGCCAGCTCTTCTCCGAGCCCGGGACCTCCGCCGACAGCGGCTCGAACCTGATGCCGGCCTCGCGCGCGTCGCGCTCGACGGCGCGATGGAACGATTCGGTGACGAGGATCTCGTCGGCCCGGGCGATGTCCTCGCCGAGCTTGCTCGCGGCGTTCACCTCGGCGCCGTAGATCTCCGCGTCGCCCACGCGCAGGATGTGGCCGCTGCCGAGACCCACGCACAAGAGGATGTGCTCCTCGGCGACGCGCCGGGTGTTCGCCTGGCGGCAGGCGTGCTGCATCTCGACCGCGCAGCGGAGCGCGCTCGCGGGACGCTTGAACAGGACGAGGAGGCTGTCGGCCTCCGCCTTCACGAGGATCCCGCCGCGCTCCTCGAGGATCGGAACGAGGAGCTTCTTGTGCTCGTGGATGATCTGCAAGAAGTGGATGATCCCGAACGAGGCGACATGCCGGGAGAAGCCGGCGAGATCGGTGAACATGATCGTCCACTCCTCGCCGAACAGATCCCAGATGCGCTCGTCGATCGACTCCGTGTTCGCGCCGGACTTCGTGCGTTCCTCGATCAGGCGCCAGAGACGTTCCTCGCTGCGTGCGGCCGAGCTCCCGAAGGACATGCGAAGACGCTACAGCGTCATTCTTCGGCGCGCACGTCGGCCGCGCGATCGACCTGCTCGGTCCTCGGCGGCGCAGGCGGGGGTGGTGGCGGTGCACCGGGGCCGATCGCGGCCCCGATCATGACGAGCATCCGGAGGACGCGCAGCAGCGCGCGCCAGAGACGCGCGGCAGGTCGTCTCGACATGGTTCTCTCCTTCGATTGAGCGCAGGGACGCGGCGAGGCGCGTCCGGCTCAGCGAAGGAGAGAGCAGTGAAGGAGGTACGTCCGGTCGCGAAGCGCGCGGACCGACTGGAGGGCGCGGAGCGGGGCGACTTCGCCGGCAGGGGCGATCGGCTCGGACGTGCGCGCGCGCGTCGCCCGGGCCGGCGCGGCCGCCTCGTCGCTCGGCTGCTCGGCCTCGGCGACGAGGACGATGCCGTCGGCGACGGCGACGGTCTCCGCGGCGATCGCGGGGCGTGCGACGACGAAGAACAGGCAGGCAACGACGAGGCGGAGCAGCCGCAGCCATCGCTCTGCGCGTCGCATGCCCCTCACTGTAGCGCCGAAACGAGAACGGCGCCTCGATCAGCCGCGCGGCTGCTTGACGATGCGGAGGTAGGGCTTGACGGTCTTCCAGCCCTCCGGGAACAGCGCCTTCGCCTCTTCGTCCTTCACCGAGCCGCCGATGATGACGTCCTCGCCCTGCTTCCAGTTCGCGGGCGTCGCGACCCGGTGCTTCGCGGTGAGCTGGATCGAGTCGATGATGCGGAGGATCTCCTCGAAGTTGCGCCCGGTGCTCATCGGGTACGAGACCATGAACTTGATCTTCTTGTCCGGCCCGATGAGGAGCACGGTGCGCACGGTCTGGTTGTCCGCCGCGGTGCGCTTGGACGCGTCGCCGCTCGCGCTCGCGGGGAGCATGCCGTAGAGCTTCGCGACCTTCAGCTCGGGATCGCCGATGAGCGGGTAGTTCACCGCGGCGCCCTGCGTCTCGGCGATGTCCTTCGACCAGCGCTGGTGATCCTCGACCGAGTCGACCGAGAGGCCGATGACCTTCACGTTCCGCTTGTCGAACTCGGGCTTCATCTTCGCCACCGCGCCGAGCTCGGTCGTGCAGACGGGCGTGAAGTCCTTCGGGTGCGAGAAGATCATCGCCCACTTGTCGCCGATCCAATCGTGGAAGCGGATCTTGCCTTCGGTCGTGTCTGCCTCGAAGTCCGGGGCGGTCTCGTTGATCTGAAGAGCCATGGGGTTCCTCCTTCGATGAAGCGCGCGTCACCGCTACGTCGCCTGGCCCACGGCGTCGAGACACGGCGGACCGGTGGACATAGGTTTTTGATGCGCGCTCGTGCGCCGCAGTTGCGAGGCCTGGCGCAGAGGAGGTCAGAAGATGAGGTCGTAGTGATTGCGGTGCGGCGCGGTGGTCTTCGCGAGGCCGCACGCGCGGAGCTGGGCCCTCGTCGCCGGAGCTCCGTCGTTGACGAGGTCGACGGCCTTGCACTTGGTGTGCGGGGACGAAGTGCAGCCGGCCGTCGGACGGACGCATCCGGCCGAGCCGGTGCAACGGTTGGTGCAGTGGTTCTCGCGACGGACGCGCTCCTGATCCGCGGGGCTCCGGTAGAAGCTGAGGACGCGTGCGCCCTTCGACTGCGCGCACCGCACGGCGCGCTCGATCGCCTTGCCGGCGCACGGCCCGGGGGTCGTGAGCGCCTCGCTCGTCTCCTCGTGCGAATCGAGCGCCTCGTCGTCGTCGACGGCCTCGTCGTCTGCCCCCGTCAGATCGTCGGCCGCCGCGCACGCGACGACGCCGATCGAGAGGGAGAGGAAAATTGCAGCCTTGCTGACGAAAGATGCCGGTCGTTTCATGCGTTCGCCCACAGCGCCCGCAATGTCGGTGCCATGGCGCGATCGGCTGGATTGTCGGCATTTTCGCGATCGCGGGTCGACAGATCGTGGATCGCGCTCGGTTCAGGCGAGCGATGCGCGAATCAGGTCGTACGCCTAAGGGCGGACGGTGGCGCGCGCCGCGAACGTGTCGTCGACGAACGGCGCGACGCGGGCACGAGAGAGCGCTGCACGCACGCACGCGTCGGTCTCGCGCTCGCCGCTCATCTCGACGCGCGCGACGGCGCCGTCCGACCGGAAGACGATCGTCGCGCTGCGTACCGGATCGTCGGGGCCGAGGCACTCGCGCGCGGCGGGCAGCACCGAGTTGATGGCGCCGACCACCGCGCCGGGTGAAGGCCTGAGCTGACGTGCGCCCGGCGTCGTCGTCGCCTCCTTCGTCGCGCTCCCCGCGGTGTCGTCGCGCGGACCGACGGCCTCGCGCATGGCGCCTCCGAGATCGCCGCGCTCTCCGGCGGGCGAGTCCGGCAGGGCGAAGGTCGTGACCTTCGCGCTCGCGACAGCGGTCGGATTCGGACGGAGGGATGCGGGCGGTGCTTGCGCGGACGGAGCGGCGGATGCCGTGGAGGCCGCGGGGAGGTCCTTCGCATCGAGCGTCCCTCCGGCGGCGTGCTCGTCGATCGTCGCGGCGGTCGCCGGGGCGGCGGGCTTCGTCTCGGGGGGCAGCACCGGCTGGGCAGAGGCCGCGCGCGGCGTCGCGACGCCCGGAGCTCGGAGGACGACGAACGCGACGACCGCGCCGACGATCCCGATCGCGACCAGCAGGATCGGCAGCGAGCGTCGGCGCGGCTCCGCGGGCGGGGGTGCGGCCGCGATCGCGATCGCGGGCGCAGGCGCTGGCGCTGGCTCCGGAGCAGGCGGCGGCGGCACCGACTTGATGACCGCGATCGGCTCGACCGCTTTCGTGCGCGATCCGGACTCCGGCATCGCGCTCGGCTTCGTCGGCTCCGGCTCCGGAACCGGCACGGGGGGCTGCGGCGTCGCGATCCCCTCGAGGGAGTCGTCGGCGCGCGGCAGTTGTGGTTCCGACGCCTCCTTCAGGAGCGCGTCCAGATCGATGAGGCCGCTGTTCTCGTCGCGGCGACGACTCCCGGTCATCGACCGGTTAATGACGTCAGCGTCGCCGTTTCATCACGAAATCGTCACCCCGCGATGAACGACGAGCTTGGCGGCTGGCTCGGCCCAGACCTCCGCCGCCTGGTCCCATGGGATCACGGTCGATGCCACCGCCGCGAGATCGAGGTCGCCACGGGCGAAGAGCTCGAGCGCACGCGGGAGATCGCGTCGTGCGTTGATGCGGCCCGTCACGAACGTGATGCCGCGCGTGTACATCTCGAAGAGGGGGAGGGAGACGTCGCGGAAGTACACTCCGACACTCGTGCACACGCCCTCCGGCTCGGTGCTCGCGATGCACAGGCGGAGGCCCTCCTCGCGGCTGGATGCGTCGACCGTGATGGGGAAGCGGCCGATACGCATTTTCGGGTCGAGCTTCTCTCGGATCGTCTTCGCGCCGAGCCTCGCGGCGATGGCGGCGCGCTGTTCGGATGGGTCGATGTAGACCACCTCGCTCGCGCCGAGCGCACGCGCCGCGGCGACGGCGTAGAGCCCGACGCTCGGTGCACCTCCCCCCACGACGAGCACGGATGCGCCCGGCGTCCTGGCGAGCGCGTCGCTGACCGTTCGGAAGCCGTCCACCGCATTGTCGCCGAGCGCCGCTGCGGCGAGCGGATCGACTCCGGCCGGCAGCTTCACCAGCATCGCGTCCGCATAGGGCACGCGGAGGACGTCGGAGACCGCGCCTCCGTACTCGACGCCCGCGAACGGCGCGAGCCCGTACGCGGCCAGCCTCGGTACCGAGGTGCACGAGCCGGTCTGCCCGGCGCGGCACCGCGCGCATGTCCCGCAGCTGATCTGGAACGGCACGATCACCCGATCTCCAGGCGCGACCGTTCGTACCGTGTCGCCGACGTCGATGACCTCGGCGATGCACTCGTGACCGAGCGCGAACGGACCGGCGACCGGCGCCTTGCCGTGCGCGATCGCGAAGTCGAGATCGCAGCGTGAGACGACGAGCGGGCGGACGAGCGCCTCGCCTGCGCCCTCGAGCTTCGGAGCAGGTCGCTCGCGGAGCTCGATCTTCCCCGGCTCGACGAACGTGAGCTCGCGCATCTCAGCCTCCACCGCGCACGTGCCAGGTGACGGTCATCGTCGCGACCTCCGTGCCGTCGCCATCGGTGATGCCGACCGCGACGTCGAAGGCGGTCTTGCCCTCGGCCCGGAGGCGCGCGCGGATCGCCTCGAGGTCTTCGAGGATCCTTCCTCGCGCGCGGATGCGCCCCTTGGCGGGACGTCGGTAGGCGATGGTCGCGCCCTTCGCGATCGGCATCGCCCCCAGCGCCGCCACGGCCTCGGCGATCGCCACGCCGGAAGCCGCCTCGCCCAGGGTGAAGAGCGCGCCTGCGTGGACCGTGCCGACGTGGTTCGTCAGGGTGGGGTCGTCCGCGAGCGCGAGGTGGCCGTCCTCCTCGGCCTCGAGCCCGATCCGTGCGTTGAAGGGCAATCCGACGACGAGCTCTGCCGCTGCGTTCATTCCGTCCTCCGTTGCGTCCCGTCCCAGGGATGAAGTAACCAGTGGTTACATTCCGCCCTAACATAGGCATGGTTGTGCTCCCGTCAACCAGGCAGCCGCGTTAGGCTCGCGGCGATGGGTAAGCGATACGAGCGCTGGCTCGTGGCCAAGGGGAACGTGTTCGCGCCCGGCTCGGCGTCGATCGCGAAGCTGATCGCGCGGCTGCAGGCGGAGAAGTGGATCGGCGGCGGAGCGAGGGGGCACGCGGTCAAGACCGTGGAGGCGCCCGGCAACGGCAAGGAGACGCTGCCCGCGGAGATCACGAAGGAGTGGCTCGACGGTCCCGGACGCGACGAGATGCGCCTCGTCTGGTCGGCGGAAGGCGACGCAGGGCTCGAATACCCGCTCTCGCACAAGCCCGCGGGCAGTGCGCCGTACAGCATCGAGATCCATCGCGCGACGGAGTACGTCTATCCGACGTCGGAGACCATCGACCCCCTCGATGCGACGTGCGCTTGCGGCGAAGACCTCGCGTTCGAGTGGGATCCGGACGAGGTCGTATCGGCTTTCCGCGCGAGCACCGGGATCTTCGCCGAGTGCGAGGAGTGCAGCCGTACGTTCAATCCGTCGAACGAGACGGCGACGATCAGAAACCCCTTCGACGAGAGCGAGGAGGAGCTTCCGGGCGGCGCCGCCTATCGCTTCGCCATCAAGGTGGACTGCGGTGCGGCATTCACCGCCGACCCGAAGCTCGCGTTTTCACCGAAGCTCGTCGCGCTCGTCGAGGAGGAGTTCGGTCGCGCCTTCTACGAGTTCGGCTCCCTCTACTGAGCCGGCCCGGAGGTTGCGTGGCCTCGAGCCATGCGGCGCGTGGTGGGGTGGTCGGCGATCGTCGCGACGACGTTCGTGCTCTCGTGCTCGCGCATCGCGCTGGTGCCAGCGAGGGGCGCGACGACCGAGGAGGACGTGACGGTCGAGGCGCGGACGCTCGCGTGGACAGGGACGCCCCGGGAACTCGAGCGCACGTGCACCGCCGTGCTCGTGGAGGTCGAAAACGGCGGGCGACGGCCGATCGCGATCGCGCGCGACTCGTTCTCGCTCCTCGCCGCGGAGCGTAGCTTCCAGCGTCTCTTGCCGGATCAGATCGCGGGGGCGACGCCCGAGGTCGCCGCCGCCGAGCTGAAGCCCGTGGTGCTCGAGCCGGGCGAGAATGCGCGCGGGTTCGTCTACTTCGAGCGCGTCGCGGACGACTGGGGCACGCTCGCGTTTCGCACCTCGGTGGTCGATGCCGAGAGCCACGCGCTGGTCGACACGATCGACATCCCGTTCCGGCGCATGCGGCTGACCACATGCGATCTCGCGAAGCTCGAGGACACGGCGCCATGGTCGCGTGGCGAGGTGTTCGACACGTGTCTCCTCCCGCAGTGAGCTCGCGCAGGCACGGCCTTCGCACGCCGCGCACGCGGAGGTCTCCGTCATGAAGAAGCTCGCCGAGAAACATCCCGAGAAGCTGCTCGACCTTCTCACCGAGCGCCTCACCTTCGAGCGCACGGGCGTGAAGCTCTACGACAGCGTCCTGTCGAAGATGCAGAAGAGCGAGGACAAGGTGATCGCGTCGATGATCCCCCAGCTCAAGAAGCAGCGGGACCAGGAGAAGGAGCACGAGGAGTGGCTCGAGGAGCAGGTCCGCGCGCTCGGCAGCGACGCGCACACCGAGACGGATCTCTCCGAGCTCGTCCTGCGCGAGGCGCGCGGCGTGAAGGAGGTCATCGAGAGCGACGACGAGCTCACGCACCTCTTCCATGCGCTGCTCGTCGCCGAGCTCGTCGACGAGAACGGGTGGAAGCTGCTCGTCCAGCTCGCCGACGAGGCGCAAGACGAAGAAGCGCTGCGGAGCATCATCCAGCGCGCGCGCGAGGAGGAGGACCACCTCGTGTACGTACGGAGCGTCGTCGCGGCCTACGCGAGGCGTGAGGTGCTTGGGAGCGCAGTGCGGATTCCCGCGTCGATCTAGGTGATCCTGGGAGGAGGGGCCGGTCCGCGTCGCGTCGGCCCTTGCGGCCGGCGCGAAGCTGGCATCTAGCGAAGGAATGACCATCACGAGCATCGACCCCCGTACGGGGGAGACGCGCGCGACCTTCGAACCTCACGACGACGCGACGATCGACGACAAGCTCGCGCGCGCGGACCGGGCGTTCGCGCGGTGGAGGCGCACGTCCTTCGCCGAGCGAGCGGCTCCGATGATTCGAGCCGCCGAGCTGCTCGAGGGCGACAAGAACGAGCTCGGGCGCGTGATGACGGAGGAGATGGGCAAGACGCTCGTCTCCGCCATCGCCGAGGCGGAGAAGTGCGCGAAGGCGTGCCGCTGGTACGCCGAGCACGCCGAGCGCGTCCTCGCCGACGAGCACGTCGAGACGGAGGCCGATGACAGCTTCGTGCGGTACCTGCCGCTGGGGCCCGTGCTCGCGGTGATGCCGTGGAACTTCCCCTTCTGGCAGGTGTTTCGGTTCGTCGCGCCCGCGTTGATGGCGGGAAACGTCGGCCTGCTGAAGCACGCGTCCAACGTCCCGCGCTGTGCGCTCGCGATCGAGGACCTCCTGCTGCGCGCGGGGTTCCCCGAGGGCGTATTCCAGACGCTGCTCGTCGGCGCGAAGGCGGTGCCGCGCGTCCTCGGCGATCGCCGCGTCGTCGCGGCGACGTTGACCGGCAGCGAAGCGGCGGGCGCGGCGGTCGCCAGGCAGGCCGGCGAGCTGATCAAGCCGACGGTGCTCGAGCTCGGCGGCAGCGACGCCTTCGTCGTCATGCCCTCGGCCGATCTCGATCGCGCCGCGGAGGTCGCGGTCGCGTCGCGGACGCTGAACAACGGCCAGTCGTGCATCAACGCGAAGCGCTTCATCGTCCACCGCGACGTCTACGACCCGTTCCTCGATCGGATGGTCGCGCGCTTCGAGGCGCTTCGCGTCGGCGACCCGATGGACCGCGGGACGGAGATCGGTCCGCTCGCCCTCGAGTCGGTCCGGAGCGACGTCGTCGCGCAGGTCGAGGAGTCCGTCCGCGCGGGCGCACGGCGCGTGACCGGGGCGACGGCGATCGAGGGGAAAGGGTGGTGGTTCCGGCCGGGCATCCTCGACGCGATCCCGAGGGAGGCGCGTGTCTACCACGAGGAGGTCTTCGGGCCGGTGGCGCTGGTCTTCCGCGTCGACGATCTCGACGGCGCGATCGCGCTCGCGAACGACAGCCGCTTCGGCCTCGGCAGCAGCGTGTGGACCGAGGATGCCCGCGAGCAGCGGCGCTTCGTCGACGAGCTCGAGGCCGGCCAGACCTTCGTGAACGCGATGGTGGCCTCCGATCCGCGCCTGCCGTTCGGCGGCGTGAAGCAGAGCGGCTACGGCCGTGAGCTCGGCGTGCATGGGATCCGCGCCTTCGTGAACGCGAAGACGATCTGGGTCGCCGCTCCGAAGCACCGGGGCGAGAGCGCGACCGAGTGAGGCGCCACCGCCGGGCGCTGGCGGACGCGGATTGTTCCGACCGAGATGATTTACTTTCGCGGCGAAAGTAAATTCTCCCGATCGAGATAGTTTGCTTTCGCCGGCGCGGTTCGATCGGCCCGGGAGGGGGTGGCCCGGGCCGATTTCGTAGTGGCCCGGGCCAGCGAAGCTCGCGCTTCCACTTTCGCTGGCGAAAGTGGAGTGATGGTCAGAATCCTCGTGCGGTGGCGATGGCGCGGATGCGTTCGGCAACGGGCCTCGGCATCGCGACCCGGTGGCCGATGAGGAGGAGCGAGAGGCGCGCGGCCGGGATGCCGACCTTCTTCGCGAGCTCCTTCTTCGGAACGCCGGTGCGATCGAGCCAGCGAACGACGGCGCGGAGCTCGTCGATCGCCGCCGCGTCCAGGAAGCCGGGAACGACCGCCTCCTCGTCCTGGTCGACCTCCTCCTCCGGAGCGCCGGCCTCGGCGGCGCCGAGCAGGACATCGAGGTCGCCTTCCTCGATCCCGCGGAGGGCCGCGGCGTCCGCGCCGATCACCGCCGCCGCGAGCGCGCGCTTCTTGTCCTCGAGCAATCGGATCTTGTCCTCGATCGTGCCCTCGGCCACGAGGAAAACCACCGTGACCGGGCGCGTCTGTCCGATCCGGTGCGCGCGATCGGTCGCTTGATCCATCGCTGCGGGGTTCCACCACGGATCGCAGTGGATGACGGTGTCGGCCTCGACGAGGTTGAGGCCCGCGCCGCCCGCCTTGAGCGAGATCAGGAAGAGGGGCGCATCGCCCGCGCGGAAGCGGTCGACGATGGCGTCGCGATCGGTGCTCGACCCGTCGAGGTACTCGTAGCGGATGCCCTCGCGGTCGAGGTCCTGTCTCCAGAGCGCGAGCAGCTCCACGAACTGCGAGAAGACGAGCGCCCTCCGCTCTTCGGAGACGAGCTCGCGGACGAGATCGAGGAACGCCTCGCGCTTCGCGCTGTCGCCCGCGCCCGCCGAGGGATCGACCAGGCGCGGATCGCAGGCCATCTGCCGCAAGCGGAGGATGGCGGTGAGGACGCCGAGACGGCTGCGCGCGAGGCCGCGCTTCTCGAGCTTCTTCTTCACCGACTCCCGCAACGTGAGCGCGAGCGCGTCATAGAGGCGCCGCTGGCGCGCGCCGAGGACGCAGGCGCGATCGATCTCGGTCTTCGGCGGCAGGTCCTGGAGGACGTCCGCCTTCGTCCGCCGGAGGACGAACGGTCGTACGATCGCGCGCAGCTCGTCGGCCACGGCGCCGTCCGGGCGAAGGGCGATCGGTCGCTCGAAGCGATCTTCGAACGTCCCCGCGTCGCCGAGCAGTCCTGGGTTCGCGAACGTCATCAGCGACCAGAGCTCGCGCAGGCGGTTCTCGACCGGCGTGCCCGAGAGCGCGAGGCGCGTGTCGGCGACGAGGCGCCGCGCGGCGCGGGCGGTGACCGAGTCGGGGTTCTTCGCGTTCTGCGCCTCGTCGAGGATGGCGCAGCGGAACCGCGTCTTCGCGAGCGCGTCGATTTCGCGGCGGAGCCGACCGTAGGTCACGATGACGAGATCCTCCGTCAGCTCGGGCGCGAGACGCTCGGCCTCGCGCCGCCAGTTGCCCGCGACCGAGGTCGGGCAGACGACGAGGACCGGCGCCGGCCCCTCGTCCTCGCGGATCCGCGCGAGGAACGCGAGCGTCATGACCGTCTTGCCGAGGCCCATGTCGTCGGCGAGCACGCCTCCCGCGCCGAGCTCGCGCAGGAACTGGAGCCACGCGAGGCCGTCGCGCTGGTAAGGGCGCAGCGTCGTCCCGAAGCGCTCCGGCAGCTTCGGCTCGGTCGCGACCGCGAGGGCCTGCAGGCGCACGCGCAGCCGAGACGCTGCCTCGTCCAACGAGCCTCCGTACTTCTCGACCCAGCGCGAGACGCGCGGCGCGTGGAACGGCGGGAGGCGGAGGCGCGCATCTCCGGCGTCCTCGACGAGCGCGCCGATCTCGTCGGTGATGCGGGCGAGCGTCCGGTCGGAGAGCACGACCCAGCGCTGCTTGCGCACGAGCGCTTCACGGAGCGAGCCCATCTCGACGGCGAGCGCGCCGGCGCGGAACTCGAGCTCGACGTCGAGCCACCCCGAGGCGGCGGCGACGTCGACGCGGACCTCGGCCGGCGGTCCGATCTTCGTCCCGGCGAGGTCCTCGCCGACGACGACGTCGAAGCGCGGGTCCTCGCTGCCGCGGAGGAGATCGATCCCGCGCTCCCACAGCTCGATCGCGCGCTCGTCCTCGGCGATGCGGTCGACGAAGCCCGCCTCGGCGAGACGCGCGTTCGCGCGAGCGACCGCGTCCGCATCGACGGCGCCCTCGGGCTCGAGGTCCGCACGCACGTCGAGCGGCGAGCCGCTCAGGCGAACGGTGAAGCGCGGCGTCTCGAGCGGGGGCAGGCCGAACGCCTCCGGCGGCGGCAGCGTCACGCCCGACGCTCGGCCGCGCCCCAGCAGCATCCGGCCTGCGTGCTCGGCGATGCGCTCGCTGAGCGTGATCGAGGGCACGACGTGGTAGCCCCAGGCGACCGCGAGGTCGACCTCCGGCGCGACGGGATGGAAGGTCGCGTGCGCCTCCGACCAGAGGAAGGGGAAGGGGCCGGAGAAGAGCAGCGCGTCGTCGGCGTCGCAGATCACGCGCTCGGTCGCCGTGCACCAGCGCACGACCAGGCGGTCGCGCTCGCGGTCGATGCGCGGGGCGACCGGCTCGCGGCCGTAGCGGAGCGGCCGCTTGAATCCGGCGGTCTTCGCGTGAACGTCGTCGCGCAGGAGCTGGACGAGCAGCGACGCGGTCGCACGCGTCGCCACGAGCGCGTCGCGCTGCATCTGGCTCGGGACGGCCAGCTCGACGAGCCTCCTGCGGCTCGAGGGGAGGCTCGCGGAGAGCACCTCCTTGGCCGGCAGCGGCTTGCGCGAGCCCGGCCGGCGGAAGCGGAGGAGCACCGCGGGCGGCGCCTCGGGAGCCGGCGCGCCCGAGTAGCGCACCGGCTCGACGTCGAGCTCGAGGTCGACGTCGGTCGCGCGCGGCGGGAGCCAGTGCGCGAGGCGATCGTCGATCGACCGCTCGGCGTGGAGCTCGCGCCGCACCATGGGTAGCTCGGCGACGCGCTCGTCCGTCGGTGCACCGGCGACCAGCGCCGCGCGCAGGCCGGGATGCGCGGCCACGTCGACGAGCATGCGCATCACGTGGTCGCAGACGACCGCCCGTCCGCGTGAGCACGTGCACGCGACCGCGATCGCACCGTCGTGGGGATCGACGCGGGCCTTCGCGACGGTTGGCTCGCGGTCCGACGAGAGCGTCGCCATCAGGCGGCCCGCAGCGTCCAGGCCGAGCGCAGGAGCGAGGTACCGATCGTCGCTGCGGGCGAGGAGGCGATCGACCGTCGCCGGGCCGAAGCGCCGGTCGACGAATGCGAGGTCGATCGCCTCGATCCACGCCGGTCCCGCTGCCATCGCCCTCGTCTCGCATCGCAGGGCGGCGGCCGCAAGCTCATCGGCGGACCGGCCGTGCGACGATCGCGCTCGTGGACGCGATCTCCGCGAAGCGGTCGGCGAGCGACGCGAGCGCAACGCGATGGACGGTGGCCGCGTCGATCACGCCGTCGCCCGTCGCCGACGGAAGAGGTCGCGTCGCGCACGCATCGGCGGCGACCACCACGCGGTAGCCGAGGACGGTGCCCTCGCGCGCGGTCGTGTCGACCGCGAGGTGCGTCATGACACCTCCGACGACGAGGGTGTCGACGCCGCGCGCGCGGAGGACGGCGTCGAGCTCGCTCCGCGAGAAGCCCCCGGCCATCGGCTTCGTGACCACCGCCTCGCCCGGAGCGGGCTCGACCGCGCGCGCGAAGGCGAGGAGCGGCGAGCCCGGTGCGAAGATCGGGCTGTCTTCGCGCGGCACGACGTTGCGCACGTGGACGACGTGCACCCCGGTGCGCCGCGCCCAGTCGAGGAGCAGCCTCGCCTTCGCGAGCGCGGCGTCACCGCCCTCGACTCGCACGCGTCCACGCAAGAGCTCCTCCTGGAAGTCGACGAGCACGAGGGCGGTCTTGCTCGCGTCGAAGGTGGCGATCGGCTTCGCGCCGTAGAGCGCGCGCAACGTGGTCGGCGGAGGCGTCCGCTCCGCCGGTGCGCGGACGACCGAGAGCAGCACGACCACCGACACGAGGGCGCCGAGGACGAGGATGGGGCGGCGCATCACGCCGCCTCCCGGGTGATGATCACCTTGCCGAACGGGCGGCCGTCGGCGAGGTGAACGAACGCCGCGCGCGCGTCCTCGAACGGGACCGTCCGGTCGACGATCGCCCGGATCGGCGCGCCCCGATCGATCGCCCGCACGAGGTCCTCGAAGCTCCTCCTGCTGCCGCCGGACGTCGCCCGGAGGGTGACGGCACGACGGATCGTCGCGAAGAGATCCAGCGACGTGCGCATGCCCGCGGCGAAGCCGAAGAGGGATACGGTCCCGCCGACGCGGGTGGATGCGACGGTGCGGTCGAGCGTGTCGCCGCCGACGGCGTCGAGGAAGAGGTCCACGCCGCGGCCGCCGGTGAGCGCACGGAGGCGCGCGTCCCAGGGCACGCTGTCGTTCACGTCGACGACCACGGCCCCGAGCGCACGCGCCCGTTCGAGCCTCCCCGCGTCGCGTCCGACCACGATCGGCCGTGCGCCCACGGTCCGCGCGATGGCCACGGCGAAGAGCGCCGCCGCGCCCGTGCCGGTGATCGCGACGTCGTCGCCGGGCCTCGTTCCCCCGTCGGTGACGAGCGCCTGCCACGCGCTCACCGCGGCCACGGGCAGCGTCGCGGCGTCGGCGGCGCTCCAGCCCGCGGGGGTGCGCACGAGCGCGTCCTCGTGCACCGCGACGTACTCCGCGAGCACGCCGTCGAGCGGACCACCGAGACGTCCGCGCGCGACTTGCTCGTCGACGGGGCCGTCGCGCCACGCCGGGACGTACACGGGCGACACGCGATCGGAGACGGCGAAGCGCGAGACCTCGCTTCCGGTCGCGACGACCTCGCCGGCACCCGACGAGGCGGGCACGAGCGGCAGCGGCAGGGCACCGTAAGCCCCGCGCGCGATCGCGAGGTCGCGATATTCGAGGGACACGGCGTCGATGCGGACGAGGACCTCGTGCGGCGCGATGCGAGGGAGGGGACGATCGACGACGGCGAGATCTTCGATCGCGAGGCGAGTGCGATAGGTGAACGTCTTCATGTCCGGCAGCGTGCTCCTGGAGGGGCGCGTGCGGAAGTGCATGAATGTGCAGCACCAACATGCAAGAATGCATGGCGCCCCGATGCCTTCCGACCCCTCCTGGGACGATCTCCGCGTGCTCCTCGCCGTCCATCGTCACGGCAGCCATGCCGCCGCCGGCCGCGTGCTCGCGGTCGATGCGACGACCGTGGGACGCCGCATGAAGGAGCTCGAGGCCGCGCTCGGCGCGCGTCTCTTCACGCGGACGTCTTCCGGGCTCGTCGCGACGGATGCGGGCGCGATGCTCGTGACGCGCGCGTCGCGCGTGGAGGAGGAGGTGCTCGCGGCGCAGCGCGAGGTCGGAGGCCGTGATCGGCGGCTCTCCGGTACGGTCCGCGTGACGTCCGGCGATGGCTTCGTGCACTACGTGCTGGTCCCCGCGCTCTCCGACCTCCGTCGCCGGTATCCGGAGCTCGTCGTGGAGCTGCGCGCCGACTCTCGCGCGCTCGACCTCTCGCGCCGTGAGGCCGACGTGGCCGTGCGGCTGTCGAGGCCGAAGGAGCCGTCGCTCGTCACGACCAAGCTCGGGTCGATGAGGTTCGGGCTCTTCGCCTCGCGCGCCTACCTCGATCGGCGCGCGCCCCCTCGACGCGCGGCCGATCTCGTGGAGCACGAGCTCGTCGGCTTCGACGCGGAGATGGACGCGCTCCCGCAGATCCGATGGTTGACGAAGACGGTGGGCGCGCCGCGCTGGGCCGCGCGCGCAAGCACCACGACGGGACAGGCGCTCGCCTGCGTCGAGGGGCTCGGCATCGGGCTCCTTCCGCTCTTCGTCGCCGCGCGCGAGCCGCGGCTCGTGCCGATCCTGCCGAAGCTCGAGACGCCTGCGCGCGACGCGTGGATCGTCGTGCATGAGGACGTCCGTCGCAACGCGCGCGTCGACGCAGTGGTCGCATGGCTCTCGCAGCTCGCGAACGCGCTCGGCTGACTCCGTGGTCGTGTCGATGACCAGTTGATTCTGCAGCGCGAGCACGCATCGATGGTCGGCGGGCTGTGTTCGATCCCGCGCGATGGTGGTGCGGACGGGGCGCAGCGATGAAGGAGATGTCGATGCGCACGGGCAAGCAGATGAGGTCGGCCTCGATCATGATCCTTGCGCTGCTCCTGTCCGCCGCCGCCGTGGCTTGCGGCAGCGAGACGGAGGACGGCAGCGCGGACAGCACGGGCGGGAATGCCGCGCCGTCCGGCGACTCGACGTCGGCCGGCGCGAGCAGCGGCGCGAGCGGAAGCAGCTCGAGCGGCGGATCTTCGAGCGGCGGATCTTCGAGCGGCGGCGGGTCGAGCGGTGGGTCGAGCGGCGCGAGCGGAACGACGTCGAGCGGCGGAAGCTCCGGCGGCGGCTCGAGCGGTGCCGGCGGCACCTCGGACGGTGCGGGCACGTCGAGCGGCGGCGAGGGCACGGGGGCCGGTGACGGCACGGCGGGCGGCGATGCCGGTGACGGCACGTCGAGCGGCGGCGAGGGCACGGGGGCAGGTGACGGCACGGCGGGCGCCGATGCCGGTGACGGCACGTCGAGCGCTGGCACCTCGAGTGGCGGCACGGGAGATACCGACGCGGGCGCCGCACCTTCGAGTGGCTCTCTCCTGGACGGGTGCGGGCCCGCGAACGGGCTCGGCACCGGCCACGCCGGCCATCTCTCGGGGCCCGTCTCCGGACTTCGCTGCGGTCACCTGAAGTACGACTGAACGCCTCCCCACGCCGCCGACATCTCGGTCGCGAACCCCCGGGCGCGCAGCGCGGACGCATCGCCGTCGGCGCTGTGCGTTCCGGGCCCGTCCTGCATCCCACCGACGACGAGCCCGCCGTCGCCGAGCCGGAGGACGACGCGCGCCTCGTTGTGACGCGGGGCCCGAGGGAGCGGAAGCTCGATCTCGGCCCCGTCGGCGCGGAGCCAGCGCGCGAACGCCTGTGATTCCTCGGTGATGCTCGCGCCGTGCGGGTTCTGCGCATATCCGCTCGCGCCGACGACGACGATGCCTCCGTCGGGCGCCCGGGCGACGTCGAACGCGACGTCGCCTCGGTCGACCGCGACCGTGCGCACCGTCACCGAACCGCCCGGATCGACGCGTCCCACGAGCGCGTCGAAGCCGGTCCCCGCCTCGTTCCAGTGCTCCGTGCGTCCGAGGGCGAACGCGTCGTCTCCGATCGCGCGCAGGCCGTAGAGCTGGTCGTCGTCGGGCGTCGACACGACCGACGTCCCGAGGCGCGTGCCGTCCGCCTCGATGCGCGTGACGAAGACGTCGAGCCCGTCGGGATCGGTCACGAGCTCCTCGCCGAAGACCTGCCGGTGGGCGCGGAGCATGGCCCCGGTCTCGAGCCGCGCGTGCTCGACGGCGAGGTAGGCGAGCCCCGACTCCGCGCGCGCGACGTGTACCGCGTAATGAGCTTCGAGCTGACCGAAGACGTCGTACGTGCCGCCCGTGAGGCCCACCGGGTAGATCGCATGCGCGGGCACGACGAGCGTGCGGCTGCGGACGACGAACCGTTTCTCGTTCGGCTCGAAGCCGGCGCGATACGCGATGACCGAGTGCCGGCCCGTACGCGTCGCGAGGACCACTCCTTCTCCGTCGGCGGCGATGCGACCGACGTCGTGGGTCACCTGCTCGATCGGAGACGAGGGCTCGCCGGGGCGCAGGGCGGGCGGGTCGGTGGCGATGGCGTCGTCGACGACCGGAGTGGAGGCGAACGCGACGCCGTCCGCATCGTGGCGCGCCAGGGTGAACCCGTACGCCGATGCGAGGAGCACGGTCGTCTCCCCGGACGCGTGCACGGCGGCGTCGAGGACGGCATGTCCCGCGGGCGCGCGCACGCGTGCGCGGATCGAGCCGTCACGCGCGAGCCATGCGAGCTCGCGGTCGGGGTCGATCGACATGGCGCGCAGAGACAGCGGCCGCTCGAGGAGCGCCACGAGGCCACCGGCCGGGAGCTCATGCGCGTCGCGGACGAAGACGCCTTCCAGCTCCAGCCGGAGCGGTGCGGGCGATTTGGGCGAGGGAGGCCGGGCCTCGGGAGGCGCGACGTCCGCGCCGTCGGTGGTGGGTGGGGGCTGCGGCGCGGCCTCGCCGGAGCCCGGCGCGCAGGCGAGCGCCGTCGCCGCCAGCGCGATCAGGAGAAGACGACGAGAGGAGGCGGCCATACCTGCCAGAAGGCGAATTCGGGCGCGCTTTCGCACGAAATCCGCCTACCGGAGCTCGGCTGTCGTCGAATCACGGCAGCCGCTCGATGCGCGCGCGCATGCGCGGGAGGAGCTCGGGCTGGCGCTCCGCGAAGACGGCGAGCCACACGATCACCTGCACGTTGCGGACGAGCGTGAGATCGCGCGCCAGGTCACGGTCGTACGCGTCGCCATAGGCCGCGGTCATGGCGTCGATCGCATCGCGCTCCTCGCCGAACAGATCGGCCTTCGAGCGGAGGCACGCGATGTCGTACTCGACGGGACCGACGAACGCGTCCTCCCAGTCGGTCCAGACCGCGCCGCGCGAGGTGGCGAGCACGTTGGCGATGTGCGCGTCGCCGTGGACGACCTGGAAAGACGCGCTGCGCCGCCGTGCGGACTCGACGATGCGCTCGGCGCGATCCCACGCGGCCTCGATGCGCGCGAGCTCCGACGGAGCGAACGATCGGTTGCCCTTCGCCCGGGCGAGCACAGAGCGCGCCTCCTCGAAAGCGCCCCACTCCGGGAGCGGATCTCCGACGTAGCCCGCGAGCGCACGGTGGGCCTCCGCGAGGCTCGCGCCCGCCGCGGAGGGACCGGCGCGCTCGGCGAGGATCGTCTCGAGCTCCCAGAACGAGATGACGAACCCGCCGCGTTCGAACGGTCCCGGATCGACGAGCGCCGCAGGCTTCGTCACGGGCACGCCGCGCTCGACGAGGAAGCGCGACACGTCGACCTCCCGCCGGAGCCACGCCATGCCGACGCGTGCGAGGGAGGTGGCCATCGCGACGCGCGCGACGATCGGATGCGGATCGAGGCGCAGCACGAGGTTGCTCTTGTCGGCGAGGACGAGGGGCGACGCGGTGATGCCCAGCTCCGTTCCGAGCCCGCGCGTCGCGTCGATCGCGTCGTCGACGGAGAGTGTCATCGCCACCGAGGATCGACCATTCGCCCCCGTTCGTCGACCGCTCGCCGCATCGAGTGGAACAAGGCCGAGCTCGGGCGCGTCCACCCTTCGTGCGCATCACGCTGGTCAATCCGCCCCACGAAGCCATCGGCAGCCGCATCCCCGACGAGCACCTTCCGCCGCTCGGCCTGCTCTCGATCGGCGGCCCGCTGATCGACGACGGGCACGCGGTCTCGCTGGTCGATGCCGACCTCGAGGACCTCGTCGACGTCGAGACCGTGCGGCGCGTGAAGGCGCTCGCGCCGGACGTGATCATGATCGGCCATTCCGGTTCCACCTCGGCGCACCCGGTCGTCTCGCGCCTGACGCGTGCGCTCCGCCGTGCGCTTCCGGACGTGACGATCGTCTACGGAGGCGTCTTCCCGACCTATCACCATCGCGAGGTGCTGGAGGGCGAGCCGCCGATCGACGTCGTCGTCCGCGGAGAGGGCGAGGAGACCGCGCGCCGGCTCGTGCGGGCGCTCGAGCAGCGCACCCCGCTCGCCGAGGTCGCGGGCATCACCTTCCGCGCGGGCGGCGGGATCGTCGCCACCGCGCCCGCGGAGACGATCGCCGATCTCGACGCCTACCGCATCGGCTGGGAGCTCATCGATCACCGCCGCTATACCTACTGGGGCGACAAGCGCGCAGTGGTCGTCCAGCTGTCCCGCGGCTGCCCGCATCCGTGCAACTACTGCGGCCAGCGCGGCTTCTGGACGAAGTGGCGGCATCGCGATCCAGTGAGGCTGGCGAGGGAGATCGCCCGTCTGCATCGCGAGCACGGCGTGGAGGTGTTCAACTTCGCGGACGAGAACCCGACCTCCTCGCGCGTGCAGTGGAAGGCGTTCTGCGAGGCGCTCATCGCGGAGCGGGTGAAGGTGATCCTCGTCGGCTCGACGCGCGCCGGGGACATCGTGCGCGATCGCGACATCCTCCACCTCTACAAGCAAGCAGGGGTGCAGCGGTTCCTGCTCGGGATGGAGAGCACGGACGGCAAGACGCTCGATCTCATCCGCAAGGGGAGCACGACCACCATCGATCGCGAGGCCATCCGCCTCCTCCGCCAGCACGGGATCCTCTCGATGGCCACGTGGGTGGTGGGCTTCGAGGAGGAGCGCTCGGCCGATCACCTGCGCGGGCTCCGGCAGCTGCTCTCGTACGATCCCGATCAGGTGCAGCTCCTGTACGTGACGCCGCACCGGTGGACGCCGTTCTTCGCGCTGGCGAAGGACCGGCGGGTCATCCAGAAGAACCGCGCGCGCTGGGACTACAAGCACCAGGTCCTCGCGACGCGTCATCTCCGCCCTTGGCAGGTCCTCGCTTGGGTGAAATTCACCGAGCTCGTGCTCCAGACGCGGCCGCGTGCGATCTGGCGCACCTTCTTCCAGCCCGATGCCGAGCTGCGGCACGCGATGCAGTGGTACGGGCGGATGGGCCGGCGCGTATGGCCCTTCGAGATCGGAAGCTTCTTCTTCCGCGACGCGCGTGTCGACGACGGTCCCACGGTCGAGGCGATGTGGGGAGCGCCCCAGGCGCACGAGGAGCGATCGATGCTCGCCGTCTCCAGGCTCCGTCGCTCGGCGCAAGCGTCATCCCGTTCTGACCGGCAACTGCATTTGCCGGCACGTCGAGTTGTCTGGAGACGCGATCCACCGTGAGGGCCATAGGCCTCGATCCGTCGATGCGCCGACCCCGGGAATCCCGATGCTGCGCGGCGCCTCCGCGGCGGAACGGTGCTTGCTCATCCGTGCGCGCATGAGCATGAGGGCCTCTCCTCGGCCGCGCACACCGTCGCCCGTCGCTCGGTCCGGTACCAGGCCCGCGTCCGCCCCGAGACCGCGCACTCGCACGCTGGTCTCGTGGCCCGCTCCGCCGTCGCCGGGGTCGTCCGTCCCGCCGCCGGCGCCCGCACGCGAGAAGCTCGCGACCCTCGACCTCGCCGACGACGACATCCTCGAGGCGCGCGATGCGCTCGAAGGGCTGCGCGAGGCGGTCGGAGATCCGGAGCTCCTCGGCGGCGCATGGCAGGCGGCGGCGTTCTGCGCGTCGGCGCTCGCTCGCACGCTCGGCGCGCGGGCGGTGCTCGTCCATCTCCACGATCGCGACCGCGACGAGCTGCGTACGATCGCCGTCGCCTCGAAGAAGCCGAACGACCTGCTCGGGGAGGTGACGAGCGTCGACGACGACGTGGTCGCACTCTCGGTCGTCGCGAACCGGAAGCCGATGGTCCTCCGCTTCGAGGGGAAGCTCCCTCGCATGATCCCCGAGCGCCTGCGCAAGCTCGGGGCGTCGAGGTCGCTCCACGCGACGCCCGTGCTCGGCAGGGATCGCTGCCTTGCGCTCGTCGAGGTCGTCGATCCGTGCGGCCCGCTTGCGCTCCGCACCGCCGAGGCCACCGCCTTCGTCGCCGAGCGCCTCGCGCGCGTGCTCAGCGCTTGAGCAGGATGCCGAGCCCGCGGAGATAGGTCGAGTCGCGCAGGAACACGGCGCTTCCCGCGCCGAACGCGACGAGGCCGACGAGACCGCCGGCAACGAGAGGGAGCGCCGGCGAAGGCGAGGTGTTCGTCACGCTCTCGCCGCGGCGGACGACGACGAGCTCGCCCCGGCGGTAGCGCTCGAGGCGAGCCTGCTTGCCCGCGGAGTCCCACGCGGCGACGAGACCGCCGGCGGCGACCGCGAGCCCCCCGCTCACCACCATGAGCGCCGCGAGACGCAGGCCGCGTCCGAGCGACGCCGAGCGCGCGCGCTTCTGCGCGGCGAGGAACTTCTCGATGTCGGGATCCTGGTCGGCCGCCGAGCCCATGGCGGGGGTGTAGCAACCGCGGGCGACCGGGCAAGCGACGACGCGATGGATTGTTGCTCTCCGTGGAACGCACTGTTGTCCATGGAGCGATTGAGCGAGATCCTGCGCACCCCCTACCGTGGCACGCCATGAAGAAGCTCTCTCTTTTCGTTCTTCTCGCCGCCGCATCGTGTGGAGGCTCGGGCGAGACCGCGCCCCCTCCGGCGGCTCCTTCGGCGGCCGCGCCGGCTTCCGCGTCGGCGGCTCCCGCTCCTGGCGCGTCTGCCGAGCCGGTCGTCGGTCCGCCGCAGGTCGCATGGAAGGACATGACGAAGGAGCAGCGCGGCAAGTACATGCGCGCCGTCGTGATGCCGAAGATGAAGGAGATCTTCACCGCGTTCGACGCCAAGGAGTTCGAGAAGGTCAACTGCGCCACCTGTCACGGCGCGGGCGTGAAGGACGGCTCGTTCAAGATGCCGAACCCCGACATCTTCGTCCTGCCCGGGACGATGCCGGAGTTCGAGGCGCTCGGGAAGCAGAAGCCCGAGTGGATGAAGTTCATGGCGACGCAGGTGAAGCCGGAGATGGCGAAGCTCCTCGGCATGCCCGAATTCGATCCGAAGAACCCGCAGCCGGGGACCTTCGGATGCTCCAGCTGTCACACGACCAAGGGGAAGTGATCGAGGGCGTCGGTCCGCGCCGCGTGGTAAGAGGAAGAGCGAGCACGTGACCGCACCCGCCGTCGAGATCGTGGTGCCCGGCGACACGACGCTGAGCAGCGCCATGGTCGAGGCGACCGCGGAGGGATTGCCGGCGAACGCGCGCGTGCAGACGGTCGATCGCGCGACGTCGAATGCCGACGTCGTCGTCACGCTTCGCTGGGCATCCGACAACGACCGCCGCGCGACGCTGCACGTACGCGTGCGCGACGGTCGCGAGTCGGAGCGCGTCGTCGTCTTCGGCGCAGCCGATCCGGATCGCGAGCGAGGACGTACGCTCGGGTTCGCCGTCGCCGCGATGATCCCCGACGACGTCCGCGGTCCGGACGACGCCCCTCCGCCTCCTCCGCCGAAGCCCGAGGCCGTACCACCGACGCCGCCCACGCCCGCACCGACGCCATCCCCGTCGCCGCCCCGCGAGGCGCCGCCGCGGTCGTCTCGGAGCACGCCGATCGACGATGCGCGCCTCTGGCTCGATGCCTCTGCGCAGGGAGCGACCGGGTTCACCGGGACCGCGAGCAGCCTCGGCGGCGCGCTCGCGGTGCGCATGCCGCTCCGGCCGATCGTGCTGCGGCTCGGGGGCGCGGTGCGCGGTGGCGAAATCGAGGAGGTGGAGGCATCGAGCACCACCTTCCGCGGCGATGCGGGGGTCGGCTTCTACGCATTCGTCCTCGATCGCCAGGTCATGCTCGGGGCTCGGACGGGGCTCGTCGTCTTCCGCCATTCGCTGATCCGGACCGATCCCAACAGCGGCGCGGAGATCTCCGGGGGCCACACGCTCTTCGGGATGGAGGCGATGGCCGAGGGCGCATGGGTCTTCTCCCCGCGCCTCGCCGCCGTCGCGGCCGCGGGGACCGAGGTGGCCTTCGGCACGACACGTGTGCTCGTGGGTGCCTCCCGCATCACGGCGATCCCCGCGCTGCGTCCTGTGGCCGAGCTCGGGATCCGCCTCGCCTTCTGAGCCGCCGCCTGCTCCGCCGGGCATCGCGGTACCATCCGGCCATGGTAGGCCCCGCTCGTCCGGCACGGCCGGCGCTCCGCGTCGTCGGCGAGACGCCGTCCGACGCGCCGCCGAGCGGAGCGCGTCCGGCGGCCGAGCGTGCCGCCGCGCCGAGCCCCGGCCTGGACGACGCGCAGCTGGTGGAGGCGTGCCGCAGCGGCGATCCGTCCGCCGCGTCGGCGCTCTACGTGCGCGCCCGGCCCGTCGTCGACATGACGATCGCGCGCCTGCTCGGGCGGAAGGACTCGCGCTTCGAGGACCTCGCGCACGTGGCGATGATGGAGCTCGTGCGATCGCTTGCGCGTTTCCGGGGCGAGTGCTCGCTCGACACGTGGACGAGCCGCGTGACGGCGCACGCCGTCTACAAGGAGCTGCGCCGGCGCAAGATCGAGCATCGCGTGTTCTCGAGCGCCGTCGCCGAGGACGACGAGCCGAGCACCTACGACGAGAGGAACGCCGCCGAGGCACGGAGCGTCCTGCGCCGGGTTCGCATGCACCTGGGGCACATCGATCCGATCAAGGCGTGGACGCTCGTGCTGCACGACGTCGGTGGATACGACCTCAAGGAGATCGCCGAGATCACCGGGGCGAGCGTGGCGGCCGCGCAGACGCGGCTCGTGCGCGGCCGCTCCGAGCTGCAGGCGCGCCTCGAGGCAGACCCGGAGCTCGCGGAGCTGATCCGCAGGGGAGGAGGTCGGCGATGACCAGCCGTGATTCGCTCGCGAGGCTCGCGCTGCGCGAGCTCGCCGATGCGCCGCCGGAGATCGAGCCGCCGAGCCCGGGCGATGCGGAGGACGCCGTCGCGGCGATCGCGCGCGAGCTCGCGGCGGTGCGCGCGCGTCGCCGGAGGCGGGGCGCGGTGCTCGCCTCGATCGCGGTGGCGGCGGCAGCGGCGGCGATCGCGGTCGGCGTCGGATCGTTCGCGAAGAACCCCGGCGACGTGGCGAAGGTCGAGACCGTCTCCGGCGGCGTGGTCGTGATGCGCGGCGAGGACGGCGTGAAGCTCGGACCGGGCGCGACGGTGGCGAAGGGCGATCGCGTCGTTGCCTCGGCCGCGGCGTCGGCGACGCTGCGCCTGCCGAAGGGGACGGAGCTCCGGGCGCTGGCGGGCGCCGACGTGCTCGTGGTCGACCAGGGGCGGGACGAGATCTTCGAGCTCCGCGCGGGCTCGGTTCAGCTCCACGTCGCGAAGCTCGTCTCGGGAGATCGCTTCATCGTCCGGACGTCCGACTCCGAGGTCGAGGTGCGCGGCACCCAGTTCCGCGTCGACGTCGGGCCGCCGTGCGAAGGGACGACGACCCGCGTGGTGGTCACCGAGGGCACGGTCGTCGTGCGTCATGGCGGCGCCGAGACGCACGTCACCGCGAACCAGTCGTGGCCCTCGCATTGCGAGACGCAGGCCGCCGCACCGACGGCGCCGGCGAGCGCGCTCGCGGTCGATCCGCCGCCCGCCGTCACGAGCGCGCGGCCGATCGTGCAGGCGACGGCGCCCAAGCGCACGAACGTCGCGAGCTCGGATCTCGCCGAACAGAACCGCATCTTCGCGGACGCGATGGCCGCGAAGCGCCGCGGGGATGCGCCGGCTGCGCTCGCCGCGCTCGACCGGCTCGCCTCCGCTTATCCGCAAGGACCGCTCGCCGAGAGCGCCGCGGTGGAGCGGATGCGCATCCTCGCGGCGAGCGAGCCAGCACGAGGCGCGGAGGCGGCGCGAGCCTATCTCTCGCGCTATCCGGACGGCTACGCCCGTGCCGAAGCGCAGCACCTGCTCGGCGCGCCATGACCCCGAGGTGGCTCCCGGCGATCGCCCTCTTCGTGAGCGGCGGTGCGTGGGTCGCGTGCGACGGCGACATCCAGCTCGGCGCGCCCCTGTCGGCACCGACGGCGGGCGGACCGGATGCGTCGTCCGACTCCGAGGCCGTCGACGCGGCGCCCGACGCCGAGGTCGCCCCGGACCGACCGTACGGATCGTGCGCCGCGGAGGGCGAGTGCGGGCTCGCGGACCTTCATTGTGATCTCTCCCGTGGGGCCTGCGTCCAGTGCCGCTCGAACGCCGACTGCGCGTCGGGCGATCGTCGGTTCTGCGATACCGGCTCGGGGCGCTGTCTCGGGTGTCGTGGCGACGGCGACTGCGACGCCGACGATCGCTGCGAGACCGCGATCCACCGGTGCGTCGAGCGCTGCTCGGACTTCAGGCCGTGCGCGATCGGCACCTGCGAGGAGGCGACCGGGCGGTGCATCGAGTGCTCGCCGGGTACCGCGTGCGGAGAGCGCAGGGTCTGCTCGACGAGCGCGGTGTGCGTCGTGTGCCGGAGCGACGCGGACTGCGCGGCGGCGGGCGAGGAGCCCCGATGCGATCCGTTCCTCGCCCAATGCGTGCGGTGTACATCCAATGCGGACTGCCCCTCGGCGAAGCGCTGTGACCCTGCCCGCGGAGAGTGCTCCAGCATCTCGGACTGAGCGGGGCGGCTAGGGGGACAGGTAGACGAGCCCGACCCACGCAGGCGAGGGGACGGCGATCGGCGATCCGAGCGCGCTCGGGACGCCGGTCGCCGCGTCCATCTTCATGACCACGACGCTCCCCGAGCCCTGGTTTCCGACGAAGAGGAAGCGCCCGGTCTCCTCGATCGAGAAGTGGCGCGGCGTCTTTCCGCCAGTGGGCACGCGCGACGTACGCACGAGCTTTCCGTCCGACGCGGACACGTCGAACACCGCGAGGCTGTCGTCGCCGCGGTTCGAGGCGAGCACGTGCTTGCCGTCCGGCGTGAGCTGGATCTCGGCGCCGGTGTTCGCCCCCGAGAAGTCGGGCTCGAGGGTCGAGAGCGTCTGCACCGGCGCGAGCGTGCCCGCCGCCGGATCCATCGTCATCGCCGTCACCGTGCTGCCGAGCTCGTCGACGACGTAGGCGTGCTTGCCCGTGGGGTCGACATCGACGTGGCGCGCGCCGTCTCCGGCGGGGAAGCCGGCGAGCGAGACGTCGGTCAGCGTGCCGCCCGCTTCGAGGCGGAAGACCGAGACAGCGTCCTTGCCCTTGTTGGGTACGAGCGCGAACGTGTTCGTCGGATCGGTGACGATCTGGTGCGTCTGCGCGCCCCCGCCGAACGACCGTGTCGCCGTGGCGCTGCCGAGCCGACCGTCGCTCTGGCGCGGGAAGATGCTGATCGTCCCGCCGCCGTAGTTGGCGACCATCACGTACTTGCCCGCGCGATCGACCGACACGTGCGCTGGGCCGTTGCCGCCCGATCCGACGGCGCCCAGCGCGGAGAGCTTGCCCGACGGATGCTCGACGGCGAATGCCTGAACCTGCGAGGCGCTCTCGTCGACCGCGTAGAGGAAAAGGCGGTCGGGAGCGAAGGCGAGGAACGAAGGGTTGTCGCCCGCGGGGAACGTGTCCTCGAGCGTGAGCGCACCGGTCGTCGCATCGAAGGCGAACAGGCGGATCTTGCCGTCGCCGCTGCCCACGTAGACGCGCGGCGTACCGAGCGGCTTCGATCCCGCGTCGCCCGCGTCGCCGGCGTCGGCGTGTGTGGAGGCGTCGTCGTTCGCGCGTGCATCGGGCGCGCCCTCCGGCGGAGCCTTCGTGCGTCCCGCCGGGGCGTCATCGCTGCCATTGCATGATGCAAGCAGCGCCATGGTCGCGGCGGCGAGCGCGAGCGGTCTCATGCCCGAAGCCTACCTCTCTCACCGGCGCGTGACGACGAACGCGACGCCGCCGAGGATGGCGGCACCGGAAAGGACGAGCCGGATGCCGACCGCCTCGCCGAGCAGGGCGACGCCGCCTGCGGCCGCGATCACCGGCACCGCGAGCTGCGCGACGGCGGCACGCGTCGCGGAGAGATGGCGGAGGGCGGCGTACCAGATCGCGTAGCCGATCCCCGACGCGAGCGCCCCCGACGCGAAGGCGAGCGC